>Ga0247834_1005266_pt1 | contig 15495 bp, 19 predicted proteins | sample LaCruzMarch2015__8_FD_187118 | JGI IMG/M metagenome (GOLD analysis project Ga0247834, IMG submission 187118) | Freshwater microbial communities from meromictic Lake La Cruz, Castile-La Mancha, Spain - LaCruzMarch2015_12m | ecosystem: Environmental > Aquatic > Freshwater > Lake | place: Spain... | reverse complement strand
CCCATGTTACGCGCCAGAGCAAATTGCTGCCGTCAATTACAAGATTATTCATGCCGTAAGTATAGATGTTTAAAGTCTTTAATCAACTGTTGATTTCCTATAACGAGGGTGTATTATGATGTCATGATCACAAAAGATGAATTAACAAAAATCCTAAAAGAGAAAGTGGTAACAATTACCTTTAAAAAGAAAGATAATAGTATTCGCAAAATGGTTTGTACATTATCAGAAGAATATCTTCCAGAACCAGAAGAAAAAAGCTATGGGGAAATACGACATGAAGCTAAAGTAGAGCATGTTAAAAAGTCCAAAAAAGAAAACCCTAATACACTTCCAGTTTGGGATTTAGAAAAATTAGCCTGGAGGTCCTTTAGAGTAGATTCTGTGGTTGAATATGAGCCAAACTTTTAATAATTAGAATTATGGAACCACAAATCTATAAAGTAACCCCAGAGCAGGTTGGAGGTAAGGACATTATGGACTTTCTTCGTCAGCAATTGTCACATCAGTTTACTAATTACGACATTCTAAACGAACAAACGCTTTCAAAACCTACTTCCTATTCTAGAACCCCTCGTCGTATTGTAGCCTTCTTAGTTGAGGCTGGGGGTCAGCAACACTCTATCTTCTTTGATACTACTGAGTGTTCAGCAGCTTCTACTATTAATTGGCTGGGTCATTAATGTCTAACGAATTCATTAGAGCTGCAACGGTAACTCTAAAAGAGGTTGCCTCCACGATGCAGGAACGCGGCAGTCAGTACTCTGACTCCTGGGGTGAAGATGCCACCTGGAATCTAACAAAATCTATTATTAAAAAATATACAGATAAAGATCTAACAGATGAAGAGCTGGCTTGTGTGGGTCTAGCAGTCTTTATTGATCAAAAATACTCTAGATTTTTAGGAGGCTATAAACATGATACCGCTTTAGATCTTGTCCCTTATCTAGCAGCTTTAGTAGAAAAAGTAAAATGAAAAAAATATACTTCATAAACGGGATGCCTAGATCAGGTTCAACCCTGCTTTGTAATATCCTAGCTCAGAATCCTAAGTTTCATGTTACTCCCACCTCTGGGCTATCTGAACTTGTATACGGGGTACATCAGTTCTGGAAATCAAATCCAGTTATTAAAGCTTCTGAAACCCCTCAAAAGCAGCTCTCTATTATTAAAGATCTTTTTCAGTCCTACCACCAAGATACAGACCGACCTATTATCTTTAACAAGTCTCGAGGCTGGGCACCAAGGGTTGAATTAGTAGAAAACGCCTTAGGGCATGACATTAAAATTCTTACTACTACTAGAAAAATAACCTGCATCCTAGCCTCTATGGAAAAGCTATACAGGAAAGAGATTAAAAACATAAACTCCCCCATGGAAACTGGCACTCAGATGCAAACCTTGGAAGGACGGCTCAATGTTTGGACCTCCACAGAGGGTTTAGTAGGGGGTACATTTAATTCAATAAGAGATGCTGTGACGAGAGGTCATAGAGATAAGTTTCATTTTATTGACTTTGAAAAGATTACTACCCAGCCTGAGCTAACTCTTAGATACGTTTATGACTTTTTAGGGGAAGAGTACTTCGATCACGACTTTAACAACATCCAGCAGTACACTAAAGAGAATGACGCCGAGCATGGCTTTACAGACCTTCATACTATCAGGCCTCAAATTGCTCCAGTAACAGATGACTCAAAAGAGATCTTAGGTTACATGCACGAACAATTTCAAAACTTTCACTTTAACTTTTAGAATTTAAAAATAAATAAAATATATGTCAGAAGAACAATTATATGTAGAAACAGCAAACGTATCAGCACTCATGGATAGCGTCTATGCTATTAATCAAGCTCTCCTTAATGAGAATGAGAGTGACATGAAGCAGCAGATTCTTAAAGCAAACGTAGGTCATATCGAGCTTCAACTCGGTAAAGAGGTTTATCAACAGGCTTTAACCCAAGAACAAACAGATTCATTAATTGATGCCGTTGTAAGAGCTAAGGCTGCTTACGTTGTTGAGACTCCAGAAGAGTAAATAATGCAATACTCAGTATTCCATATTGAAGGTGGAATAGGTAAGAATATTGTAGCCACTAATGTAGCTCGCAATATTAAAAAATCTCACCCAGACAGAGAGCTTGTGGTAGTGTCTCCGTACCCGGAAGTCTTCGTTCATAACCCAGATGTCTATAGAGTCTATAAAACGGGCATGTGTCCGTACTTCTATGAAGACTATATTAAAGACAAAGACACTATTGTCTTCAAACACGAACCTTATAACTCAAATGAAGTTATAACAAGAAAATCTAACTTAGCTAAAGCTTGGTGTAAATCATTAGACTTAGAATACGATATTAATAAGCCTGTATTACACTTTAACCAAATTGAACAACAAAATGCTCTTCTTTTACAACAATCCTACTCTAACGGGAAACCTATGGTGGCTGTGCAAATTAATGGAGGTATGGGAGGCTCTCCTCGACATATAAACTTTAATTGGTTTAGAGATCTACCCCCACAATACGTTCAACCAATTATAAACAAATATAAAGACATATTTACCTTTATACAGATTAGAGCCAATAATCAAATACAACTAGAAAATTGCACTCAGGTTGATCTTTCTTTAAGAGAGATCTTTTTACTTCTTTCACAATGCAAAACAGCTCTAACTATTGATAGTGTAACCCAGCACGTTATGGCAACATTTCAAAAGCCTTCTTTAGTCTGCTGGGTTGGCAATTCACCCATCGTCTATGGGTATAGTATGCATACAAACGTGATGAGTAATCTAGAGTTTAAACACGATAATCTAGAATCCTACCTCGATCCTTACCCTCTACAAACCCAGGGTCATCAATGTCCTCATAACTACAATGCAGGTGCACTCTTTAATCAAGAGACGCTTGATAGAGAGTTTGAAAAGCTTATTCAGTAACTGGCTCTTCTATTGTTGGCATCTCAATTACTGGCAACAAGGCTTGTAATTGTTCTAAAGTCAATTCTTCTACTTCTGGGAACAAACCCTGACTAAAAGCTTCCAAGAGTCTCAATGACCAGAGAGCAGTATAAGCCTTACGACCATCTACGAGATCTGTCAAGGAGGCTGTCTCCGGAAACCTTAAAGCTCTCAATCTTGTATGCCCAGAGTCATCCCAACCTGCAGCAATTGTATTATAAGTCTGTAAACCGTCTTGTGCCTGTTCACCATACTGTTCAATAAGAGTTGGTAGCTGTTCTACAAGTTCAGCAGGAAAGGCAAATGTTTGAAAGGTAGTTGAGAAGTTCATATTAGTAATTATGGTAGATTGAGACCGATGCCAAGGGTGCGTTTATATAGCACACGCAAAAACTGATAAAAGCTACCTGACATTTGTAAGCCATCAAAAACTATAGTAAATGCGCTTGTAGCAATAGCAGCATTATTTACTTCACCTACAGGGTAAAACCCAACAGTTTGATTAGCTGATGCTGTTGTTCCAGTTTGTGTGTAGGTTTCATTACACCCAAACCAATTCTGTCCACCTGTGCCGAAGCCGGTTAAGTCCCATGTACCACCTATTCTCTGACCATTTCCGAAAGTAGTAGTAGTAACAAATAATGCTCTATAAGCGTTACTTCCTGCATAACCGTCTAAACCTAAAGAGGATGGGGAAAAGAAACGCCCGTCAGTTAGTGTACCATATACGGGATTTGTAACTATTAAAGCTCCTCGTATTGGTTGTTGAAAGAAAAATAATGATGTAATATGTTGAGTTGAATCAGGACCAAATGAACCCGGTCCATTTTCTATGCATGTTATTCCATTAATACCCCAAGTCGGACTATTAACCATTGTCCCATTATATACTCCCAGTCCGCCCAAACTATAAACTGTACTACCAGTTCCAGCATTATGAATACCTCTCATAGGCCAACACACCATAGAGTTCCATAACCTTAGCTTCTTAACCCCGATAACAAATTTGTTAATCTGCTTCAAAGGCTCTGGGAGTATAGTTATACCTGAGCCAGACTTGACCCTCTGGGCATATCTCATGGTGTCTATATCTAATCCGTATGTTCTTGTTCTTGGCTGATATGTTCTTGGGGTACTCATGGTAGGCCTAATCCTTTCCCTATTGTTTGTTTAAGAAGCAAGTACATAGCTGAATCCTGTGCATCTGTTACAAGACTGTTTGAAAGAAACACAAAAGAAGCGGTTAAATTTAGAGCTGTATTATATGCACCAAACCTTACAAATTGAGGGTTAGAGGTGTTCCAGTTGTTGTTAGCGGAATCTTGATTTTTAAAATTACTATTTAGAGTAAATCTACCTGTTAAACCGGTTGTTAATCTTATTGAGAAATAATGTCTAGAGGTTCTGGTAAAAGGGGTCGCAGCTCCTCCTGAATGATTGTTAGTAATAACACTGTGGTAGGATGGAGGCCATAAACCAACAAAAGTGGGTAAAAATTGTGCCGTTAAACTTCCCGAATTGCCTATACCAAATTGTCTACCATTAACATTAATACCCGCTGTAAACCAATAACCTACATTGTTGCCTAAATCTGTAGCATTCTTTAAAACTGCTCCATGACTAATAGGGGCAACGCCAAGCTCTCTTACAGGTGTGCTAAAAAGATCTCCTCCTGCAGTTACTCTATTAACTCCATCATTACTCCAAGTAGCTGAGTTTAAAAGAGTAGCATCAAAAGTACCGTAACCCCCCATACTCAAAACTCTAGAACCTGTTCCAATATTATGAATACTTCTCATAGGCCAGCAAACTATATTCTGCCACAAATTCAATTGCTTCAAACCCTTTATAAAATTATCCACATCATTGACATCAGTACCAGCTAGTTCTTTGCCATAAGCATATAACCTTCTTAGGTATTGCCTTGTCTCATTTTGTAAGCCGTATGATTTGGATGAGATCATAGACCGAACCTTCCCTTCATTGCATTATAGTTTTGTAGAATTTCTGTGGGAGTTAGAGCGCGGTTGTACCACATAGCATTTGAAATATTTCCGTTCCAAACTTCTCCATTAGTTCTTTCGCTAGTCCCTATTCTGAAGTTTACAGTTAAATTGGGAGATGAACTTAAAGTTGAATATGAATAAGTTTGAGAAGACTTATTTAAATACAATGTTACAGTTGGAGATGATAATGTTCCCAACACAGTTACGGCATAAAAATTCCAAACATTTATTGAAGGTGTTAAATTAGGAGATCCATTTGACTGATACTCCCCGCTAGAGTTTGTTGTATAATATCGCAAGTTACCACTATCAAGTCTAAGCATACTATATAATCCTCCACCTGTTACTTCTTTGTCTGCAGACCACAATACATTAAAAGTACCAAAAGAGTTTGCTTTTGCCCACATACATATTGTTAATGGAACTTGAACGCCATTTAATAGTGAGGGAGTTCCTAAAGTAGCATAATCATTACTTCCATCAAAAACTATACTCCCTCCATTTGCACTACTAAAGGTTGGTCCATTAGTCAGAGTTCCGTTATTAGAACCCGCCAAATCTTTCCAAACTGTGCCTCCTGCCGGATAACTGTCACTAACTCCAGCATCAAGCCATAACACCAAGCCATTTAAAACAATTGGTGAACTGGCTAAAAATGTCGTATTGAGATTTCTTGTCTTTCTGTTAATGACAAAATCATTCAGAGTCTTTATATTAGTTTGATTAACTATACTTTTAGCATCACAAGCCTTCAAATACTCTTTGGTCTCTTTTTCTAGATTGTAATATCGTTTTGCCATATGTTAGGGTAGTCCGAGGTTGGAGCCGAGAGTTAGTTTGTAGAGAGGTCTAACAATTTCCATATTAAAATTGCTACCTAAAATTATAATACTATATAGAGAATCTTTAATACAACGTAAATTTGTCATAGTACGATTAATTGCAGGTGTTAAATCAGTTCCTTGGGATCCCCCATTTTTTAATACTCCATTAGCTAATATATTAGGGTATGTGCCTGCTATTATGCGTTGAAAAGTTAAAAATTTTAGAGATAGATCATTAAAAAAGCCAGACTGAATGCTATATTGACCACAGCCGTACGAAGTATTTAATCCTGCAGGCACGCAGCCTAAATGTCTGCCCTGACTAGTCCAATGATGGTTTAAAAATAGCCCATTAATACTTTGGTCTGAAAAAATATAATTTTCTCCACTATTAGTTAAAGGTTGTACTACAAAGCCGGTACTAACAAGCTCCGGACATATAATAGATGTAGCTAGTGTAATACTTTGACCTGTATTTACTGTCACACCGTTAGCCCCCCAAGTCGGAGAATTTACCATACTACCATTATAAACTCCCAGTCCTCCCAATGAATAGACTATACTGCCGGTGCCTACATTCTGATAGCTTCTCATGGGCCAGGACACCATGTTCTGCCACAACCCTAATGTCTTCATACCCCGGACAAACAAACATACTTCAAACCTCCCTATGGCATCCCTTACTGTGGCTCTTTGGAAGTATCTATCAGCATCTCCGTCATTAAAGCCTAGACCGTATTGTGACCAAACACCAGACTTCTTTAAAGCCTCTACCCGGTCATTTAAAGTCTTTACAGTGCCCAGAGACACCTCAATACCATCTTCAGATTGAAGACGGTTGAGATATGATTTAACTTCATTCTGTACTCCGTAATAACGCACTATATAGTATTTAATTTAAAAATTATGCTATATCAAAGAGTCTTATGTATTTGGTATTATTATTGACGGTGACTTTTAAATATAGATCAGTTGCAGTAGAAGTTACCGAGGTTGTAGTCTCTCCGGTAATTTGAACAGAGCTAATGGAGAGGGTATTTAAAATAGTAGCAGAACTTAAAACTACATTGTTAGTAGAAAGGTAATTAGTAACCGCAGACACCCCGTTCCATTGTGCTGAATTGGCCTGGACAGTGGTGAAGGCACTATACCATTGTTCAGAGGTAGCATTACTCTTAGTAGAAATAAGGCCTGTGAAGGTAGATGTCTGTAGAAACGGAATAACCATTAATATTATTTAAGAAAGAAAGGGTTACTGTATGACACAGACGTATCCAACGTCAGGATCTCTTCGTGTAGGTGATGCCTGCGTAGACCAAAATTGTACACTTAATGATGGAACACTTGTAACCTCGCCCTGAACAAGTTGGGTTGCATATACATCACCCCCGCCAGTTATTACAGTATCTTCAAGATCTCCATAACCATTTACTAATATTGCATGCGGGGCAATATTAGTTTGTACCGCAGGACCTAAAGGTTTTATAAAATTAATGGCATACACTCCCTTTACCGATGTACGTACTACTGAAGATACATTATACCCGAGAGTTTCACCAGAATATAGACAATTTGCATTCTCAGTACTGTTACCATCAAAGGCTACCCAAGCTTTAATTTCACCCGAAGGAAGAGTAGGATCACTCTGCGTACCTTCTGGAGCTACTGCAACAACACAATTGTAATCTTGATTCCGTAAAACTTCTGCACCGTCAAAAAATTCTACTCTAAACTTATCTGCAGCAGGTGGTGTAGTAGTATCTATTCTAGAAACATACGAGTAACTGTTTGCAAAAATAGCATAGCCAGATAAAGCGGGTGGTAAAGCGTAATCAAAAGTACACTCATATAAGCCAGAAGATATTCGTTGTATAGAGCCGGTAAACCCAGAGCCGTCTGTTACTGCGGACCCGTTTGAGGCTGCTCCTGCAAACTGCCCCCAAGCCTTGATAGGATATTTTTTCCCTTGACTGTTGCCTACAGCCATAAAGAATCCATAATCTGGATTAGTTACTACATTTAAAGAAGTTCGAAATTCTACTGTAGTATTTGAAGCAAAAAGAGGAAATGAATCTTGGTCTATAAACGCATGATGGGCCGTACTGTCTACAAATCTAGCATAACCATTTTCGGAGATAGGGTCTGCAGGATCTACCTTAGGCAAAGATCTTATAAAATCAATTTGATAGACTCCTGTGCCAGTTTTTAAAACCTGTTCAACATTCCCGCTACCTCTTATAAAACGAGCGGTATTACTGGCATCGGTAACCCCTGCTGCATTTCTTGTGCAATCAAAATTCACCCAGGCAAGAATACCTGGACCGAAGGTTACATTACTTAATATTTTCTTTGCAACTATACCCATATTAGTTAGGAACGGTAGGGAATACTACAGCGTCTGGATCATTATAGGTCTGAGGCAAGTCTCTGAGTTGCTGTCTATAAGTGGACCATTCTTGTTGTTTTGCTTCACTCAAGCTATTCCAAACATCTATGAGGGCGTATCTATCAGACCCACTCAAGAGTTCATTTCTTTGTCTTCGTATCTCGTTCCATTTATTCTGTAGTATTTCGTTATTTTCTTCTTCTATCTCTTCTTGTGTTTTATCTCTTGTTATAAACGTATCAACAACTCTATCTTCAAACACCTCTCTGTTAACACTTACTATAACGGGCTTATCGTCTGAAACTTTAATATAAGGAACCCACCCATAAGTCTTTATAATATCATTAGGAAGTAAACAGAAATTAGAAACGTTCTCCCAATTTTCAGGTAAAATTCTAGGTCCCGTAACTACCTGATTGTCTTTAATGTAGCAATATGAACTCATAAATTATCTTCTAAAATCAAAACCACTAGGGAATCCAAAATAATTATTACCCCCATCATAAGTTAAAAAGGTAAAACTATCTACTGATGTTAAGAGTGTAGTAAGAACAGGTGCTGAACCTCCAGGCCATTTAACCGTAGTTGGCCAAACTACTGAACGAGCTACACCTGTGGAGCATAATTGTAGAACAAAAGAGTATGCTCTTGAGGTTGCCGGCGGGTTAAGAAAATTAGTAGCCGTAATGCTTGAGTTAAGATTAACAACAAAGAAGGATGCTGAAGTTAAGACTAAATTTAAAGTACTTAAAGATATAGTTACAAAAGTTTGAGTTTCATTAACTGCGCCATACACCGCTAGATTGTTTGTTACAGTTGATGAACCGATTTCAAAGGTATTCCCTGTGCTTCTAAACAAGACATTAGCCGTGGAGAAAACAATTTGATTAGATTGAGTGGCTATAGCAGTATTGCCAAGCACTATAACACCAGATAGGTTAGCAGTAGATACATCAGCTTTGTAACCAATTACAATATTTTTATAACCAGTAGTGTTTACACAGCCTGCATCATGACCTATAAAAACATTAAAACTGCCTGTAGTATTACGTCTACCAGCATTATGGCCAAAAAAATTATTAAAGTCTCCACCATAATTAACAAGACCTGCAAAACGACCAAAAAAGTTATTACTACACCCCGATAAGCTACCATTCCCAGCACTATTACCTATAAAGTTATTATAGCTACCACTGGTATTACAGAAGCCGGCATAACGACCAAAAAAAACATTATCATTACCTACAGTGTTATAATTACCGGCCCGTCGACCTAAAAATACATTTCGACCCCCTGTGGTGTTTTTTCTAGCGTTAGCACCAATAAATACGTTATCACTCCCGGTAGTGTTGTCACAGCCGACATTCCGGCCAATAAATACATTTCGAACGCCATTAGTGTTGGTTAAACCTGAACTAAGACCCACAAAAAAGTTATCATCACCACTGATATTAGAGGTTCCGGTACCGATACCTATAAAGGTATTATTATTACCTAAGGTATTATTATTACCTGTTGTAGAATCTCCTATGAATATATTACTGGTTTTGGTACGAATCTGTACATCATTAATTTGCACATCCCCGGATACCGACAATCTATTAGTACCTAGAGGTCTTGTTCCCAGACCTAATCTTGTACCCGATAAAACAAAAGCATTAGTGTTATACTGGCCTGCTATAACAGTATCTGTATCCTGTACTTCTAAGATAGGAAGCCCTGTGATGTTGTTCACTGAGAACAGAGTGCCAGTTAAAGAATCAGTAACTGAAAAGAGTCTGCCTTGAGTTCCATCAACTGAGAACCTATCAAGTGCTGTAGCAGCTGTGGTATAAGAGGTTATATTAATGCCACCGCCTCCATCATAACCTATTCTAGCTGATGTAGAAAGAGGTGGAACAGTTAGGTTAGAATAAGCTCTGCTATCAAAGCTTATAATCCCAGAATTAGGAACTGTTAAAACATTAGCCATGTATAATATTTATAAGAGATATCTGCTTTTTGTAGCATTATAGTTCTGTAGAAGTTCAGCGTCTGATAAAGCTCTATTATAAATCTTTAAAGAATGTAAAAGTATTTGTGTTTCGGTACTATTTTGACTAGCATTAAAGGTGAGATTGCTTGAGCCTGTTGGTGGAGTAAAATTTCTACCTGTTATACTAGTTGAAACTCTACCATTTAAAAATATAGAGGCTGCACTTGTGGTTGTATTAAAAGATAGTGTTATATTAACAGGTACACCATAGGTTATAGAGCTGTTAGGGGTAACTAGTGAAAAGGTATTAGGGGTACCTGGGGGACTGCTCTCACTATTCCAAAAATTATATCTCCTAGTTGAAGGTATAAAACCGCTTCTAAAACCTCTTGTTTGATAAACTTCATTTTGAAACATAGCATTAGCGTTTGTAGTTCCAGCAGCACTAAGAATTGTCATTGAGCTATCTATAGTAAAATCAGATGTTATACCATTATTATTCCATGCAACGCTTCCTGCTTGACTATTTCTTAAAAATAAAGAACCACTGTAAGAACTATCATATGATACTGTTGCAGGTAGAGTTGCATTAAAACTTCTATTTGTTAAATTAGTCCAAGCGGTCCCTGAACCAGGATAAGAGACTCTGTTCCCTGCATCTAAGCAAACAACTAAACCACTTTCAATAATATCTGGACCTGCGGCTGCGCTCATATTAAGATTCTAAAGTAAAAGGCTGGGCCCATTCCTCAGTTGACAAAACGGCAAGAATCTCATCATGGGTATAAGGACCTTCTGTGCCTTGGGTTATACTAGCTACAGAGGCTGGCATTTCACTTTCCCACTTAACAAAGGTCTTGGTGCCATCAACTGACTTGCGAACTGTTTCAGAGGATGTCTCCAAAACTTCATCAAAGTTAATGTTGGGAAGTTCTGTTACGGGGAATATTAGGTATTGTCTGTTTTCGTAGTTCATAAATTAAATCTGCCTTTGGTTGCATTATAGTTTTGGAGGATTTCTGTAAGGGTTAGAGTGCGGTTATAAGTTCTTAAAACTGGTATAAGACCATTAAACGGAAGAGTTCCTGCTCGACTACCAATATACCTAACCCTGCTACCTGTATTTAAACCTGTATTAGTACCTGATGCCACCTCAGCTCCATTTAAATATAAACGTTTGAAACCAACTCCCCACACCCCTACTACATGAAACCATTGACCGGTTACGGCATGACTATAACCTACACCTGAATTACCTATATAAAACTGTAAGGTATTTGTGGCGTAGGTAACTTCTAAATCAGAATTTACATCAGTAAATATCATTTGATAAGTTGCTGTAGAAGCGGTTCTATAATAAAATGCCTCTATTGACCCTTGTGTTAAAGACTGCAGAGATGTAGGATTACCTATATCTACATAATCATTATTACCATCAAAAACTATACTACCACCATTCGCACTACTAAATGTCGGGCCATTTGTCAGATCGCCATTATTAGACCCAGCTAAATCTCTCCAAACACTTCCTGAACCCGGATAAGATTGCCTGTTTGCGGCATCAAGACACAGGACAAGCCCATCCGTAATTATTCTCGGTGAATGTTGTAAACTCATATGTTGTAATCTTTGACCCTCTTAGCAGCCGCAAACATATTACACCTTATGATTTCTCATAAGTACGGACTATATCTTCTACTTTATGTAGTAAGGACGCTCTTGCCTGTTATTAAGACAATCCAATTTGTCTCAGGTAGTCTCTACACCTTCACAAGAATGGTCTTGTGCTTGGCTCGGTATTGCCATCACCATAATGTGTTAAGGTTTCACCGAATTCATCCCTAATGGGCCTTTATGTTTTTAAGTTATTTTTTACCCATTTCTAGTTATTGTTTCCTCACTTTCTTTTAAAATTACTATTTGATTGTTAACAATTTTTCCGTATCTATAAATATCAAACCAATTAGGAGCCGATCCTTCAAATTCAAAATATGAAATTGCAGGGTAATATCTTTTACGAATTTCTCCTTCAATAAAAAAAAGCCCATCAGAATTCGGAAAAGCAAATAAATTTTTTAGTAAGTTTTGAGTTAAAAATTCATTAAATTCAGGTGCTCCTTCTAGAGTTTCAACGGCAGCAGCATTTTTAAGATTAACAATCTCTGCATCTACTACGCTAGTAATACGAGGTTCGTGTCTCTGTCTAACCCCTTTATAAGTTTTAAAAAAAACAAAATTATTGTTAATATATTTATAGGTATATCTCCTAATGGCTAATTTGTGTCTTTTTGTACCAGTAGAAGAGCCATATTCTATTCTCACCAAAGGAGCAAAGAGTGGCTTAGAAATATCAAAATGTGGGGGTTGTCCGTAGTTAGTTGCCATACTTTAAACCTCCGTCTCCAATCGTTCTACATCTTTTCTAACTCCATTAAGTAGCCAGAAGAACTTTAATGTTTCAGTTTTATCAAACCAGGAATCACATTTAACTGTGAAGTTGTTTTGATCTATATTTACACTCTCAACATACAACGTCTCTGCATGCTGGTAGTTTGTAAGCTGTATATGAATGCCATCAGAGTGAATTAAATTATTTAAATAATCAGGCAATTCTACAACACAGAGACCGTTTACAACTTCATCCTCACCAGTTAATTGAATTCCGTTGTAAGGAGCTTCTAGAGAAGAATATACTAAATGCTTTCCAGGCTTTGTAGGATGGTCTATATAGAAGTTCTTAACCGTGGCCTGGAGCGTGCCATACACCGCTAAATTATTTGTTACAACTGATGAACCAATTTCAAAGGTACTGCCTGTACTTCTGAATAAGACATTTGCAGTAGAAAGAACTACTTGATGAGACTCTGTAGCTCTAGCATTATTACCAAGGACTATAACTCCATCTAATGCAGAAAGATTAACAGAGTTTGTGTTTGCATTATTACCTATAAAAATGTTATTAGAACCAGTTCTATTAAAACTACCAGCCCCAGCGCCAAAAAAGTTATTAAAACTGCCTGTAGTATTACAAAAACCGGCACATTCTCCAAGAAAGACTCCCTTTTGACCAGTTGTGTTAGCACCACCAGCCCTATCACCAAAAAAGTTATTAAAGCAACCTCTAGTATTTTGACAACCAGCGGAGCGGCCAAAAAAGTTATTGTAACGGCCAAATGTATTACTAAAACCAGCTAACTGTCCAATAAAGATATTGTGATTCGCAGAATAACCAAAATAACTTGGATAATCCTCCCCTAGAGCTCGGCTACTAAATCCCGCTCTATCCCCTATAAAAACGTTGTGTTGGGTAGCTGCCTCTGTGCCATAATAACTCCTATAAGTGCCTAACTGATAGCCGGCTTTATGGCCAATAGCTACGTTATAACTAGGGCCTGTACCAGAAGATCGCCAATTACTTAAGCCCCTACCTGCTCTAAAACCTATAAAGGTATTATGACAAGAGGTTGTATTACTACCTAGATAGTAACCAGCTCCATAACCTATAAACGTATTACTACTACCTGTCTTGGTGCTATTTCCAGCACAATTACCTAAAAATATATTATTTGTACCGGTTGTTAAATTAATTCCTGCATTAATGCCAAACACAAAATTATGATTACCTGTAGCAGCGTTTCTGCCAGTGGTATTATTACCTATGAATACATTAGGTCCCGCTGCAGCGCCTTTTAGAGTTCTCAGAGAAATATCAGCTGTACTCAGAACTATTTGATTGGTCTGTGTTGCTATAGCTCCTGTTCCTATAACTATAACACCACATAAGTTACAAGAACTTACATTTGCTTTGTTGCCAATTATAGTATTATCACAGCCTGATTGATTAACAGAACCTGCTAAAAAACCAAAAAAGTTATTATAGCTGCCTCCAATGTTAAAACAACCAGCTCTATAACCAATAAAGTTGTTTAATATACCTGAAGAATTACATTGACCTGTTTCTCTGCCCAAGAAGTTATTTCTACTACCTGAAGTGTTAGATCCACCAGCAAAAAAACCGAAGAAGTTGTTAAAATTACCATGAGTGTTGGATGAACCTGCGCTCCTACCGAAGAAGTTGTTAAAACCGCCTGAAGTGTTACTGTAACCTGCTAGCATACCAACAAAGTTGTTACAACCACCGCCGGTGTTGGTTCTACCAGCAAGATGACCAATGAAATTGTTATGACCACCAGTATTATTAGCTCTGCCAGCACATCTGCCTAAAAATACATTGTTAGTACCATTAGTCAATGCATTTCCAGCACTCAAGCCAAACACAAAGTTGTGGTCACCTGTGGCAGCATCTCTACCTGTTGTAGAATCTCCTATGAATACATTAGCTGTAGGTCTAGTGCGAATCTGCACTGTGCTTAAAGAGAGTGTACCAGTAGCTGAAATTTCTCCAGAAACAGTTAAAGCTACGTTAGGTTGTACTCCAATACCCAGTCTTGTATTAGCAGCATCAAAGATAAAGGCAGGAGCTCCTGAACGAATTCTAGGGGTTGAGAAGTCTCCGTCTTGTACAAATATAGGGTAATGAAGTGTATTAGTAGTAGTTGCTGTTGGAGTTATAACACCAGTCGGTCCTTGAATGCCTTGTGTTCCTTGAGTACCTTGTCTGCCCTGAAGACCTTGTAGACCTTGTAGACCTTGTGCACCTATAGTGCCTTGAGAACCTATAATACCTTGAGAACCTGTAGAACCTATAATTCCCTGTGTTCCTTGTCTACCCTGTAAGCCTTGTAGACCTTGCAGGCCTTGCAGACCTTGAGCTCCTGTAGTGCCTTGAGAACCTATAATACCTTGAGAACCTGTAGAACCTATAATTCCCTGAGTGCCTTGAGTGCCCTGTAAGCCTTGTAGACCTTGAGCACCTATTGCACCTTGAGAACCTATAGTTCCTTGAGAGCCTGTAGAACCTATAATTCCCTGTGTTCCTTGAGTGCCTTGCAAACCTTGTGCACCTATAGTGCCTTGAGAACCTATAATACCTTGAGAACCTGTAGAACCTATAATACCCTGAGTGCCTTGAGTGCCTTGTCTGCCCTGTAAGCCTTGTAGACCTTGAGCACCTATTGCACCTTGAGCACCTATAGTTCCTTGAGTTCCCTGTATACCTGTTCCACCTGTAAACCCCTGTAAGCCTTGTAAGCCTTGAAGACCTTGTAAACCCTGTAAGCCTATAATACCCTGAGTGCCTTGAGTGCCTTGTCTGCCCTGTAAGCCTTGTAGACCTTGAGCACCTATTGCACCTTGAGCACCTATAGTTCCTTGAGTTCCCTGTATACCTGTTCCACCTGTGAACCCTTGTAAGCCTTGCAACCCTTGAAGACCCTGACTAC
>Ga0247834_1005260_pt1 | contig 15504 bp, 26 predicted proteins | sample LaCruzMarch2015__8_FD_187118 | JGI IMG/M metagenome (GOLD analysis project Ga0247834, IMG submission 187118) | Freshwater microbial communities from meromictic Lake La Cruz, Castile-La Mancha, Spain - LaCruzMarch2015_12m | ecosystem: Environmental > Aquatic > Freshwater > Lake | place: Spain... | reverse complement strand
ATCCAAGTGTTCATAATTTTGATGATAATCAGTGGTTTGCATTTCATAGGGGTTATAGTTGTGGATATGGGGATTGTTTAGAAAATAGTAATGAGAAAACAAAGGAACCTGTTGAGAAACAATCAAAGACCCTGACTGATATTGTATATCGTTGGTGGGATGATGTATTCACAACTCATAGTGATTGGGATATGGAAACTTCAATTGATGACTTGATAGACCAAGTGGAGCAATTTTTACCTAAACAAAAATCTGCTAGTTCACAAAATGTTCTTGGTGATGTAGACATAGTAGAAGGTTTCAACGATTGTCTCAAAAAAATCAAGAGCAAACTACGATGACTTATTCAAGACCACTATTAGGAACTGATACAAAGAAAACTAAACTTTCTTGGTTTGAGTATATTTGGTTCTCTTGTATTCAACAAGGGTGGTATAATTGTTGGTACTCCTTTAAGAATTGGAGTGATTTGATGGGAAACTCATATCAGGATTATGCACTACTCAAAGATGATGACCCATTGGAGCAGTGTATCTTATTCTTTTGGGATAGTTTAGAGGATGAGATTTATTCCAAATCCTTTTTGGAAAGTCTCTTACAGATGGTTGATGATATTAATACTGGTAAAGAGAAAGTTATACCTATGGATGATGTTATGAAAAATCTCAAAACTTGGTTGGAAGAGGAAGATGATGAAACTTGAATTAAAACTATGAAATTTCCTTATGTTATTGTTGATGATTTCTTATCAAACCCATTGTCTGTGAGAAACTTTGCTTTAGAAAAAGTAGAAGTAATGCAAATCAATCAAGGAGATGGAAAACCTTTGCGAGGGTTGAGAAGTGGCAACATTAAAGATTTAAATAAAAGTCTTTATTCAGAAATAATAGAAAAAATTTCATTGTGTTATCCACCGTTGATTTCATATGAAAATACTCATATGGAATTTCAATTCACCGATAATACTTGGGAAGGACCTGGATGGGTTCATGTAGACTCATGCATACTAACATGCATTCTTTACTTAAATCCAACCGCGTGTGAAAATTTTGGAACAAGTTTATATTTTGGTAAAACTCCAAATACAGTATCTCTAAATGATGACATAAAAAAAGAAAGCAATAAAGATGTAAACTTAAGAAAGACTGAAAAATATAAGGAGTCTAGACGTGAAAATAATGACCAATTTGTTCGAACTATGCAAATTGGTAATGTTTTTAATAGGATGTTTGTCTTCCCTGGAGATACTTTTCACTCTGGAGATGGTTTTTTTGGAAATTCAAAGGAAACCAGTAGACTTACAATTGTAACTTTTGTTTATTGATAAATCCCGATGAAGTTAAATAACAACCCAGAATATCCACATTCACAATTTGCTGTGCGTCTGGAACATATGGAAGGCAAGGATGGAATGGATAAAAAGGTCTGTTTCTTTCAAAGCCAAGAGCACTTGCAAAAATACCTGAATAGTGCTAAACTTAAATCAGACCAATATCAGGTGTACTACAGAGACAATGATTTACAAACCCCCAGTGGAAGCAAGAGTTCAACAACTGGAAGACGAAAACGTAGGGACAACAAATGAACTCTATGAACTTCAAATTGAGATTGATATGCTCAAAGAACGACTGAAAACTCTTGAAAATCTTATTATTGGAGACAACAAATGACTTATGATAAATACTAATATCTGTTAGGACGGCAATCTCTACAGATAAGATTAGATGCTTTCGGGCATCTTTTCTATTATAAATAGTAATGCCGTTCTAATAAGATAAAAATGCATTACTACACTTACGCATATTTGCGTGAAGATAGAACTCCTTATTATATTGGTAAGGGTCAAGGAAAAAGGATTTATTCTAAATCAAGAATAGTACATCCACCAAAGGATAAAAGTAGAATAATATATCTAAAACAAAATCTAACAGAAGAAGAAGCATTTAGACACGAAATCTATATGATTTCTGTTCTTGGTAGAAAGGATTTAGGAACTGGTATTCTCCACAATATGACTGATGGTGGTGAAGGAACTTCTGGTGCTATAATAAGTGATGAAACAAGAAGAAAAATTGGTGAGGTAAGTAAAAACCCATCAGAAGAAACCAGAAGAAAAATGAGTGAGGCACATAAAGGTGAAAATCATCATATGTATGGTAAAACTCATGTAGAAGAATCTAAAAGAAAAATGAGTGAGTCACATAAAGGTAAAACTCTTTCAGAAGAACATAAAAGAAAAATAGGGGATTCAATTAAAGGCAAAAACCATTATCTCTATGGTAAATCTCTTTCTGAAGAAACTAAAATAAAAATGAGTGAGTCACATAAAGGTAAAACTCTTTCAGAAGAACATAAAAGAAAAATGAGTGAGGCAATGGAAGGTGAAAAGAATCCAAATTTTGCTAAAAAATGGTGGAATGATGGTTGCGGAAATTATAAAATGATGGTAGAATGTCCTGGTGATGATTGGAGACTTGGAAGGAAATGACCAAAAACTACACAATGGAACAACTGAATGCATTTCTATATGATGCGATAAATGATGAGCAGATAGGTGCTCAACAAATCTATGAGACAATTATAGAGACTGTTGCGGAACACACAGAATACTTACAGTTACAGCATGAGAAGAGTCAGCAACTCTTTGATTTACTAAAAGGCACTGCTAAACCTTATGAGGCACCCTGGACTAAGTTTATTGAGGACAATAAGAACGGGTTCTTATCGAAAGAAAGAGAAAGCAACTTTCCTAATGAGAATGATTGTATGCCTCCTTGGGGACACAGTGATTTGGAATATGCATCAAAACATCCAAAAGAAGATAGACCCAAGACCTGGATTCTACCAGTTGATGATGAGGGTGTGGTTACATTACCAGAAGACTTATTAGAAAGAAGTGGTTGGAAGGAAGGTGATACTCTTGTTTATGAAGTCTGTAATGGTGGTGTGATTGTTCGTAAGAAAGAACCAATGACACATACTGAAATGCTAGAAAAAGGATATACACTGACGGATGATGGATTTTGGATTTTAACTTCGGAGGGATGCTGATGATGACGAATTCAGATAAACTGATTCATCCAAAATATCCATTATTAAGTTGGTTGAGAATCATTGGGAATGCTTTTTTTATTGTTGGTTATGCCGTGATTCTTTTTAACAGTGTTGAGATTGGAATTTATTGTCGTTTATTTGGAAATCTTGTATCCTTTCCTTATTTTTATAAAGTAAAGATGTGGGATATGATGACAATTCGAAGTTTCTTTGCTATAATTGAAATGTCAAAACTTATTCAAATCTTCTTTTTTGGTGGAAATTAATGGAACTATTAAAGTTACAATGGACTTATAAGGAGCATCCAAATGCTTCTCTCTGTAGATACTTTAAGACAGAAGAAGAACTTCTAGAATTCAAAAAACAACACCCAAATTATAACTATGGCCCTGTCTAAATCTGTTGAGGAAAGTGTAAAAGAGGCAGAAAGTCATTTAAGAAATGCACTTTCATATTCTGCACGTCAAGAATCTCCATATGTTTCTTGTGTGATTGCAGATATGATCGCAAAATTGGATCAACTTATTCAGACTGATAAGTTCTTGGATAAGGTTGAGGGTATGATGAAAAAATACGAAGGAGGAGAAAACCCTTATGGACAATAAAGTGAAAAAACCATTTGGATTTAATGAGGTTTCAACTGGAGAACTCACTATAAATAACAATACCTGATTGACTGCAATCTTCAGGAGGAGGGTGAAAGTCCCTCCTTTTTAGTATAAATAGTAATGCAGTCAATTAGAATAGAAATGCATTACTACACTTACGCATATTTGCGTGAAGATAAAACTCCTTATTATATTGGTAAGGGTCAAGGAAACAGGATTTATTCTAAGCAAAGAAGTATAAAACCACCAAAAGATAAATCAAGAATAATATATCTAAAACAAAATCTTACTGAAGAAGAGGCATTTAGACACGAAATCTATATGATTGATGTGTTTGGTAGAAAAGATTTGGGAACTGGTATTCTCCACAATAGAACTGATGGTGGAGAAGGTGTAAGTGGTAGAATTTTTAGTGAAGAAAGCAGAAAAAAAATAGGTGAGGCACAAAAAGGTAAAAATACATCAGAAGAAACCAGAAGAAGAATGAGTGAGGCGCAGAAAGGTAAAACTCATTCGGAAGAACGCAAAATAAAAAATAGTGAGGCACATACCGGTGAAAATAACCACAATTATGGCAAAACTGCATCAGAGGAAACCAGAAGAAGAATGAGTGAGGCAGCTAAAGGAAATACTCGTTGGTTGGGTAAAACTCATTCAGAAGAATCCAGAAAGAAAATGGGTAAAGCAAATAAAGGTAGAACTCTATCTGACGAAACTAAAAGAAAGATATGTGAAGCAAGAAAAGGTAAAACTCATTCAGAAGAAACCAGAAGAAAAATAGGTCAGGCACATAAAGGTAGAAAGTGGTGGAATGATGGTTGCGGAAATCGCAAGTTAGTGATAGAATGTCCTGGTAATGAGTGGAAACCTGGTTGGAAGGAGATGAAATCAATGAATGAAGAAGAACTATCAAAACCAAATACTCTTGGAGAACTGATTGACTCTCCTAAATTTCAAAAAGAACTATCAAAGAAGAATACCCTATTAGAGTCTCTCAACTCTCCAGAACTAGTAAAATTGAGAGAAGACCTTGCAAAAGCACATAAAGATAGTATTGAGGCATCTGTTGGATGGTATCATATGCTATCTGCCGAAGATAAGTATAAGGCAGTAGAGGCATTTTGTTATATTATCTGTAAGGCAGAAAGAGAAGGAACATCACACCGAGGACTGATGAGTGTTCTTGGTGTATATCCAGAGGCATTTTGGATAGATGACTTAATGACGATACATAATGCCCTATACACAGAATATCAAGAACAAGACTTAAGAAACTGGAAGGATGTAGATACACTTAAAGAAACTCTCAAAGAAACCACCTCTGAAACTGGAACATAAATCCTCAAGAACCCCTTTGAGGAGTGCTATAATATAAAAGTCAAACTAACAACAGTATGAAAAAAAAGTTCGTGACCGTTCAACCAGTCTCTTCTGATGCAAAAGATAGGTTCGTAAATATTATGGATTCTTTTCATTCGTGCGTGGTTGAGCAGGAAGAAAATCAAATGCTCTTTCTTGCTTCTCTGAACAAGTGTTATTATTTTACATTACCTCGTGGTGGTAATGAACACTGGAAGATTATAAATAACTAAAAAGTTATTGTAAAATGAACTCACAGGAATATCGCAATCTTCAGGAAGCATATTTGGATGTTTATCAAGAGGTTGATGAAGCAACCGCAATGGCAAAACGTGGACTTAATGAACCTGCTATTCGTCAACAGATTGCATCAAAAACTGGTGGTGGTTCTTTTGCAGACAAGGCAGGTAAATTAGCAGATCGTGAAACTTATGGTAATAAGGGAATGAAAGCAGGTAGAGAGAATCTTGCAAGAAAGCAAAGAGGTGATTTCCGTGATACAACTTCTTCAGATCCTGGTCTTCGTGGATATGGTCACAAAGCAACAACCGATGCTGATAAAGCAAAACAATCAGCAAGAGGAGCACAGAGAAGTGCTCTAACTCCTAATGAGAAAAAGCAACTGAATAGAGAAGAACTTTCCCTTGATGAAAGAGTATTAGGACAAGATCCAGAAATGAGAAGAGCACGTACCAAAGATGAAAAGCGTCTTCCACCATCTGCTGGAACAGGATATGCTGCTAATCAAAAGAAAAGTATTTCTTATATGGATAAGTTGACTAAAAATAATAAGATTATTCCTGGAATGGCTCATGAATCTTATGATCTTTTTGATTATATTATGGAGTATTTGATTACTGAAGGTTATGCCGATACTAACGAAAATGCACTTGTGATTATGGCAAATATGAGTGAGGATTGGAGAGATAGTATTGTTGAAGGTCCAAACTACGATAAAAATCGTCAAAGAGCAGCAAAAAGAGCAGCAGAAAGAAATGAGGCCAGAAAAAGAGGACAAACAGGTAGTGTTCCTGGTATAGGTTATGTATCCCCAAGACCAGAAAGAGAAACCTATAGAGATGCTGCTGGGGTAGAACGTCATACATCTGGTGCTAGAATGCCTAAAAAAGACTAAGGAGATAAGTAAGGCCACTTCCCAAACTGACACAGAGACCTCTTCCAAGGGGTCTTTTTTTATGCTATAATAAAAAAGTAAATCGGAGAAAATCTCAAGTGTTCAAAAGCACTCAGTTCATTTACATTTTTCTTGGTGTTATTGGTATTCTTGGGTGGAATGCCTGGGCAATACAACGAGATGCTAAACTTCTCAGAGCATATGATTATCAAAGAGCAAAAGTAGAGTTCTGTAGTTCACGTTCAGGATGGCATCCCGATTGTAATGATGATAAAATATACAAAAGATACTACGAAAAAACTGTAAAAGAAGGTGCTTCCAAATGATTGATTACAGCAAAGAACGTCAAGAACAACAAGTGGACAAACTTCAGGAGGATTTTATTGTCTGGGCAGAATCTCAGGCAGCAAAACTTGAGATTACCGTTGATTACTTTATTGCGGAGTTCTGTTCGTGATTTCTATTATTTCCGTAAGTCTGTTGATTTTTCTTTTATTGATTGGAATGAGTTTCTTATTTGTGGCAAGTGACCATATACTTGACGAAGGAGATGAAAACTGGTATGATAATCAAGCAAACAGCAAAAATAAATGAAAACACTTTACATTATTGACTATTGGGTTCCTTTTCCTTCCTCTGAATATGGTGGAGTTGTGAATGTAATTGCCGGAGATGATCAAGAGTGTTTTGATATTCTTCAGAAAGAAAGAGAGGAGTACCATTCAAAATACGATAATTTGATTATGCAATCCATCAAAGATGCGACTACAATCAAAGTTTTTGACTATGAAGAATCTCGTGTTGTAACTTCCTTCACAACATAATCATGAGCACCGAAAATTACAGAATGTTGTCTGAACTTGCAGAGCAACAAAAGAAAAGAATTGAATACTTGGAAAATAAGGTTCGTGAATATGAATCTGAAATTGCTCAACTCAAATACTTCACAGAGGAAAAAAACAAATGATTGCTGATATGATTGTTGATTATGAGGCACATCTCAAGAATGGTCGTGTCTGGAGAGTAGATATATCTCTTCCGATGCAAGATTCTCCCGAAGATGTTCCTAATCATCTGGATGTGTCGGTGGATGTGATTGCTCCGAATCGTGATTTAGCACAATATATTGTAAGTGTAATGTATCCTGATTATGATGCTCTCTCCATTCCTGATGACCCTCTCAATTGATTTGATTCCACAGTTTCTTCACAAGGCACCAAAAGATCATTACTATGAAGTAGAACAGTTCAAACGTGATGTATTTGCGATTTGGTTATGTTGTTCCCGTGAATTTACTTACAATAATGGTAAAGTTACTAAAACCGTGTGGGGTTTTTATAATCATAAGACCTATAAGTTTCATTCTCCTGTAAATAGTAAGACTATTGGTAAACAAGTGAATTTCAAAAATACAACTTGTTATACATCAATGCCCATCAAAATCACACCTCTGGAGGCAGCATTTAGATGAACTCATTTGCAGTGGGAGTAATTGTAGAACACAAAAACTTTATTGGAGAAGTCCGATTTGTTTGTGATGATTATATGAGTGTCTGCACCTCTGTAGGAGTTCATCGTGCTGCTGATATATGCGTGATTGTGTATAAAAAGGATTGGAATAATGTAAATCTTTTCAAGGAAAGTGCAAAATAAGAACTCTGGGGGCCTTCAAAGTGTCCCTATAGTGTAAGCACCGAAAACAAATGGACGACTTTGATGATCTTTCAATTGAAGAGTTCTCTTCTTTTGATTTCGTAGAAGAGATGAATGAACCTCTTGAAAAAGAGAAAAAGTTCAACCTTGAAGAATATCTCAACTCAAACATTGATTACTAATGATGACTCCCGACACTTTCAATTTCACTGGTGATGCCGTAACCTATTTGGGTTTTGTCGGTGTTATCTCCACACTGATTATTCTTGTAACTGCATTCACACGTTTCTACAAATCCCCCCTCAACAAGTAAATGACCGACACTGTAAACGTTCTACCACATCTTAAAGAACTTCGTGCTGATTGGAGGAAGCAAAACTTCAACTTCACAAAAGAGCAAAAAGAAAAGTATGAACTTTTGACTCTTGCCCGACACGAAAGAATACGTTTCTTCAAAGAAAATGATCTCGTAGCAAAAGGCCCTAAAGTCTCACCTACCGAGGAGGTGATTGAAGACGAAGAATATTGATAAATATTAGAAGATACGTTCACCTGTAAATGAAGACTTTCCCTGAATTTTGTAAAGAAGCCTACGATGCTTCTTTTATGTCCGGAGCACAAGTTCGTCAGAGCGGTGAAGGTGGACGTGTCGGTAGAGAGAGAAAGAAAACTCCTGCCGAACTACGTAGAGTATCTCAACCCAAAGCAGGAGGAGAAAGAAAACCTGCCGAATATAAACCTCGTAAAGATATTGGAACACAAAAACAGGCAGATACAAGAGTTCAACAACCAGAACAAGAACGTGGTTCTGCTGCTGTAAGAGAAAGAGCAGCAGCAGCAGCAAAAGAAGAACGTAGAAAGTTAGCAAAGGAAAGAGCAGCAGCAAAAAGTGGTGGAGAAAAACCAAAAGCAAAACCAAAAGATTTAACGGCACAAGCAACAAAGATTCTCTCTAAAACTAAACCTGCCGAAGTAGATAAGAGACCCGCAGATCAACCTAAAAGACCCGTTGTTGGTATGACCAGGCAAGAAAGATCGCGGATTACAAGAAAAGGTCAAGAGAAACTTGAGAAACTGGTAAGACAATCTGAAGCACAAAAACAAGGAAAAAAACCAGAAGATGTTAAACTCAAGAACGACTATAGAACCTGGTAACTTTTATTCTGGGGCCTTCAAAGTGTCCCTATAGTATAACCACTCCAAAATTATGAAAACTGTGAATGTTCCGATCACAACTCTGGAGACTCTGATTGAGCATCTTGCAGATGCGATTAATGTTTGCCATAATGTAGATTCCAAATCCAAACGTAGTGAACTATCTTATCCTTATGCGACAGGATATAGTCGTTCGGCAATGCTCAGTATTCAGGAGCAACTTAAGAATCTGAAAGAATCTGCCAAATAAGAACTCTGGGGCCTTCAAAGTGTCCTTATATTATGAGCACAAATCCAATGCAACTTGTTCCTCGTCCACATCAAGAACGTGGTGATGTTGCAATGCAGCAACACGACAAAGGGCAGATAATCGTGCCAACGGGTGGTGGAAAAACCCTGAATATGATTATGGATACTGTAAGGCAGTTTCAGTCAGAAACTCCACAGACCATTGTTGTAGTGGCACCAAGGATACTTTTAGCAGAGCAGTTATCCAGTGAGTTTCTTGAGTTTATTGTGAATGCAGAAGTTCTTCACGTTCACAGTGGAGAAACTCATCACGAATCCACCACAAATCCGGATACAATCCGTCAGTGGGTGGATACTCATAACTCTCGTCACAAGTTGTTATTTACAACCTATAACTCTCTCCAACGTCTGGTTGATGCCGAGATTGATGTGGACACAATATATTTTGATGAGGCACATAATTCCGTCAAACGTAACTTTTTCCCCGCAACAGAGTATTTCTCTGCGAATGCAAATCGTTGCTACTTTATGACTGCTACTCCAAAACATTCTCTTACGGTGTCTAAACCAGGAATGAATCTTCCTGAGGTTTATGGTAATGTCATCTGTCAAGTTCCTGCTCCTGAATTGGTGAATCAAGGTTACATATTGCCCCCTAAAGTTGTCATCAAGCAACTTCCGATGGTGCAAGACAAGCAGATGATATATGAGAGAGATGCAGACAATCTACTGGAAACGATTGCTGATAATCAGGTCAGCAAGATTCTGATTTGTGCTCGCAGCACCAAGCAAATCGTTGGGTTGATATCACAATCTCCTTTCTGTTCTGAACTACAGAAACGTGGATATTCCTGGATGATGATTACTGCTAAGACTGGTGCTGTCATTGACGGCAAGAAAGTCAATCGTGAGGTATTTTTTGATACTCTCAATGCCTGGGGCAAAGATTCCTCCAAGAAGTTTGTTGTGATTCATCATAGCATTCTATCTGAGGGCATTAATGTATCAGGATTGGAGGCAGTATTGTTTATGCGCAATATGGACTACATTGGCATCAGTCAAACTATTGGACGTGTGATTCGTTTGGGTGACTCATCCAAGAAGTTTGGTCTGGTTGTTGTTCCCGTGTATGATAAAGTTGGTATCTCAACTTCACGATCCATTCAGGCAGTTGTTGATACAATCTTCAATAAGGGAGAACCAGCAATATCAGTGGTTCGCAGTTGAGACCCAATGAGACCCTAGTTCACCACTGAATAAAAAACCTGATTTTTTGACGATTCTACCCTGAGGGTATGAAAGGTCATTCACCACAAACGAAAACACCGATTTTTTGAAAAGTAACACAAATGAAAGACGGATTTCTAATCAACAAGGGAGAATATGCTGCTGTTCCATATGGAAACTCTGGATACATTATCATACACAACGGGCAGCAACTTGAGAAACTTTGTAGAACCGAAAGTTCGGCACGAAAGTATATCAGTGACCACAAAAAAGGTAAGAGTCTTGCAGAGATTTCTCTATAAGAACTCTGGGGGCCTTCAAAGTGTCCTTATAGTGTAAGCACAAAATCCAAACCACTTCTACTCAATGACTCTCACTGCTTCTGACTCTGCTGCTCTATCATTCTATGAGGAATTGACATCTTATGTTGCTGGGTTTGGTCTGTCTAATCTAGAGCAGGATGATCGCCGTATGTTTAACCAAGGCAAGCGTATTGCTCAACAGATCATTGATTCAACAAAAACCTTTACTACTGCTGGCAACACCCGTTGGACTGCTGAAGAATACGATGCCATGGCAGAGGCATATCTATTACACGGTCGAGATCGTGTTGCTTGTCTCCGTTACTTCCGTGATCAAGGACACCTCCGCCATACTGATGATGCTATCACTTTTGCTGCATATTCCTGTGCAGCACTTGATGTTCGGATGCCCGAAGTCTTCGGATTCAAGGATTATGCTAACGGTCTTTTGAGTAGTCTGAAAGCATTAGATTCCCAACGATTCAGAGCGTGTCGCTGACTCACACTATGCTACCATATTGTAAGCACAATCTTCATACGATTATTCCTTTGGGAAATTGGTTGGATTCAACCAGTTCTTTTAGTGCCACACTAGTTCCCCAAATGTCTGATGAATCGTGTATAGTACTATTCTAGTATTTAATCAAAATGCTCACACTTGACACGTCAAAGTCCAAATATTACATTCTTAGTGATTCCTACAAAGGAATTATTAAATCACATCATCTTTTACTTTATGTTCGGACTGATGGAAAAAATGTCAAACTAGGAGAAATTCATATTTCGGGTGTTGGTAAAACTCCAGAAGAAGTAATACAATATTCTTATCGTAATAAGAGAGATCAATTTGAAAATACCTATATTCTTGCATTCATAGTCATTGACAAGAAAGAACATAAAGAGAAAGACTATGATGATGACATTCGTAAGTTAATCCATAAACTTTATTTACAGGATAAGATTCCTTTTGATGCATTATATCCAGGACATCAAAAACCTGGATATAATACAGAAACACTAGTCAATTTCAACGGTTCCGACCACATGGAACTTCTTGTAAGTTGTATTGAGCAATACTGTGGTATTCAATCGTTTTTCAATACTAAAAAACTATATACTCCACGTTTTGGGCAAGAAGAGGCAATCAATGCCTGTGTAGAGATTCTTGAAAAAAATAACAAGTGTCTGCTTGTAGGATATACTGGAATAGGAAAAACTCTTCTGAGTGTAGTAATAGCAACTCAATTTTTGACCGAACGGGGTGGTATTGTACTCATAACAAGTCCTGTTAAAGACACTCTTCTGTCTTTTGAGGATCAAATTAATGGTAATGTTTGTTTGGGGTCGAATAGAAATCAAAAATACAGTTGTGTAACAGCAAAAGATCTAAATGCAAGTTCCTTTGATTATCTCAAAAAGAGAGCAGAGGAAGGTGAAATTGTTTTTATTCTTCTCACGGCGCAAGATCTTTTCTTTGAGGGTGATGATGAGTTTGATCTTCGTGAGAAATATTTCTATCTGAAGGAAAATATTGATCTGTGGTGCCGTGATGAAGCACACAAATACTATGTTGGAAACAGAACTTCAAATCTTTTGGATTTAATTCAAGAGGGGGCAGTTCTTGACATGACCGCAACTCCATACAAAATCATTGGAAATTACTCCGACGACATGATTGTGAATCGCAATCTTATGTGGGGATTGAAATATCGTGCTGAAACAAATCTTCCTGAGGTTTTGATTAAAAGTCTGAATACTCCTTTTTCTTGTTTGAGTGATGAACTTAAGTCTGAGTATAATCTTGAAGAAGGATTTGACCCTCGCAAATTGTTTTCATGTTCAAACAAAGAATTTGTCTATCGGGCAGATTTGGTCAAGTTTGTGAGATTGATGTATGATGATTGGAAACCAGAAAATAGAAATGCCTTTAATGTTGAAAATGACACTCAACTTTCTTCAGTCAGTAAATCAGTTGGTCTGATAAAACTTCCCGCAGGACAGACAGATAACTCTGCTGTAGATTATATTCCTGAGTTGGCAAAACTATGGAATGAGAGTACACCAGAGGATATTCATTTCATTGATGCGTATCAACTTACCAAATCCAGTGTCTCTCCAAAAGAACATGTTGATAGTCTTCTCAAAAAATATAGGAGAGTCATAATTCTGACCTGTGAAAAACTCATGGTTGGAACTGACATTCCTCAGATTGGGCACATCATTTTGTTTGATAAGATTTCAAGTGCTGATTCTTTTGAGCAACTGATTGGTCGATCCATTCGTACTCTGGATGGAAAAAAATCAGTAGTGCTTTATAATATGTGTCCCGGTAGTGAAATCAGACTCACTTTGGGAGAAATGGTGAATCGTAGTGCCAAATTAAACGGGGAAGATCCAAGAGAAATGTTTGATAACATTTCTCTTACTGAATACTCTTCAATCAAAGATGGAGTGCTTATTTCCTACGAAGAAATTCAAAATTCTCTTCAGCAGCACTATCAAAGTGTTTCTAGGGACACTATTCATGTATCTACTCTGTACTCTACTTTTGGAGAGTTCAAACCTTCTTTCTGGGATTCTATGAATCTTTCAGAAATTAAAAAGGTGTCTGACAAACATCATGTTGGAATGACTTCTCTGAATAGTGTAAATGGCGCAAAAGTGTTCAAACCCAATACCAAGTCACCAACAGAGAAACAAGAAGATTCTATAAAGCAAAAATTTGCAACTTTGGTGCAGAATGTGATGGTAGAGTCTAACTGGATTGCAGATTCCACTGGAAATTACAAATTGCTTGAAATTCTTAAAAGTGAGAGCATGAGAGATGTGTTTCCTGATATTCAATATGTAATTGATGCTGCGTGTGAAAATGAATCCTTTCGAGGTAAATTACAAGAACATATAAATGATAAGGAAAAAGCATTTAAGGGATTGCCTATTGAAGAAAAACTTGATATTGTCTATACCAATACTTCGGAAAAGGCAAATATTGGACTAGTTTATACTCCCACTGATTTGGCAACAAAACTTGTTGAGTCTACTGAGTTGAAAGAAAAACTTTCTGAAATTGACGAAGATAAGATTTCTTTTGTGGTGATTAATGCTTTGAACGGATCTATTCCCCTAATGATTCGCAATAAATATCCTTGTGCAGAGATTGTGTGTGTTGAATACCACCCACACTTTATAAAACACCTTAAGAGACTTGGATTCAAAGTCCTTAAATTTTCTCACCAATCTAAAAAACTATATGTGAACACACAAATGAAATTTACCGTATTAATTACTAATCCCCCCTTCAATGCTCCTAAAGACAAGACAAAAAAGGGTAAGAATGGAAAGAATACTTTGTATATTGATTTTATTAATCTTGGACTCGATCTTTTGAGAGAGGATGGAATGATGATCTATGTCACTCCGCCTTCAGCACTCACCAAATCTACAATTATAAACAAACCAACAGAAACTCTTAATAGTTTGATGAAATCTGGATCAGTAACTTCAATCGACTATACTACATCTTCTTATTTTCCTACAGTGGGATCTCCAATTTGTAGTTGGGTATATCAGAATAAAAAATCACAAGAAAAAGTCAAAGTTACTCATACAAATTCAGAAATTAACGGATTGTATGATCCAAAGCAAATTTATTATCTTCCCCCAGCTATCAAAAGTAAGGTAGAATATGATTTATACAATAAGATTATATCAAATAAAATTGGAGAACCTCTTGAAGTGATTCGTAGTGATAAAAAAAGAGTGCTGGACGGCACAATTCATACGTTTGGTTATCCTAAAGTACAACTCGGTGGTAAGGGGAGAATCAACTTTTATAATAAGGACTATGAGTTTTTAAGTTCCAAACTTGGTTTATGGTTATTTGATTATCTTCGCAGAGTTGACAGTCAAATATCACAAAGACAAATTAACGGAATTTGTATTCCTCCTGATGGATTTAATTTGACAGAGGAAGAGAAATCTTTCATTGAAAATGGGCAATGGTACAATTTTTCAAAAAAAGAAGATGAAAAACAAGCATAATTTGGAGGTAGGATCTGAAATTGAACGTTCAGATGATCGAATTAAACTCACCGCAGAAGTCTTTACTCCTCTTGAATTGTGCGAGAAACTGATTGACGAAAACATACCAGAGGACGAACTCAAAAATTCTAACTCTACTTTTTTAGATCCAGCAGCAGGAAACGGAAATTTTATGATTGCACTCAAAACTAAACTTTTACAATATCACTCAGAAGATCAAGTTCTCAATCATATGCTTTATGCTGTTGAATTGATGTCAGATAATCACAAAGAAATGTGTGAACGTCTTGGTGTTGATATAAATCATCCTCATTATGTTTGTCACGATGCACTTACTTATGATTACTCTTTTGGTGAACCTATAGGAATAGAAGCATTTATGTAAGAACTCTGGGGCCTTCAAAGTGTCCCTATAGTATGAAGAACACACACCTAGAACACCCAGAAGATGAGATTTTGACTGGAAATCTTAAGGTTCTCAACTGGATGTATGAATCAAAATCAAAGATTACCGTCAAAATTGATGGAAGTCCCGCAATCGTTTTTGGTACAAACCCAGAGAACGGTAAGTTCTTCGTGGGCACCAAAAGTGTCTTCAATAAAGTCAAGATCAAAATCAACTATTCCGTAGAAGATATTCTTCGTAATCACGGTAATAATGTTCGTGTCTCAGAGATTCTGATTGCTTGCTTTCACAATCTACCACGAATCTCTGGTATTA
>Ga0247834_1005258_pt1 | contig 15506 bp, 22 predicted proteins | sample LaCruzMarch2015__8_FD_187118 | JGI IMG/M metagenome (GOLD analysis project Ga0247834, IMG submission 187118) | Freshwater microbial communities from meromictic Lake La Cruz, Castile-La Mancha, Spain - LaCruzMarch2015_12m | ecosystem: Environmental > Aquatic > Freshwater > Lake | place: Spain... | reverse complement strand
GTTTGCAAAGCGGTCTGGATGGCGGCGACGGCGGCTTGCTCGGCGGGGTCGGCGACTTCGGCGAGCTTGCCGCGCAGGAGGCTGAGGGCGGACTGCGGGGCGAGTTCGGCACGGGCGGGAATGGGGTTGCCTTCGTCGTCGGTGGTGGCGGGGGCGATGCGGGTGGGAGTCAACAGCAGGTTTATGCAGGCATCTGGCGTGCCGTCTGCGTTGTATTTGCCTGATATAGCAAGGTTGAGCGAGTAGCGGTCAAAGGTTTGGCCGTCGATGGTGATGGGTGCGGATGCTTTCATGGTTTTTGGATTTTGGGTTAGCTGTAAGAGAGTTGGGTTTTGTTGGACCACGCGCCGGTGGCCGATTGCTCCGCGACGACATCGCCGGCGGAGTTGGTGGAAATTTTGTAAATGACCCATGCCGTGGAATCCTCGGCGGGGCCGGTGGCGGGGTAGTCGGCCCAGGCGAGGCGGCCGAGATAGAGGGTGGTGCCGTCGGTGGCGTGGAGGATCTGGTAGTCGGAGGGGTCGCGGGGGCGTGCGAGGCTGAAGACTTCGTTGTTGTGGTCTTTGCTGAAAAGGCGACGGTCGGACAGGTTAATGGCGAGTGAGCCTTGAGCCACTTGTTGGGCTGTTGGGACGCGTCCAGGAACCGTGGTTTTGAGTAATTTTATGACCGTGGGCACTGGGGGAGTTTTAAGTTTTAAGGATTAAGTTTTAAGAAGTGGCCCCGTGGAGCGATGGCGCGGGATGAACCGCGCCACCGCTGTGGGGAGGGAGGGGAGCTTAGAAGCTTCCGCCGTCGATCTCTGCCTCGAGTGCGGACACTCGGCCGGAGAGCGCGGACTCTGCGGCGCTGGCGCGGGAAACCTCGCTATTGAGCGAGCTGGTCACTGCGGACACGGCTGCGGCGCGGTCGCTGATCTCTGTGGCGAGATTTGCGGCGATGACGCCTTCTGCGGCGGTGGCACGCGAGACTTCGCTCGAGAGGTTCGATGTGAGCGTGGAATCAGCACTGGTGCGAGCGGATGTCTCGGAGGCGAGATTCGCGGCAACGGTGTTGATGTTTGACTGGACGGTCGTGACGGCTGCGGCACGGTCGGTGATCTCGGTGGCGAGATTGGCGGCGATGACGCCTTCGGCTGCCGTGGCACGCGAAACCTCTGCGGACAGGCCGGAAGCGGCGCTGGCGGCGAGGCTGGAGATGGCACCGTTGAGGGTGCTATCGGCGCTCTGGAACGCTGTGACGACTTCTGTCAAGCTATCCAGGGCTGCTCCGTCCACATTTGACAAAACATTGTCGATGCGTGTGCCGAGGGCGAGCTCTGCGGCGACGGCACGGGCATTCTCCGAGGAGATCGCGGATGTGCGGTTGCTGGTCTCGGTGGCGAGAGCTGCTGCGGTGGCGTAGTGAGCACCGCCGATGGGCACGACTGCGGAGCCGTCGCCGATGTAGAGGATGCCATCTACTTTGTTGAAGGCTTGCTCACCTGAGAGCAGTGTGGAGGGGGCTCCGGCTGCGCCGGTCAAGCGGCGTTTGATTCTGATATTGCTGGGCATGGTATGGGGTCTTTCTGGATGGGGTTGTTACTGCGGGGTTAGTCCTTCAAAACTCACCGCCGTCGCTATCGGCGACGATGGGTATGTAGGAAAGTGTGGGCGTATCCCAACGGTGCGGAATGTTGGTATCGGCGGGAAAATAAATGCGGGCCACGACGCCCTCGGGCGGGAAGGCGGCCACGGTGTCGAAGCGCTGCACATCGTCGAAGGAGTCGGGGATGAGGTCGCCCGCGAGCTTGCCCTCGCTGATCTCGGCAAAGGTGCCAGCGGTGCTGGTGGTGGTGCCTGTGAGTGGGTCGAAGGAGACTTTCATGTGGGGGCGTTAAAGAAGGACGAGTTGGCTGGAGAGGAGCTTGGCGTTGTCGGCCACGGGCACGCCGCCGACATAGGCGAAATCCACGCGGGCCACATCTGTGCCGCCGAGGGAGTAGGTGACGGCCGAAGAATTATTCGTGCTGCCGTGGTAGGCGATAGCGGTCTTGTCGTAGAGTGGAATTGCAAAACCTGTGGTGACCCGCAGAGCGCCATCTGGTGTGGCTTGGACGGGTTGCACGACTCCCAAGGAGCTGCGTGCGGCGATTTGAACGGTGGGGTTGCTCATGTCTAATTTAAGTATGGGGGTGGGCTGTCAAGTGGGGGTTATTGGAAGCGGGCGGAGTAGGTGCGGACTTGGCCTTTGCGCAGCCAGGCGGCGTCCATGCGTTGCAGCAAGACGCCTTCGGCGCGGAGGAATTGAAATTGGCTTTTGTCGTATTGGCCGTCCTCGGCGAGGGTCTCGGCAATGGCAAAGAATTTGATGTAGTCGGCGAGGAAAGTAGGGATGCGGTGGCGGAGCCAGAAGTCGGAATTCGTTGGCAGGTTACTGGTGGTATTCTGGAGCGCTTCGTAGCAGTCGCCGGTGGTGTTGTAGAAAACCAAGTCGCTTTTGCTGTATGCCTCGGTGGCACTAAATGCGGTGTTTGTGAACCGGGGCACGGGAAGCGCAAACTCCACATACACGGGGCCGCTGGTGTATGCCTCGTCGATGATGATAATGTTGTCCTCGGTGGTGACAAACTGGAGCTTTTGCGTGATGGCGTAGTCGCTGGGCTTTTGCGCATACACAGCGGTGACCGCGCCGATAGGAGTGGAGCTGAATTGAAAAAGCGGGATGTATGGCAGGGCATCCGCTGCCGCCTCGTTTCCAGAATCCTCGACATAGGTGGCCGAGGTGCGGGAGTCCCACGCGACATTGATGGCGGTGTCGATATTTTGAACCTCGCCGGACGCTGTGGTGAGGACGCGCTTGATGCGCCAGACCGCCTCGGAGAAAAGCGAACCTTGCACCGCCCGGCCGATGTAGGAAGTGGTGCCTTGGTAGTCGGCCTCGTAGGTGTAGCCGCCCTCGGCAAAGCCTGCGCCGAAAACGATGCGCTGCTCGGTGTGCGTGATCTCGGGCCAATCGAAGAATCCCCAGGCCATGGCTGCCGCACTGGTGGCATACTCGGCAATGGCGGAACCCTGCGAAGCAAGAAGGCTCTGCGCGGGGTCTATGCCCATGCGCTGGATGACACCATCACGGATTGTGCGGTAGGGGGTGGTCTTCATTGCTGGGCCCCTTGTTGCAACGCTGGGAGCGTGCCTTGGCGGCCGATCTGGGCGTTTTGTTGTTGCTGCATTTGGAAGTTGAAGCCTTTCATGCGGGCCTCGATCATGCTGCGGAAAATCTCATCCTGCTGGAGGCGTTGTTGCAGGGCGGGGTTGGCTTGGATAATGCCTTGTAAGACCTGGGCACGGAGCTGGTGGTTTTGTCCTTCGCCTGGGAGTTCGGGTTCGGTGCCTGCGGCGATCTTGGTGAAGGCGAGTTGCTCTTCGTTCGACTCGATGGCGGCGGCGGGGCCGGGGTCGCGGACAAGGAGTTCGGCGAGGTTGGGGTCCACGGCGGCCATGATGAATTTGACAAGCCCGGCGCGGTCGATGACACCGGCGACATCCATAGGGACGATGGCTTGGGAGATGTAGTTCAGCTTCACGCCGAGGGCTTCGGCATCGAGGTTCTTGGCGTCCCAATCAATGATGAGGTCGAACTTGCCTTGGATGCTTTCGCGGTCGGCCTGGAAGGGGATGGACTGCCCGCCGGAGACGCGCAGGATTTGCACCGGCAGCATGTATTGCTGCATGAGTTGGTAGGTCTGCGTGACGATGGCCTTGAAGTCGCGCAGCCAGCGGTCCACCGTGTGCTGCTGGACGAGGGCGACATAGTTGGGATCGACCCCCTCGCCTGCCATGCCAAAGTATTCGTTCACATCGCGGCGCACGGCGCGTTCGATCTCGATGGTTCCCTGGTCGAACGGCGGCGGCTGCATCCAGCCAAACTCATTTGGTCGGCGCTCGGGGATTTGCACGGCGGGGCCGAGGATGATGTCGAGCTTGCCACGATTGGCAGGCACGCGCATGGGCGGGAGGATGGCGATTCCGGCGCGGTCGGTGCGGTAGTCGCGCTGCGTCTTGATCTCGGCCTGCATTGTCGAAACGAGCTCGGGGATGCCACGGGCTTCAAGGATGCACCGGCTTACGCGCTCGCGGGGGAGCTCGATGAATGGATACTCCCCGTGCGTGTAGGGGGAGAGCTGCTCCTTGGCGAAGATGTCCACATTCGGGTGCATAACGCGGCACATGACCTTGGTGGCTCCGGTCTTCTCGTCAGTCTCCTTACTGTAGACATGCCAGATTTCAATGAGGTCGCGGTGGTCTTGCCAGAGTATGCTGTCGCGGCGGTTATGGTTCTGCTGCGAATACACGGGCCAGAGGCTTGCGCCTTTGTAGTTCTCAGCCTTCTCGTAAAACTCCTCGGGGTAGCCTTCGGTGAGCGTGCGCTCTTCAAGCTCTTCGCAAGTCACCATCTCGCGGCGGGCGATCCATGGGGCGCGTTGGAGGTCGTAGGTAGCGGTGGGAAAGATGACATCGTTGAACGGCTCAAGGGCGGTCCACTCGGGCTTGCTCTCGAAAATGTAGGGCACCTGGTATTCCACCGTGCCGCCTTCGCGCAGCTTGCGGATATTGGCGGCGGTGCCGGTGCCGGGGGCATATTGCTCGGCGAGCTCGATGGCAACTTCCTCCTGGAGCGGATCGAGGATGGCCCCGATGAGCATGGCGAGGGGGCTGGCGGGGTCGCCTTGCTCTTGGGCCATGAGGATGATGTCTTCGAGGGAGACGGACTTTTCCTCAATGCGGGTCGTGGTTTTCCAGAACACACCCATGACGGCGAGGCCGTAGGTGGCGCGGATGTTTAGCGCAATCTCCAGCTCGCGGCGGAGGTCGGAGGCGCAGTGGGTGAAGAGCATCCACTTGAGCACGGATTCAGCGGCCGTGCGGCTCATGGCGTCGGTGGACTCGACAGGCATCATTTGCAGGCGGGCGGCGAAGGTGGAGGTGAGGCAAAGCTGGCTCTCGCGGTTGCAAACGAGGTCGGCCAGGCGGATGCGGCAATCGCTCGCGCCTTCCCAGGGGAACACATTTTTGCCGAGGTTGGTGGCCCACTTGCGGCCGTCGGTGGATTGGCCATCCCACAAGGCCATGCGGGTATCGTAGTTCCGGCTGCGGATGGTGGAGAACCACCCGCCATCGGTAGCGGCTTGGGTAAGCTCGCCGATCCAATACTTCGTGTCGCGCGTGAGCTCGTCGTCGTGCATTAGAAAGAGTTGCCAGAGGCCGCTTTTGATGCGGTTACGGCCAACGCGAAAGAATAACCAGGGAAAACAAACCCCGCCGCAATGCGTGGACTGGCAAAAAGGGAAATCATGCTGCTTTGAGGCCCGGCATGAGGAGCATGGTCTTGCCTGTGGCACCGCACTTGACGGTGCATTGCGGGTAGTTCCGCTTGAACCATGGGATAAAGTCTGGGTCGTTCCAGCAATCAGGAAATTGCCAGTTCCAGAAATGGTAAATCTGAGGGTCGATGGAGAGAGTCAAAGCGCCTACGCCTTCGATGCTGCGGAGGTCTTGCTTGGCGTGGTCGGCGGCAATGAGGTGCTGGCGGGCGTCGGCAAGAACGGCCTTGGAGTTCCACTGGGCGAGGAGCTCGTTCTTTATGCCCTCGGCCACTTCTCCAGGGATGTCACTAAGCGCTTCTTTGAGTATTTCCATATTTGAGAAAAGGGGGAGCCCCGATGCCGGCGGCCTGACACACCAAGAATCAGGCCACCGGCAGGGCTGGGGGGCGGGTGTTACGCAGTGGCTGCGAATTTTCCAAGCACCTGCGGGTTGCTCACTGCTACGCCGAAGATGGCGTCGCAGAAGCCACGGCGGCCGCCGCCACGGTCTTCCAGCTCTTCCATGCGAGGCTTGCGATTGAAGCCGATGGAGACGAGATCCATATCGAGCACATAGCCACGGGCGGCCGAGACGGCTGCGGCCGCGCCATGGGCGAGGTAGGTGGAGACATGCATTGACAGGATGCCGAAGTCGCCTTCGTAGATGTCGATGGTGTTCACGATCTTCTTCTCCGAGACGTTGGAGTTGAAGGTGCGCACGCTGGACATGACGTTGGTCGATGCGCTCTGGGTGCGGATGAAGTTTGTGAACGCACGCTTGAGGGCGACGCCGCAAACGAGGTCGTAGTTCCGGCGGGCGCGGCGCACACCGTAGATGCTCTGCAACACGTCGATGACATTGTTCTCAGTGAGAGAAGCAGTCGCTGTGGCGTTGATGGAAGCGGCGGGGGTAAGGAACGCTGTGGGAACAGCGGTTGCCGTATCGGCCTGCGCTGTGGATTTGATCCACTCGCCGATGCCACGGGTCTTGTAGGGCGCTGCGCCGGATTGCACCTGGCTGTCGTTGTCGGAGCCCATGATGGCTTCGATGTCGATCTTCAGCTCAACGAGAGCCTTAGCGGCGCTTTTGTTGAATGCTTGCTTGCGGCCAACGCCTGCAAGGTCGGCGACATTCTCAACGAGGTCGTCCACTTGGAACGCCCGGCGCACCTTCTGGATGCGGCCGCTGAGGAGTGTGCGGTTTGCGTGTTGGTCGTCGAAGGTCGAGACATCCGCGTCGGCGAGGACGCCTGCGGTCTGTGGGTCGTTGTAGCGGTCGGCGGGCCATTGGAAGAGCACATTGGTTGGCTCCTTGGCCTTTTTGCACATGGAGAAAAGCGGTGTGTCGCCGGGTTCAATGAGGACCATTGCGTCGGAGAGATCTTCGCGCTGGCCTTTGACTGTCGTGATGGGTGTAGCTGCCATAATATTCTGGGGGGGGTGGGGGGGATTTTTGGGGTTAGTTAGTTGAAAAGTGAGGCGACGAAGTTTTCGGCGGCATCACGGTTTCCAGATTTTTTCAACGCTTCGAGCGGGTCGGCTTTCGATTTGGTTTTGGGGGCGGCTGAGGGACTGACAACCTTGGGTGCCATGGCGGGCTTGCTCGCGGGGGCGGCAGGCTTGGCTTTGGCAGCGGCGGCTTTCTTGTAAAGCGCCTCGGCTTGCTGGAAGCGGAGGGCTTGGCCACGAATGGCGTCGCCGATGATGAGTTCGAGGTTGGGCAGCTTGGCGATGCCGGGATACGCTTTGAGCGTAGCCATCATCATCTGCCGGGCTTGGGAATCTTCTTGGAACAACTCGGGGTAAACCTGCCGGGCTTCGTGCTGGAAGTTCTCGCGCTGGGCCAGGTAGGTGCGGCGGGCAGGCTCGGCCTTGAGAATCTGGCGGGCGACTCGCAGGCGTTCTTGGAGCTCTTGCTTGGTGAACTTGCGGGTGCTGCCGTCTCCCATGGGCACTTCCACTTCGCCACCTTCCATGTCGGCTTGCGAGATGAGGTCGGGCACATTGTCAAGCACGGTATTCGCGGCGGCGAGTCGGCTCTCCAGAGCTTCGGCCGTGGTGACGTCCGCCAATGGGTCGGCGGCATCTTGCACCACGATAGGCTGGGCGCGAGTGAGCGCTTCCTTGGTAGCGGAGAGTTCGGCTTGCAGGCTTGTAGCTTGCTCCTCGGCGCTTTTGGCGCGGGCGGTGAGCTTGTCCACTCGCTTAGCGAGCTTGCGAACGGCGGGGGCTTCGGCGGACTCGGGGTTTTCCTCGGCGGCGTCGTCTTCCTCGGCGGGCTCTTCTTCGGGTTGTTCGGAATCCTCCGTGGATTCGTCGTCCGTTTCCGGTGCGGCGGTTTCCTCGGGCTGATCCTCGGGGTTTATGTCAGTGGTGGTCTCATCCGCGTCTGTTTCCGGTGTGGCCTCTGCGGCCTCCAGGGTCTCATCGATAGTCGGGAGTGTGATTCCCAGCGTGTCGATAACGTCGCCGATGCTGAATGTCGTGTCTGTCTGGTCCATGGTTTGTTTTGCGTCCAAGTCGCGGGTATGTGTCAGAACTGAGTCTGCGTGCGGGCCCGACATTTTCACGGGCTCGCGGCGAGCAGTTAGCACTCGCCTTTGAATCGCAATCTGCAGGCCAATTTTTCAGAAGGCAATAGGCTGCTGGCGAAACGGGCGCTAATGGGCACTAATGGGACGAAACGGGGACTAAAAAGATTCACCACCAAGGTCGCGGAGAACACCGAGAAAAAGAATTATTTCTTGGAATCAAATGCCTCGGCGCGGGTGCGCTCGATCTCTTCGCGCAAGGTGCGAAGGGCTTCCAAGCCGCCTGCGCTGTGGGCGAGCAGGCCGGGGTTCTGCGCCGTTTGCGGCATGCAAGTAATCTCGGCGGCGTCTTCGATGGCGTCGTTCAATTTGGCCATGACGCTGCGGAACCAGAGTTCCTCGGGCGGCACACACCATGCGGCTTGCAAGTCTTCGGCACTCATCAAAAGGGAATGTCAGGAGACTCGGAGAGCGGCACGGCCACTGGCTCTACGGCTGGTGTGGCGGCTGTCTCGGCCTCGGTTTTCTTTGGTTCAAAGTAGAGCTTGAAATACTTTTCGCCTGTGTTGCGGCTTAGAGAGCCATCAAATCTGATTCGTTTTTCGTTCATGCCAGTTTTTCCAGATCGGCGGCTCGATACCAGGCGCGGCAGCCACGCTTGCGCAGTGGACGCAGGATGCCTAATTCAATGAGTTTGGTGACTTGCTTGGCGCTCACCCCAAGGCGGGCCATGACATCGCGGCGGCGGAGTAGTTTCATGAGAAATTCATTATAGGGGGTGGGTGTCAATAGGTGCCTCCTGGGCGGGCTCGCAGCATGGCAGGATCTTCGTAGCCGACGCCGCTGAGGGCGATGTAACGGAGGATATCGACCCAATCTTTGGTCGCGCCTTTCTTACCATCAGCGCCGGTCCATGTTTTGAGCGCGTAGATGAGGTTCTGGCAGCGATCACTGATGTAAAGGCGCGGGGAGTTGAGGGCATCGACCGGTTGCTCTTCGTTGTAGGAAAGCCAGTCGTTGATGACAGTAACGCCTTCGACGATGGCTTGCCCACTGGTAGCGCGGAAGTCCATGTCGATGCGCTCGGAGCATTGCTCGATGAGGGTGCGCACGCCTTCATGCGTCATGGTGGGCGTGTTGCCATAGCGGCTATCCATCCACCGCTCGGCGACTTCGGCGGAGTCTGCTTTCTCAGCGGCTTCAATGATGCGCTTGTAGTCGTCGAACCCAAAACCGGCACAGGCTTTTTGTGCGGGACCAGGGCGGCCGTCTTGCAGTTTGCCATCCGCCTCGGCCCACGGGCCGGGGTATCCGACGCCTTCAATGTAGTCGAGCTGGTCGGGCCACTCGCGGTAAATCCACGCCCGGCCATCCGGCGTAAATCGGGTCCACAACATCGCCCATGTTTTCCCTTCGCCTGGATCGACGAAATGAAAGACGGTGCCATCCCTCGGCACCTTGTCGGCAGGCACCACATGCACGCCGTCGCGGAATTTTGGAAACATGGACATCTTTGCCTTGGTCGGCACGCCATAGGCACGCATGAGAATGCGCTCGCGGTTGCTCCCGCGCAGCTCGGTTTCCATTGCTTCGGGGTTGCCGTAGGGGTTGTCCGAGGTGTGGAAATAAACCACTCGCGCCTTTTCCCTGGTGCATTGTTGGATGCGCGGCACTTGCTCCAAGCCGATCAAGTTGCCATCGCGGTAGCGCGGAAGGAGCGGGGCATCGACTTCCTCGATGGTCTTGGCCCCGTCGAGGTATTCCTTCACAGTGGTTGTGTAGCCTTCGATGGGGGTAAAGCCAATGCCGAGCTCACCATCGCGGGTGAGCAAACGGAAGCGCAGCGCCTCGATCCAATCGGGGGTTACCAGTTCGTCGGCCCAGCAGAAGTCTAATTCTGAGCCTTCGATGGAGGTGACATCCATGGAGTAGAATTTGAACCAACACTGCGAGCCATTTGGCAGCACCAGCGAGTTTTCGGTAAATCCGCCTTTCTGCGAGTAGGTGATGTTTGCCACGCTGCCTTTTTTGAGTTTGCCACTCCCGGCCGGCCGCCATTCGTGGGGGAGGTATTCCCAGATGTAAGGCTGCTGGGATTGGATCGACGCGGCCTCGGTGGATTGGAGGCACCACACCTTTGCGCCGGGCTTGTTGACGAGGTGTTGCATGGCCCGCCGCGCATAGTAGCGCGACTTGCCGGAGCGATTGCCGCCGAGGATGAGAAGTTCCGTGACGCCTTTGGGGAATTTTTCCCGCAGCCCCGTGAATGCCGCATCCGCCCGCGCCCAAGCGGGATTCTCCCACCCGTAGCGCCACGGATCCTCCACCATGCGGGCGATCTGCTCCTCGCGTTCGCGGTGGATGGCGAGCAACTGCGACTCAGTGGCTCCCAAGCGCTGGCCGCGATACTGCACCACAAAGGTGCCGTCGGGACGGCGGCCTTCGATGACGATCTCCGGGATGACTGGGCTTTTGCTCTGAGGGATCATGGGCGCTTCAGAAGAGGTTGCAAAATTTTCGCCTTCGTTTTGTAGCCAAGCCGCACGCAAGTTTCGTGAGCTTGACGCAAAACAGCGCCATCAGGATAAACGCCCGTGATGCGAAAATACTTGGTTTGAGCTCGCAAATCATCAGCGGATGTATGCACCAGACAATCTACTTCTTTCATTTTGCGGCTCTCTTGACTTCATCTTCATGCAGGCTCAACCAGGCAACAGCCTTGCCCGCATCGCCGACATCATCGACCGTGACGCACAGATCGGAGATGACCCCGGCGTCTTGCAGAAGATTTAGCGCATGGGTGGCGTCGATGCGGCGGTGGGCAATGTAGTCGCGGAGGGAGTTCACAATTCGCTTTCAAAAGCCCGCGCCTTCACGATCAACCGCCTGGCATTTTCCATGAGGTCGTAGAAAACCTCCTGCTCCCCGAGGTCTCGGCTGTATTCCGGTGGCTTGGCGTAGGTGAGGACGGCGCGGAGGTTTGCCGCCAGGTCGGTGGCGAGCTTGCAACAATGCGCAGCGCCTGGGTGGTCCTGCCATTCGCGGTGGCAGGCAGGGCAGGATATGGCTGAATCTGAGATGATTGACATTTGTTTTATGGGTGTGTTGAGGGTTGTTGTGCGCGTATCCGCCGCGCCCCGGCTCTGAGTCCGTGGTTTGTGGAGACCCTTCAGAGACAGGTCGTTAAACTTGAGCCATCCGCAAATATTCCGTTCAGACTTCGGCCGCCTTGCGTGACTCTCACCGACTGGCACTCACGGCTTACCGAGTCTCTCATTTCAAAAGACCAAGCTCGATGCGGTGTATCTCGCTCTCGATCTCGGCCAGCATCGCCCATTGCTCGCGGGTGTAACTGTGATTAAAAGGGAAAATGCACTTGGAAAATTTTCCGTTCTCAAAGATAATCACCACTTTATACAAAATGTCCGGACACTTTGAAGAGGTTCGATTTGAGGTGAGCTCGAAGTGGTATTCGGTCTTGGTGCAGGTGGATGTGTGGTTGATGGTCATGGGTTTATTTCTGCCTTTCGCTTTGATTGTTGCTGTAGGCTTTCTCGGTCACATTGTGGAAGGTGGTTTGTTGGCCGACAAAGTTGAGTTTGATCTCGGGCGTGGGGCCGTTTCGCTGCTTGGCAACGATGAGCAAGGTGTTGTGCTCCATGGGCTCTTCGTCATCGCCGCGTTTTTTGTTTTTATCCAGGCGATGGATGAGGAGCACGGTGTCGGCGTCTTGCTCGATGCTGCCGGACTCGCGGAGGTTGGAGAGCTTGGGCTTGCTGCCTTCGTCGGCGTCGCGGTTCAGCTGTGCCAGCGCGATGATGGGGAGGTTGAGCTCCTTGGCGACGGTCTTGATGGCTTTGCTGATCTCGCTGACTTCCAGCGCTCGGCTCTCATTGGCCCGCTTGGACGATCCGTGCATGAATTGCAGGTAATCAACGACGATGAGGCCGAGGCCGTGGGCGGTCTTTGCCCGGCGGGCGCGGCTGCGGAACTGCGCGACGGTGAGGCCGGGCGTGTCGTCGAGGTAGAGAGGTGCCTTCGTGAGGCGGGTGGCGGAGGAGGATACGGCGTTGAGGTCTTGGGACTTGAAAAATCCGTCGCGCACGCGCTGGAGATCGACACCGGCCTCGGAGCAGATGGCGCGGACCATGAGCTCGGTGCTGGGCATTTCGACCGAGAAGACGAGCGTGGGCACATTGCTGGCAAGCGCGGCGTGCAGGGCTATCTGCATGCCGAGGGCGCTCTTGCCACAGGCGGGGCGGGCGGCGATGACGATCATCTGCCCGCCGAGGAATCCGCTGGTGGAGCGGTCCAGATCGTAGATGCCGGTGGCGAGGCCGACGGTCTCGCCGCGATTGCGGTGGACTTTTTCGATATGGTCCACGGCGGCCATTACAGCCGTTTTACAGTGCGCGACGGGGTTTTCCCTTGTTGTGTGGTCTCGGAGGGCGTAGAGGGCCTGCTCGCAGCGTTCTTGCGCATCCTCTGTGGTGAGTGCGGGGTCGCTGGCAGCCTCGGCCATGGCGATGGCGGCTTGGCGCATGGCACGGCGTTTCCACACATCCAGCACTTCGGCGGCGTAGTAGCGCCAGTTTAGCGTGATGGAAAGCTCTTGGACAAGTTCCGTGACATAGGCGTGGCCCCCGACCTCCTCGAGCAGGCCGAGCTTGTCGAGCTCAGTGGTGAGGAGGATGAGGTCTACCGGCCGAGCAGACTGCCGCATGGAGGCGATGGCGGACATGATGCTCTGGTGCGCTGGCAGGACAAACTGCTCCGGCGTGAGCGCCTCGAGCACGCTATCGGCCGTGCGGCCGTCGGTGATCGCCGCGCCGACGACGGCTTTTTCGGCGATCTGATTTTCGGGCAGGGTGTTTTTCATTTGGAAGCAGGAAGTTTGCGCGAAGCCATGGAGCGTGCTTTGCGCAGCGTCGATCCGAAGCCAAGGAGGTGGAAGACTTGGCAGGTAGCGGCAGGGTTCACCTCATGGCCGAGGAGGCAAAACATGCCCGTGCCGTCGGCGTTCACAATGGGCGTGCCGTCGGGATGCGTCATGGGGGCGTAGATGGGGTCATTCATGGGGCGGTTCTCGTAGGTGCCGATCTGCCAGCGCAGGAAATCGTTCTTACATTTTTGGTTATGCCGTGTCACGATGCACAATGCCGCCGTGTCGGAAGAGGTGAGTTCCAGTGTTTCAATAATGTTTATCATGTTGTTGTTTTTGTTTTTATGCTGCGGTTTGCTGGGTGCGGTATTTTTCTCGCACCCAGGCTTTCATCGATTCAGGGAGATTTACCCAACTCGGAAGGTTCATCTCAGGAAATTCCGATGTCACAATATCCTGCCAACCTTGAGGTTCTGCGTGGACGGATGGCCCTGCCGAGGGGTTCACACCCTCGCGCCCTGCCCACTCCCGGGCACGGGTCACCTCGGCGAGGATGTTGTTCAGCAGGGTGGCCAAATCCTTGCGGCGATACTGCGCGGCCGAGCCTTCTTTCTGCCGGTAGGCCCACTCCAAAAAATACCAATCCTTCTCGCTCACGGCCGCCGCCGCCTTTTTATTTTTCTGCCAAGCGCGGGTGGAGGAAAGGTCCAGAGGTGTCTCAGCGCGGATGTGGAAGAGGTCTCGGAAGCGAGTCAGGATAGGATCCGGTGCTTCTGGAGTTGGTTCACATTCCATGACCAATTCCATGTCCCCTTGGGGGACTATAGGGGTATTATCTATTCTATTCTTATCTAGCTGCGCATGGTGTTCGCTTTCCGTTCGCATGGACTGCACACAAGAATCCTTTGGCTTGCGAACAAACTGCATGCGCTTTGCCTCCGTTGATCGCCTTTTTGCAGAAGCTCCATTATGTTCATCAAAGCGTGCAATCTCCACGCCATCTTCACTTTCCAAAATCCAACCAATTTTTACCAAGGCCGCTCCGAGTCCTTTAATTCCCGTCTTGCGGTCGATAGCTCCAAGGGAGAGTCCTTCAAGCCGTCCATCGGTGCTCTGATCGTCGGCCATTGACCATATCCAATACAGCCCGCCGATGACCTCAGCTTCGCGCTTGTTTGTGATGTCGCAAATCTTGGCGATCCGAGGATCATCCCAAAGGTTGCTGCGCATTTTTATCCAGTTTGACATGCCTATTTTTTATTTCTTTTTTGCATCTGCGAATCCCACCAAAGACTCCGAGTGCGGATTCCCCTGGAGGCCAGCCACCGGTCGCATGCTGCCGCCATTTCAAGCGATTGCCTGTTGGAAATGCCGCTCACTCGAGCATCCCAGTTGTGCAGCGACTTTAACACTCTTAGAACGTGGATCTTGGAATCGAGTGGGTCCTCGTCTGGTGCGAATTCTATCATGCAGTTACATTCTTAGGAGCCGTCTCCACCAGATACCACATCCGAAACCGCAGCCGGTTGAAACACGCGAGCGTTAATAACGCATCCTCGAGCGCGTTGTGCGTCTTGCCAGAGCGGGAAAACCCCAGCGTTGCCGCTATGTGGTCCAGGTTCAAGCGAGGCTGGCCGTCCTTGCCCACAGGCAGCTCGAGCACCCCCGCCTCATAGGCGAGCCAGGCGGCCGCTTGCAGGTCCACCGTCTTGCCCATAGGCCAAGTCAAGACATTCCGCTCAAACGCCGCCCGCAGGAAACCAAGGTCAAACGCCACATTGCAGCCAGCCATCACCGAGAACCGGCGCGTGCCCAGCCACAAGGCGAGGTCTTGAATCACATCCCGCTCCGGCCGGCCGTTTTTTTCCAGAAAATCCAGCGTAAAGCCATTCTTTTCCAGAGCCTTGGGCTCGCAAATCCACTCGGGATTCGGCTTAATAATCGCAGTAAACGCCTCGTTATCCAAGGAATCCACCGCCGCCACGCTCAGGAGCGCGTTCTTCGAGGCGTCAAAGCCTCCCGTTTCCGTGTCGATGACAATCAATCGTGTCTTCATTTCGCCTCCCTCGGTGGATTCGGCAGCGGCATCCAGTGCAAAACCGGGTCATAGTCGTAAATTCTTTCACCAGCTACATTGCGCCAGTCATCGCCATCAATGAAGCCCGTCCAAACCTCACCATCCTTCGTGTGGATGATGACCGTCTCGCCATCGTCAGGAAGCGTCACTGAAGCATCCCGCCACTCCATCTCCGTGTTCTCTGTGGTTATCTTCATTTTTTTGGGGCCGTTTTTTCTTGCTTAAGAAAACGGCGATAAAGCGCAATGCTCACAGCCGCATCTTGATACAGGGTTGTTGTTTTTTTCATAAATTTCCAATAGCAGGGGCAAAGCGTTGTTTGAGCGGCTGCCACATATCCCGATTTCCAGGCATCGCAGGGATCATCTCGCCAGGGCGGTAGAAGCGGTTGTCCTTCACGCGCATCAGCTCCACGCGCATCATTCCCGCATCGCCCGTGGGAATCTGCACTTGCATCAAGTGGCGGTTAGGCGTCGGGCGATACACCTTCACCTTCACCGGCGACTCAGCCACCGGCACCGGCGGCACAGCAGCGGCCTCCGCCGCGTTTTTTTTATTTTTTGGGTTAGACATAGGTTAGTTAGTGGAAATCTCCTCAGCGGCCTCCTGCGACGAAGACCCTTTGCTAAAAATTTTCTGGTCACCCAAACCAGTATGTGATGGGGGGGGGTC
>Ga0247834_1005250_pt1 | contig 15515 bp, 15 predicted proteins | sample LaCruzMarch2015__8_FD_187118 | JGI IMG/M metagenome (GOLD analysis project Ga0247834, IMG submission 187118) | Freshwater microbial communities from meromictic Lake La Cruz, Castile-La Mancha, Spain - LaCruzMarch2015_12m | ecosystem: Environmental > Aquatic > Freshwater > Lake | place: Spain... | reverse complement strand
CGGCAGGTCCGCCTTGCTAAAGACAACGCCGCGAGAGCTGCAAAGCGAGACCGAGCGATGGCGGCAAAAAAAAGAGCGGCGTCCTGTGAAGGAGCACCGCCCGAGCGCCCCGGGGGGGAGTAGGGCACTCTGCTGTGTGGGGTATGCAGGCGGGACGGTGCTGTCCACCAGGCTCCCGTCCTTGGGGCGTACCCAGGCATCGTTTTCAGAATACAAAAGAATGTCTTTCTCAGGATCGACCGCGCCAGGTGCCACCAGAGCGTCGTTCTCGGGTCGACCGGGCTCGGGCCTCCCCCTCCCTGCAAACGCCTTCCAGCGTTGAGCACAGCGCGAAAGAGACAGGGGCCTTGCGGCCCCTGTCGTCGTCGAGTTTACAGATTGCGTGATATCGAACGTCGACGACGTGCAACGTGAGGTGGGTTCCTCGCTAGAAGTCGTCGGAGATGGATGGCTGCGCGCGTTGGCGGAGCTCACTGTCGGGACGAAGGCACCGGCTTTGTAGGTCGCGAGGTCGGCCTTGATGACGTCGATGATGGTGTCGACTTCGTCGAAGCAGATTTCGGTGCGTGGGCGGGAGGTCGGGTCGCCCGCGATGAAGCGATAGAGGAAGCGGGTGACCCTTGGCAGCCACGGGACGCGGTCAGCGTCGGTGGGGGCGTCGCTGGCCATGACGAGCACCTCGTAGATGATTCCGCCCGGTGGGCGGGCATCGTGCAGGACAACGCCCTCGACGTCGGACCAGTAGAGGGTCTCGTCGCTGTACGGGATGCCCGATGCCGTGAGGCCCGCGATGAGGCGGGTGAGGTTCGGTGACCGGGTCGGGACATCGGACGACATGGGGGTCCTCTCTGGCGGGGTGACTCGACTCGACGGCAGGGGCTCGTTCATCGCCTGAGCGGTGCCCCTGTTGGATGGTATCGCAGTGTCGCGTGGCCTGGTGACTCGACTTCCAGATAGCCTTTGATCACGATGCCGCCCATGGACATCGAAGCTTTCCTTGGCCGCTGGTCAGCCGCTCCCTCGTCGGAACGGGCCAACTCGCAACCGTTCCTTCTGGAGTTGTGTTCGCTCCTCGGTGTCGACAAGCCGCACACAGGCAACGCCGGCGCCTACTGCTTCGAGCGAACGGTCAAACGCTTCCACCCTGACGGGTCGACGAGGAGCGACGGCCGCATCGACCTCTACAAGGAGGGGTGCTTCGTCCTGGAGAGCAAGCAGAAGACCGAGAAGGAACGCACCAACGACAAGGCGTTCAGCCTCGGGATGATTCAGGCCAAGCAGCAGGCGGAGGAGTACGCCAAGTTCCTGCCGGAGTGGCCGCCCTTCCTTGTTGTCGTCGACGTCGGGCACGCCATCGAACTCTTCGTCGACTTCAGTGGCACAGGGAAGCGCTACCACCCCTTCATCCAGCAAAAGGCCTTTCAGGGGCATCGCCTCCAGCTCAACCAGCTCCGTGACGACGGCGTCAGGGCTCTGCTGAAGCGCATCTGGACTGACCCTTGGTCCCTTGACCCAAGCATCGTGAGCCAGGCCGTCACGACCCGCGTCGCCAGCCACCTGGCGGACATCTCTCGTTCACTCGAAAAGCAGAACCACGACCCCGAACAGGTCTCCTCGTTCTTGATGCGCTGCATCTTCACGATGTTCGCCGAAGACGTCCGGCTCCTCCCGCCCAAGAGTTTCACGAAGAAGCTCGAGCACTGGGTGCAGCACCCTCAGAAGTTCGCTGGCCAGTTGCAGAAGCTCTGGCAGGAGATGGACGCAGGTGGTGAGTCGCTGGCCTTCGAGGAGAAGATCCTTCGCTTCAATGGCGGTCTCTTCAAGGACACCACCACCTTCCAGCTCAACCACGAGCAGGTTGAGCGTCTCCTCGACGCCGCTAAGCAGGATTGGACTGAGGTGGAGCCTGCCATCTTCGGCACGCTCCTGGAGCGCGCCCTGAACCCTCGGGAGCGCCACAAGCTCGGTGCCCACTTCACGCCTCGCGCCTACGTCGAGCGTCTGGTCTACCCGACCGTCATCGAGCCCCTTCGTGAAGACTGGGACCGCGTCAAGGTTGCCGTCGTCGCCAGACTCTCCCGCCTCGACACCCTCAAGTCGGATAAAGCCCGGGCTGATGCCCGTGCGGCCGCTCGGAAGGAGCTCCTCGACTTCCATCACAGCCTCTGCACGACCCGCGTCTTGGACCCGGCCTGCGGCACCGGGAACTTCCTCTATGTTGCGATGGAGCACATGAAGCGCCTCGAAGCCGAGGTGCTTGACCTTCTTGCCCAGATTGAAGGGACGCACCGCCTGGCCCTGCTTTCATCGTCGTCAGAGGCACACCGGGAGACCGTCGACCCGCATCAGTTCCTTGGCATCGAGCTCAACGCGCGGGCTGCCGTCATCGCTGAGATGGTGCTGTGGATCGGGTACCTCCAGTGGCACTACCGGACGCTCCTGGCCTCCAGCGGCACAGCCACCGTCGGTTGGCATGAGCCGGTCCTTCGGCAGTTCAACAACATCGAGCATCGCGATGCCGTCCTCGCGTGGGATGGAGCACCTGAACTCGTCGTCGACGAGAGCGGTTTGCCCGTGACTCGATGGGATGGGGTGAGCACCAAGCGCAATCCAGTTACCGGAGAGGACGTTCCGGACGAGACGAAGTTGGTCCAACTCTGGAGGTACAACGATCCTCAGATTGCACCTTGGCCCAGCGCCGATTTCATCGTCGGCAACCCGCCATTTCTGGGGACGAAACGGATGCGTGCGGTCCTTGGCGATGGCTATGTCGAGGCACTTCGCCAAGCCTACGCTGGCGACCTCCAGGACAACGCCGACTACGTGATGTTTTGGTGGCAGCGTGCAGCAGACGCCGTAACCTCGAAGAAGGCGAGGGCGTTCGGCCTCATTACAACGAACAGCATAACGCAGTCGTTCAGTCGCCGTGTCGTGACCGCAGCGATGGAACGAGGGCTTCGCCTGCGCTTCGCAATTCCAGACCACCCATGGGTCGATGCGGAGAGTGGTGCAGCAGTCAGAATCGCGATGACCAGCGGAGACATGGTTGACGGGAGTGGGACTCTTGTCTCCCTTCTGTCTGAAGGCAGCAGCGACGCGCCGATTGCGCTCGAGTTCTGCAGGAGAACCGGGCTCATCCACCCGGACCTCACCATCGGCGTGAACTTGCCAAGCGCGAAAGCTCTCAAAGCGAATGAAGCCGTCTGCGGAATGGGAGTCGCACTTCACGGTGCTGGGTTCATCCTTGAACCTGTCGAAGCAGCAAAAATTCGCGCATCGGGACCCCTGGTCATCAAGCCATACCTTGGCGGCAAAGACCTGGTGCAGGTGCGTCGAGAGCGTTACGTGATTGACCTGTCATTTATGACGCTCGACGAGGCCAGAGATGCCAATCCCGCCGCACTTCAACATGTCATCGACCATGTGAAGCCCGAGAGAGACCAGAACCGTCGAGAGGCGATCCGCGTCAAGTGGTGGCGCTACGGATGGGAGCGCCCTGGGGTCCGCTCGGCACTACAGGGCCTCCAGCGGTACATCGGGACTACGGAAACCTCTAAGCATCGCGTCTTTCAGTTCATCGACGCTGCTGTTCTTCCGGACCACATGATCGTCGTCGTTGCCACCGATGAGCCAGCACATCTTGCTGTTCTCTCGTCTCGTGCTCACGTCACCTTCATGCTCGCAACTGGTGGACGTCTCGGTGTTGGGAACGACCCTCGATACACCAAGACCAGGTGCTTCGACCCCTTCCCCTTCCCGACGTGCACGAGCACGCACCTGCTTCAACTGCGAGCACTTGGAGAAGCGCTCGACCTTCATCGGAAGTCAAGGCAGGTCGCACATCCGGACCTCACCATCACCGGCATGTACAATGTCGTCGACAAGCTACGCAGTGGCGAGGCTTTCTCAGACCGAGAGAAGGTGACCCACGAGCAGGGCTTGTGCAGCATCCTCAAGCAACTGCACGATGACATCGACGCAGCCGTTTTCGATGCGTACGGCTGGCCACGCAACATCACCGATGAGGAAACGCTTGAACGGCTGGTTGCTCTGAACCACGAGCGAGCAGCCGAAGAGCGCCGCGGCCTCGTTCGATGGCTGCGACCCGAGTACCAGGTCCCGCTTCTCCAGCAGCCTGCACAGGCTCCGGTTGCAGCAGACGACGACCCTATCGACGACGAAGCCGACGAACCGGAGACGAAGCCGACGAAGAAGGCTGCGAAGGCCAAGGCGATGCCTTGGCCAGAAGGCTGGCCTGCCCGCGTTGGCGCCATTGACGACGTCCTCCGTGCCGACGGCGGAACCACCGTCGACAGCCTCTCCTCGCGCTTCACCAAGGCGAGCAAGGCAGACGTCAAGGACCTCCTCGACGCTCTTTGCGGCTTTGGTCGCGCCGAGCAGGTCGAGCCCGGGGTCTACATGGCCGTCGGCTAGCAGGGGGCGACATCGACCCGGCCCGAAGACCAGGCCGTTGCTGTTGCGAGGAGCAGTCGCGCCTCGACAGCAACGTCCAGTGCTGCCGCCACTGTGGTGGCCGTGATGACCTCAAGAGCTTCACATGCCGCCTCAAGCGCGGATATGGCGGCATCTGCGTGGTCGGCCACGTCGAGGTCATCGGAGCAAGTGTCTGGGTTGTTCATGTGGGCTTGAAGCGCAGGCTTCATGCCAAGTCTGGTGTCGCAGCAGGTGGCCATCGCGACCGGTTGCTTCGTCGTCCAACTGTTTCAGTTGGAACGCGGGCTCGACTTCAGTCAGCCATCTTCAAGTGCGTCGGGGTCGAGGGGCGTCACCAAGTCGATGCCGGCGGCGACCGCCGTCGCCGTGTTGCGCCACTGCTGGATGAGGACCAGGAGAGACTCCCCGCGTGCCTCTGCCTCTGCCACTTCTGTGAAGAAGAGCGCCTGGCTGCTCGGCGACAGGACGCTGAGCCAAGACAGCCACGACAGCTCACGCTGAACGTCTGAAGCAATCTTCGCCGCCCGCGCCTCCGTGAGGCGCTCGCGCCTGAGTGCGCCGAGCCCTCGAAACTGCTGTTGTTGTTGTTGGGCGGCTGCGTAGGCGGCGTCGATGGCAGCCGAGTAGATGTCAGACTGGGCGGCGTCGAGTTGCATGTCGTGGCACGACCCGCATTCGGGGAGGTTCAAGGGGGGCAGGGTCAGGGGGACGGAGCGGTACGTAATCGTGCGGGAAGGCGTGGTGGGCGTGATGCTGTCCACCGCTCCGCAGCTCACACATCGCTGTGTTCCTGTCGTCATGGCTTCTCCCTTCCTTCAGCTACGGCGAAAGCCGTCTCGATGAACGGTGCGAGGTACTTCATGTCGGCGGGCGACATGAGCAGCTCGCCACAAGCGTCACACTCCAAGAGCGGGTAGTCCGCAGGCAGTTCGACGCTGAAGCCCTTGTACTCTTCGGTCCGGCCAGCCCGTGCTGTGTGCTGGTAGTGCCCCTTGCCACAAACCGAGCAGTTCTTTGGTCTTCTTGCCTCGTCCGTCGTCATGAGGACCGCCTTTCCGTTGGCTGCAATCTGAGCGGCTCGAGGTGGGCCTACCTCGGTGCTGTGAACGGGAGCACCCAACCGAACTGGCCCTTCTTCCGGTCTGCCCCCGGCAAGCAGATGTTCGCGCCATCAGCGTTCTTTGCCATGTTCCACCCTGGCCGGTCGCACCGCAGCATCGCACCCAGCTCACCAGAATCGGCCCAGGCCTTCGCTGCTCGACCCTCGGGGGTCTCAGCCCAGACCTCCAGCCCGTGGGCCTCAGAGAGCGCCTCAGCGCGCCCAACATCCTTCGCGACGAACCAGGCCACCACAAAGGTGAGCACAAGAGCGCAGAGCGCTGCTGCCGCCCCTTGCAGCACCCACCGAAGCCGCAGTGCGCCTGCCGACTGCGTCGCCGAGCGCACTGCGACTTCGATAGACCGTGCGAGGTCTTGCTTCGCAGAGGCGACAGAGGCGTTCACAGCATCGTTCGCAGCCTTTGCGCAGACGTCCCTTGCACGGTGAGCAGCAGACTCGATTGACTTCGGCACGTCAGAGTACAGATGAAGGTACTCCTCAAATGCTATCAGAACCGAGAACAGAGCATCGTTCTCTCGGATCTGCAGTGTGCTCTGCAGCCGTTGCAGACGTGCCAGCTCATCCTTCGATGGTTCTCTGCCAAGGAGCGCTCGAACCTTGGCATCGAAGTTCATGCCTTGACCACCGCAGCAAAGACCTTTGCGGCCTCACTGCGCCAACGGTTCAGTTCCGCCCGGTTCCCAATCGGCAACTCCAGTCCGGCCTTCGCGATGCTCAGACGCTTCGAGTAGAGGTCGTCGCTGACTCGGTCCGCAAGGTCTGGGAAGTTGAGGCTCAAGCCGCCAGCTTCCTCAATCTGCTTGCGGATGGCGCTGTTGTTGTAGAGCTCAAACTTCGACTCGGGACCGAAGTACGTGTTTCGGATGACGTGCACAGTGAACGTTGGAAAGGTCTCCTGGTACTGCTTCAGAAGCTCCAGGGAGTCTCTCTGGCGGTTGATGACCCAGAGGGTCACAAACTTGCGCTTCAGGTCACCAAGAGCGCCACGCAGAGTTGCACCGTACGCGCCCACACCAGTGTTGTTGCGGGCGGCCGTGTTCACAACGATTGGACCACCCTTGAACTCGTCGGCTCGGTTAATCAGCTCCACCCAACCATCACCATCGTCCAGGTTGATGGTTCGGTGTGAGACTTCGCCTCGGTAGCACTTCTCAACATCAGGGTTGGAGGTGTCACTCTCAATGAGCATCGGGTCAATATTGTTGCTCTTGAGGTAGTCGAGCAGTGCCATGGTAACAAGGGACTTACCAACGCCGCCCTTGCTGCCGCCGACAAAATAGATCGTTTCCATGTGCCCTCTGAGGATCTTGTTGTTTCGAATGTGCTGAACTGAAATCAAAGCTTGCTAGATGTTTTCGGTATCAGGTCGAACCTCAAATGACGCAGAAGGCTTCTTCTCGGTGGCCTTCTTCTCATGGCCTGACTTCTCAGGTTGTTTGCTGGAGACATGGCCTGGTTCTGGTGTGGATGGTGGAGTTGGGGTTGCCCTCTTCTTACGCCTGGACGTTCCACCCTGTCGGTCGGCCAAGTACTGACGCAAGGAGCCAAAGGTGATGTCGAGCCCGTTCGCTCGGAGAAGAGCGGCGACCTGCTCCAACGTGTAGCCACGTTTGCGCAGGTCGTCGATTGCTGGCTTGAGGGAGGCAACAGCCTCCTTCTTGGTGAGCTGACGCTTTTCGACCGGAAGATCGGGTGCGGCCTTCAGCTTGTCTGCCAGGTCGTTGATGTCCTTCTGAGTCATTACCATCTGGTGCACTCCTGTTGTCGGTAGGTGGCTACGATGGCCATAACATCGCTTCGAACGCAAGTCACCGAACGCCGGAGCCCTGCCCCGGCGATTTCGCCGCTGGAGGCCGCTGGGCGAGCGCATTAGCGCTTCGCCCAGCGACTTCGGTCCCCTACTGTTGCAACCACTGTGTGGTTGACATACAGTAGGTGACCGAAGTGCGTTAGGACCCGGAATCGCGCCCTTGGTGGGCGCTTGGCGTGCACTGGACGTGTTAAGCATGACGAGGCAAAATCGAGTCAATTCGAGACGGTCTTCCGGTCCCGTGACACCCTTCCAAACTCAGCCCTCTTCCGACTTCGTCTTCAGCGGGCTTCCTTTGGAACATGCTTCGAAGACTCAGGGGTGTCACGGGACCGGAAGACCATCAGGCCCAAAGCGGCCCAATGGTCTGAAAGGCAAGGACCGACCGAAGCAAGACCGACCGAACCAAGAGCCGAACCAAGACCAAGAACCGACCGAACCAAGACCGACCGAACCAAGAGCCGAACCAAGACCAAGAACCGACCGAACCAAGACCGACCGAACGAAGACCGACCGAACCGAACCAAAACGCTTCGCCTTGCACCTCCGGTGCGGCTTCGCTCGACCGGCACCGGCACCTTCGCCTCCGGCTCGATACTCCCTTCGCCTCCGGCTCGGTCGCGCCGGTCAGAACCTTCGCCTCCGGCTCGGTACTCCCTTCGCCTCCGGCTCGGTCGCATTCGGCACCTTCGCCTCCGGCTCGATGCTCCCTTCGCCTCCGGCTCGGTCGCGCCGTTCGGCACCTTTGGCTCGGTGCTCCCTTCGCCTCCGGCTTGGTCGCGCCGTTCGGCACCTTCGCCTGCTCCGCAGGCTTGGCACCTCCGGCTTCGGGGGCCCACGATGTTGACGTTGGACGAGCTTCGGGCGGCGGCCCGGGCAAACCCTGAGATCCAGGAGCGCGTAACCAAGCAAGTCGCCGCACTGCGCAAGCGCCCAGACATGCAGACGACTGACCAGTATGAGCAGGCTCTCAGCCACGCCCAGGCCGAGATGGCTCGTGCTGCTCATGACGGCGACAAGGTCACTGAGCGCCAGTTGCGGATTAAGGTCCTCGCCCTCGATGAACTCTGCGCGCCGCCCGTGCCCGTGCGCCAGCCTCGCAAGAGTGCGTTCATGAAGCAGCTCGCAGCGACTCTCGCTGCAGCCCCGGACATACCGGAGGGCGAACGCGAAGAGGAGCGGCTCCCAGGCAAGCGTCGTCGCGTGTTGGTCCCTACGCTTGAAGAAGGGGACCTGACTGCCCTCCGGTATCTGGCAGCCTGGCGCTTTGCCAGTCCTGCGGCCCTGGCGGCACTCGCCTGGCCAGAGCGCTCCGCTGACGGCCAGGAATGGCGCATGCGGCGCATGGTGAGCTGCGGACTGCTGGGGCGCCGCCGGGTTCGTTTCGCTGCAGCCCGTCATGTTGTCTGGGCCAGAAGCATGGCTACTCAGATAGTGTTGAACCCGCCGCCGCCTCGACTGCTTGTTTCACCACGTTGGAACGAAGACAGTGCGCGGCATGGTTGGATGCGCAGTGTCGCTTTGCATGCCTATGTGAAGGCTGGTTGGCGCCTACAACTGGCAGGGACGGAGGGGCCTGTGCTGGAAGCCTTCAAGCGTGGGTTTCTGAACGATGCTGCCGTTGCGAGACTGTTTGGAGACGGTCAGAAGACCTACCCTTTCGACCTGGCACTCGGTGTTCGCAAGAGCGACAGGAAGCCTCTGCTTCACATTGTCATCCCTGATGACCTGTCCAGCGGTCTTGACCGCATCATGGCTGCCCTCCCGTTCGAAGGATACGTCCCCGCAGAAGAGGTATCCGAGGAACGACAGCCGACGCGTTCGTCACGCGTGGGTGTGCGCTTCTTTTCCATCGATGACTTCACGTTCTGGTCGAAGTCTGCAGGCCGGTACACCATGTACAGCCCCCGCTGCCTCCGCATGGTCACGGACCTCACCAATGCCGGCCTGAACATCCCACCCGAGAATGCTGGCCCGGAGATCGGGCACTGGGCGCAACTGCAATGAGTCGTTTTGATTTTGACAGGCCCAGGGCGGAGCCCGAGCAAGAGCGCGCTTCGCCAGATGTTCGTCGCGCCCAGGCGCGGCTGGAGCGTGAGGAGCGGACGCGCATGCTGAAGGCAGCAGGGGTCTTCCGCGAGAGCTACCACCGCAGCGACACACGGCCCCATGTGCCAATCCCGCTCAGCGAGCGGGATGTCGTGGTGATGAATTGGCTGAAAGCGAACACGGTGGCCCCGGTCGACGTCCTGGCGTCTCAGTTCTTCGCCAAGAACCCGAAGAACGGGCGCGTGAACACGAATCCGGAGCGCGCCGCGATTCGACGGCTCGATGAGCTTGCCCGCGCTGGGTACCTCATTGTCGCCACCGTGGCCCCGTCGGCGTCGCGCGAGAACGGTGGGCGGGTCTACGCCCTGGGCCGCGCCGGCGGCGAGGCTATGGGCGTGCCGCTCCAGAGCGTGACCCCGAAGCGGATGCATCACCACTTGCAGACGCTCCGGCATGTCGAGGTCATCCGCAAGGAGCTCGAGAACGATGGCAAGCGCATCGCCTCGGTCGAACATGAGCGCGGCGAGATGGCGAGCCGTGAACGCAACGCCGGCCGCCATGTGCCCGACGCCATCATCACCGTCGACGACGGCAGCACCATCGCTGTTGAGTACGTCTCCACCGACTACACCGACGAGATGGTGCGCTCGAAAGGGGCCTACTTCACCGAGCGCTACGGCCAGGTGCGCTGGTCAGCGAACTCGGTAGCGACGAGGGCACGCGTCCTGCGCGTGACCCGCGAGCCCTGCGACGTCATCCAGTGAGCTTCCCGCAGGAGGTCCATCACCACGTTCTTCGTGCAGCGACGAGAGCCCAGGTGTGACGCGCTAGACATGCGACTCACCAGTGGCGACACCGACGTCGTCACGACCCCCAAAGGCGCCTCTCGAGGGCGCCTTCTCATTTTCGGGATGTAGCAAAACTGTGTGCAAGCCTCTGGGCTCGGACGTCGTCATTGCAGGCCTTCGCCGAACTCGCAGGAGGTGCGTGCCATCATTCGCGTCCAATGCCCGAGCGGCCTCTTTTCAGGTTTTCTGGGCAGCTTCTGCAGGGTGGACCCTGCTGCAGTGATCGTGTTCCGGGCCAGCGGCTTGGGACGAGAATTCTTCCGAGGAATCCAGAGGTGCACGATGGCAGACGACTCGACTCTGACGACGACAAACCGGTTGATGAGACGGCTTTCTATCAATCGCCCAGGAGGTCTTCGGCGTGCCCTGTCACGCCGACAAGGAGACCTCATGAGCAGCCACCGAACCACAGACCAGAGCGTAGTCACACCCCGTGCGGGCCAGCATCTTCAACCCAGGAGAGACCACATGCCCGACTCGACGTTGACGACGACAGAACTAGAACTACAGCCGCCCACGACACCGCTGCCACCACCATCAGCACAGCCGCCGCGGCCGCCGCCGCGCATCTGCCTTCGGCCGTGCTGTGGAGCCTGCTGCGGCGGCTGTGTTGGTCAACGTTGCGGCGAATGTTGCCTGTAACTGGTCCCACCGCACTTCACCGCACTCTGGAGTCCATCATGGTTTCGGCATCCGAACCGACGACGTTCTCTTGAGCCCCACAGAACGTCGACGACGAGCAGAAGGTTCTGGGGCTTCGGTGAAGGCCGCGTTCAAGACCAGGAACAACGCCAGGCCGATGCCTGCACCAACGAGGGCGGCGACGACGCCGTCGCCAACGTCGGGCTTCCGCTTCGCCGCCTTGGCGAACGTGTCGAGGAGTGCGGCTTCGTGGGCGGGAGGTGTCACGACACCGCGCACATGCTTTGGGCACCCCTGAAGCTTGAGGACGAGATGACACCAGCATCCACGACGAGCCCGCCGCCGCCACATCGCAAGCGACGCCGCGGGCCCAGGAGATCACCGAAGCAGTGGTACCCGGAGGGTTTCGGGCCCGGTGACATGCCCGTCTGAGTCGGGGGCATGCCTTCGAGAGCGTTGATCCTTCGATCAACGACACCCACGCAGCACCTTTTTTGAGTGCCATGCGTCCACGGCCATCGTCGTCGTGGAGGTCGCGCCTTTGGCGCTCAATGGGTGCAGGCTGCAGCCCGCCGCGATTTCTGGGGCTTGTCTGCGCAATCGCGGACGGCGTAGGCTCGCCCCACACAGCAACGTCACAAGAAGACAAGAAAGCGAGGGGCCCACCCAGAAAAGCACCGCCCAGAAACAGAAAAACCCGGCGACAACCGGATTTTCCTGCGGAACGGCTCTTCACCATCCCCAACAACGCCACCTTCAGACAAGAAGGCTTGAGGCATTGTAGCCGTGTCCTCCCATGGAGGGCAACGGGATCGGTGTGCCGTTCCGCGCACGAGCGCGATTGACGACGTCCACAGCACAACCAGCAGCGCATGAGGAAGCCGTTTCGGCTTTCTGGCGCACCTGTCTCCGGTGGCCGTCCCAGCGGCCCCAGAAGGGCCGCCAGGCTGTGCTGACCACCAGTCAGGAGGAGGAGAAGGGGGAGAAGGAGGAGTGGGCAGGCACGGATAAGGCGTTCGACCTTGCCTTCGCCTTCTCCCCTGGCGCCTTCGTGTGGGAGCGATCTCAGCGCCGCCTGGTGGTGCTCGCGGGCTTGTGGACGTCAGTCCCCCTACAGCGCCGTGACCCGCAGGAGCTTGCCGACGACGTCAGGACTCGCCTCGACGAGCTGGGCACAGCATCGCCGCACTTCATGTTCGAGGGGGAAGGGAGAATCTGGATTTGGTGGAACATCCGGGCGCTCATCAGGCCCGGCAATGACAATGACGACGACAACCAGAAGCGGCACAGGGCGTTCTCCGTGCAGATCACCGCCTGGCAGCGCGCTGTCATGAAGCTCAGCTTTGCCTTGGAACCTCTTGGCGCGATCCCTCTCGACGTCGCCACCGCCGCCGACCAGTTGACGAATTTCGTCCCCCTTCCCCTCCCCTCGAACTCAGACCTCCGACGGCACGCACCGGAGATGCATTTCGAGCCGTCGAACATGCTGTGGAAAGCGGACGATATCTCTGACGTCGTCATCGCCGACATCAGCAAGCCGATGGGAGGCGCCATCGATGCCCGCATGTGGGCCACATACGGGGTGTGTGGCCGCGGCCGCAAAAATTGGATGCGCTCGGCCAAGAGCCTCGCGGCCCTGGAGCCCCAAGGACCGGGGCACCGCCACCCCTCTGCCGTCGCCATTGCCTGTGCGTGTGTCTGGGACGGCTGGGAGCTGGACGCCACCAAGGCGAAACTGCACACATGGGTCGCCACATGTGTCGACGACGGACGCTTCCCCAAGAGCAACGAGCTCATGGCCATCGCGGAGTGGGCGCATTCCCGACTGCGCCCTGGTGGCCCGACGACGCCCCCTAAAGGGAGCGCGGGCACCCACTCTGAGCCGCGCCGCACCAATCGCGAGGACATCTCCGCCGCTGTCGTCGGCTTTCTCCGGTCAGAGGGCGGGGCTTTCGCCGGCGCCACGCACGAACTCGCGAAACACGTTGCCCTCTGGCGCATTGCTCACGGCCAGCCGGGCTCGTGCCCGCTCCGCTCCCTCAAGCGTGCCCTGGGCGACCTCAGTGAGCTGGGACTGGTGCTCCACGAGCCAGGCTGGGGCACCCAAGCACCAAGCCGATGGCGCGCAATTCAGGCCACCGCAGAACTGTCCGGCACTGAGGGCCAAAAGGTGCAGAGTGCTCGCCCGGCTCCTCCGGCCGGTTTTTTTTACCGTGGGGGTTTAGGGGGAGACCTCCCCCTAGGGAGGGAGTCCGAGGGAGGGAGCACCCCCGTCCAGACCCCGAAACCTGATGCCTCGCGACGTCGTCGCCGAAAGGCGAAGCAGCCCCAAGATGCGGCCCCCGAAGCCGAGACGCCAGAAATCAGCCCGCCCAAAAAACCGCCACGGCAACGCCGCCTGGCTTTTGGGGACCGACGAAAACGCAAGGTGGCGCCCAAGGACCTGCCCCCCATCGACCGGACCGTCAGGGACGCCCTCGCCGACCTTGGGCGGGACCTCTCCGACGCTGACCACCAGGCGCTGCTGGAGGAGGGCCGCTCAGAGCTCCGGGATCGGCCGCGAACCCGCGCCGACTTCCTTGGCTGTCTCCGTCGTCGGGTGGGCCGGATTCTCAAGATGCGGGCGCTCCTCGAAGCGTCTCGCGCTCACGACCAGGCCAAGGCCGTGCTCAAGGCCCGTGCACCCGCGCCGCCGCCCCTGGCGCTGGTGCCGTGGCCAACGGCGCTCTTTGCCGAGGCGCAGACGCGATTGCATGACCTCGACGTCATCGTCAGGTCTCGCCGGCTGTGTGACCAAGGCTTGTCTCTCCTCCCCCTGAAACCTGCGTCCAAGGTGCCTGCGCTCGAGACATGGCGGGAACTTCAGACATCACGGCTCACACCTCGACGCCTGGAGCAGCACCTGGGCGAGCTGGGCGCTGATGCTGGTCTCGCCATCATCTGCGGTCCGGTGAGCGGCGTCGTCGCCGTCGACCTCGATGCCGCGGCCGCCGTCGAGTGGGCCAACAAGCATCTGCCGCCGACGCCCTGGCGGACGAAGACCTCCAGGGGAGAACACTGGTTCTACCGCCTGCCGTCGACGTGGTCGCCGCCGTCGTCGCCGCTGCCGTGGAAGGGCGAACTACGAGCCGCCGGGCACTACGTCGTCGCCCCCGGCAGCACTCACCCCGACACGGGTGAGCGCTACCAGGCCCTCGGGGCGTGGAGCACACCCAAGGGCGAGCTACCCGAATGGGATGTTCGATGGCTCGATGTCCCCCTCGACGTAGAGGCATTACGAGCCGAGCGAGCCAAGGTGTTGAAGGGCTAGTAGCCACCGCGTCCACCCAGGTGGGACGGTCAGAGCGCCAGCAACTCGGTCAGGCGCTGTCGGGATGCGGCATCGAGGGCAAAGACCTCTTCGCAGATGCGCAGTCCGGCGTCGTCAGCGTCCGCGAGGGCCACGGCGGTCGGCCGGCCGAGGGTGAGGACAAACCGCTCGACGACGCCGCCACCGTCCTCCTGGCCGCCGTAGCTAGCAGCCGCGGGTTGGACGCCGCCGTCGACAACGATGGCGGTCGGGCAGTCTTTGAATCGCCAGGCGCTGCTGCGGATGTCGACGCTCCAGACCACCTCTGAGCTGCCGAGGTGTTTGGGATCGCCGCTGACGAAGAAGGACGAGGAGATCAGGCGGTCCCTTACGATGAGGGTCGCCGCTACCTTGGCCGTCGCAATGCCCTTGCTGGTAGTGACCAACGCCGTCTTCGGCTTCGCCTTCCTTGGGGCCTCAACTGCTCGTTCGATGACCTGCGCTTGCGGTGGCATGTCCAGGCGTTCGACAGCAGTCCAGAGGAGAAGTGCACCTAGACCGAGCGTCGCGGTGGCGATGAGGGCCCCCGCGACATAGTAGGCAGTCACGGCTTCGAATGCCTGCTGGGACTGTCTCGACTCATTCGCCAGTGCGATGCCAACCCCACCTGCGACAGTGCTGACGGCAAGGCCCACCGTCCCGCTCGTCGCCAGCGTTGCTCCGACCGCCGTTTGCTGGATGGCCTTGCCGCGATCGGTCGATGCACATGCAGAGAAGAAGAGACAAAGTGCGGCGATGCCGGTGGTGAGCAGTTTCATCTTGGTGGGCCCCAAGGCTAAACCCTGCCTCAGCCGCCGCCTGGAGGTCCAGCCGCTGAGCCACAATGAAGGGAGTGATGGATGGGTAGTCCTCTTCCGGAGATTACAAGCGACATCATTGCTCGCCTCTCGGATGTGGCACCCGAGCTACAGCCTCTGCCTCGCGAATACCTTCTGTGTCGCGCTCGGTTCAAACTCTCGTGGACACACCCGCGAGCGCCGACCGAAGCAGACTTTGAAGGAGCTCTCCGTCAACGAGCAATTCGACTGCACGAAGAGGACAAGAAGCGGGGCGTCGCCCACCTCTCCATTGAAGACCGCAAGCAGGTCCTGCGAGAAGACCGGCAGGTCCGCCTTGCTAAAGACAACGCCGCGAGAGCTGCAAAGCGAGACCGAGCGATGGCGGCAAAAAAAAGAGCGGCGTCCTGTGAAGGAGCACCGCCCGAGCGCCCCGGGGGGGAGTAGGGCTCTCTGCTGTGTGGGG
>Ga0247834_1005244_pt1 | contig 15527 bp, 13 predicted proteins | sample LaCruzMarch2015__8_FD_187118 | JGI IMG/M metagenome (GOLD analysis project Ga0247834, IMG submission 187118) | Freshwater microbial communities from meromictic Lake La Cruz, Castile-La Mancha, Spain - LaCruzMarch2015_12m | ecosystem: Environmental > Aquatic > Freshwater > Lake | place: Spain... | reverse complement strand
GCCTTTACAATAGGTGAAGAAAAGATGACTATTTTTATCGAGCTCACAGATACAGCACTTCGCAAATCTAGAGGAGAGAGAACGAGCCAAGATCTTGAAAAAATATTTATCAAAAAACTCACTCCTCTCCTGACGCAAGGACTCTCACTGGATACCAATAGTGAACAAAAATGACCGCCGACTGGCAAACCCGTCAGTATCAAGCTCATCGCTGACTCGACTGATAAGCTCCCAGAACTCAAACGTGTCTCAAAAGATTTTGAAAATTTTATCAAAACGATTGAAGGAGTGAAAAATGTCACTAATACGAGTGCTGATAGTCCTGGAGAAATTATCTTTCGTGTCGATCGTGATCGTGCGGCTGCAGTCGGTATTTCTCCTCTGCAAATCTACGCTGAAATCTCTGCTGGAAGCCGATGAGTGAAGGCAGGCAGTATCACTCTCGATGATGAGGATATAGACATCATGGTCAAAACTGACACACACTACGATGAGCTCCAGATAGACAAAATCCAGACTCTACAAATCCCAACAGCCAATGGTTTTGTGACCTTAGGATCACTCCTCAGCTATGAAATAGGCAATGCTATTGTCGACGTTCGACGTGTCGATGGCGATCTAACTATTTCTGTCGAGGCTGATGCTCGTGATGGCTACGTCGGTGGAAAACTGCTCGAAAAACTCAATGCCCATGCCGAATCATATCAATTTCCAAAGGGCGTTTCGTATAAAAAATGAGGAGAGTTCGAAGCGAATAAAGAACTGATCAATGGTGCTTTTACAGCTCTCATAAGCTCCATACTGCTTATTTTTGTCATCCTTGTCTTTGTCTTCAATTCATACTCTCAACCACTCATCATCCTCTATACCATTATTCTGGGTCTTCTCGGGGTCAATATTGGTTTATGGATTATGAAATTTTTTGATAGCTCTATCGGGTATAATATGCCTATGGGTATCGGTTTTATCTCGCTGAATGGTCTCGTCGTCACCAATGCTATCATCTTGTTGGATAAAATCAATCGAAATCGTGATGCAGGCATGAAGCCCTATGATACTGTCGTCGATGGGGGAAGGACTCGTATGGTTGCTCAAGTCGTGACAGCGCTGACAACTGTATTTGGTCTCTTGCCAACCGCCTTCCAAGATCCATTTTGGGCAGGTCTCTCATGGACAGTTATCTGGGGCACTATAGTCGCCACTGTACTCACGCTCTACTGTATACCAGCACTGTATTATGAAGCGTATCTCCACGAAGATAACAAACCGAAACCACGAAAAAGAAATTTGGTACAATCATTTTCTTCCCTATTATTGTCTCTATGAAAAAAAGTTTTTTCACAATCCTGACGCTCGTAGTTGTTTCTTGAATAATTCATTTCTTGAGTGCTTCATATGGTTGATTGCCTGGGGTGATCAGTCGTGGGCAAGCTCGTATAGTGGAAAATATAGTAGAAACTACTCGTGATCCTGGTCATTGTTCCCTTATACGAGGATATTGGGCACGCTCTCTTCGTGCAAAACTCCGTGATAGATGTGTCACACAGTACGTGAAAAATAGTGTCCAGAATGCCTCGGACTGTAGAAAAGAGTACCTCGTCACTGACATGAGCCAACTCTCTTCTCTCTTTCTCGCTGATGAGTATAGATACAAATGTCTTATTCAGCATTATCAATCTATACTCGGCAACACACTGACGCAAAACTGGCTCCCGGATGAGTGCCTCACTCTGCGTGATAAGCTCGTCATCTTGGAACACTATATGGCAGATCTCAAAACTTCTCGAAGAATGGATTATTCTCTCGATCACACTACTTCTCCTCTCTCTACGAGAGATCTCTCTGTTTTGAACCAGTGTATGTGATTTATAGATACACCAGAGATATATTCATTTCTGAGGAACGAGAAGAGCACAGACGAAAAGACCACTTACGTGCAAGAACAAAAAAAGAAACTATTTGAAGTGAAATAATGTTAGAGAGCGTCAAAATTTAGAGTATCCTATACACCCCTCCACTGCTCGTAATATATCCTTCTATCTCCATCAGAGCAAGAGCATTGACGACCTGAGCCGTATCTTCTTGTAATCTGTCAGAGAGAGTATCAATACCGAGACTGTCCATACAGAGAACTTCGTAGATTGAAGCATGAAGAGAATCAGAAAATTCTGGACGAGTAGACAAGAGCGACATTTGTCGATCGACAATCTGATATTCGGCAAGGATATCATCGGTACTCATGATGAGCTTACCGAGGCCATCGCGGATGAGTGCATTGCTCCCACGGGCTCATTCACGCGTGATATCTGCTGGGATAACAAAGACATCATGATTTGCTTCTACTGCCAAGCGAGCTGTGATAAGGGTGCCAGAATCTTCGCCAGCTTCAGCGATCAATGTGCCTCGAGACATCCCTGCGACGACGGCGTTACGAATCGGGAAATTATAGGGTTCAGCGAGAGCACCAAGGGGGAACTGAGAAATGAGGGCACCACCACTGGCAACAATCTGTTCAAAAAGTCCTGCATTTGATGGAGGATAGATGACATCGATACCAGCACCGAAGACCGCAGCTGTATATCCCTTGTTTTTGAGAGTAGTTTCATGAGCGACACTGTCTATACCGTATGCTCCTCCACTGATAATACCATACCCAGATCTGATCAAGTCCGGAATGATTTTTTCGAGGGAAGAAACAGCATATTGAGAGTGTTTGCGAGAACCAACGATAGAGATGAGGGCATCATTTGGGGGGAGTTGTCATCTGAAATACAGTATCGTAGGTGCATCTGGGAGGACTCTGAGGAGCGAAGGGTATATCTCATCATTGATGTGGGCAAATTGAATATTGAATTCTCCCAAAATACGTTCGACAACTTCGACAATTGTATCCGTTCTTTTGTCTACTATGCTCTGTGCTCTCTCCATTGAGAAGCCATCTTGTAGAAGTGCGCTTGTGTCGAACATTCTGAAATATTCTTCTGCACTTTCTGGGGAGATATCTCGAAGGTTCCTCTGGGTGAAGCCCAGGGTGTGAAGAACGGCGAGGTAGAAATGTGAATTATTTGTAGACATCTCAGCGGGGTCAGATTTTGAGAACAATAATGACAATTTTCTCTTCTTCATAGCGAAAAATTGCTCTATATCATCCTTTTCGAAGTCAGTACGTAGGAACCGAAAAACCTTGTAATTTTCGAATATCAAGATTAGTTGGAACTCACTGGGCTAGTCTATAAAAAGAAGAACGAATATCTTCTGAGATGTCAGTAGGCATTTTTAATAAATATTTCAGGGCCTCCTTTGTATATTCTATTCTATATATTCTATGCTGCATGTGAAATAGCATTATTCATACGAATAAAGTATTCGACCTCTTCTGTACTGAATCGCTTATCGGAAGCGGCAATTCTTTCTATTTCAGCTATCTCTTGTGGAGAAAGTATTATTTCATCATAAGGAAGGCTCATAAAAATGGGTTAAGTGCCTCCATTATATACTAAGAAACCGGAAATCAAGGAGGTAAATAAAATCACAAAAAACTCAGAATAATCCCCCTATTTTGTATTTCCGTTCTCCGTAGTAGTACTTCATTTTTTGTAAGAATTTACTACGAAGGATGAATTGTACTCTGAATTTTATATTGGTCATATTTACTTTCGGCACTCCAGCTTATCACATCCTCCATTGGTATCCGCCCAATCGGCGAGCTGAGAAGCGAGTAGAAATACTTCATTTCGTGTCACTGGTCTATTGGGGCGAAAACGATTCCATTTTTTTGTGGTCAATTGAGTAGAAAAAGCCAGATCATAGATAGCTTTTTTCTTCTCTTCTCCTACGAGTCATTCTTCTGGTGACAAACAGATGCCTTTCATAAGGAGAGCATACGTCTCAATCCGAGACACAGATTTTGTGGGCTGAAATGGTCCACCATTTGGATAGATCAATTTTTCATCAAGGGCTGTTTGAATAAGTGGTATCAGGTCTGCATTTTTTTCAGAAGAGATATCAGAGTACGTATTGGCATATTCTGAATCTGGTGAGAGCTCTTTTCGCATCATATTGACAGCTATTTCCAGGACTTCTCAACGGGATATAGTGGGATTTTTTTTGACTTCTCCCGATATGAATCCTTCACAGAGGACATTATCACCATATTGAATAGTATTGATTGGATCTGGGATAATGGGACAACGACGGTAGAGTTTTTTTGCTTCACATTGTTGGTCTATAATATCCTCTAGAGTATTTGTGATAGAATCAATTTTGATTTTTATATTTTTATTATCTCAGAGATTTTTATTAGTAGGAAGAGTATATTCGGTGCTGGAAAGACCTCGTAAACCTGTTACATCCGCACTTTTTATGCTTTTTACAGAAAGATCTGTAGAGACATCATTTGAGCCAACAATATAAGAACCAGTAAGTGTATTTCCTTCAACCTTTCAAAGAATGATCTCTTTTCCATTATCGAGCACTACTGTCATCTTTGATTCTGGAGCTAAGTTCTGACTAAAATTAGCTTGTATATGAATACTATCTTTTTCTGAATATGTCCCATCGGGTGTGTTGGAAGAAAATGAGGTTAATAATGGGTTTGCCATCAAGACCAAAGAGAGAGATTTTTCACCAGAATTATTTACATAGAGTATATTGCCAGAAAATGTTGCTGAAATTGGTTCACGACCGACAGGCATTGTTCGGACAACCTTTTCGGTACTCTGATCAATAAGAGAAATAGTATCGTCTCATTTATTGATAACAAAAATCACACCCCCCTTAACCAGAAGATCTACTGGATTTTTTCCCACTGGAATTGTCTTTGTAATTTTATTTGTCTGTGCATCCAGAACACTAATTGAATTTCCTTCTGTATTGTAAATATAGATTTTCTTTCAAACCACTACTCATCCCTGTGGAGCTAAACCAACTGGAATAGTAGTAATTATATCATACGTGTCTATATTTACTGCTGTGACATCATTGCTTCATTGATTAAAGACATATAAAGTCTTATCTACTATTTTGGAAGATTGTGGATTTTTTCAAACCGGAAATATTTTAATAATTTGATTGGTTGTTTTAAAAACTGAGACAGAATTACTGAGAGGGTGGTGAAGAAATAAACGACTATCAATTTGTGTAAAAAATGGTGAGGGGGTACCCGCGGTAAGAGCAACAGTTTTTAAAACTGAGTCAGCCGAACTATCGATGACTGAAATACTATCATCAAAATTGATCACATAGACTCGACTATCACTTCATGTGAGAGCGATCGGTCAGACTCCAACTGTTGTTTTAGTTTTATACCCAGCTGTACTGGAATAATATACTTGTACAGTTTTATCCTCGGAATTTGCCACATAGATTTTTCCATTTGATATAAAAGCAGTTGTTGGACCATTATCAAGAGTAATAGTTTTAGTCACCTTATTCAGTGTAGTATTCACGATATACATCCTGCTTGCCTTTTTACTGAGGACATAGAGTGATGTTCCTATTAGGAATGAATTATATGGATTTCCGTCAAGCGGAAGAGTATCTATTGGTTCTTCTGCGAAGGAAAGAAGAGGTGTAGATGATATAAAAATTGAAACAACAAAAAAAATAATGAAGTTATGAATTTTTGTCATCGAATATCAAAATAGAGATTATGATTTGAGCATATCTATCTCTTGCTGGTAGAGAGACTGCCTACTTGGAAGAACCTCTTGAGCGAGTTTCCAGTACTTGGTAGCGTCTTCTTTTCGTCCCTGACGAGCGAGGATAGCAGCGTACATAGTGATGATATCTATATGATTATCACTCTTCTCTATAGCCTCCTCATAATATCTATCGAGTTGGGTGAGGTCTGACTTATGTATCTCCGCGAGCATATCGAGCTTGAGTCTCCAGAACTCTGCTGTCTCAGGAGCAAGTCGGATAGCGGCATCGATGTAGGGAAGAGCACCTTCTCGGGCACCCATAGTGAAGAGAAGCTGAGCATATGCCTGGAGGCGTGGAGCATCTGTTTGGATATCGAGAGCTGTCTCCATAGTTTTCTTCGCGTCAGCGTATTTGCCGATCATCTGCTGGTATTCTGCTATCACCGAGAGGGTGTTGAGCTTGCGTGTGAGATCTTCTGGTTTTGTGAGAGCGCCGAGAGATGCTTGAAATTGTCCAAGTTCTACCTCTATTTTCTTGCGTTGTGCCTCATCCCGGAGAGCACTGCCATCGCGGAGAGTCGCCGATTCATACGGACGGAATACATACCCACTAGGAGTAGAACTACGCCAAGCGTAGTAGCCGAGGCCGAGAGCAGCCAAGAGGACGATGATTGTAAAATTTTTCATAGAGATAGTATAGGGGAAATAGAGTGAAATCAAGGCGAAGACACAAAAAAACACCCCCGCACGAGGCGGGGGTGTTTTTGGTTTTCTGAGTCTCTCCGAAGAGAAGCTCTCAGTACTCTAGAACTATCGATTAGATAGAACGAGAGAGAACTGGACCGTAGATATCACCTCGGAAGAGGATATCACCAGCTGCGAATGTACCTGTTCCACCGATACCGAATGTGAGGTCGGCAGCAGTGTCATCAAGCCATACCTGGATTACATCGCCATTGTCTTCAAGATCTGAAGTGTCAGCGTAGATGTAGAAGTACTTAGTCTGACCAGCAGGGATAGTCGTACCAACAGCAGCACCAACAGAGCTCATGTCAAAGTCTTTTTGACCTGAACCAGCTGTAGCAGAGCTATATGTAGCTGTGTCGAGAGTTGTACCATCCTGATCCTTGAGAGTAAGGGTTTCAGTTGCTGTATCAGTGTCGTCACCAACTACTTGGAGTTGTACAGAGAAGAGATTTGTGTCTCCAGACTGGAATGTGACATCCTTGTTACCAGCATTTGTAAGACCGATCTTCGCAATAAGTTGGTTTGAACCAAGTGTGATAGCAGAACGAATACTGTTATCAGCAACGAATGCGACAACAGGATATGCTTCGTAAGCAGTCATAGCGTTTCCATCGTAGCTAGTACCTGTTTGATCAACAGCCACACCAGAAGCGAGACCAGTTGTATCGATATCACCAGCAGCAGCAACAGTAGCGATGAGAGTATCACCATTTGTGAAGCCAGTACCATCGATATCACGGAGAACCGCTTTGACAGTAACGAGTTTGTAGTCATTTGCAGGGATAACAAGAGTTCCATCAGTGAGGAAGAGCTGAGCATTACCATCACCATCTGGTGTAGCAGAACCGAGGAGAGTAGCCCCATTGTAGAATTTGTATGATGCAACGACATCGTTTCCGTTTGTACCATCATCTGTGATCAAAATGCTATCAACATCGAGATTTTCAGTGTTTGAAGCAGCAAGACGGAAGACAGTGAGAGAATGCTCATTTGCATTGTCGAGCATGAGTCCAGCAACAGGAGTAGAAGAATCTACAGAAGTTGTGAGAGTACCAGATGCAGCAACAGTCATCGCCTGACCAGATCCAGAAGGATCTACAGTGATAGATGAACCTGTGTCTTTACCAGATGCAGTGACATCACCAGCATCTTCATCGATACTAACTGCGAATGTATCAGTAGCCACTGCACTCGAAGAGAGGTCAGCAACAACAGCGATATTTACAGAACCATTCTTCACTACAGTGATAGTAGGAGTGAGGTTGAATGTGAGAAGATCATTTGCATCATTAGTACCTGTGAATTGTTTTGTATCAGAAACTTTTGTTTCATATACATCACCTCGTGCAGACATACCAGAAGTGAGATCCGCCCAGATCTCGACATTGTCGATATCTTCAGAACCTGAGTTCGTGTCATTAGCAGCTACATTTGCAGTGCTTTCTACTACGATAGAAGAAACAAGGACATCTTCACCAGAGTTAGCCGCAGAGAGAGTCGCAGTCGCGAAGATATGATCTTGTTGACCCTTGACGATGCTACGAGCAGCAGGAGAAGTGTTTGTGACAGCAGTGAGAGTAGCAGCTTGTACTGTAAGTACATTACCAGCGACAGCAGCTCCAGAAGGAGTGACAGAGTCATTTGACTGCATACCACGAGCAACGATTCCTACCGCAGCATTGTCAATATCGATCTTGACTGTGTCACCATTTGTGACAGCAGTAGCGATATTAGCTGTGACTTTTACCTTTGTAGTTCCTACAGGGAGGATAACAACATCAGTAAATGTAACGTCTTCAGTTCCCGTCACGAGGTCTTTAGGACCAGCTATAAGAACACCTGTATCAGCATTGATGAGTTTGACGTTAGTCACTTCATCGAAAGTCATACCTGTGAGGGTAGAATCAATATTAATTGAAGTGATTTTCATAGGTTCACCGAGAATTTGGAAGTCAAATGTCGCAAGGTGACGATCATTACCAGCACTGATATTACCAGATGCAGGAGTAGTGACAGACTTTGTGACAGTGAGAGTACCTGACTGGATAGTCTGATTACTAGCACCTTGACCGCTCCAACCACCGAGAACTGTAGGTGTAAGGTAGAAACCATAAGTATTACCCATAGCCTGTACACGAACATCGCTACCATCAGTGAGGTCACCATTGACAGTGAGTCCTGAACCACCGATGATATCTGCACGGACTTCAAATCTCTTTGTCTGACCCTTATCGAGCATGATATTGAGATTGTTGAAGACAGCGAGACCATTAGCATCCCAAGTAGAGACAGTTCCAACTGACTGACCAGAAGAAACATCGAAGAGTTCGATATTGACTGTATCAGTAGAAGAAGCTGAGCCCTGTCTTTCGACAGCGATTTGCTTGACTGTGACAGTTTCTACAGAACCAGTAGCGAGTTGGAATTTGTTGATAACAACATCCTTGTCTCCACCATTTGGCTGAGAATCTGTGACAGTACCATCAGTAGCGATAGTAAGAGTACCAATGTCGAGACCGAGAGTCGTCATGAGGTTACCACGAACTGGGAATGAACCACCAATAGTCGCTGTAGAGACGACATCTGAAGCTGATTCGATACCGAGAGCTACTGTATTACCAGAAGCTGTATTGTTAGCGATACCAGCACGGATGTAGAACGCCTTAGTAGTATTAGCAGGAACAACGAGAGCTGGAGAGAAAGTAATCTGAGCTTTGTTGTTAGAGTTAAGGCTACCCGTTGAGCTGACCTGTACACCATTTTCGTCGAGGATCTTGATGTTTTCTACCATAGAGTTAGTAGAGAGACCAGTTCGAGAAACGAAGACAGTAGAGATAGCAGTAGGAGTAGAACCTGAAGTAATGTTGAACTTTGTGAAGTTAGCATTAGCAGCATCAGCAACACTCGCAGAAACAGGAGTACCAGGAGCAAGACTTACACTTACAGCACCACCTGTAGGAATAGGAGTTGGAGTTGGATTTGTGCAACCAACATCGAAGAGATCACAGAGAGGATTCTCGAGAGCATCAAGACCACGAGCTACATATTGGAAAAATTCTCCACGTGTTGCAGCAGCGTTAGCATTGAAACCAGCAGCAGAAGTGATAAGACCATTATCTACACCGAGCTGGATGAGAGCAGATTGTGACAAACCATCTGTTGTGATAAGGTCAGCAGCACGGAGAGCGAAGACGAGAGCTTCGAATCGTGTGAGATTATCCTTTGGACGGAAAGTAGCATTTGCAGCATTAGTGATACCAGCAGCAGCAGCGAGTTCCGCAGCGCGGCATACCCAACCACTTGCAGCAGTTACGTCACTAAATTTGTTCTGACATACATATGAACTAGGTGTACCAGTGAGGACACCACGAACATTTGCAGCAGTACCTACAGCTTCTTGACGAAGGAGGTTGTCAGCAAGTCGATATGCAGCTGGATTAGCTGATTGATCGACGATAAACTCAGAAGCAGCGAGCTTGTCAGCAGCAGCTTGAGCTGTATATGTTACAGCAAAAGCAGCAGGCACCATAGAACTGGTGATACCGACGAGAGCGAGAACTGCGACTATTTGTCGTAGAATCGAACGCATAAGAAAAAAATAAAAAATAGAATTGAACGAGACACCAAATACTTCATAAAAGAAAAGGTAAAAGAGCAAAAATAAAAGAGGAGGATTTAATTGATTATTAATATGTGGTGATTAATAGATCATCCTTACTCGCTATACTGTGGGGCATAGCTCCTCTTTATTTATTTCTTCTTTCTTCTTTTGTAAAGTCGTTTCCTTTTTCCGTCTGCGTACCGAGTAACGGATGTTTGACACTGTCAAAGACAGCGAAAACATGTCGAAACAAAGTAAGAGTGAAAAACGAGGAAGATGTACACGAACAATCGTGCACAGATACTATCCCCTATTGCACCCTTTTCAAGTGGTAGACAGGTGATTTCGCTCACTCTTCACACTATGAAGATATATTCACAATTGTTTTTATACCTGTGTTTTGCTCATCAGTGCAAGCAAATCTCATGATAATCTCTCACGAGAAAAGTAGGGTTTTTTGTGAGAAAAATTCACATTCGACAGTCATTTTGGGAGCGTTTTTTCCTCGACATAATGTGATATAATGCGAAATAATGATTCCTCGGAGTCGACAAGATAACCGACAGGTTCGCCCACTTCATTTGTCACGATCGTCTCACGTGCGCCAGCCCTGTCGAGTATGACAGTGGGGATGTCCATCATCTGACACTCGAGAGATGCCATACCAAAGGCATCTATCGAGGAACAGTAGACACCTAAGACATGTCCATATTTCCCAGACAAAAGTTCAGAAAATGTCTTTTCTCGATCAAAAGGTCGGACATCTATTCACTTTTCCCGGAGATCTCATTCGAGGGAACCAGTTCAGAAGATGATGAGATGGATACCATTTCCGTCACTCCCGTGAAGACGGGAGTCTAGGCCCGTGAGTTTAGTATCATCTGTATTTCATTCGATTCAGGCCTGGATTCCTGCCTGCGCAGGAATGACAGAAACAATTCCTTCTCACTTCTGTTTTATTTTTTCTTTATGTATTTTTTCAAACACTCGCGCAATCATATCGAGTCATTTCCCCTCTTCGAGACGGCCGTGTGTAAACATCGTTACCTGGTCATTTATTGGCTTCTCGTGGGCTACATTCTGGGGATAAGCAGACAATACAGGATGGATAACACGGGATTTTCGGCCGCAGTACGCCTTGAGCGTATCAGCGACATAGTGGCTCGTAGAGACCATTTCATCGATAAATGGTATCACGAAGATTTTTTCAAATAGCGCCTTTGCGAAAATAATCGGCTTGAAACTGCCATAATACCATGGTGTATGATGGTGCCACCAGATCGTCCACAGGGTGGACAGTTCAAAATTCAAAATTCAAAATTCAAAATGATAGACTCTTTTAGTATTCTTATCCATTTCTTTGCTCTTTTCTCTATTGTTTCTTCATTTGTGCTTGATGTTAAAAGAAAATACTTTAGCAAAAGCACAGACAATCTGCATCGGAGGATTGTTGGCGATAATCATGTCGACATGTCGAAGATGAAAGGCGAGTGTCATCATATTTAAGACCTTCTGTGGGGGAAAAGAGAAGGAATTATCAAAAATGAAAAATCCTCATTTTTTATCTTTTATACTCGTAGTGAGATTCACTCACTTCTCCTCTTTTTTATCTGCCCTACCCCAGACACGTATTGTGAGTCCTTTTTGGAGCTCTGGAAAACATGTATCTCTACGCTCAAAAGTATACAACGTGACTTCGTGACCCTCATTTTGGAGTGCATGAGCGGTCATAAGTACCATTTTTATCGCACCTCCGAGACGTGCACACTGTGGATGGAGAAGAGCAATACGAGCCATGGTTTAGTTTATGAATTATTATTTCTTGATAAAAGTACCGTAATGATGGGAGTATATATTATGTGGCGATAAAATCAAAGTATTGTCACCTTGTCTGTCACTCCCGCGCAGGCGGGAGTCTAGGCCAGTGAGTTGGCATTTGATTCTGAATTAAATATTTTCGGGCCTGGATACCCGCCTTCGCGGGTATGACGACACAAGCTCTAAAATAATTCATGAAATAAATCTACCCATTGCGGATTCTTCTCTTCTATTAATCGTATTTTCCATTTACGGTTCCATTTTTTGATTTGTTTCTCTCTTATAATAGCTGCGTCCATACTTTCGTGAATTTCATAATACAATAAATTTGTAACTTTATGTTCACTCGTAAATCATTCGAATGTACCATTTTTATGGTGGCAAATACGAGCTAAGAGATTACTAGTAACACCCACATAGAGCGTTCCATTTCTATCACTTGCCATTATGTATGTGCAGGGAATTTTTTCTCTTCGATACATAGATCCATAATAACTTCTTTTGTATATTTTTAAAGAAATTATGACTTATCAGGCCTGGATACCCGCCTCCGCGGGTATGACACAAAAGGGAATGCGAATTCACGAGGATGACGGAAACTATTATTCCTCATTTTTTCTTTTTTATCTCTTATCTCCTTTATCTACTATCTATTCTAAGACACTTTTCCAGTGGGCACGGACATGATTGACGTCTTTTTGAATCTGTTGTTTGAGCTCGTCGAGAGAAGTAAATGGTCGATTATCGCGAATGATATCCATGATATCTATACGAAGAATCTGTCCGTAAATATCTCTGTCAAAATCGACAATATGGACTTCGAAATGTCATTTTTTGACCTGATATGAGCCAGCTCAAAGATAGATCGCACCATCAAGAGTGACACGACAGGTAAATGTTTTATCGGGAAGAATCCCATTTTCCATAAGAATATTTGCTGTAGGAAATCCGAGCTTATGACCGACACCATCACCATGAATGACTTCACCAGAAATAGGAGCAAAATCGACAAGTGGTATAGCACCTCGACGAAGGAGCTCTTCTCGCTCCCCTCTTTTGAGCTCACGATAAGCACCATCGGGCATATCTCCGAGGAGAATATGCTCGATTCTGATACGTTTCAGTTTTTTGACCTGGTGTCCACATGCTTCTACCATACGACGAATCTGTCGATTCTTCCCTTCTTCGAGAATGATGCAAAATGTATCAGAGCTGACCCGCTTGATTTCACAGGGCTTGGTTTGGACAAATTTTTTGAAGGAGTTTTGAGTTTTGAGTTTTGAGTTTTGAGAACGAGAAGGATATTGTTCCTTTGGTTTAATTCATACCATTTCTCTCTTACCTTCTTCTATGGTGTATCGTACGCCTCTAGACATCTGCTCTAGGGATAAATCATCTATTTTTCCATAGGTTGTCACGAGATATTCTTTTTCGTGTTCAAATGAAGGATGAAGGAGACGATGTGTCAATCGTCAGTCATTTGTGAGGAGAATAAGACCGCTGGAATCCTTATCCAAACGACCAATAGGGAAGATACGAGTTGGCGTGTCGATAATGTCGATAATACTTTTTCCATCCTTTTGTGCACACGTGGTTTCTATACCTCGTGGTTTATTCATGGCATAGTAGACGAGTTCTTCGCTTCGATTGACGAGCTTGCCTGAAAACTCGACTTTATCCTTTTCTGGATCGATAGATTGTCATATTTGGGCGACAGAACCATTTACGATGACTTCCCCATTTTTTATGGCTTCTTCGGCATGTCGACGGGAGCATACGCCACACTCTGAGAGATATTTTTGTAATCTTAATTGAATCATAATCTTATCTAGGGTTTCAGATACTTTTCTACAAAATCGGTCAATGAATACTTCATACCTTCGTAGGAGATACTCTCCCCACCTGCAAGCTCTCACGTGATACGAAATCCTGACGCTTTTTTATGTCACCCTCCTCAGAGTCTTTTTGCGATTTCATTGACGTCATATATGTCACTCCGAGTCCGAAGGGAGCCGCGTAATTCTGAGCCATCTGGTATTATCACACAAGCAATATCCACCTGAGCTAAGCCACTGAGATAAGAAACTATATGATTTTTGAGTCCCGCTTCCGAATCCTCTGGGAGACAGAGTACTGCAACTCATGAGAAAACTTGTATAGAGAGAAGTCCATTTCCGAGATTATGTACATAATCGAGGGTATAATTACCGAAAACTTTTTGAGCAATGATTGATTGCTGCGCTCCTTGTTCGAGTAAATAGGCAGCAGTATGAAATACAGAAGATGTGGCATTGGAGTGTATAAATCCTCCCGTGTCGGTGTATATACCCAGTAGAAGGGCTGTCGCCGCATCAGGAGTGACTGACCAATGAAGTTCTTGAGCTATTTGTGTGACTATTTGTGTCGTGGATGCAGCTGTCTCATCTCTGTATCCATCTATTGCAAGAGGAAGAATTTCATGATGATCTATAGTGATAATCTCATAACCGGAGAAATCTTCTGCCGGGAGTGCTGTCCGTGCCAAGAGAGAAGTATCGAGGATAATCACCAGATCTGCATCTGATGGAACCTGCTCAACTGTTTTCCCAAGTATCCAGGTTACATGGTCATCTGTGTCTTCGAGAGGTACGACAACAGATACTTTTTTATCATTATAATTATTTTCAAGGAGTCCTCGCATCCCCTCAAGCGATCCACAGGCATCACCATCAGGATTGCGATGTGCTATCAGAGCAATATGATTTTTTGATTGGATCCGCGTATGAAGAAAAGAAGAAAAATCTGTAAGTATCATGTGAAAAATATAGGAGAAATATCGCGAAATGCAAAAGCAAGTCACTCAGACTTGTAGTCATCCCGTTGAAAAACGGGATCCAGGTGACAAATAAAATCCTTAAACAATATCATCATAGAGATCTCTCCATTCTGGATTGTCTTTTTCTATGAGATCTTTCTTCCAGTTTCTCTGCCATTCTTTTATTTGTCTCTCTCGAGTACACGCATTCTCCATGGTATCATGGACTTCATAGTACACAAGGAGTTTTGTATTATATTCTTTAGAAAATCCTTCAAAATATTCGTTCTTATGTTGCCAGACTCTCTTTACCAAATCACTAGAGCTACCAATGTAGAGTGTGCCATTTCTCTTACTCGACATTATGTAGACGCATGGTAGAAAATTTCTATATGACATGGAAGAATTTTAATGACCTGGATACCGTGTCAAGCACGGTATGACGGAAATTTGTCGGTCATACCGACGAAAGTCGGGATCCAGGTGAATTATTTTTCAAAGCATTACCATTAATTTATGTTTGACCTGGATTCCGTTTTTCAACGGAATGACAGAAGCTATTCCTCATTTTTTCTCTTTTCTCTCTTATTTTTTCTCTATTCTAAGACGCTCTTCCAGTGAGAACGGACATGATTGACGTCTTTTTGAATCTGTTGTTTGAGCTCATCCAGAGAAGTAAATGGTCGATTATCGCGAATGATATCCATGATATCTATACGAAGAATCTGTCCGTAAATATCTCTGTCAAAATCGATAATATGGACTTCGAAATGTCATTTTTTGACCTGGTATGATCCCGCTCAGAGATAGACCTCACCATCAAGAGTGACACGACAGGTAAATGTTTTATCGGGAAGAATCCCGTTTTCCATAAGAATATTTGCTGTAGGAAATCCGAGCTTATGACCGACACCATCACCATGAA
>Ga0247834_1005242_pt1 | contig 15529 bp, 14 predicted proteins | sample LaCruzMarch2015__8_FD_187118 | JGI IMG/M metagenome (GOLD analysis project Ga0247834, IMG submission 187118) | Freshwater microbial communities from meromictic Lake La Cruz, Castile-La Mancha, Spain - LaCruzMarch2015_12m | ecosystem: Environmental > Aquatic > Freshwater > Lake | place: Spain... | reverse complement strand
GCCGAAGGCGTCGATGACGGTGACGTCGGTGCGCCCCGGACGCAGACCCGGCGGGGTTTTGGCGGTGGCGCTGGTGCCGTCGGCGGTGATGGTGAGGCCGACGACCTGGCGGTCGCCGATCAGGGCCAACATGCCTTCGCTGAAGGCTTCGCCGACGAGGACGATGTCGCTGCCGCCTTCGGTGCTGCCGGTGGCGGGCGTGATGCTGGCGAGGCGAACGGGCGAAAAATAGGTGTAGCCGCCCTCAAAGAACCCCACACCGAGGCTGCAGGTGGCGGTGACGTCGGCGGGGCCGGCGCGCTCACCTGGGGGCACCGCGCAGGACATGCTGCGGGTGGTCAGGAACAGACACTGGGTGGCCTCGACGGTGCCGATGGTGACCGTGCACTCGGGGTCGAAGTTGTCCCCCTCAAGGATGATGCGGTTGCCGCCGGCGAGGGGCCCATTGGGAGGCGTCAGCCCGGTGACAAACACGACGGTGTTGGGGGGCCCGGCGTCGGGGCTGCCACCGTCGGTGGGATCGGGCAAAGGGCCGGCGTCGAACTGGATGATGAAGGTGCCGGCATCGGGCTCGACGGCGGTGCCGTCGTCGCCGCCGTCAGGGCAGCCTGCTGACAACAGGCCCACCGTGGCGATGGCCAGAGCAGTGAGCGGCAAGGTCAGGCGAGCGCGCATGGGGAACCCCTGGGACACAGACAACGGCGGGAGCGTAGCAGGTTGCCGTTTCCGGGCCGGGCCATTCGACGCCCCAGGATCCGCCTGGCGGTGACCCGGATCGCCTGGTGTGATAGGCACCTACATCCAACCGAACGGCTGCCCGGGCAGCGAGGTTCTGCCATGACGCTTGTCGCCATCACCGGCGCCTCCGGACTCCTCGGCGGCAACTTGATTCAGGCCCTGCGCAACGACGGCGTCGACGTTCGCGCCCTCTACCGCAGCGAGGCCAGCATCGCCCACCTGCGGGACCTGCCGGCCATGGCCGGGACCCGCTGGGTGAAGGCCGACCTCGACGACGAAGCTGCCCTCGCCCGGGCCTTTGATGGCGCCGACGGGGTCTTTCACGTCGCCGCCGCCGTCAGCATCCTCTCGAAGGTGACACCCGGCCTCACCAGCGCCAACGTCGACGGCACCCGCCGGGTCATCGACGCCGTCAGACGGGCCCGGGTCAGGCGCCTGGTCCATACGAGCAGCACCGTCACCATCGGCCTGGCGGACGCCGGCGGCGCCGACGCCACCGAAGACAGCCCCTGGAATTTTGCCGAGCTCGGGCTGAACGACGGGTACTGCACAACCAAGAAGCAGGCCGAGGAGCTCGTGCTCGGGGCCCTGGCTGCCACCGACCTCGACGCTGTCATCGTCAACCCCGGCTATTTGTTCGGGCCCCTCGATGTGAAGCCGTCGTCGGGCAAGCTGATTCTCGATACGGCCCTCGGCAAGGTCCCCGGCGTCACCCCCGGGGTCAATTCGTTCTCCGACGTGCGTGACGTCGCCCGGGGCCTGGTGGCCGCCTGGCAGCGCGGGGTGCGGGGTGAGCGCTACATCCTCGGCGGCCACAACCTGCCCTACACGACGGTATTGCCCCTCATCGCGGCCCGCGCCGGTGTGCGACCGCCGCGCTTCCAGGTGCCAAGGGTGGTGGCTGCTGCCGTTGGCGCCGTCGGCGACCTGCAGATGCGGCTGACGGGGCGGGAGCCCCTGCTGACGTCGGCGGCGGTTCGCTGGGCGTTTTGTGACCGGTTTCGCGTCAGCAGTGCCAAAGCCACCACCACCCTCGGGTACACCATCTCGCCCCTGGAGGGGGCCATCGACGCCGCCCTCGACTGGTTTCGGAGCAGCGGGCGCCTCTGACCAACGCGCCTGTTGTCGCTGGCACCAGCGACGAAGCATCAGACGTTCTCGGCGCCAGCCGAAGGTGCATCAGAATCTGTCGACGCTGACACACAACGGGAATGCGGCGGAGCGCTGGAGTAGCGTGCCGCCATGGGCTTTCGCAGCAGCGCCGGGTTCGCCGTCATCGTCCTCACGGCGATGAACCTGCTCAACTACATCGACCGGTGGGTTCCGTCGGCGGTCAAGCCCCTGTTCCAGAAAGACCTGGGCCTCAGCGACGAGCAGACCTCGTATCCGCTCACCGCGTTCATCCTCGTCTACATGTGCGCGAGCCCCATCTTTGGCACCCTGGCGGAGCGGGGCCGGCGACCGGTGATCATCGCCGCCGGCGTCGCCATCTGGTCGCTGGCGACGGCAGCGGGGGCGATGGCGACGGGCTTTTACACCTTTCTGCTGGCCCGGGCCCTCGTGGGGGTTGGCGAAGCAGCCTACGCCACCATCGCGCCGTCGCTGATTGCCGACCACTACGAACCCCGCCGGCGCAACAAGATCTTGACGCTGTTCTACGTCGCCACGCCCGTCGGTGCCGCTCTCGGCTTCGTGCTGGGCGGCTATCTCGGCCAGCACTACGGATGGCGCACGGCGTTTCTCGCGGTGGGCCTGCCGGGCTTGTTGGTGGCCGCCGTGGCCCTGTTGCTGCCCGACCCGCCCCGGGGCCGTTTTGACGAGGTCAAAGAGGAGCCCCCCGCCTGGCCCGCCGCCCTGAAGGCCCTGCGCACCAATTCCCGCTACCTGTTCACGGTCGCTGGCTACGTCGGCGTGTCCTTCGCCATTGGCGGGATCGGCGACTGGTTTCCCACTTTGTTGTCGCGGGACCGGGGCTTCAGCGTCGAAGACGCCGGCGCCATCGCCGGCCAGGCCACCGTCGTCGGCGGCCTGGTGGGAACCATCCTGGGCGGTGTGCTCGCCGAGGCCCTTGTCAGGCGTGGCGTCAAGGAAGCCTATTTGTGGACCAGCGCCCTGTCCCTGGTGCCCGCCCTGGTCTTCGCCGTCGTCGCCATCTACGTCGCCGACACGCGCCTTGAGGTGCTGGCATCCATCGCCCTGTGTCAGGTGTTTCTGTGGATGTACAATGGCCCCGTGAATGCCTTGCTGGTGAACTCGGTGGGTCCAGGAATGCGCGCCCGGGCGTTCGCGTTGTCGATCTTCGCCATCCACGCCTTCGGTGACGCCTTGTCGCCGCCCATCATCGGCAAGGTGTCGACGGTGACGGGGAACCTGTCCCTCGCCATCGGCCTGGTGCTGTTGGCCCTCGTGGCGGCCATCGTCATCTGGACCGTGGGCGCGCTGCGCCTTGGCCGAGAACGGTCCGACGTCGTGGTGCAGCCATGAAGATTCTTGTCGTCGACGATGACCCGGACATTCTGCGCCTGTGCGCCACCGCCTTGCGGGCCCAGGGGCACAGCATCGTCACCTGCGACTCTGGCGGTCCCGCCCTGCAGGCGGCGTTGCGCGAGGAATTCGACCTGGCCCTGTGCGACCTGAACCTGCCCGACATCCACGGCCTCGAGGTCGTGCGGGCCATCAAGATGCAGGCCCCGGCGTTGTCCGTCATCGTCATGAGCGCCCTGGACCCCGCCGAATGGACCAAGGCCTCGACAGAAGCTGGTGCCGCCTTCTTCCTTGCCAAGCCCCTCCGCCTGGAGACCCTGCGCCATGAAGTGAACATGGTTGAGCGCAGCCGGGCCGGGCTTGAGGTGGTCATGGTGAGCGACGACCGCCATGAACGACGGCTCGTCACCGAGCACTTCCGGAGCGCCGGCTGCGTCGTCCACCACGGCGACGATGTGGCCGACGCCCTCGTGCTGTTGGCCGATCATGCCCCCGATCTGGTCATCGTCGACGGCGACCAGCGCGACGCCCATGTGCTCATCACAGTCTGTGGCCGCAAGAACGTCGCCTGCTTCGTGCTGGCCGGCCCGCTCTTTGACGACGACACGGCTCTGCGTGAAGGCGCGTCGCTGGTGATGCAGAAGCCGGCCATTCCCGATGCCCTGTTGCTGCAGGCGCGCTTCCTCGCCGGGCGCTGACGCACAGTGGTGCCCATCTCCGGCGAGAGGGGGATGACACAACGCTTCTCGTCGACCATTTGGATGACTACAAGCAGGCTGCTGCTGCGGAGTTCTCCATGCGTTCCACCTCCATTGGCGTCATTCTCTCGGGTGCGGGCTATCTCGACGGCTCGGAGATCCAGGAATCGGTCCTCGTCCTGCTGGCCCTCGCGCGCCACGGCAGCACGGTCAAGATCTACGCCCCCGACATGGCAGCCGCCGAGGTCGACCACCTCAAACGCACCCCCACCGGCGCCGAGCGCAACGTGCTGCGCGAAGCCGCCCGCATTGCCCGCTCCGAGGTCACAGACCTTGCCCGGGCCAAGGGCACCGACCACGAGGGCTGGATCCTGCCCGGCGGCAACGGCGCCGTGAAGAACCTCAGCGACTTCGCCAGCAAGGGTCCCCTGGGGAGCGTCAATCGTGAGGTCAACCGCGTCATCCGCGAAGCCTTCGCCGCCCGCATTCCCGTCGGGGCCTGCTGCATCGCCCCGGTGGTGCTGGCCCTCATCGGCAAAGCCAGTTCCACCAAGCTGAAGCTCACCATCGGCAACGACCGGGACCTCGGCAAGACCATCTCGGGCATGGGCCACACCCACGTCGACGCCGCCGTCACCGACGCCGTCTTCGACGCCGACCGCAAGGTCGCGACGACGCCAGCCTACATGTATGACGATGTGGGCATCGACCAGGTGGCGGTGGGCATCGACAAGATGGTGGCCCAGGTGGTGGCCTGGAGCCGCGATGAACTGTCGGCGCCCCGCCTCAGCCCCCGCTGACCCACGTCCATTGCGCCAGCCACTGAAGCATCAGAACTTGTGAGACTGACGCCATGCTCTGGATCAAGGCCTTCCACATCATCGCCGTCATCTGCTGGTTCGCGGGGATCTTCTACCTGCCACGCCTGTTCGTGAACCACGCCATGGTCGACGACGACGCCACCAAGGCCCGCTTCGTCATCATGGAGCGCAAGCTGTTTCGCTTCATCACGCCGTTCATGGTGCTGACGGTGGCCCTTGGCACCTGGCTCATCTTTGCCGGTGGCTTCGCCGAGACCTTTCGCTTCCACCATTGGCTGCACGCCAAGCTGCTGCTGGTGACGGTCCTCCTCGGCTATCACGCCTGGATGGGCGTCGTCGTCGGCCGCTTCGCCCGCGGCGAGAACACGCGCTCCCACCGCTACTACCGGGTCATGAACGAGCTGCCGGTGCTGGTCCTGTTTACGGCCGTCATCCTGGTGGTCGTCAAACCGTTCTGACAGCGGCCCCACGCCAGCGCCTCGACAGGGGGCCCGCCACAGGCTACGCCATCTCCATGACGAACGTTTCCCGTCTCCTTGTCGCTGCCGGCGCGTTGGCCCTGGTGGGCGCCTGTACGTCCTCTGCCCGTGGCCTGTGCGAAGCCCACGCCGACTGCGAGCGCGACTTCCTCGGCGTGGTGATCCCCGATCTGTCCGGGGACGCCGACGATTCCGTCGACGTCTGCACCGTCCAGCAAGAGGGGTCCGTCCAGGCCCTGCGCGCCAACGAGGAAGAGGAGTGCCAGATCGCCGCCGACAAGATCGAGCTCTTCATGGCCTGCATCGCCACTGAATTCGCCGACGACCCCGACGGCTGCGATGTGCTCGAGACCAAGTGCGAAGATGAACGCGACGACGTCAACGACGCCCTCGATGACATTGACGGCAACGAGTGCAACTCCAACGAGGACTGATCATGACATCCATGGCTCGCTCGCTTTCTGCCGTCATCGCCGTCGTCCTGCCCCTCCTCGGGGTGGGCTGCACGGCCCAGAATTTCTGCAACAAGTCCCAGGAGTGCCAGGAAGAAGAGAACGACCGCAGGTTCTCTGACGACGCCGCCGCCGTCTGCGCCGTCGACTACGACACCCGCATCAATGCCCTGCTCGCCAACGAGGAGAAGGAGTGCCACGCCCTCGCCGACGCCATCGTTGCCCTCGATAACTGCAGGCTCGGCCTGGATTGCGACGATTTCGTGGAAGCCGACCTCGGCGGTGACTGCGACGACCAACTCGACGACCTTGAAGACGCCGTCCGCGACGTCGACGGCGACGAATGCACTGCTCAGGAAAACTGAGCAGCCGTGATTTTTTTCGTCGTTGGAGTCGCCGTGCTGTGCGGCGCGGTGTTGGTGGGCATCGACCTGTGGTCGCGCCTGCCCCGTCGTCATGCCATCGCTGGCCTCCCCGGCGATGGGCCCTTCGTGTTTCCGGCGGGCTTTCAGTGGGGCACAGCCACCGCTGATCACCAGATCGAGCGGGCCCAGCCCGACGACTGGACGGCGTTTGAATGGCGGGCCCGTGCCGACCGGCTCCAGACCCAAACCAGGCTGGGGATGGTGCCCCCCGGCCACATCGCCGACATCGCCACGGTGCCGGCGTCGTGGATTGAGAACAAGGCCGACTTCGATACCCACGTCGAGGACGACCTGGCCCGCGCCGGGGACCTCGGCAACAACGCCTTTCGCTTCAGCATCTCCTGGGCACGGCTGTTTCCCCGCGCGGACATGAGCGCCCCCGACCCCGCTGGTGTCGCCTTCTACGACCGTCTCCTTGACGCCTGTGAGAAGAACGGTCTCGAACCGTCGGCGACGTTGCTGCACTTCGCCAGTCCCCAATGGCTGTGGGAAAAGGACACCAAGGGGCAACGCGGCTACGAACGTGACGACGTCGTGGAGCACTTCCGCGTCTTTGCGGCCTTCTGCGGGCGCCGATGGGGCCGTCGCATCCAGCAGTGGTGCACCCTCAACGAGCCGATGGTCCTGGTGTACTTCGGCTACGTCGAAGGCGTGTTTCCGCCGAACGAGCGTCGAGGAGGCCCTCAGAAGGCAACGCCCATCGCCGCCCAGCTCCTGCGCATGCACGCCGCGGCCTATCACGCGTTGAAGGCCGAGCGCCCCGACAGCCAGGTCGGGATTGCCCACCATGTGCGGCACTTCATTCCCTATCGAAACAGCTCGTTCTTCGATCGATTGGCGGCGTTGTTGGTCGACCGGGCCTTCGCCCTCGACTTCATGGACGCGATCCACACCGGGGAGCTCAAGCCGACCCTTGGCGGCGGCGCCGTCGTCATCCCCGGCCTGCGCGGCACGATGGATTACGTCGGCCTCAACTTTTACGGCCGCTTCTATGTGAAGACGACATCGCCGGCGAAGTTCGAGATCGTGTCCCACGACAAGGATGAACCCGGCGAAGAAGAAAGCGACGTCGGCTGGGCCGTCGACGAAACCTCGTTTTCACCCCAGCTGGAGCGCTTCGCCCTGCGCTACCGGCTGCCCATCTACGTGCTCGAAAGCGGCATCGCCAACGACGCCGTCGACGATCACCAACGGCAGCGCTTCCTGGTGCGTCATGTGCGGGCCATGGCCGACGCCGTCGCCCGCGGCATCGATGTCCGCGGCTTCTATTACTGGTCACTCATCGACAACTTCGAGTGGGCCGCCGGCTTCTCGCCCCGCTTTGGCCTCTACCAGGTGGACTACGACACCGGCGCCCGCAGCCCCCGGGGCAGCGTCGACGTCTATCGGGACATCGCCCGCCACAACGGCATCACGCCCCTGCTGTGGCAGCGCTTCAAGCGCTGACTGCTGGTCAAGAGGCTGATTTCTTTCGCATTCCCGTGGCGCAGGGAATCATGGGTCGACCATGCAAGACGGCCCCGCCACTCCCGACGAGCGCCCGCTCATCTTTCGTCTTGGCGACCTGCTCGAAGGGCGCCTGGCCCGGGTCACGCTGTCGGTGCTGGTCATCGTGTCGCTGCTGCCCCTGGGCACCATCGACCTCATGCTGCGACCGGTCTTTGTGTGTTGCTTTGGCGCCGACCTGCTGGTGCGGCTCCTCGTGTGGCGCGCCGACGTCCACGGGACCCGGGAAGTCACCATCGGCAGCGTCGCCTTCGCCGTCGTCGACGCCCTGGCCTTCGTGTCGTTCTTTCCGCTGGAATTGTGGATCAGCGACCACGACGTGCTGGCGTTGCTGGCGCTGCTGCGACTGACCCGCCTGTTCATGCTGCTGCGCTTTGGGCGCGGGCTCGTGCGCGACCTCTACGCCATCATCACCCGCCGCGAGCAAATCCAGACCCTGGCCTTTGTCAGCGGCGCTGTCGCCGTGCTGTCGCTCATTTCGGCCATCATCCTGAGCCAGTTGGCGACCCACGTCGGCAACAGCGACGGCCCGGCGCCGTTTCTGGAACGCTTCTGGTGGGCGTTTCGCCAACTGGAGAGCGCCGACAACCTGGTTCAGACCCTCGACGACAAGCCCGTCATCGTGCTGCTCTCGGTGGTGTTGACGGTGACCGGGGTCTTCCTGGTGGCCTTCGTCATCGGTATCGGCACCAACGTCGTCGACCAACTCGTGCGCGCCGAGCGGCGGCGGGACCTCGCCTACCACGGTCACACGGTCATCATCGGGGCCGTCCACGAGGGTGAAGAGCTCATTCGCGAGTTCGTGCGCATCTACGCCAAGAATCGGCAGGTGCCGTCGCCAGAGCGGCTGTGGACGTGGCTGCGCTACATGCGGCCGAGTGGCACCCGCACCTTCCCCCGGGTGGCCTTGCTGGCGCGCGACGACGAGATGCCGGGCTTCCTCGTCGAGCCGATCATGCGCTGGGTGGTGTACCGCCAGGGGGACGAGAGCGAGCCCGAGAGCCTGCAGCGGGTGGCCGCCAAGCGCGCCAAACGCGCCATCTTTCTGGCCCAACGCTCGTTGGGGCTGGAAACCGACGCCGTCACCATCTCGGCCCTGGCGGCGTTGCGGGCGGAAAACCCGGCCTGTCATGCCTACGTCGAGGTCGACGACGCCGAATCAAAGGACATCGTGTTGCAGGTCGGCGGCGCCAACACCGTCGCCCTCGATGTGCCGCGCTTCCTCGGCATGTTTCTGTGTCAGCACCTGCTCATGCCGGGGGTCGAAGGGCTCTATCGGGACCTGCTGACGTCGGCGGGGGCCGAGATCTACACCCACATCTTCACCGAGCAGGGAGAACACGCCGCCATCGCGCGCTTGCCCGAAACCGTGCGCTTTGAAGACCTCATCGCCCTCGGCGCTCAGCGCGGTGTCCAGGTCCTCGGGGTGTATCTGGGCCCCGAGCCCTCCAGGCGCAACACCCTTGACGTCGTCGAGATGGCCGGTCTGGTCCGCTGGCTGAACCCAGCCGATGAGGTCCGCGACCCCGGGATCGAGGCGCTGGGCGCCGTCCGGGGCCTCATCCCGACCCGCAGCCTGCGGGGCTTGATCGGCATCGCCGACACCTACCTGCCCCTGCGCGCCCTGGCCGCCGACCTCTGCAACCATCCACCGCCAGCGGCGGTCCCCGTCGACGAAGCGGAAGTGCTGTCCACGTCAGCAGCGTTGCTGGTGCCTCCCCGTGGGCCCGTGCAGGTCGCGCTGGTGGGCGCGTCGGATTCCCTGCCGGCGCTGTTGCGGGAACTCGCCCTCTTTGTGCCTGGCGTCGACGTGCTGCTGTGCCTCTCGTCGCGGGGCGGTGAACGAACGCCGCTGGGCACCAGACTGGCGGCCCTCAACGTCGGCATTGACGCCGACGCTCCCCTGCCCGGCATCGCGGGCTGCACGGTGGACCTGCTGCGCGGGGGCCGACTGACCATCCACACCCACGACGGCCCCGACCTCGCCCGCTTCGCCGCCGAGCGCCTCCGCACCCGGCCCCCGGTCGAGGCTGCGGTGTTTTTGTGTGAGGCCGAGGGTGGCGACAAAGACGCCCGCACCGCCATGCGGGTGTTGCGCTTCATCCGTCTCCTCGAGGACGGCACCATTCCCCATGGCGACAAGCTGAACGTGCTCGCGGAGTTCATCTCCATCGACAAGGGCACCTATCTGCAGAAGCACGTCGACGTGCGCAAATGCGGCTTCGCCACCGCCGACGACCTGCGCCTCACGCTCATCGCCAAGGAAACCATCAAGTCCTACTTCATGGTCCACTCGTCGTTTGTCCCCGGTGTGAGCGAGATCTACGACGAACTCCTCGAGGAGCGGGGCCAGGACATGGTGCGCTTCACCTGGCAGCCGGGCCAGCACCCCGTGCGCTGGGCCACCATCGTCGAAGCCCTTCGTCGCCGCGGCGCCGTCGCCATCGCCGTCGAGCGCCGGGGCGGCGCCGTCATCACCGGCCTGCCCGCCGACCGCGTCTTCGCGAGTGACGACCTGGCAGGCGTCTACGCCGTCGCCGAGAGCGCCGCCCTGTACGGTTGACGATTGACGGTTGACGCCATTGCCCATCGACGCTCCTGGAGGCCTGCAGACGGGCACCAACGAAAAGGCGCCCAGAAGGGCGCCTCGTTCGTCTTGGCCGGTCTCAGTCGATCCCGGGCGGTCTCAGTGGTGTCAGGCGGTCACTGCACCTGGAAGCGGAAGATTTCGTGGAGCTGACCGTCGACCCACAAGCGCAGCTCGTATTCGCCCGGCGGGTCGCCGTCGGTGATGTTCCAGGCATGGGCCATGACGCCGTCGTAGGGCATGTCGACGCCAGCCGTGACCGCGGTGCGGCCGCCGTCTTTGATGTCGACGAAGTTGGCGCCCGACCACTGCATCGGGGCTGAAGGCAGCACGAGTTCCTCGCGCCACATCACGGGGCGGCCATCGGGCACTTCCAGCCGCCAGCCGAAGGTCTCACCGGGGATCAGATCGACCTCGGTGGTGCGGACGAAGCCGTCGCAGTCGTAGACGCCGAACTCGCTGTTGGCGACCCGCGCGCTTGGTTGCACGTCGAGGAGCCGGAAGAAGTCGCTGTCGTGGACCACGCTGGCCACCACGAGGGCCGAAGCGAGGGCAAACCAGGAACGAAAGAGCAGGTCGGCGGCCAGGCGCAGGTGCATGTTCATGTTCCTTCCGGTCAGGCGGTCACCACTGCGGCGACTTCAAGGACGAGTGTAGCGATCCCGGTGCTGCTGCCGCTGGCCGTCTCACCCTGACGCAGGTGTGACTCGGGTCTGGCGCAGCCTGGGAGTGCCCGGCGTCACCGTGGGAAAGGGCCCCAGGCCGGCGAGGTGTGCTCGCCCAGGCTTGGCAGAACGGTCTGTTTGGTGCCGTCCACGGTCGAAATCACCAGTTGCTTCGCCTTGTTACGGGTGGTGGTGAAGACCAGCAGACGACCGTTGGGCGAAAAGCTTGGCTCTTCGTTGTTGCCCTGCCCCTGGGTCACCCGCTTGATCTCGCCGGTGGCCACATTGAGCGTGAAGATGTCGAACACGTTGCGCTCGTCGCGGGCCGTGAACGCGATCAGGGTGCCGCGGGGCGAAAAGGCGGGGGTCTGGTTGTAGGTGCCCTTGAAGGTCAGACGCTTGGTGGCGCCGCTGTCGACCTCAAGCATGAACAGGTCGGGGTGACCGCTGCGCGACGACACAAAGGCCACCTGCTTGCCATCGGGAGACCACGACGGCGAGGTGTCGATGCCCCATTGGTTGGTCAGGCGCTTCAAGACGTTGCCCGTGCGGTCGAGGAGATAGAGCTCGGAGTTGCCATCCTGGGAGAGCGTCACCGCGATGCGGCCGCCGTCGGGGCTGACCCGGCCGCCGGTGTTGAGCCCGGGACGGCGTGACAGGGGTTTGGGCTCACCGCCGCTGCTGCCGATCTCGAAGAGGTCGGGGTTGTCGTAGCGGTAGCTCGTGAAGACGATGGCGCGGCCGTCGGGAGACCACGCTGGCAGCAGATTGAGGCCGCCGCCCTTGGTCACCTGACGGACGTTGTCGCCGTCAATGTCCATCGTGAACACGTGCTTCTCGCCCTGCACCTTCTTGACGACGGCGATGCGGGTCCGAAACACGCCAGGCTCGCCGGTGAAGGCCCGGAACACTTCGTCGGCGGCGGCGTGACCCGCGCTGCGGACGTCGGCGCTGGGCATCGTCAGGGTCTTTTTGACGAGCTGTTTGCCCGAGGCCACCTCGTAGATGAACAGGTCGATGAGGTAGTCGCTGCCCTGCAGGGTCAGGCGGGTCTTGACGAGGCCCTGGGCCGCGGCGTTGCGCCAATCTTCGAAGCGGACCTCGGCGCCATCAAGGCCGTCGGTGTCGATGAAGCTCTTCTTGTCGAGGAGTTGGAAGGCTCCCGACATGTCGAGGTCCCCCCGCATGACCTGGGAGAAGAGCTCGGCGTCGCCCTTTTTGTCCTGGCTGCTGGGCGCCAGGCGGGTGTCTGGGACCGCCAGCGGAAACGCGCGGAACTCGCCGCCCTCGACGTCGCCGACGATGGGGCCCTGGGCCCGGGCCGTGGTGGCGAAGACGGTGGCAGACAAGAACAGGGCGACCAGAGAGAAGCGAACCATCGTGGGACCTTCCAGACACAAGTGCTGATGCTTCTTCGGCCAAGCCGAAGAACGACGTCGCTGTCGACGTCAGCGACAAGACTTCGGACATGCGTTGAAGCAGACGCCTTCGCCCGCTTGCCGTCGGGCGGGTGGCGGGGGCGCCGGCACCGGCGACGCACGGCCGGCGGCGGCGCGCACGTCGGCGTCGTAGATCTGGCTGCCGCTGGTCTTGACGGTGATGTCGCTCAAGCTCCCATCCTCGGCGATCTTCACGCACAGCACTGCCCTCAACCGGATGCGCTCCTCGTCGGTGAGGACCGAGCTGACTTCCATGCTGTTCTGGATGCGGGCCTGCACCCGGGCGAAGTAGGAGGCGGTGACTTCGCCGTCGATGGCGGAGCCGTCCTTGTCGCCGTCGGCGCGGCCCTCGTCGGTGGGCTCACCGAGGCGGTCCTTGATGAGGTCCGACAAATCCTTGGGTCGCTCGGCATCGGTCTTGAACTTGTCGAGAATGTCGGCGGCGGACGGCTTGGTCTCGGCCTTCGGATCGGGCTTGGTGTCCGGGGTCTTTGGGGGCTCCACCGTCGGCATCGGCTTGTCGTCGGGGCGCGGCGGCGGCGGCGGCGACGTGGGCAGCCGGGGCAGGAGCTTCTCGTCGCGGGGCTTGCCGAGCTTGACGAGCCTGGTCTTGATGATGGCCTCATCAAGGTTGACGGCCGTCTTCGTCGACGTCGGCCACAGCATCCAGGCGCCAAAGAGCATCACGTGGGCCACGACGCTGATGACGAGGGCGATATTCAGCAGCCGCGACTGGCGCTGCCCAAGGGTGATGGCCGCCGCCCGCGGCGACACCGACAGATTCGTCGCCGACATGCTGACGCCGCTGACACTGAGGTCCGAGGTCGCTCCGGGGGCACGGGACGACGAAGACGATGGCTGCTGGGGCCGGGGCGTCGACGACGGCTGGGGTGGGGGCGGAGGCGCCTGACTCACCGCGGCACCTCGGCGGAGGCGGGGTCTGTGACCATGGCCATGCTCTCGGCACCGCCGGCCTTGGCCGCCGCCATCACCTTGACGACGAGGCCATAGGGGAGTTCCTGGTCGGCGTGGAAGTAGAGTTCCTTGTCGAGCTTGAGCTTCTCGTTGGTCGACAACAGCTCGGTGATGCGATCCACCGGGACCTCGGTCTTGCCGAGGTAGGCCTTGCCGTCCTTGGTGAGGGTCAGGATGAGGCGCTCCTCCGTCGACGTCTTCATCGGCGGGGCGTCGGCGTTGGGGAGGTCGACCTTGATGCCTTGCTGCATCAGGGGGGCTGTGACCATGAAGATGATGAGCAGCACCAGCATGACGTCCACCAGGGGCGTCACGTTGATTTCACTCATGGGCCCGCTGCCGCCGCCAGTCGAAAACGCCATCGAGGCCTCGTCAGGTCTGCTCAGGTCTGAAACGCACCAGCGGGGCGAAGGATTCGTGCCCATCGGCTCGCCGCTGCCGGCAAGCAGGTGGGACATGTCGTACCACCCGCGCGCCGTCGGCAGTCATACCGGGGTCCGCCCTCCCTGTCACCCCGCCGACGTCGTTCGGGCCCCATGCTAGACCGAAGGCATGACGTTGATGCTCCTCGGACTGGCCTTGGCAACTGCGGCGACGGCAGCGGCGACCCCGGGCGTGACAACGACGCCCGCCCCGGAGCCGGCGGTGACGGTCTTGCCAGCGGCGACGGTGAACGACGGCGGTGTGGCTCGACGCATCACGCGCCCCCGCCATGGCAACGATGGGGCGCCCGTCGTCGTCGACTACCAGGACCCGGCCACCGGGCGACGGACGGCGGCCCTCCTCGGCAGCACCGCCATCGTCCAGCTGGCGGTGGCGACGGACGGCCAAGGCGGCATCAAGGCCGTCGCCGACCGTCACGGCCTGCGGGTGCAACGCCCGCTGATGGCCCGGGCGGGGCTGTGGCTGGTGCGCGGTGGCGACGGCGAAGACGGGGTTGACGTCGCTGTGCGCGTGCAGGCGGCCCATGACAGCGACGTGCGGGAGGTGTTTCCGAACCTCGCCTTCGAGCACCGCACCCTGGCCCCCGCCCAGGCGTTCGTGCCCAACGACCCCCGCTACGGCGCCCAGTTCTTTTTTCGCGAACTGCAGATGGAAGGGGCCTGGCTCATCACCCAGGGCAGCGCCGACGTCGTCGTCAGCGTCGTCGACAACGGCTGCGACGAAGCCCACCCGGACCTCGCCGAAAAGCTGTTGCAGGGCCACGACGTCATCACCGACGACGAAAACCCCGCCTTCACGCCCAACGCCCAGGGCAACGAGCATGGCACCGCCTGCGCCGGCCTCGTCGCCGCCGTCACCAACAACGACCTCGACACGGCTGGCGCCTGCCCCAACTGCCTGCTGACCTGCACCCGCTTGTTGGCGGGCCCCAGTGAACCAGTCCCCCTCGACGCCGACGTCCGCGCCTTCGACCACGCCCTGCAGGACGACGTCGACGTGGTGTCCAACTCCTGGGGCTTTGTCGACGCCATCCCCGTGCCCCAGGTGTTGCGCGCGGCCATCATCGAGGTCCAGCAGCGGGGCCGAGGCGGCCTCGGCGCCGTCGTCGTCTTCGCGTCCGGCAACGACAGCCGCGAGATCGCCGACGACGAACTGTTGGCGGTCCCCGGGATTCTTGGCGTCGGTGCCACCAACAACCTCGGTGAGCTGACCCAGTTCTCCAACCGCGGTCGTTCCGTCGACGTCACGGCGCCCACCGGCACCGTCACCACCGACATCAGCGGCGCCGACGGCAACGACCCCGGCGACGTCACGGTGCAGTTTGGCGGGACGTCGTCGGCGGCACCGCTGGTGTCTGGCGTGGCGGGGCTGATGCTGGCGGTCGATCCAAGCCTGACCGCTGACGAGGTCAACGCCATCCTCGAAGACACCGCCGAACAGGCCGCCTTCGCCCGCCCCGACGCGGCCGGCCACGATCTCGAGTACGGCTTCGGGCTCGTGCGCGCCGACCTGGCCGTGGCCCGCGCCGCCGGCCTCGACGGCGACGGCGGCACCGTCGACCCACCCGGCGGGTGTGGCTGCGGCGGGACCGATGCCACAGCAGCCGGCGCGATTCCGGCCCTGCTCCTGTGGCGACGACGACGGCGTGTGACCTGACGGCTCAGCCTTCAGCTGACCCATCAGCCTTCGGCTGACCCATCAGCCTTCGGCTGACCCATCAGCCTTCGGCTGACCCATCAGCCTTCGGCTGACCCATCAGCCTTCGGCTGACCCATCAGCCTTCGGCTGACCCATCAGCCTTCGGCTGACCCATCAG
>Ga0247834_1005236_pt1 | contig 15547 bp, 15 predicted proteins | sample LaCruzMarch2015__8_FD_187118 | JGI IMG/M metagenome (GOLD analysis project Ga0247834, IMG submission 187118) | Freshwater microbial communities from meromictic Lake La Cruz, Castile-La Mancha, Spain - LaCruzMarch2015_12m | ecosystem: Environmental > Aquatic > Freshwater > Lake | place: Spain... | reverse complement strand
CGCTGGTAAAAAGTCAACTAATTATATTTCAAGAACTTAAATATAATAATTCCGGCAACGATGATGACCTTACTTGTGAGTCCACAATCGACGATGACCTTACTTGTCACTCTACAAACGACAGCATCGATACGGAACTAACTTGCGGCTGGGAAATCGACGATATCAACGATGATGAATCCCACCAAAAGACAGATTATTTTGAAGTATATTGCCGCGAAATTGATGAAAGTCGCGAATGCTGGCTCTAAAGTGAATTCTTAGCTCTAAATTCGACTTGACTTATTGGTCTATATCATGATTTACTATGTAACTTAAAAATGCTTAGCTCTAAAGTCGTCTTGACTTATTGGTCTCTATAATGATTTAGTATGTAACTTAAAAATGCTTAGCTCTAAAGTCGTCTTGACTTATTTGTCTCTATCATGATTTAATATGTAACTTAATTAATTAATTGTAGGAAAGGGGAGACACTTGTCAATTCCTTTTTCTCTTTAAGTAGTTTTAATTATAATTTTTAGTTTATGGGTTTGTTTATTCAAGTTGCAAAACAAAAAAATTGAAATACTTTAAAAAAATAATAAAAATAATAAAAATAATAAAAATTGTCTTGTAAATGTAATTTAATTAATTAATTAATTGTTGAGCCACATTTTGCTTCGGCTAATAAGGCAATATACTTTTTTCTACAACTTTTTTAATTTTTAATTTTTTAGGGTTTAATTTATTATATTAATTTATCATATGAATTTATGAACGAAACAACAATCGAAAAATGTTTTAAGAATTTATTTGTATCACCAACAGATAATTATATATTTATTTATACGCCTCCAAAAGTGGGTTCTACAACATTAGTGACTTCATTAAGAATATCACTTGGCAATTCTTTCAATACAATACATATTCACGATGAAACAATGTTAAGCGTTTTAACAGGAATGAATTGTGTTAAAATAAATGATATTTTAACTTATCTCTCTAATAATGGAAAAAATGTTTATGTTATTGATGTTTATAGAACACCTGTAGAGAGAAAAATGTCTGAATATTTTGAGAAGATATTACCATATCATTTTAATAATACTGCAAAAAATATAAGTAGTTATTCAATGAAACGTATAACAGATAGATTTAACAATTTATTTCCACACATAGAAAACGGTGACCACTATTTTGAAAAATATGAAATACCAGAACCAACATTATTTGATTTTGACAAAAAATATACAATCCATGAAATGAATAGAATAAAGTATATTAAGCTTAGGTTATGTGATTCACATTTATGGGGTTCAATTCTCTCCAATATATTTAAAAGTGATATAGTTATAATTAATGATTATAAGACTGAAGATAAGGATATTGGCGAATTATATAAACGATTTAAAAATGAATATAGATTACCAGTAAACTATATAGATTTAATAAAAAACAATAAATATGTTAATTTTTATTATACAGAAGAAGAGAGAAATAAATATTTCCAAATATGGAACTCGAAATTAGATGCTGAATTTGTTCCATATACAGAAAGTGAATTTAAATTTTATATGGAGGTGTGTTTAGAAAATCAATATATTAATGATATTCAAATAGACCATTATATTGATAACGGATGTTTCTGTAAATATTGCAAAAATAAACGAAAAGAAATATTTTTTAAGGCCAAATCTGGAGAAAAAGTATTCGATAAAATTATACATACTCAAGTAATAAATCTTGTAAAAAGTGAAAAAAATAATGAAATAAGTAATAAAATTAAAACATTAATTGATACAGAAATGACAAAAAAGAAATTTCAGCCTAAACAATTTAAGATTAATATTTCATATAAATAATTTAATAAAATTTAATTCCACCAAGGCTCATAGAATGTCCGTGTGGTGATTTATACGTATATCTATAAAATATTTGTGGTGGAAAAGTATCATACTGACCATCTAAACGGAGGCATTCTAAAATCCAACCTGGATACTGTTTTTTAAACTCAATAACTTCCTTGACAAGTCTTTCTAAGTCAAACCATCGAGGATAATTTTGTTTTGAACTGTTTAATATAGAATTTCTATAATCAGTCTTGTCCATATCGTTAGAAATTAAAACTAGTTCTTCCTTAGTTAATGTGTCAATACCTTCTACATGTGCAATAGTGTCAAACATATTTTCAGTTTCCATAATATATTCGATATGTTTAATTTTCTTTCTTACTTCATATTTTCTAACATCACATAAACGTAATTTATTTTGATTTTCTTTATTAATTTTATTAATTTCTTTATATTGTATATCAAGTTCAACCAGTTCGGCTGTCAATTTAATAATTTCGTTTTTTGATTCAGCAAACTCCATTTTAGTATTATGATTTAAATTAATATCAATTATTTAAATCATTTTTATTTACATTTAAGCCTCTGTATTCTTAACAAAATGCTTATTCATATATTTTTGAATATTGAAATAATTTAATTCCAGACCATCTTCAATGTCCAATAATACCTTCAGTTTTTCATCAGGTGAAATAATCCTTGAATTTGTGATATTTTCAAGTTTATTCTCCTTAATATAAGCAACAAGTGCACGAGTAACTTCTGTTCTTGCAATTTCTGTTCCTTCATTTTTATTCATGAATTCACATAATTCCTTTGTAACCTTACTAGGTTTGGCAAATCCGGATGGAGACCTAATTCCCTTTGTTTTTTTTTTAGATGCCTCCTTTTTCAATCCTTTCATTTTTTTCTTAACACCTTTTTCCAAGTGTTTAATACTTTGCTGCATACTAGTAATTTGATTTTTCATTAAACCTAGTTGATTTACAAGGTTTTCAAATTCGGTAAATAATTCATCTTGCACTTCATTTGTATGTAGTATTTCATTTAGCATTTATATTTACATTTGTCAAGTAATATTTAAATTGATTTATATTAAATATTAATTTAATTATTTAACGACGTCTACGAGAATGACGATTTTTTCTTGTACGTCTAGTTTTACCTGCCCATTTTTTTCCACTCCTCTTTCTATGTTTACGAGTACCGCCAACCTTATTTGGAACACTTTCACCTCTTTCAGCAGCATCAAAATCATCATATTCATCACTTGATGCTGGTGTTTCTTGTACGACAGTTTGAGAAGGTACGACAGTTTGAGAAGGTACGACAGTTTGAGAAGGTACGACAGTTTCATTATCATCACCTGTTCCTTCTTCAATATCGCCTCCTCTCTTTGATTTATATATATTTTTACAAATAGGGCACTTGCAATTAGCTTTATGACCATTTCCCTTCTTTTTTCTCTTTCCACCAGAAAAATCAATAGATTCTTCTTCTTCTTCCTTCTCAAAATCAACATCATCACCTCCCTTTTTGGAATTTTTCATGTTTTTGCAAATAGGACAATTGCAGTCTTTTCTATGTCCATTTTTCTTTTTAGAAACACCCATCTTTTTTTCTTGCTCAATGTTAAGTTCTTCTTGATACCCCCCACGCTTTGCCTTATTTGTCATATTTTCACAAATATGACAAGTGCAGTTTGATTTATGACCATTCTTTCTTTTTGCACCACCAAGCTTGATTTCATCAACACTAGTTTTACTCATTATATATTATGATAATAAATAAGTTTTTTAAAATTAATAATTAAAAAATAATAATTAATAATTTTTATAATATCATGTAAACTCTCTAAAGTTTTATCGCATTAAATATAATTAGTTAGATTGAGTTGTAACCTTGACGAGGAGGAGGTCTTCCTTGAACATTTCGTGTACTATTTTTAGCAACTAAAGTCCAGTCCTTCTTATCCGTAGTGGCTTCTCTTGGTCCCTCACCACGAACTCTTGGAGCATAGGTCTTTCTTTGTCTAATACTATCGTTCGCATCAGTAGAAGTTGCTTCTCTGGGGGCTCTTTGACGAGGCATCTTTGGTTCAGATGTTTGAGGAGTATCATCAGTTTGAGGAGTATCATCAGTTTGAGGAGTATCAGTCTTGATTGACTTATACTCATTTCTTGCAATCTTGAGGTCACGTCTAGTTTCACACATTAACTTTCCTCCCCTAATTCCAGCAACATTTGAAGCTTGCCATTCATGAGTTTTAGATTCAGTCTTAACCAACTGAAATTCAACATACTCACCTTGAACCAAATACTTGTATTGTTGGTTATCTACATTAATAGCATTATGATGAACAAAAACATCGGAACCAGAGCGAACACCATCAGTGACGGTAATAAATCCATAACCAGCCTTGTTATTAAACCACTTTATGCGACCAAGCAAGTGTTCAGAAGGTGTAACAGTGTCTTTATAAGATGTCATTCTATTATAATCATATTACATAATTATCTTTAAATCTTTTTAAGATAATATTATTAATTGCCTTGAGTAATATAATAAACGTGTGTTAATACATATCTCTCTAAATCCTGCTTACTGGACATATCAATATCATTCATATTGATGGTTTTAAAATCATATAGCTCAACATCATTTGATGCAACATATTCAAATATTGGTATTAAATTAATAGTATCTGATTGTTCAACTGTCTTTAGGTCGACATTATATTCTTTTGCCATAAATCTTGTATAATTAAAAATAACAAGTGCAATTATTTTCATTCGCTTATCTTGTTGTTGTTCAGCTTTTTTATTTACAAGTTGAAATACATTAAAAATCGAGGAAACATAGTCTTCCATTTTGTCGTAACGATTGGACATTTTATTTATTTAATTATTTATGTTTAATTTGTTTTACTTGATATTTAATATTTCTATTTCTCTCTTAAATTTATCTATAATTAAATAATAATTTGGTTTTTCTTCATATTCCATATTTCTAACATATTTTAAAAAATCTAAAATAACTTCAGGATATATGGTATTATGTACAACTTCCTTTTTAAAATTTACTATAATACTCTCATTTGTTTCATTATTCCATGGTAATGAACCATTTAAAAAATATAATAACATATAAGTTAGTGATTCTAAGTCATCCCTCCTACTTAATTCATACCGTTTATGTGACATAATACTTGCATAATTTATACTTCCTATCATATTATGTGTAGATTTCATTTTGTTATGTTTATCATCTTCTAAATATGATTTGCAGAAACCAAAATCAATTATATGTAATTCATTTACTCTATTTAGTCCAAATAAAAAATTATCAGGTTTAATATCTCTATGAACCAGACCCTTTTCGTGTATTGTGTTTAACAAAGATAGTATCTTAATTCCTAACTTCAAAACAAAACTTAGAGAGAATTTACCCATTTTATTTTTTAATTCTTGCAATGATGTGCCTAATAAATTAATTACCATATAATAATAATTATCATCCTTTCCAAACCATTTAACTATTGGAATACCTAAACATCCATTTAAATAATGATATATTTTTGATTCATTTTTAAGAAGTTTTAAATCGTCAATTATTCTCTCTATTTTAATTGCAACATATTCTTTTGTTCTTATATTTTGGCCTTTGTATATCGATCCAAAAGACCCTGAACCAATTTTATTTGTAATAATATATTTTTTATTTATAAGCTCCATTATAAATAAAATTATCATTATTTTAATATTTTATACTTACTCATATTATAATGTAAAAATATAAAGAGTAATTACATGAATAAAAATTAAAATAATTTGTTGAATTGATATTGCCATTTTACTATAAAATGTAATAGGTTCTAAATGTGTTAGACCAACGCCAGATTGAATAGTTACACTTAAAGAAATAAAATCTAAAATTGTCTTTTCTTTATTATTTACATAATAAAATGATTCAGTTAAACCGTAATAGATAATTCCGAATAGTAAAATACAAATTATATGTAAAACAACAGTTCTAATAACAATTTTCATATAATATATACAAATAAATTAATTATATATGTCTTTTATAGCCTTGAAGATTTAGTTCCATAAATTATATTGGACGAAGCATTGAACCATTTTTTATACATAAAGCGATTGATTGGTTACTACATATTTCAATGTCATATGTGGTATCTTCTTAAGTTTACTTAGAAAAGCAATATTTCCAGTTAACTCAGCAATTTTTTCAAATTCACCTGAAATATTATTAATTTTTAAAAGTGCTTTAACAAATTCACCTAAAAATATTTGCTTTTTCTCTCCAATTTCTTGTAAAACTAGTTTGCATTCTTCAATATTTTCACATTGACACCACTTTTCTAGATAATTTAACAAATCATAATGGATTTCATAATCAAACCCCGTATTAATATTTCTTGAAAGTTCTTTATCATGGTAACTATTATATAGTTGTTCAACATCTAATACAATATCATTAACCTTTTTATCAATCGAGTTAGGTTTATTATCCTTGCAGTCTTCTAAAACTCTAATATTTGTAAAACAACTAAATAGTGCCACCATTTGTTCTGAAGATAAATCATCCAATTTTTTATCTTCATATAACTGTGCAAATGCGAGACAATGTATTTCTCTAATTTGTGATGCGATTTTTCCCTTAATTGTAAGTTGTAGTCTACTTTCATCAATACTGTCCTCTTCTGATGTAATACCAGATACAATAAAGTTGTCATCTTTCAAAAGTTGTATTACACTACCAACACCAGATTTAAAATAATCATCTAGTGCGTTATATTGGCGTGTTAGCTCATTAATTTCTTTTTCTTTCGTAGAAAATTTTTGATAACTTTCTAAATCCTGTTTAATAAATCGGTTATTATCTAGTATGCTTTGAATTTTTCTCTCCATTTCTTTACGTCTTTTATTTACTGTGGAATGAATATTTTTTTGCAATTGTGAAAACTCATCAATAACCTCCATAGGTGTTCTTAATTGTGTAATAAAATTATTAATATTATCTAACTCTGTCTGAAGAGAAGTAATTTTATAATTAATTTCTTTCATTTGAGCATCTAACTCACCAGTAATCATACTACGCGCAGCGAATTGTGTTAAATTATGGTCACCAATATCTAGCAAATTTAATAATAAACTATGAGAAATCTTGAATTTTGATGTAAGAGTTTGTGGTTTACCATTCATCATTGTTTTGTATCCTATTGAATCAACATTTCGAAATAAATTATTAAGATGAATGACATGTCCTACAGTATCTAATCCCAATCTACCTGCTCGTCCAGATGCTTGAGTATATTCGTGACTGTATAAGGTGCGAATAATATTACCATTAAATTTATTTACATCAGTAAATATTGTAGTTTTAACAGGTAAATTTATTCCAACACTCATTGTTTCAGTGCAGAATAATACCTTAATAAATCCTCTTGCGAAAAGTAACTCGGTCATTTCTCTCAAAATAGGCATTAATCCAGCGTGATGAATGCCTACACCTTTTCTCAAAAGTTTAACAGTATTAACATATTCTGGGAGATGCAAATATTCTTCATAATTTGGAAGCTTACGAATAATCTGCTCACATTCACGATCAATAATATAAGGAATTTTGCTGTCAAATTCAAGAAGATTAGTTGTTAATTCTTCAGCACATTTTTCTAATTGTTTACGTGAAAAAACATAACAAAGAGCAGGCAACATTTCATTTTGAACCAGATATTCTGTTACTTTATTTAGGATAAATTGGCGTTTAACTCTAATTTCATTTTTCTCAAATAATTTCAGCATTTTAGTGATGTTTTGATAGTTATCATCATTAAATTTCCCCTTATGATCTTGAATAACAAAAGGTTTATCAATCATTTTTTTAATTTCTGATTGAACTGTCTTATCACGAATTGCTTTATTAATAGAATTAGTTACTGTTATAAAACTATAATGAATAAGAGGTACTGCTCTTACTAATTTACAGGTAAGATATACTTCTTTTTCAATAGGTTTTGAAATATCACCTTTATTTTCGAGCCAAAATGCAAATTTTTCAGGGTTGTCAAGTGTTGCAGATAGACCAATCATTTGAATATGTGACGGTAAAAGCATTATACTCTGTTCCCACGCATAGCCCCTATCCTCGTTTCCTATAAAATGAATTTCGTCGAATACAACGCATCCTAATTCAGTCTGAATATCCATTTCGAAGGATACAGAAGAATTAACGTTTGGAGTAGTACTTTTAATTTGATAAAGTTTATTCATGAGAATTTCAGTGGTCATGATTAGTATGTCTGCATCTGGATTACATTTCAAATCACCAGTAAGAATTCCTATGCTTATATGAGGATATTTTTGAGTGAAACTATAAAATTTTTCATTTGAAAGAGCTTTAATAGGCGTAGTATAAATTACTTTCTTGCCTTTTGAATGAAAATACTGGATTGCAAACTCTCCTGCGAAAGTTTTGCCTGATCCTGTTGCAGCCATAACAAGTGCATGATTTCCAGTAACAATTCCCTCTATACACCATTTTTGGAAATCATGTAATTCATAGGGATAATTTTCATAATACTTTTTATAATCTTCTTCATTTGATTTAGGATATTTATCACTACAAATCTTTACCATACTAGATAATATAATTTATATTTATATCTTTATATTATTTGTCTTTAATATTACACCGAACGAAAATGCAAAAATACAGAATTATATTATATAAAAAAATTGAATAAATTAATAGTCTAAATTAATAATCTAAATTAAAGAACATAAATAATTAATGAATAATATGTCATTCTTGCAAGGAGATTTTATCGATTCTCAAAACATCATCATCATTGATAGAGTTCCTCACTACTCACTTAGTGGTAAATCTTATATCGAAAAGCTAAAAAACGGCTTATCACTCGATTTAGTTTTTGAAATGGAATATTCTGCTGTTAAACCATATGAAAATTTTGAAGAAAAAATAGAAGAAGTAAAACAAATTCAACCTTACAAATATGAATTATTTGCTGAAGAATATGACTATGATATTTGTAGAAATAACAGAAAAGGTAAACAATTTATAAAAAAAATATCTAATAGAAATACTAAAAAGAATAAAATCCATCAAAATGGTTATGATGATAAAGTGCATATTATTGACACAAATTTACCTTCCATATATGAACCAGATTTGGATTTACAATATTATCCATTTGATATGTATGATTATATATATGATTTATGGTATCAGAATAATAAGGATTATGATCATAGATATGATTATTCTTTATGATTATAAATGCGTTGCAGATTATAGGTAATAAATGAATATATTTTTTTCTAATTTAAAGAAGAAAATGGTGTGGTCTTTAAGTATGTAAAATAAACATATATATTGAGGACTTAAAGGAAATGCTGTTTTTCTCTACAACCATGTAGTATAAAGTTGATAATTTCAAAAAAGTCATGTAGTGAAAAAACAAAAATTAAAAGTTGAAAAGTATTTTGACTTTTTCAAAATGGACATTTTTGGCATAAATAAATGTCTAAAAAAAAATACCTTGGATATTTTATGGAAAAAGCATTCCATGACACCATATTTTAATTTTCACGTCTGGTCACCAAAATAATAATTTTCATTTTGTGACGATAATTTTTTATATATATTATTGGAAAAACAATTTAGGGATTTTTCTGTCACTATCTTATAGTGACTAATGATGACTAATTTGTCCCCAAAAATCCCACCAAAATTTTACTGTGAAAATTGTGATTATAAAACGTGTAACAAGAAAGACTATAATAAACACTTAATGACACTGAAACATCAAAATAGTTACTTTAGTGACCAAAAATCCCAAAATCCCCATTTTTCTCCCCAAAATTTTGTATGCGAATGTGGTAACGTTTATAAATATAAACAAGGACTATCGAACCATAAAAAATTATGTTTAAACAACAATAATACTCATACTACATTCACTAGTGAGACTGATATCAAAATGCTTACAAATTTAATTATGGATGTAGTGAAACAAAATAACGATTTAACAACCAAAATTGTTGACTTATGCAAGAGTGGACAATCTGCTAACTCTAATACGGTAATAGCTAATAACGTTATATCAAATAATAGCACTAATAATAATACTTTTAATTTAAATGTCTTTTTAAATGAAAACTGTAAAGATGCTATGAACATAAATGATTTTGTTGATTCACTTAAATTAGACCTAGCTGACCTAGAAAGTGTTGGAAGACTAGGATATATAGAGGGTATTTCAAATATTATTGTTAGAAATTTGAAAGCATTAGACGTCACAGAACGACCTATTCACTGTGCTGATAAAAAACGAGAGGTAATTTACATAAAAGATGAAAATAAATGGGAAAAAGAAGACGAAGATAAGAAGAAATTACGAAAAGCAATTAAACGTGTTGTATACAAAAATGAAAAATTACTTCCAAAATACAAAGAAAAATATCCAGATTATACAGATTATCATTCAATAAGGTCTGACCAATATAGTAAAATTGTTATTGAGGCTATGGGTGGTGAAGGTGATAATAATCATGATAAAGAAACTAAAATTCTAAAGAGAATAGCTAAGGAAGTTGTGATTGATAAATCGATTAATTATGTTGATTAAAGCATTTAGTCGCAAAAACTGTATTACAACATATGCAATCTTATCTTTCTTTTAAATTTTTCTTCATCATTAAAGAGATAAAGTTTAAATTTTTTATTTTCAAAATTTTCACAATTGTCTCTTATGGTTATTCTTGATGATAACTTTAATTCAGGTAAAAATACTACATATTGGTATAATCCATCATTTCTATTTATTTTATCAAATAAATATCCATCATACTGAATATCCATTATTTCTGGAGAATTATGACATAGGTCTAATAGAGAACAATCACATTGAATTTTTCTTATTGACCTCATTGTAGTATTAATATAATCAATTTCACCTAGCCACTTATCATAAAAGGATAATGCATTTTCCGATAGTTTAATAATATTAAGAGTATCTTGAAATTTAATCATATTAAGGAGATCCACCAATCTTCTAATTGGACTGGAGATATGAATATATGCATCTACATCCAATAATTGGTGTCTAGTATCAGCAATTTCAGAACCGTCTATATATTGCCCACTTGAACTATTCCAAATTTTTATAAATTTTGATACATCTTCTGGAATAGTTTCTGGTACAGAAAATTCCCTTTTCATTATAGTAGAACGAAAAATTCCTGTTTTATATTTAATAAGGTCGGTAGCACAGTGATAGTTTATTAAAATCATAAAATAACATATAAGCTCGTGGCTATTTCGTACATTATTTAAATATTTGTATTTAATTGATAATTCCTGAGCAATTTCTAATGTTTCATGATAATGTATATCTGATAATAATTTAGGGTCTTCATATGTATAGTTATGTTTTACCTTTATAATAGCATTACTATATTTAATATCACTAATAGTACCATCTTTAATATAAATATCCATAACAAATGCAACACGTTTAACATTTTGTTGCAAACTACATAAACACTCTGAAAGAATTGATGGTAACATAGGTCGTTTTTTATCAGGTAAATAAATTGTTGAAATCCTCCTTGAAAATGATGACCATAAATTAAGAACATCCATCCAAACTGTTACATTTGCTACATATATACTCAACATCTTTGTAGTATTATCTATATCTATTAAACTAAACGCATCATCAAAATCTTGACTATTCAAGGGGTCAATTGTTAAAATATGCCATTTAGATTGTTCTGTTCTATCTTCAATGGTGGGAAAATTTTTAACAATCATATCAAAAAATCCTTCATGAGATTTGCTTTCAAATGCTCTACTAATATCTTTTTGAAATTTTTGTATAGATGCATTTAAACTTTTGCAATATAACTGATATTCATAAAAATTATCTAAAATGTCTACTGGTCCAATAACATTATCAAGTTTTGCTCTTGGATGTTTATCTTCCCAGCTGTCAAAGTTAATAGTTACATATAAATTTTTAAAAACTTTTGAAAAACCCGTAGATTTTATTTCGTATGGAACTAAAAATGGAGGAATTCTTATATCATCTGGCATACATTTATATAATAATCTACCTCCTGATAATTTAGATCTATCACGAGTATATGTTTTTCCATCAATTAACTTTTTTTCTCTTCCATAAGTTTTATTTCCATCAAGAATTAAAACTCCTGGTATAGCGGGTCCAGACCTAATAGATGAATGAACAATAGTAAGATTTCCGCTCTTTTCTACTGTAAAAACATCATTCGTAAATAACTTGTTTTCAACTGGATTGATATCTAATTCCGTCTTATTAAATTTGTCCACATCAAATACCTCCCATGAACTACAGTTCCGGTCATTAATATGTATCTTATATAGTTTGCTCATATTCTACAATATATATGTGGCTATGTTTTTAAGCTTTAATTGTAAAAGTTTAATATGATAAATTATATAAAATTAAATATATTTTGTAATATAATGGAAAAGGATATTGTTGCAATTATAATGGCTGGAGGATTAGGCGCCAGAATGAATTCTGATATACCAAAAGTATTGCATAAAATATATAAAATACCAATGATTGTTCATATACTATTAAAATTAAAAGAATTTAGAAATATAAGAAATTTAAAACAGATTTTGATTGTTGTTGGAAAATATAAAGAACAAATACAAAATATAATAGAAGAATTTATAGAGTTACCTTATATAACATATATAGAACAATGTGACCCAAAAGGAACAGGTCATGCAATAAAGTGTTGTTCAAATGAATTAATAAAATATAAACATTGTGATGTAATAATTTTATCGGGAGATGTACCATTATTTTCGACATTATATATGGATTTACTTACAAAAAATCTTAATAAAGCAAGAATAGTAATAACTGAATTAGAAAATTCAAATGGTTACGGAAGAATTATAATTAATAATAAAAAATTTGAAAAAATTAAAGAACAAAATGATTGTATGAATGAAGAATTATATATTAATAAAGTAAATTGTGGTATTTATTCATTCAATGTTGAAATATTATTGAAATGGATTTCATTTATAAAAAATAATAATTCACAAGGAGAATATTATTTAACTGATATAGTTGAATTAATTAAAATTGGAGAGAATATTGATATTGATATGCTCGAAATACCAACTCAAAAACAATATCAAATAATGGGAGTAAATACTATTAAACAATTGGAAGAACTAGAGATAATATTTGTAAAATCACTAAGTTAAATCTAAAATAAAATTGAGAAATAAAATTAATACAAAACTAAAGTTACAAAATAATTAAAACAATGAGTGAAACATTCAATGCTGAAAATAGAAATGCTAGAGTTACCTTTCCAGTTCGGAGGTGTTGTTCATTTTGTAGAAATCAAGGACATAATATTCAAACATGTAATGATGGACGTCTATATGAGTTTGAAAGATTATGTATAATTAACTACAGAGAAACATCTAGAGGTAATGCGTTTACAAATTGGCTTTTCCAATATTCAATAGAAAATCCGAATATCGTTAAAACTTATGCAGTTAGATTTTGTAGATGTGCGATTAGAAATAATATATGTCAGTGTGTTGATAGTATTTTAATAAGAATTAGAAATATTGTTGCTGATGTAGACCCTTCTCAACAAGTTGAAACACCACAACAAGAGACACCACAAATTCAGGAAGATATATTGAGTGTAATTCAACTTAGTAGGGTGGGAATTACAGAAATGATGCTATATTCGTTACTTATTAGTAGTGTTGAAAATTATGGAAATATAGATTTAAATCCTCAAGATATTATTATGCAAATAATGTTTATGGATATGATAAATCAAATTCATGAAGAATATATAGAAAATAGAAAATTCAATATTCAACGAATACTGAATTTAGAGTGTTCACCGACTGACAATTGCGATTGCAATATATGTTATGAAAGTAACGAGAAATGTAATTTTGTAAAGCTAAATTGTGGTCATGAATTCTGCAAAGAATGTATAAAACAAACTCTAAAAAATGTAAGAACCGTTGAACCTCAATGTGCCTTATGTAGAGCTAAAATTCAAAATTTTGAATTTTCATCTCAACTAATTTGCGATGAATTTAATGATTTAATATCTTAATAAATAAAAAATATTTAAAAAATTAAAAATATTTTTTGTTTTCACATATCAAAATATAATTTTAAATTAAAATTAATATTTGTCATTCCGGAAAGTATTTAAATACTTATTTATTGAATTTGTATATCTGCAGGCACAGCCCCGCCTCAGCCTCCTTTCATTATCCCATCGTTATATGGAACCATAGAACCACCTCAGCCACCTCGCAAAATATTACGTCTAGAATGACGTATTTTATAACGTCTAGACTTATGTTTTTTTGTTCTACGTTTTTTAGTCGAAGACCGCCTTTGGCTAGTCGAAGACCGCCCTTTATTAGAACCAGTAAATGAAGAGAAAAAAGATTTAATAGTTCCCATTATATATAATAAATATATTTTATAATTATTATATATGGAAAAAGAAAAAACAATTATAACTACAATTCCAATTAATGAAATTATAAAAAAAACTTTGGAAAGTAATCCAACTTCAGAATGCGAATTTAATAATTTAGTAGGTTTTAATGCATTAAATTTAGTTTTAGACAGTTTAAATATAGAATTAAATGAGACAAATAAATTAACTGGAGGAAAACGAAAATCAATAAGAAGAGGAAACAAAACAAAACGCAGTAAAATACTTAGAAAAATAAGAAAAATAAGAAAAACTAGAAAAATAAGAAAAAATCGTAAATACAAGGGTGGTGCAGACCCACGAATTGTAATATTTTTTATGTCAATGTTCTTAATTTTTGCGGAGAGTATTAAAAATATGACACATATAGATGTAACAAATAGACTAAAAGATACAATGAGTTCAATTGACTTATTTAAAAATTACTATGGAACATGTGCACCAAATACAATGTTATTTTTAAAGACAATTGATTTACCAACATTTGAAGATTTATCAATAGAAGTTATGGAGATAAATAAAGGATTGACAAGAGGAGAAATGTCATCATATTTAAATAAAGAATTAAGTTTTAATACTAGATGGTATATGTTTAGCGGTAGAGAAGGAGATGATGAGGAAACAGGAATAAAAAGATTTATAGAAAAAGTAACAAGTAAATTAATAAGTATGCGTTCAGATTATGGATTTGCTGCAGACCAAGAGATATTAACAGCGTTAAATTATCCAACAAAAAGAGGTTCATATCATGCAGTAACAGTTTGGTTGACAAATAAAAACGAAATAGTTATAATAGACCCTCAACGTTATTATGTAGAGAATAAAATACAACTTTATACAAGCGAAGCATATACAGATAGATATATGGATGGTGATAAACAATTAATAATGTCACCAATTGAGACATATATTAGAGAGCGTATTGATGTAACAACAGAAATGAGAGATACAGAAGTTTTAACATCATTACATATTGAAATAGATGATGTAAAAGGTAAAAATAGATTAAGTCCATCAAATAGAGAATTACAGAATGTGATTGGTAGAATTAAAGCTGAAGAAGAAAAAATGTTGAGAAGAAAAAGAATAGAATTTTAATCAAGGGTTGAACCAATATTATCA
>Ga0247834_1005222_pt1 | contig 15588 bp, 11 predicted proteins | sample LaCruzMarch2015__8_FD_187118 | JGI IMG/M metagenome (GOLD analysis project Ga0247834, IMG submission 187118) | Freshwater microbial communities from meromictic Lake La Cruz, Castile-La Mancha, Spain - LaCruzMarch2015_12m | ecosystem: Environmental > Aquatic > Freshwater > Lake | place: Spain... | reverse complement strand
CAGCTGTTCTATTATTGTTACTCGTCGGCATTGGGATGATCGTCAATGCTGGAGGAGTCGATTCAACGTCAAAATGCTGTGATGGTGCACCACGCAAAATGACAGATCGTGGTCGCTTTTTGGCGTAGATGAAGGCAAATTTTGCCTCCCCCCTCTACACTATGATGGGGTAGCAGAAGAGTGTTATACAGGGCTCAAAACCTGATGGACTTCCACCAGCATAGGCGGACAACGTCCACCACGTTGACTACCAAAGATGATTTGGGCTCATAACCTGATGGACTTCCACCAGCATATGTAGGCCAACGACGTCCACGTGACTACCGAAGAAGATGGAAGTCAAGATGAAAGGAAAGAGAAGTGACTAGCTTACTTACGTATGAGCCAACATAAGAAGAATCTGAAGTCACATCGTTAATTTAAGTATATTTTGTCACTATTGGACAAACAGAATCTGCCTGGGCCCGATTCTTTGTGTCTACTCCGGGCTACACAGGGGTGGAGATGTGTTCACCAAGTATTGTCCTCATCGATTGACAAAAATGCACACGCACCGAAAAAAATACATACAAACTCTGGTCTACTAGACAATTAGCACCTTATTCTTTTGTAGCCACGCAGCACTGTCCACTATCACACCCAATGGTCCCATTAAGACATTCTGGGGGTTGATTATTCGGGTCCCATGCAAAAGAGGAACAGCATAGGCCCTTCTTGCCACAAAAGAACGGACAAAAACCAGCCCTATCTCCACAGTCCAGCCAGCAAGACACTCCCTCATTTTCTAGGTCTTGCATTCCATCTATTTTCTTTTGCCAATACTCCTCTTCTCCCTTGACAATGCTGTGCCACTGTTCATGACGTCTATTCCTGTTGATGTCATTCATGTAATATATGGGCAATACGCTACTGCCAGTGTTGTTAAAGCTTAACGTCCTATCCCCAATATTATTTACACAATCCACACCTACTTGGATATCGTCGGCCAATGACCATATTGGCATGTTGAACGCCCTATCCCCTTTCGCATGTCCATATGTTGCATACTTGAGGTGGATTTCCTCCGCATTCTTAAAATAGTTGTGAAAATGGTAAGCAGTTGCCGACCCATCTGCCATGCCGTATGTACCCCCCGCATAAAGTAGACGTATATCCGTACCGTGCCATAGTGAGTCCAAGCCTTGATGCATCCGCAGGCCATGTTGATCTTTGGTTAAGTCGGATTCATTCTTAGAAAATTCACGCAAGACTGGTGGATGTATTGTTGAGTCACCTACATTTACCACACATTCACCTAATACAGCATTTGGGTGAAACCATCTTCGACCATTCGTCAAACATTCCGGACTTGACTCAAAGACGAGTGTTGAGGCGGTGACACAAGCATTCGCACATCCCCGCTCTTTGACACGGAATTCTTCCACATCACAAATTTGCATTGCCCTGAGAAAGTCTCGCGTAAACACTTCGTCTGCATCTCCAATGATACCAATATCATCATGTCGCATCCCATTGAGTGCCCATCGATAGGTATTTCCCTCTCGTTGGACGTAGTCCATGAATAGTTCACTATGGAATGGTTCTCCGGCGGCGTACATTTCCTTCATTGAGGTGTTGTAATAGTCAACGCTCACCTTTGTTTTAGGTCCAAAGAGTTGCAAAAGAGTATTCAAATTGCCAGACGGTTGATCCCCAGGGTCGTAGTAGTTCATTGTGCGTGGTGATAAGTTGTGTGCCTTGAATGCCTCAACGTATGATACCGTGTGATATATATTGTAAGATTCCGTGCTCACGGCCTTTAGGACCTCCATGGAATCATCACTGATTAACCAGCCAGCAAACAAACGACGTCGTTGAGGGTGCGTTTCATTGAGTAATTTGAAGTTGTAACGAGCGCATCGTTCTTTCTCTTTCTCGACATCGATGTGTTCGTCATCGAGCAATTCCATCTGATTTGAATTCAACGATGGATTGTAATTGTGATCTATGTCCGCCTCCTGGCTGTGCGGACCAAAATAGAATGTGCCATGTGCCAGCTCTATATTCTTCAAATCTTTGACATTGAACGCGAGTGGATGGCCTTGCTTCTTTGACGACTCATCCAGCGGAGGGGGAGCGTCATTAATGAGTGGGTTGAGCTGAAAAGTTCCAACGGAGATTGCATGAAAATGAAGTTTAACGGTGGAGACCACGATAATGGATAAGAGTGCAAACCCTATTATGGTGTACTGGCTAACGACAGGGCGACGGAGAGGTCGTCTAACGCCGCTCATCACGACGGTGGGAGTAGTATTTTCCCAGCAGGCGTTGCAGCAACTCCGCTGGTGTCCGGCGTCAGCGCTCTGGCAAACGTAGGAATCAGTAGACCCATTTCTACGGCGTTCATTTGGGCTGTGGCTGTGTCACAATTCCTTAAAATTCAATCCTCAGAAATAAGGCGGGATCTTGCTGGATCCAAAAAAGATTGGTCCCCTTCCGACCACCACTCCAGCATGATGTTCTCAGTCGTTGCCCGCACCGCCTTTAATGCCTCTCGCAACGGTGTCGTGCGAGCTGGTGTCGTCCCTTCTTTTGGTCTCGCGGCAGTCCAAACTGCTGAAAAGCATACACTCATCCTTGTCCGACATGGTGAATCGACGTGGAACCTCGAGAACAAGTTCACCGGTTGGGTCGACGTACCACTTTCACCGAAGGGACATGAGGAGGTCATAGAGGCTGGCAAACTAATGAATGAGGCCGGTCTACTGCCCGAGGTTGCATTTACGTCACTCCAAAAACGTGCGATACGCACGCTGTGGCATGTCCTGGAGGGGACTGATCGGATGTGGATCCCAACGACGAAGGCATGGCAGCTCAATGAAAGGCACTACGGTGCGTTACAGGGATTGGATAAACAAGAAACTGTCGATAAGTATGGGAAGGATCAGGTGTTGATTTGGAGGAGAAGCTATGATATCCCACCTCCCGTCGTTGATCGGTCGAGCCCACACCATCCAGGTAACGATCCTAGGTGAGAGATACTCTTATTGATTGGTACTGGTTACTGGGTTTCAATGAACTTTTGTGTCAGTTAATCTATCATGCATTCTCATCAACTAAATTTCTTCGTTCCTGATAACTCAGGTATGCAGGATTCGACTTCCCCGACAAGTGGACAGAAAGTCTCAAGTCAACGCTTGAACGTGTCTCGCCATACTTTAAAACTAACATTGCACCGGTACTTAAATCGGGTAAGACCGTCGTTATTGCAGCACATGGAAACTCTCTTCGGGCATTGGTGAAGGAATTAGATGGTATTGGTGAGGATGTCATTGCCGAATTGAACATCCCCACTGGTACGCCACTGGTATACAATTTGGACGACAATATGAAACCCATTCCTCAAGCGGGGTCATTCGCACCGTTGAATGGACGCTACCTTGGAGATCAGGATGCTATCAGGGCGCGTATTGAAGGTGTGAAGAATCAGACCAAGTAGTTTAATGATTAACATTTCCTGGTGAGGAACGAAATTTGGCGAATTGATGGTAGTCTTTGTCAGAACAGGAAAATGTGTGGCGGTGGTGGGTGGGTGGGTGGTGGTTTGTGGGTGGGTCCTTGGCATCATAGTTTAAAAAGTATATGTTCCTGTCTCTCGCGTATTTGGAGGCAGGAAAAAAGTAATGGGCTATTCATCAATCGTAAATAAACATCTTGTATTCTTGTTAGCCGGCGATGGTCAATGATCTCAATTGCCACTTTGCAATTGGTTTAATAGATCAGTCCTATTTTTCCAACGTTCTTCTTCAACTTTCACGATGCTCTGCCACAGATGGTGCCTCGCATTCCTCACATCATCATTTAAATAATATATTGGCAAAACACTGCCAACGTCATTAAACATAACCGCCTCATCGCGTTTGTCATGTGCACAGTCTACCGCTAATTGAACATCTGGACTAGCCTCCCATACTGGCTTCTCCATGACTTCACTTTTTGCATGACCATAAGTGGCATACTTGTAACGTACTTCATCTGCGTTAAGAAAGAAGTTATGAAAATGAAATCCACTAGGAGAGCCATCGATCATGCCAATCTGTCGTCCACCATTGCCCATTCGCATATCAGTTCCATGCCATAAAGGATAGGTGGTGTTAGGCAATGAATTATCTGCTATATATTGGGAGTAGTCCTCACCGTCATAACCATACCCAAATAGTTTAAGTCCATGCTTCTCTGCATATTGTCGTTTCGCTGGGGGGTGCAATATTGAATCACCGGTGTGCTCGATACATTTCCCTAGGAGAGCATCAGGATGATGCCATCTTCTATCCTTCGTGGGACAATTTGGACTCGACTCAAATACAACCGTCGCAGCAATAATCTTCGGAGACTTACAATTTTGCCCATCTGGTCGGAATTCGGCAATGTCACATATTTGCATGGCCCGTAGAAAGTCTCTAGTAAATATCTCATCGGCATCCCTCATTATTGCAATATCATCATCTCTCATACCGTTTAATCTCCATCGAAGTGTATTCCCCTCTCGCTGTAAATAATCCATAAGTAACTCATGTCCGTTTAGATTTGTTACTGTCGTGTTGTAATAGTCAACACTGACCTTAGTTTTCGGTCCATACATTTGATAAAGAGTATTCAACTTTTCCGATGGTGTATTAGGATCATAGTACCTCCAATTCCTAGGTGCCAAATTGTGGGCCGTATTGCCTTCGACGAACGAAACAGTATGAAATAAGTTATAAACCTCTGAGCCGATTGCCTGCAATACCTCCATGGAGTCGTCCCCAAGAATCGCTCCCAGAAACAAACGACGTCGCTTCGGCTCGGTCTGGTTGAGAATTTCAAGTCCATAGCGAGCGCACCGTTCCTTCTCCTTCTCAATATCGATCTTATCATCATCAAGCAATTCCAATTGTATGGAATTAAACTTTGGATCGTAGTTTGGTACAAGATCCATTACTTCTTGGCTGTGCGGGCCGAATAAGAATATGCCATGAGCGAATCTATCCGAAGTTTGCAGCTGTGCCATATCAAACGCGAGCGTACGCTGCATTCCTGCCGACAGTACCGGTGCCGGCGGGCCTGAATCAAACAACGAGTTATCATTGTTTGCAAAGGATGGCATGAATTTTTGGATTTGTATGTATAGTGACACCAATGATAGGCATGTTATCAAAAGCAATCCATGCCATATATTATTCCTCGGCCGTCGGCCGGCTATGGGACGGTTCATCTGTACCCAAAGCCCTTTGCCGCCATACCACTCCCCACCACACCCGAAAGCTTTATCGCTAAATAATAATCACTAACACAATAATATCATGGCCCGTGGTAGCTGTCAAACACGAATCGAGCTTAAGAATGCCCGTCGTGCAGCCGCCAAATTGCAGAAGGAGAGCCGTCATCGACAACAACAAACCAGGCCGCGGAGTAATTCGATGCTTGAACAAGATACGAAACTTGCTCATCAACTAGAGCTATGGTTGGATGGATTTACACTATCTCGTGGTGACGAAGAAGTGGATGATGGCTATAGTCGCGATGCGAACTTCGTCGTGGTGGACATTTGGACTGATATTCGTCCTGTAAGGAGGATGGAGTATCAACCACCGCGCGAAGAGGACAATGACGATGATGATGAGGTTGAAAGTGATGAGGATGAAAGAAGATCAGATTCCAAGAAAATTGATAACTCCTCATCACTTCTTATACGCCGGACCAATAACGGCATGTACGTTCGGAAGAAAGGCAAGGGCAAGGCACATCCAAATGCCAACCACAAGAAGAGATCGGACAGTATCGATGTTACTGATGTTGTTGGTAGGGATAATAAGACATCGTCAATCATCCCAGAGGGGCTGTGTGCAAATGAATTCTTCTTTGGAAGCTGTGTGGGGGCTGTGTCATTACATCATCGCCCTCAGAAGGGGAGAAAGGGGAGTCGAAGTGACAGTATTGGTGGCGAAGATGACCATGGAGGGGATGGGGGAAATGGATGTCGCCTTGTGCATTTCAAGCAACTGCCAAAGATGAAGAATTCGACGACACCCATGACTCTATCGCAAGCATTGAATGAGAAGTTACGGATGAAAGGCAGTAGACCGACTCCGTCACTCCCACCGGGAATCCGAGACTTAACACTTAAATCATCCTTCAAGGCTTACATGACAGATGAGGATGCGAACTGCTTCATTTGTGATTCATCCTCCTGTTCCCTATGCATAGACATGATGTATCATACGCGTTTGACAATGAATATTGAAAGTAATAAGACGGATGAATTCGCCTCTCACGGCAATGATGACAAAGATAGTGGAGATACATTGTGCAATATCGATGATGATGATGATGATGATGATGATAAAGAAGATGAACAAGATGATCACGATGCCGACGATAACTACGATGACAAAGTTGTTGATCCTAACAAAGAAATCAATAAATTGCATGATAAGCTACGTCGCACCCTTGACGAGGAGGGATTGTCCATGTCGTCAATTGTCTACTTAACAATTTATGGTGTGTTGATTTATGACCGCTATCGTGGGGGACTGGTCGTAACCAAGGATCAAGAACAATTTTTGTTATATGGAAGCCCAATTGTCGACATAACCACCCCTGAAAATGTAGGATCGGTACGCATTCATGAACGGCTCACCCACCACATTCTTGATGAGATACTCTCTTTTTCGGATGTTGCGTGCACCGCCATACTACCACAGGTGTGTAGATACTGGAGAGATGAGATTGGGACGCGTAGTCCTCAACTTTGGAATATGCTGCTAGATCGGTATGGCTGGTCCGTGACGAGTGTGAGTAGTAAGGACAATAACGGTCAAAGCGATGATACAAATGAATCACAATTGCAGGTTTTGCGCAGTCGTGAAGCATTTGTCACCCATTACACGGTGGTCAGGGATGTAAAGGCATTGACCAATGCCGTCAAGCACATATCTGGAGGAGCGAATGTTGGCGGTAATGATACCAAGTTTCAGTGTGAGTCAGCAATCCAGAATTTCAAGAGTACAAACGGTGCACCAGTATTTGGAGTAGGGAAGTGCATTGTCAAGATTTGGTCAGGAGACGACGTTGCCAGTACAAGATCTATTGCGGTTTATCCCCAGGATTGCACACTTCGTCTTTTTGAGGTTGTCCGAGGAATTAACAACGACGGCCCAAACAATATCCCTACCTACATCAAATGTCGGCAGCTCGTTTGCCTCCGTGCCGCTCCGCTATCTGTCTCAAGGAAAAAGGACACATGCCGGGTCGTGAGTATGGATTTGGATGATGAGATCGTGGCATGTCTTGTTGAGGAAAGACTGGAACGGAAGCAATTGACTGATCTCATTAATCCATGGATAACCGTATTATCTCGCGAGGATGTTGTCTGTGCTGGAAACAAGGGCCTGCTGGATGCGCATTGCTTGCAATCGCACGAAGTGTATCCCTTAATTATGGACCATCTTTTGACAGGATCAACGGATGATGACATCGCACTGAGAAATATTAAGGACGCACTCTATGAAAATCGCAACTCCGAATTTGAGGATTTATCCAACATCCTAGTCTCTGTGAGACCGAAACTTATCGCTTGCGGGAAGTGTCATTTTATTTTCTCCGCCTTCGTTCACATCAATGAAAGCGACAATAACTCTCTTTGTGGGCACCGACTCTTTCTCTTTTCAAGCCGAACTGGCACAATTGTTAAAAGTTGTCACATTTATCTTGGAAGAAATCAGGAGGGCCCTTATCTATTTGGATCACGCCCCTTTAAGAATTCACGTGAAAATGCCGCGGGTTTATGGTCAACCAACATACTGGTTTCTGGACCAGCTATGGCGATACATTTTCTATCTGTGGAAATTCAACGAAACGGCAAAGCTGAAATCATTGAGAAGTCAATGATAGAGAACGACGACTTAGCTCCTTGGTCGACGATGAAAGCATCTCTAACATCTTCTACTGCAGTATTCTCTACTGAATCGAGAGGCTTTGGTGCCAACCTTCATATTCAGAACATATCAGCATCATATGAAGGTGCAAAAGGCACCACATACAGTGGTCATGAATCAATTCAAATTGGTGGATCACAGGGAACTGTGAAAAATCTTGTGTTGATTCGAGAACATTATGTTGCTGTTGTAATCAATAGAGGCGGTCATGATGAGCTTGATCATCTTGGAGGTCACTGGTTTGGTCCAAATGATGAAGCAATCTTGAGTGTTCTCATCATCCATGTCCCTACTCGGAAAGAGATTTATCGGTGTCCTTTTCCACTGGAAACTATTTCATTAGACTCTCTAGGGGACACTTTGGCGATGAGCGTTGCAAACCTTGGCTTTGTAATTACTGGAGGCAATGCCAGAGACATTGCACGAATGTCAGCTAAGGAACAATCCGAAACGCCTGGAAAGAGCAGTAAAGGGAAGAAGAAACTTCGATTGGTTTCAATTGCAAATGGACAAACAAAGCACAAACCAAAACAAACTCCTCACAGTTATTCTCACAGATAAGCGTTTTCTATTATGCTATGGTCTAGACAATATTCTAACCTAAGAAGTCATTACCATTTAATCCACACTTTTTCACCGAGTATGGTACGATATGTTGTAGGTACTCAAAACACAAACACCCACATTCACCATTTTCCCGCCACGTAAACATTTTTTTCGTGCTCTGAGTTCTGAGTCCGTGGTGCTGGACAATCTATCTAGATGGAATGGAATCAATCCTGAGATCGCTTGCGTCGTCTCGTACTGGTGAGGAGGAGGCGCTTTTACCCCATCATCATCGTGGTGTTCGTCATCGTCCTCGACCGCAGGACGACTGCAATGATTCCATCCTCTTCGATGGGAATGCACTAGAGCAGTCGTCTGTTTCCTTCGCCAATGCTCTTCGTCGATTCGCAGAATCAACGTACCGTGTCCATAGTTCGTCCGCACAATCCACCGACGTGGCTGTATCGGCCTTATCATCGTCATCGTCATCATCGAAGGATGATATCGCATTGTGGCTCTACACCACGTGCGCAAGGGTACCCTCGCCTCTTCCCCCGTTACAGTTGGCACAGGCGGTCCTATCGTCAATAGTAGAGTATGGTGGTGCTAATATTGAATCATCACTCTTTGAATTGATTGGTGAGGGCGAATCAAGTGTCGAGGCACTCTTTGAAATTGTAGCAAAAGTGGAAGATATTCGGGCATTTAGTATTATTGATGCAGATTTGTTGAATGCAGCCGCCCGTTACGAAGGAACGATGTCATCACAAGCGACAACAACGACAACAACAACGACGACGAACAATGCACTCGATAGATTAAGTCGACTTAGAGCAGATGCATACGAGGCTTCAAATCTAGTATATGATCTACGTTTCGAAATGCGTATGTTATCTTCGTCATCATCGACTAAATCAAACGGTGGCGATATTGGTGGTGTCAAGGGTGCTATCGCCACCCATTCTGTTGCACGAACAAGTGATAAGGATGCAGAGAAATCGATCAAACGTGCAATAAAGTCAGCATTACTTGTTATTAATGAAGCTAGGGATGCTGGGTCATTGACTGAGGATGATGAACTTCGATTGCGAAACATTCAGGACGGCACCGATAGCAATAATGGATCGATGTTTACCATACGAGACGAGGAAGCCGAGCTGTACCGTCGTTCACGTGGACTAAATGGGATGACTGCTTCTGAAATGAATGATATGCGACAAAATCTACTTCCGGAGAGAACACGTGTCTTTGATGACGGGACTCTCAGGGGTCTGCCCCAAGGGACAGTCAGAGAGATGAAGGAGGGAATATATGAGAAAGTTATTATCCCACCACCATTCTTAGATAAGTCGACACTGCCAAATCGGATCAACCTTGATGAAGTATTAGGACGGGACACTGATGAACGCTCAGCGTTTGAGGGTACAAAGAGTCTAAATCCGATGCAAAGTGTGGTTTTTCATGCCGCGTACAATACACGAGAGAATTTATTAATTTGTGCTCCAACCGGTGCTGGTAAGACAAATGTTGCAATGCTAACGGTTGTTTCTCACCTTCGTGACGTGGGGTTGATTGGATCATCACGGTATGACAACGATATTGTTTCATCGGGAAAGAAGATTGTATATATTGCCCCTATGAAGGCATTGGCACAGGAGGTTGTTGAGAAGTTTTCGTCCAAGTTGAAGAAATGTGGCATCATTGTTAGAGAATTGACGGGTGATATGCAACTTAGTCGTGCAGAGGCTGACGCTGCTCATGTTCTTGTTACTACGCCAGGTGAGTTATGAGAAAAAAACAGACACACAATATTCAATAGTACGCCGATTGCTAATATTCCGCTGCATCATCAGAGAAGTGGGATGTTGTGACTCGAAGGGGGAATGAGAATTATGGTAAATTAGTTACATGCGCCGAGGATAAGACTGTACGGCTATGGCATGTATCCGAGGGATTAAAATCGCTCTATAGTCCAATGATAATTGATCCGGTAATTGCAAATGCAGACACAACTTGAGCTCCAAACGTACGATATCCACCATCCGAATTGATTATTGCACTAACGCTTATATAAACATGATAATATAGTTTGTTATGCTGTGTGTAATATAACAAGATCACGTTCTCCAAGAATGGGATCTTGAACTCGATCACACTACATTCAATTTCTTTCTAATTATCGTCAGGAGACCACTCCTCCTCCTCCTCGTCGTCGACCTCCTCCCATTCGTCGACCTCCACCTCCTCATCTTCCACCTCCTCGTTTGTCTTCCTTTTTTTCGTCCTTTCATTCTTCGTCTTCTTCCATGTACTCGACTTCTCATCCTTCACCTCAGTCCTCTTCTCTGACTTGGCATTCGTCTTGAAATTACTCCAACTCGCTACCTTTACGCTCTTATTCGTCTTCCTTGTAGCCTTGATCGAAGATACCTGTGCAATACTTAACGTCACCCCTCCACCACCATTATCATCATCATCTCTGTCAACACTCATATTATCATCCTTGACCACCTTATTTTTCTTCCTATTATTCTTATCGGAGTCAGGTCGCTTTGGTGCTTCTGCCACGACAGGTGGAATTTCCTCAAGAACAGTAAACCTGATGTAGTAAGATGCCCCCCCATTGTGTTTTTGTGATCGAAACACGAGGTCAGCATACTTTATAGGCCCAAGATTGTCTTTGGCTTGTCTAATATACGATGTCATCTTGCCATGGTTCAATGCAGCTGCTGTTGATGCAACAACCCCCCGTTGATAGAGTGCATAGGCAATATCTCCATTTGTTCGGCTATATACTCGGTTAGGATTGTCAGGAGACTCAGGTACTGGAGTGACAAATTCTTGGTCGGCAAACTGTTCTATCATCGTGATTGAACTGGGGTAGAAAGTCAAATTTCCACGTGGCTTTCCACGGTTACCTGTACCATTGATTGCTTGATGCACACTTAGTGCCATCTCACTGGAAACCTTGACACCAACTTGTTCTTGCATTGCGATGCGGGTATCCTCTACTTGATTGAGCAAGCCTTTACGTCCCATTTCACTGTGTGCTTCCTCAAAGGTAGGTAGATCACCACATTCCCGACGTTGCATGGTGAGGCGATAATTCTCGACAGCTTGCCAAATACCCTGACGACCCATTTCAGAGTGTGCTTCCTCGAAGGTAGGTAGATCACCACATTTCCGACGTTGCATGGTGAGGCGATAATTCTCGACAGCTTGTAAAATACCCTGACGACCCATTTCAGAGTGTGCTTCCTCGAAGGTAGGTAGATCACCACCATTCCGTAGTTGCATGGTATGGCGGTAATTCTCGACAGCTTGTAAAATACCCTGACGACCCATTTTACTGTGAGCATCCATGAAGGTAGGTAGATCACCACCATTCCGTAGTTGCATGGTATGGCAGTAATTCTCGACGGCTTGCCAAATACCCTTTAGACCACCTATGACAGATGGTGGTTTGAATGTACCTCGAAGAACACCTGCTGCTGTCACTTTATCGATCCATGGTTGCACTTTATCCTTCAGCAAGACTTGACGTAGGGGTGAATCACAATAGAACTTAGTCCTTCCAAAACTTCGTCGATGGTTCCTGTTTTGCTGGGGAATTGATACGTCAAGGAAAGATCCAAAGGCACGATCCATGACCGTGACAAAGGCATCACCTGAACGGAAGATAACAGTGGGCTGGTAATATATATAGTATATATTGAGAAATGGATATTCAAACTGAAATAATGTAGATGTCACATTGTACTCACCCCTCCAATAGTAGAAGCCATTTGATGTGTAGCATATAATATACTAATGTTCTTTGTAACAGTATTTTGTATGAGTAGAACAACCACACATTCATGCTGACCAGTCGTCATACGAATATAGCCGAAAGTGTCATTGAACATGCTAATCAATATCATCATCTAGTATAGTAACTGTCCAACTTGATGGATTTTCTCCAATGTAACGCAAGATCACATCTAGGACCGAAAATCCATCAACAAAGAGAAACTTGTAGTTTGCAAGAAGATGTTCAATTTCTAGATATGCCAGTTCAAGGATAGGTTCAATATCAACATTACCAAGCTCCTCCTTAAAGTCATCCTTGGTGGTTCCCTGCTTTCGGTGAACACATGGCTGCAAATCAAGAACTAACGGTGGAAGACGATTTACTCCATCATCATCTACTTCTGCTACAATGTCTGTTACTCCTAGAGCATAATAGAAGTAAAATAAAGCTAAACGTCTTTCTTCTGGATCCCATGGATTATCACTTCTTTTGCCAGCATATAGTATTTCATCAAGACTCATACTTTGTCCACGTATCATGTCCTTAGGATCAGTCACCATGCAATCACTTGAAGGTCGAGTCCAGGACGCTACAATGGCCATGGGTGTTGTTGCTGTCGTAAACTATCACACACATTATCAGAAATATCATTGGAAGGGACTACAACAATGGGTAGAGATGAAACAATGAATACAAAATTCACATATTTCACCGGTGGGGTAGAAATTCCTTTCATTGATAAAAACGAAATTGTATATTCGGTGAAAGATAAATTGAAAGTAATAATCAACCATCTTGACAATCATACTATCGGGCTAATATATAAACGACCGGACAGTTTCAGTGCAGATATAATATTGTGTCCACGAAATGACATCACCAGCCGTGGACTTCATAATTGCGATGAGCTATGTGATGCATTTGATGTTGTTATCGATCTATTACCAGAGACAAAACGTGGCAGTAAATCACAAAATGTCACGACTGATGTTAACAAACCTGTGCGTTACTGTTGCATAGGTACTCATGTTAAAATGGGGGGAGGGGGGATTACACCATTCAGTGCTGCTTTGGAAGGTACAAATGAGAAAATTCGTAGTTTAGTTGATACACTAGTTGCTTCAATTGAGCATTTATTTTTTGCTTATGTAAGCAATGTGGAGATTAGCATTGTTTCAAGTGCTATTGAACTTGTGGATGCACCTACATTCACAATGCCTCCATCGGAATCTTATCCCAACCCCGAAAAAGCAAAAGTTTATGGTGCAATGGCTGTTGGGGTCGATGTATGTCTTGCTACACATACGGATAAAGATTTTACTTTGTCTGCCATAACGGTGAAGTGTCGATCTGATTGTCATCCAGAGGAACGTATATTGGTGTACTTTGCCTTTCCTGCCCTTGGGATTGCTATTCCACTAAGAGTCGGTGATGTGCTGTTTTTCAATCCAAATGAGCCACATTGTATTACATCACGTGTAAGTAAAACTGACCAAATCTACATTGTGTCATTATATCTCAAATCTGCTGTGATTGGGTTGAACAACAATTCAATTCCATTAACAGTCGAACAGAAATCAGTCTTGGAATATAAGAATAGTAAAATGTAAAATAATATATCTATCTACAATTCTGTTATTCCCCACTATTGAAATAGAACCTTCATGCAATTTTGCACTGATTTGTTACGTTGTAATTTTCTCTACATCAGATGTGCACGCAACAATATCTATTTTTCCTCTCATCTTAGTTACTTTAGCAGTGGGAGCTCCCCCCCCCCCCTCAACCCTGATTTGCCAAACAGACGAGTTAAATAAACCAATTGAATACAAATATTGAGTTTGTGGTTTATTTCATTTATTAAATAATCAACAACGTTACGTTCATTCCTTCCTCCTCCTTCCCATACTCAACTCGCTCTCATCACAATACTATATTTATCGATCTTTTTTACCATATTTTAAAACTTTCACATTCTTATCTCTTCCTTCTTCTTCTCTCACCTACACTTACTTCAATATTATTCAAAACAGGGGTTCACCCGTCACAAAGTTATGATGGATCATACCCCCAATAGCTAGCATGGCCAATCGGCCATTCTTCAACTCCTGCATTTGCAATTTGATCATGTCCGGCCCGCTCGTCTTCTTCTTATAGTTTAGCGGATCGAATCCCAAATCGCCGGGCATGCGATCGGTAGCGAACATGGTATCCATGGTAATATTACCCTCGTTGCTAACGACCTCGACGATCCCGAGGGAGAGTATGATTTGTAACATGGCCGACGTGCCCACGGCGCCGGGCGCGGCATTGGAATCATCCACGTGCAACGCGGCGAACATTGGCAATGATACGAATTGACTCGCAATGAACCCCACCGTCGCGAGCATGGATACTCGGCCGTGCTTCAATTCGGCCTCGCGCAACCACTTGATATCGAAATTGTTCGTAAACCCGAGAGGATCGAAACCGACGTCCCCCACCATCGTGCCGTCGAGTGCCGGTGGTCGTAAGAGGAAGGGTAATGACTTGGACATTTCGCCAGCGTGCAACGACATCGTCGTGCTTGCCGTTGACGCTTGTGTGCGTACAGAGGAAGGGGGGGCAAATGCCATGGCCGAACCAACGAGGGTGGAGAAGACAGCGAGCTTCATAATGGTGGTAGTATGAGGAGACGACGACGGCACGAGTTGATTGAAATCCTTCACCTTCAACTGATGCGATCCCGCCCAAAAGTCGGGGGAAAAACATGCGCGATGAGATTTCTTTAAGCTGCCTATTATCACCTAGTGTCGCAACCACTGACAAAAGGAAAAGGTACTACTCGAGTTTGTCGATCGGATATATTGCCGAATATAATACGCGTTACCAAAGAGCAGGTGGAGGGAGGCTCTTCTCATTTATTTGATGCTAGCTGGGTGTGCTCTCGATTCCATGCTTGTGTGAGAATTGACACCCATGTAAGCAAAAAGAGTGTAGCCGAAGATACTGCAAATGAAACGCCATCATTTTGATTGATCGGCATGATAGGAGATGCATCACACACACGTCAAAATGCTCATTGCGTTACTCCCAATTTGTGAAGCATCCGCATACAATGCCCTCGGTCGTATTGGCTCTCAAAGTGGGGATCAAGAATTTTTTTTCCCCGTCTGCGACATCCCTCACCGTCAGAATGCAATGGCTAGCTGGGCTGACAATGGTTCAGTCGAACTTCATCACTTTTATCCTGCACGATTAAAGGTGATCAATCCAAAGAATTAAATCAGTCGAACTTCATCACTTTTACACACCATC
>Ga0247834_1005217_pt1 | contig 15600 bp, 12 predicted proteins | sample LaCruzMarch2015__8_FD_187118 | JGI IMG/M metagenome (GOLD analysis project Ga0247834, IMG submission 187118) | Freshwater microbial communities from meromictic Lake La Cruz, Castile-La Mancha, Spain - LaCruzMarch2015_12m | ecosystem: Environmental > Aquatic > Freshwater > Lake | place: Spain... | reverse complement strand
TTTAAAAGATTATAAATATAATCATTATTATCATAATTCATTTTAAGCATTCTATATAATATATTAATATATTATATAGATAATATTTTTTGTTTATTCTTTTAATTTTGAAAATTAATTTTCCCAAGGGTAAAATCGATTTTTTCGAAGGAAAAATTATTCTGAATATATTATCTGAGGTTTAAGTTTATTTTTAAAAGAAGCTAATAAATTAGTTTTATTAACTCTAAATTCAAACTGAGTTTCCATAAATTTATTAATACCAAGACATAATTTTATTAATTCATCGATAGGTTTAACAACTTGTGTTCTTAAATAATAAAGATAATCAATTCTTAATAATTCTCTAAATTCAGAAAAATAAACAGAATCTTCTACTTTTTCTTGTTGTAATTCTTTTTTATTATAACCTATATTACTTATATCTAATAATAAATATTCTATTCTACTTCCTATTTGTATTGGTATTCCTCTTTTTTCCATTTTAGAAGCTAAAAATGCATGAACAGGCATTCTTTTACCTTTATAATCTTTAGGTAATCTAGTTAATGTTTTAGTAATAATAAAATTCTTAAAATTATATTTCCATTGAAATAAAGTATCTATTGAAAATATAATACTATCTAAAATATCTTTAATTTCAGGTATATTTTGTAGTTCTCTTAAAGATAAATTTTTATCTTTAATATTAGTAATAATATCAATATACTTTAAAATTTTATCAATAGTCATTTGATAAATATCTCTTAAAAATTGACAATTATCTCTTCTTTGTAATACAATACCTCTTTTTACTAATTTAGAAGATACATTACCATCTTTATCGATAGGTTGAGCTACATATCTTTTTTTAGTTAAAATTAAGAATTTATTATAAATTTTACCTTCAAATTCTAATTTCATAGGTGATGGAAATAATTTAGAATCTACTATTTGTTGAACAACTTTTTCAACATAATCCCAACATTCATTCATTGGTTTATTTTCTAAACATTTAAAATAAGTATAGGCTGAATCTGTATCATTATAAATTACTGTTCCTCCGCATTTATTTTGTAAATAATCTGATGCTTTATGAATAGATTCTCTTCCTTTTGCTGTTACACACATAGCACCTTGTAAAAATGGTAAATAACCTTTTTTAACACCCATAGCACCATACATAGAATTAGCAGAAATTTTATAAGAAAGTTGTCTTTTATCTAAACATAAATTTAATTCTTCTAAATTTTCGATATCTTTTATAATTTTGTCTTTAAAATCAATATTAGAAGTTTGTTTAAAATCATTTTTTAAATTATCTATTAATTTTTCATTTTCTTCAATTTGTTTTCTTGTATTTTTTCTAGCTCTAATTAAATTCTCTAATAATGTAGGTATAACTCCTTTTTCACTTTTATCAGCTTTTAAAAATCTAAAATGATAACTAGCACATACTACTTTTTTTTCTGATTTTGGTTTTTCTTGATCTGGATTTTCAAATATATTTATATCTTCTTCATTTTTTCCTTCTTCTTGAACTATTTTTATATCTCCATTTTTTAAACTTAATTTATTTTGTTTTTCTCTTGATTTTTTAATTTTATCTTTTTCTTTTCTTTCTTTTTCTTCTTTTCTTTTTCTTTCTTTTTCTTTCTTTTCTATTATTTTAGGATCATGTTGGCACTGGACATGGTCATTCCAAATAAATACATTACAATCTTCATCTGGTATATTTTCATCTAATACTAATTTTGAATAATCTATATTATATGCCATAATAATAGATGGATATAGTGATGCAAAATCAAATGGAACTATACCTTTATATAAACCATTAATAGGTTCTTCAACAAAAGCACCAGTATAATTATCATTTTCATTAGGAATATAAGCATTACTTTCAACAACAATATTATTATGAATACAATATTGAAGAACTTGAGAATACATTTTAATTTGTTGACCTTTAGTATATAAATATAACATAGGAACACCATTAGTAGTAGATGCTTCAACTAAATCAAACCATATTAATAATTTTTCATATAATAATAATGTTACATAACTATCTTGTGCACAGTACTTTCCAATCAAACTAAGACCTTCAGGTTTATTTTCTTTATATAATTTAAACATATCTTTAGCTTTTAAAGGATCTTTATTTATATTTTTAAGAAATTCATCACATACAGTTTCTAATCTATAATTATGTAATTTATAATTTCTTTTTATATAAGGCAATAAATCTATAAATAATCTACCTTCAGATTCTATATATTTCATATCTTGTTTTCCATAAGCTGATGATTCCCAGTTAATTTCTTTAATAATAGAATCTTTACCTTTTATAGAACTAATATCATTCCAATTATATCCAAAAAATAACATTCTATCATTCATATATGTAATATCCCATCCAAATATATTATAACCTATTATAATATCTGGATCTGTTTCTTTAATTAATTCCATAAAACCAACATATAATTTATATTCTGTTTTAAAATGTTTTACAATAACACCATCAATAGGACTAGGTTCACCTAATGATAATAGATATTTTTTATATGTTTTATTTTTACCATTTTGTTCTAATATTGTGCAACCTATTTGAAATACTTTATCTTCTGGTTTTTTTGAATTAGGCATTGAATTTTCAACACTTGAATAAGCTTCATTATCAAAAGATAAAACTTTAGGATATACAATAGGAAGTGTTTTTATTTTATCATCTTTAGTTTTCATTAATTGAGTAAAACTACATATATATTCATGTTTTTTAGTTGATTCTTTATCTTCTGAAGAAACTTTTTTACCAATACCAGTAATCCAACCAGATGAAGGTAAATTTCTTACAGCAAATAATTTTAAAACAGGTGTAATAGATCTTTCAAAACAATGACATTTAAATTTTAATTTACCAATACCATCAATCTGATATCCTTTATAAGTAGAAATAATATTTTTAAATATTTCTAATGCTTGAGTATTATCAAACATAGCACATAAATAAGGAAATTTCTTTTTTTCATAATATTTATTACCATCTTTATCTTTTTTTTGTTTTACTTCTGCATAATATAATTTATGTAATTTTTGAAATGATATATGTGTTGGTCTTATTTCTTTTTTTACATTCATAAATTGATTTGTTATAACTCTTATATAATGTTCAGTCCATTCGATTTCTTTAGGTAATTCAATCCACATAGGAATTTGAAAATCAGGTATTTTAACATAAACACTTTCATTTTTTTTATTAATACCATATATTCTAATTGTATTTTTCAAACCTTCTTCAGTATATTCATCTCTATGTGTCCAGTTGAATGCAAAAAAATCGAAACGAATCATAATTTATTTATTATATAGTAAATCTAATTATTAAACTTACTTAATAAAAAAATACAAATCAATTATTTATTTTATTTACTATTTTAAATTTAAGAAGGCTTATTATTTTTAAATTCTTTTTCATATAAAAGGAAAAAATATTCTAATTTAAATATATTCCTTTTTTATAATATAAAGATACATATGAATAATTTTTTTAAACAAAATTCAAATGCTAAAATTTTAAACAATTTATCTTATAGTATTGATAGTTCTTCAAATGATTCAATTATTTCTAAAGAATCAAATAATTTAACTGAACTTAGCCATATTAATCGTTATGTTTCTATTTATAATAACAAAGGCCAATCACCTTATAGAAATAAATTAATATTAAGTTTAGATGAAAATGAAATAAATATATTAAATAATACAAAAAATATATTTTATAAGAATTATTATAATGATATTTTACTTATTAAAAAAGCAATTGAATATATTTTCTCATTTAACGATCCAAAATATCATAAATATATTAATATAAATATTAAATGTTCTAATATTTATACTGAAAATGCTTTAAAAGAATGGATATATAATTGGTTTGAATCAGAAATAAATTCTTCGTTAAATAAAGAGAATCTAAGAGTAGAACCAATGTATAAAAACGAATTAAAAAATATATATGATACAATAAAAAAATGTAAAGTTTTAGTTAATTAAAATATTTTCTTTATTATATTTTAATAAAGAAAAATGAATAATACACAGATTTTATTTATTGCTATAGCTATAGGAGTTGCTTTCTTCTTTTTATCTATGATTAGTTCTTTACTTAAATTTGGAATTTCTTTTGCTATACCTTTAACTATTTTATTTTTAGTTTATAAAAATTATACTCAAACAAAAGATAATAAAACAATTACAAGCGAAGATAAAAATGATATACAAAAATATAATATAACAATATTGATATTAACATCATTATGGACTTTATTATTAATATTAATAAATTATAAAACTTTATTTGGTAAAAATAAAAAATAATAATTTTAAAGAAAGTATAATTTGTAAGTGTTCTATGTATTATTTTTATATGTATTCTTAATATATAATTTATTTAATGGTTTTATAAGATTATTAGATAGTTAACATTTTCTTCCAGAAATAGAATTTAATATATACATTTTATATTTTATGAAAATATAAAATAGATAAAATATAAAATAGATAAAAAATAAATAGATAAATGAAATTTTGTTATTATTTGTTATAAATAAATAATTATTAACATTTAAAAATTATATTTTAGTATATTATATAAAACATATAAAATGTCTAGTATAGAGAATAATGATGTTTGGGATGTTATTACTTCTTATTTTTATGATAAGGGGTTGATACATCATCAAATTGAAACTTATAATGATTTTATATTTAATAAAATACAAAAAATAGTGGATGCATCATTACCTTTAAATTTTCATATAGAGGGGACAACTACTGGTACCCCTCTACGAGAGACTGATACAAATATTAGAAAATTATACAATATTAAATTTGGTCAAGTATTTTTTAATAAACCAGAATGTACTGATAATGATGGTTCTACTATTAAATTATATCCTCAAATGGCTAGATTAAGAAAATTAAATTATTGTTCTTCTATGTTTGTTGAAGTTATTAAAACTGAGTATTTAATTGAAGAAAAAAATAATATAACTAAAACAACGGTTCTTAATGAACCTGAAGTTGAAAAAATATTTTTAGGAAAAATACCAATTATGTTAAATTCAGATTTATGTAATTTAAAAGGATTAAATAAAATGGAATTAGCATCATTAAATGAAGATTTAAATGAATTAGGAGGATATTTTATTATGAAAGGAAGTGAAAAAGTAATTATTGGACAAGAAAGAATTAATTTAAATCAAGCATTTATTTTTCAAGAAAAAGATAATTTAATATCAGCACAGATAAGATCATTACCTACTGATGAAACTAGAAATGTAAATAGAATAAATATAGATTATACACAATTAAAAAGTTCAAAATTAATTGAAAAGAAAGTTTTTAGAGTAGTATTACAATATATTAATAGTCCTATTCCTTTATTTTTAATATTTAAAGCATTAGGAATAGAGAATGATAATGAAATATATGATTATATATTACCTGAAGATAAAAGATTTAATAATGATTATTTAGATATTATAGAAACATCAAGAGAGGAATCATTTAAAATTAAAACTAGAGATGATGCATTAAATGAAATAGGTAAATTTGCTAGTTATAATTATGTTCAAACTTTAACTGATAAAGAAAAAAGAGTTGATTTTGTTAGACATATATTAACTAAAGATTTTTTACCTCATTTAGGTGTTACTGAAAATGATATTAAGAAAAAAGCTATTTATTTAGGTCATGTTGTATTTAAAATGATTAAAGTTATATTAGGCGAACGTGATTTTGATGATAGAGATCATTTTGGTAATAAAAGAGTAGATTCTACAGGTGCTTTAATAGAGATGATATTTAAACAATCATTTGATAGATTTGTAAAAGAAGTAAAGAAAGAATGTAATAAGATTATACATGAAAATAGACCTCTTACATCTGTAAATGTTATCAATTCTATTAATAATAATAATGAAATTATTACAAAAGATATGAAAAATTGTTTAGGTACTGGTAATTGGACTGTAAATAAGAAATCTAATGTTATTAGAACGGGTGTATCACAAGTTTTAATTAGATTATCTTATATTGGAACATTATCTTATTTAAGAAAAATTACTTCTCCTGTAGCGAAGGAAGGTGGTAAGAATATTAAACCTAGATTATTACATAATACCCAATGGGGAATTTTATGTCCAGTAGGATCACCAGATGGAAAAAATTGTGGTTATATTAAACAATTATCAATGTTAGCTAGTATAAGTATAGATACAGATACAAGTTTTTTATATGAATATATATTAAATAAAAATAATAATTTTGTAGAGGATATTTATGATGTAAAAAGTATTGGTAATAAGACTAAAATTTTTATAAATGGTGATTTAATTGGATTAAGTAAAGATGATTTAAAATTATATAAATCATTAAAGAAAATGAAATTAAGTTCTATAATACCTCCAGAGACAGCTATTATATATAATAATATAGAAAAAGAAATTAATATAAATACAGATGCTGGAAGATTATATAGACCATTATTAGTAGTAGAAGAAGGAAAATTAAAATTAACAAATAAACATATAGAACAATTAAAGAATAATGTTATTGATTGGAAATATTTAGTTACTAATGGTATTATTGAATATGTAGATCCAAATGAAGAAGAACAATTATTAATATGTATGTATCCAAATGAATTAAATAAAGAGGGTTTATCCTCTAATACATTACATAATTATACACATAGTGAAATTCATCCATCGATGATTTTATGTGAAAGTGCTTGTATGATTCCTTTTGCTAATCATAATATGACTACTAGAAATATTTTTCAGACTGCTCAAGCTAGACAGGCTGTTGGTATTTATTCACTAAATCATCATCAAAGGATGGATACAATGGGGCATATGTTATGGTATCCTCAGAGACCTATAGCTAGAACAAAAGGTATGGACTATTTAGGTATAGATGATATACCCGCTGGAGTTAATTCAATTGTTGCTATCGCGTGTTTTACCGGCTATAACCAAGAGGACTCGATACTGATCAATAAGAGCGCGGTTGAGAGAGGGTTCTTCATTTCTTCTTATTTTTCTTTATACGAATCTGAAATAGGTTCATATCAATCAAAACATAATTATACTGAGAAATTTGAGAAACCTACTAAAGATAACGTTGAAGGAATTAAAAGAGATATTTCTTATGACCATTTGGACGATAATGGTTTACCTAGATTAGGTTATAAATTACAACCTAGACAACCTATTATTGGTAAAACACAGTTAACAAAAACAACAGAAAATGGAGAAAAAAGAGAAATTAGAAAAGATGCTAGTTTATATTTAAAACAAGATGAAAGTGGAATTGTAGATAAAGTATTTATTGGTAATAATGAAGATGGTCAAAAAATTGCTAAAGTTAAATTAAGAGAAATGAGAATTCCTGAAATCGGCGATAAGGCATCTTCAAGACATGGCCAAAAAGGTATCATAGGAATGATGTTTAATCAAGAAGATTTACCTTATAGTGAAAGTGGTATTGTTCCAGATTTAATTATTAATCCTAATTCACAAACTTCAAGAATGACAGTAGCTCATTTAATTGAATGTTTATATAGTAAAGAAGGTGCTTTAAATGCTACAATTAAAGATTGTACGCCTTTTGAAGAATTTAAACCTGAAAATATATATGAAGAATTAAAAAAATATGGTTTTGAAGAATACGGAAATGAAAAAATGTATAATGGTATGAATGGTGAAGTTATGGATGCTAAAATATTTATTGGACCTACATATTATCAGAGATTTAAACATATGGTTAGAGATAAATACCATGTTAGATCAAGAGGTCCAATGCAGCCTTTAGTCAGACAACCGTCTGAGGGAAGGTCGCGTTCGGGCGGTTTGAGAGTTGGAGAGATGGAGAAGGAATGCATACTGAGTCATGGAGCATCTAATTTTGTAAGAGAAAAAACTTTAACCTTATCTGATATGTATAAAATAAATGTATGCAATGAATGTGGAATGTTTGTATCAATAAATGCTGATAAAACGACTGTATCTTGTAAAATATGTAATTCAAGTAAATTTTCAAAAATTGTTATACCATATGCAACTAAATTATTGTTTCAAGAATTAACTGCAATGGGAATAGCATGTAGAGTATTTCCAAAAAAATAAATTTAATTAAAATAATTTTTTATCTAGAATTCTATTTATCATATATAATTAAATTTAATTACAATAATTTAAAATTATTGTAATTATTAAGAAAGTTTTTTGTCTTTAAATAATTGATTTTATACTTTACTATTTAAATTAATTTAAATAATTAATATTAAAATGACTGATGGCTATATATACTGTTTTTCTAATATTTCAATGCCTGGTATTTTAAAAATAGGAATGACAGAAAGAACTCCTGAAATTAGATTAAGAGAAGCAAATGTTTCAGATACATGGAGACCTCCTACACCATATAAAATAGAATTTGCAAAAAAAGTTAAAAATGCTATTGAAAAAGAAAAAACACTACATATACTTCTTGAACAATATACATTTCGTATAAATCCTCGTAGAGAATTTTTTAATGTATCTATTGAAGAAGTTCTTAAATTTTTTGATTTAATGGATGGAGAAATATGGAATAATATAAAAAATAATGAAAATAACAATGATAATGATAACGATAATTATGAAGATGAAATTGAAAATAATATAGATTGTTCATATGAATTTAAAAATTCTAATATAAAAGGATGTCGTGATATGAAAAAATGTTTTACTGATGGTCAACTTATTAAACATACTATTGGTATTAATAAAACATGGATTGGAACCTATAATTCTAAAAGTAATGGTATTTTATATGATGAAAAAATATTAACTTTAAATCAATTTGTTGTATTACATTATAAAACAGAAAGACCAGATAGAACATCAAATGCAAATGCATGGAAAGAATGTTATTGTGAAATAGATGGAAAATGGATATCAACATATTCTTTACCTAATATAGAACTATAAATTTTAATAAAGTATTAAGTACTTATTAAAATCAATTAAAAATAATTAATTGATAATTTATATATTAAAATATTTTAATATATAAAATAAATTTAAAACGTTTTATTTATAAAAATATAAATAATTTCATATATAACTTTTTATAAAAATATAAAATTAATTAAAATGTTATATAAAAATTATTTATTTTTAGCTTTTAAATTATTAGAAATGACATATAAAAGCACTACCTCTAAAAAACATGCTGCTGCTATTGTTAAAAATAATAGATTATTATTTAAAAGAAGTAATTTTCAAGGTATGCATGCAGAAGAAAATGTTTTAAGATATTTAAATAAAAATCGAATATGTAAAGAAAAAATTATAATTGTTATAAGATGTGAAAATAATACTCTTAAATATAGTAAACCTTGTAAACATTGTATTGAATTATTGAAAAAAAATAATATTAAAAGAGTTGTATATACTACTGGTGATATTGATAATCCTATAGCTATTGAAAATGTTAATAATATGGAAAATAATTGGACAACTCCTTTATCAAGAAGAAAACATTTAAATAAATGTTTTCATAGATAATTTTTCCCTTGGGAACGCGCTTCCGGGACAAAGTCCAAATTGATTTTTCTTCGGAAAAAATTAAATTATAATTATTTTCTATTATATTATTATATATTATATTTTTATAATATATGACTTTTAAAATAATTATATATGGTGATAAAAAATCCGGTAAAACATCTTATATTAATCGTTTATTATATAATTCTTTCTCTTATAAATATTTATCTACTATAAATCCTTCTATAATAAATATAAATTATCTTTTTAAAAATATAAATTCTCTAGAAGAGTTGAAATTGAATATTAATTTATTAGAATGTCCTGAAAATTCTATATTAAAAGATATCTGTTATATAGATGCTAATGCTATCATTTTAATTTATGATATAACTAATAAAAAATCTTTTGATAATTTATATAATAATTATAAAAATATAAAAAATATAAATAATAATATACCTATTTTATTATTAGGTAATAAAAATGATTCTTTAAAAGAACATTATACTTATCATAATTTAACAGATTCTTATTTTTTACATAATATAAAATTTTTTACTATATCTTGTAAAAATAACAAAAATATTCATAATTCTTTCAATTATATACTCTCTAAATTAATTAATTGATTTTTTATATATATTTTAATTAAAATATAAAACCCCTTGAATCATATATTATAAAAATATTATTCTAAAATGACATGTGTTATTTCTATTTATCTTCCTTCTATTATTAATATTGAAGATAATGAAAAAAAATGTAATACTATTCAAGATTATCTAATTCAAAACGAAATCTTTAGAGGTCTTAAAAAAGGAGATATAGTAGAAAATATATACGAATCAGGTTATAGAACAGAAGGTGTTTATATAATTGATACAAGATCAGTAGACCTTGACCTTGATAAATCTAAAAATTATAAATATGTGAATACATTAAGTTATGATTATAATGACTATGGATCTATTTCTAGTAATTTCTTATGTTTTTCTGAATTTGAAGCTGATCATTTTATAAGAGCTAATTTTAAAAATGCATCATGGCATACAAATACAATTGGTGTATCTTGTAATGATATTATACATAAAAATAAAAAAGATTTCTATTATAACGAATCTGATATTTTACTATATAAATATAATAATAATAAATATTTATTTGATATTGAAGAAGATGATATTAAAAATGAATTTTATGATAATATTATAAATAACAAACAAGTTGTTGAATTATTCGAAGTTAATACTTTTAGAGAATATCAAACTAATAATTTTTATGATGATTTAGATCATGATAATTCTATTATATTAAGAACACCTTTATCTTATAATAAAAAAAATACTAGTTTTTATTTTACATTATAAATTTCCTTCTGGGAAAATCAATTTATTTTTTATTAAAAAAAGTATAAATTTATATTATAATATTCTATTTTAAAATAGAATATTAGAGGACAGGTCCTTTTTAATTACATTAAAGTTTTTAACCAAATGTATTCTCTATAGAATATTTCATCATTACATGTCCATTTATATTATATTTTTCATATATATCTATTATACGTTCTGATAATATAGGTATTATCATCTCTCCATTTTTATTTTCAATAAATAAAAATATAGCTTCGTTATGTTCTATTTTTATTCTTTTTTTTAATATATATATAAATTCTGATATTGTAATTTCTAATGGAACTAAATATTTAGTTTTATCAATTAAAGGTTGTTTTTTATCTGCAGGTTTAACAATAAAAGGTCTTTTTGAAGGATATTTTAATAATAATAAATTAATAGTAGATTGAGATATATTTTCATTATATAATAATTTTTTTGTCATATATATTAATATTAAAATATTTTTTATTATTTTAGATTATTATATTTATTATATTGTATGTTATATTATTTAACTAATTTTTATTAGAAAAAATCAATTATGAAAAGTATGAATTAATTGAATTTTTATTATTAATATATATATTAATAATATAAAATATTTTTAAACATAATTTTAACCTTTGGAAAAAAGAAATGTCTGTTTCTGCAATTAACGTTAAATATTTAGTTAAATCTTTTAAATCCTATTTAGAACGAACGCTTAATATAGATTTTTATTATTATGAATGTGATACTTTTATATATGGTTTTGAAGGATCTCATGTAAAAGTAGATAAAGATACTTATTTTTATAGATTTATTCTAGATTTAGAAAAAAATAAATCTTCTGTTTATTTTATAAAAACATTAGATAGTATTCAAACTATTATAGAAAATGTATCAGGAATTGAAGCAATTACTTCCTATTATAATCATTATAATCGTTTTATAAATGATAAAAAGAATGAAGGTAAAACTCTTGTTCGTTTTACTCGTTAATTTTTTTTATAAAAATAGAGATAAAATAGAAAGTCTCGTATAAAAACTTAAAAATTTGAGTAATAAAATCCTCAATAAAATATAAATTTTAAATTTATATTTTATATAAATTTAAAAGGACTAAGTCCTTGTTATTTTTTATTTGGAAATATTATTATTTTATAAACTCATTATACTTTCATATGTTTGTCCATTAAAATCATTATTATAAATATATGTAGCTTTATTTGTAAATACACCTTTTTCATCTTTCCATCTTGAAAAATATTCAAAATCATGAGCATAACCTGCTTCGTTTCTATCTTTCCATAAACCATATTTAACAGATAAATCGAATTTTTGACAAACACCAGTAGTATCAATTCTACCTTTTCTTAATTCATCTAAATATAATTCTTTACCATCAATAATCATAGAATTAACAATATATGTTACTTCTTTGTCTTTTTTAATTTCATCAACAAATGTTTGTAAATGATTTTCTAATAATTCATTATCATCATCTAAATAACAAAACCAATTACTATTGCACATCTTCTTAATAGCATAATTTCTAGGAACAGCTCCACCACTTCCATAGTTTTTAGGTAAATTAATATATTTAAATCTTTTATCTTTAGCATTATCATAATTTTTAACAAAATCTTCAAGTTGGGAACATTTATCTCCTACTAATAATATTTCAAAATTGGTATAAGTTTGTTTAAATACACTATCTAATGCTTTTTTTAAATAATCTTTTCTATTATAAGTTGGAATAACAATACTTAATAAAGGATTATTTTCATCTTGATCATTGTGAACATATAAATAATCTAATATAGGATATTGAAAATAATTAATTTCATAATCTAAATGAGATGTAGGAATTTTATTATGAAAATCATCATCAACTTTTAATTCTAAAAATCTATTATGTATATCTTTTTCATGTAAATATCTAATTTGATTTACTAAATATTGTATTAAAGCATTTCTATGAAATGTAAAATTATCTCCTCCGTTATTTCTATATTGTAAATATAATAATTCTGGTATATGACACCATCTATATTTATTCATTGTTCTTACTATTAAATCATAATCATCTGCTACTTGTAATGTATCCATATGACCTCCAACATCTAAATATGCTTTTTTAGTCCAACATCTAAAATGATTAGGAACACCAACAATATGTCTTTGAACAACAGGATTTACTCTATGAGTTTTATATATATTATGAAAATCGTTATTATGCCATTGTTTATAATAAGATCCAAATCCTAAACCAAAATAATCACCATATCTAAATGGTTGTAAAGTATCTTCAATTAATTCTACACAATCACTATAAAAAAATCCTGCATCTGGATATTTTCTACTTGCATTTATTAATCTATCAAATGTTTCTGGTAATATATCGTCATCATGATCTAATTCAAAAATAAATTCACCTTTAGATACACTAGCACAAAATAATTTATTTTCACCAATACTACCATTATTTTTATGTCTTTTAAATATTTTAATACGATGATCTGATTCAGCTAATTCAATTAATGTTTTCCATGTATTTTCTGTTTTTGAATCATCTATAATTATCCATTCCCAATTATTATATGTTTGATTTAATAATGATTTATAAGGTCTATATATTCTATGTTTACTTTCATATGCTGGTGTAATTACACTTATCAAAGGACTATATTTTTTACCTTCATTTTTATAACCATTAAAAATACAATATTCAACATGACTAATATTTAAATCTTTTATATCACTAATATGAATCCAACTTTTTCTATATTCAAATGTTAAATAATTACTTAATATTGTTCCTAAACTTCCTTCATATATATTTCCAATTGTTATTATACCTCTTGGTTTAATATCAATTAAAATTCTTTCTAATTTTTTAATATGTTTTTCTTTATCTAAATTTATATCCCAATGATAATGTATAAATGATAAAAATTCATGTTTACATTTTTCTACATCTTTTAGAATATTATTTATATGTATGACTAAAACAGGATAATGGCAATTAATATTAAAATAACCAGTAAAATCATTTTTAAATATACTTAATTCATTATCTTTACATAATTGAATATTATCATCAAAATGATAAAAAATTCCATTTTCATACATATATGTTCTTAAATCTCTTATTTTTTCCATTGTAGTAGCTTCACACCACCCCCATCTATCATTTTCATGTTTTTTTTCATATAATAAATTATCTTTAAATTCTATTATTTCATCTTTATCATTATATTCTGGCAATGGATATACATTTTTTTCTATATAGTCTTTATTTCTTCTTATTACTGGATTAAATGTAAATAAAAAATTTTTAATTTCTATCATACGTATACCTCCAAGTTCTTCTTCATTTGAAAAAAGTAATTTAGTATTTATTAATTTATCTTTATAATTAAAATTATCTTTATGTTCATGACATAAATAAGGAATTGTTCTACTCCATCCATATCTATATTCTTCATCTGAATTACCATATGCTCTTAAAGCTATTGTTGATACATCATCATTATTCTCTAAGAAATGAATACATAATTTTAACCAATCTTTTGTTATTATTTTAGAAGGATCAATAATCCAATCATCTTCAATATGTAATACATATTTAAAATGTTTAGTTAAATTATATAAATAATTATTTGCTTTTGAAACACCCATATTTTCTTCAGTATGTAAAACACATTTTATATTATAAGAAGGATCTTTATTATATAAAACGCATATATTTTCAATAGTTTTAACATAAGATTTACTACAACTTTGAACTAAAATATTAATAACAGTAGTAGAAATTATATTTTTAAAATTTGTATTTTCGATAAATTGTTTAAAAGTCGAAAATAATAGAGGATTATCATTATATGATAAAAATGTAATAGATAAAAAATCTGACATTTTTTATTATAATTTAATTTTATAAATTAAATTATATTTACTTTTAAATTTGATTATTTTTATGTAGGAAAAAAACGATTTTCTCAATGTAAAAAATTATTTAAATAGTTCTTACATAATTTTCATCTTCTTTAGCTTTTTTTGCTACTTCTGGATTTGCTGTTTTATTCCATACATATATAGCATTTAATCTTTTAATTATAGTTCCATTTCCTTCTTTATTTACTGCTTTTTTTAAAGCTTTTCTTCTCATTATTTTAGGTAATTCCATATAATAACCATATTTCATCAGAGCTCCTTGTTTAACAGATTTTATAACTTTATATTTTCTACTACCCCCTCTAGAAACACCTTTTCTACCTTTTTCTTTAATGCATTTAGACGAAACATAGTATTTTTTACCAGATTTTCTTACAGCAGTATAAGATTTTCTTCTAATATAACCATAAGGACACCCTGATTTATAACTTTTTTTACTTTTTGATTTCATTATTTATAAAATAATTTAAAGAAATAAAATATTTATTTTTTAATTTAAAATAAATATTTAATAAATATAAAAATGTCAAAAATTCTTGATAATTTATATTTAGGTAATATTGAAGATATTAATAATATTCATTTCATTAAAAATAATAATATTCAATTAATTATTAACTGTGCTTCTGAAGTTATCGTTCCTTCTTCTTATGATGATATGAATATTTCTATTATTAATT
>Ga0247834_1005211_pt1 | contig 15612 bp, 20 predicted proteins | sample LaCruzMarch2015__8_FD_187118 | JGI IMG/M metagenome (GOLD analysis project Ga0247834, IMG submission 187118) | Freshwater microbial communities from meromictic Lake La Cruz, Castile-La Mancha, Spain - LaCruzMarch2015_12m | ecosystem: Environmental > Aquatic > Freshwater > Lake | place: Spain... | reverse complement strand
CGCGCCGCTGCTATCGAGACAATTCGCAAGGCTGAGGAGCGCGAGGCCAAGGCCGCCGCAGCTGCTTCTGACTTCATTGTCACCGAAACCGCAAAGTCCGATATGGACTATGTTCGCGCACTCGCAAAGGGTGAGATTCGCTCTCACAACTTTGAGACTCGCGGAACTCTAACCCCATCAGGTTCATCTGGTCTAGTGCCACAGTCCTTCGTAGCTCGCGTCTATGACCTAGCTCGCGAAGTCGGCCCAATGCTAGACCTTGGAGAGCGTTTTGACACTCAGTCTGGTGAAGATCTAAAGATTCCAACCTTGACTGCTTACGCAACCGCTGGTTACGAAGCTGCTGGTGCAGAGATTGACGAGTCGGAGCCAACCTTCAGCTCAATCACTCTTGGCGCAAAGAAGTATGGCTTCCTAGTTCCAGTTGCTCGTGAGCTAATCGAAGACGGCGGTGTAGATGTCGCTGAGGTTCTAGCTCGTGCAGCTGGAAACTCAATCGGTGTTGCTGTAAACGCAGCTCTAACCACCGGTGCAGGTGGAGCTTCAGCTCCAACCGGTATCGTTACCGCAGCAGGAACCGGTGTATCCGGAACCATCGCTGGCGGTCTATTCACCGCAGACCAGCTGATTGACCTTGTTTACTCAGTAGACGGCGCAGTTCGCAGATTGCAGGGAACTGGTTGGCTAATGGCCCCATCTGCTATCCGCAACGCTCGTAAGCTAAAGGACAACGATGGTCAATACCTGTTCCAGCCTTCACTTCAGGCAGGACAGCCAGACTCACTACTTGGCTTCCGCGTAAACGAAAACCCCGGAATGGCAGCAGTTGGTTCAGCTGCCGCTTCGGTTGGTTTCGGATACCTACCAAGCTACAAGATTCGTGTAGCAGGTGGCCTACGCGTTGACAGAAGCGATGACTACAAGTTCGCAAACGACCTTGCAGTATTCCGTTTCTTGATTCGCATTGACGGAAACCTGTCACATCAGAGTCACTTCCAGATTTTCAAGGGTTCAGCAGCATAGTTCCCTAAAATCTGAGCAAGACCCTCACCCAAAAGGTGGGGGTTTTTGCTATTGTGGGGATAGAAAGGAAACCAATGAAGCCAGAGAAACTAGACCTGACCATAACTACTTGGTCAAACTCGCCCTATCAGCCGACCGGGTATGGGATGCAAATCGGCATCCTGCTCGACTTCCTAGTCAAGCATGGAGTCAACGCCGCTCACTCATCGAACTGGGGACTAGAGGGGAACAACTCCACTCACAAGACCGCCTATGGTGAAATCCCTCACTATGCCAGAGGTTACGATCCGATGTCGCAGGACGCTCTTGCGGTAGCTCACAAGATGCAGGCAGGGAAGAAAGATTACAAAGATTACATCCTGACGCTAGGCGATGTCTGGACACTCAAGCCAGAAGTATGGCCTGCCGATGAGTTCCCTAGAATCCTGTCTTGGGTTCCACTAGACCACATCTCAATGCCCCCTGCTGTCGCAGCTTGGCTAAAGAAAGATAATGTCACACCTATCGCAATGTCACCTTTTGGCAAAGCGCAGCTAGATGAAGTCGGCATTGAAGGTCACTACATCCCTCACGCTATTGACACAGTTTCTACTTTCAGGCCAACCAACAAAATTGGCAAGCAAGATGCGCGAGAGTTTCTAGGCATAAAGGAAGATGACTTCCTAATTGTAATGAACGCCGCCAACAAGGCAAACAAGTCAGTCCATCGCAAGGCTTTCGCTGAGGCTCTAATGGCTTTCGCTATCTTTAGACAGAAAGTCCCTAACTCCTATCTCTACATTCACACCGAGCCAAAGGGTATCTACGGCGGTTTTCATTTACCGCGCATTGTCCAGAATTGTGGACTTCCGCTTGACTCGGTTATCTTCCCTGATCAGATTGACTACCGAATCGGCATTGACCCAGAAGACCTAGCTGGCTTCTACTCGACTGCCGATGTCTGTCTGCAACTTTCTATGGGTGGTGGCTTTGAGATTCCGATTATCGAGGCGCAGGCTTGTGGAACTCGCGTCATTGCTACCGACTGGACTGGGCCGAAAGACCTAATCGCCGAAGATGGCTTTAGGGTGTCGGGTCAGTTGTTCTGGGATGAGGCTCAGGCGGCGTGGTGGAAGACGCCTTCGATTGCCTCTATCGCGCAACAGCTAGACAACGCTTACGAGGTAGCAAAGGCAGAGGGCAGACACTCAGAGACCTCACGCAAGTTCGCGCAGCAGTTTGATTCTCAGAAGGTTTGGAATCACTACTGGCTACCTTTCCTAAGGGAATTAGTTTGATTCTTATTGTCCCTGTCCTCAACCGCTACGACCTACTTCAGCGGATGCTTGACAGCATTGACTACCCTGTCGAGCTTTTGATAATTGACAACGGCGGTCAGCTACCTGAAATCCGCGTTCCTGAAATTGTAAAGAAAACTCACATCTTGACTATGCCTTGTAATCAAGGCGTGTCAGCAAGCTGGAACTTAGGAATCAAGTGCTTTCCCTTTGCACCCTATTGGAGCTTTACTTCGGCGGACACTCAGTTCCACCCCGGTGCGCTTCAGAAGCTGGCAGAGGCTTCTCGACCTGACTGCCTAACTCTAAACAACGCTTTTCCTTTCTATCAGTCGTTCAGCGTTGGGGAGCAGCTAGTTCAAGAGGTCGGACTGTTTGACGAGAGTATCTATCCGATTTACTTTGAAGATAATGACTACGAACGCAGGGTAAGTAAAAAAGGCTTTCCTGTCCTGAAGGTCGAAATCCCAGTCCATCACCATAACGCTTCTACGATTCACGATACTTCAACGCCAAACCGAAACGGCGTGAGCTGGCCTTCGAATCAGGCTTACTTTCAAAACAAATGCGACACCGATGACTATTCAGAGGGTCGTTGGAATCTCGAAAGGATTAGGGCAAACAGTTGGCACAAGTAACAATCACAGGAGTCGCAGGATTCTTAGGCTCGCACTTAGCTGATCGCTTCTTAGCCGAGGGCTGGCAGGTCAAGGGCGTGGATTCGCTAATTGGCGGTTATGCCTCCAATGTCCCTAAAGGCGTGGAGTTTTACGGCTATGACCTAGCCTCAGATGTCGAAACAATCGAGGATGCGTTCGATGGCTCAGAACTGGTTATACACGCGGCCTGCACAGCTTATGAGGGGCTTTCAGTCTTCTCCCCTAGTCTGGTAGTCAAGAACACTGTTCAAGCCTCTATAAACGCTCTGACGGCTTCTCAGAGGCAGGGTGTGAAGAAGTTTATTTACCTGTCTTCAATGGCTCGTTATGGCTCAATCCCAACCCCTTACAACGAAGACCAAGAGCCTTGCCCACAAGACCCTTATGGTATCGCCAAACTAGCCAGCGAGAAGCTAGTCCGTAACCTTTGCAACACTCACGGAATGGATTGGGTCATTCTTGTCCCTCACAACATCATTGGGCCTAGACAGAAATACGATGACCCCTTTAGAAATGTCGCTTCGATTATGACTAACCGACTACTTCAGGGCAAGCCACCGATTATCTATGGTGACGGCGAACAGATGCGATGCTTTAGCTTTATTCAGGATGTCGTTGAACCTTTATGGACAGCCTGCCACTCACCCAAAGCTTTGAGTCAGGTGATAAACATTGGCCCTGACGAAGAAGCGGTAACCATAAACCAACTAGCTCAAAAGCTTCAGAAAATTATTGGAACAGACCTAGAGCCTATCTACATCGGGGGCAGACCACAGGAAGTCAAGATTGCCCTTTGCTCTAGTCGAAAGGCTAGGGAGCTTTTGAACTATCGAACCTCTACAACCCTTGACGAGGGCTTGACTGATCTAGTCAACTGGATTCGAGACAGGGGAACAAAAGAATTTGAGTATCACCTGCCAATAGAAATCCACACCGAAGCCCTGCCTGAGACTTGGGCTAGGCGTTGGTTCTAGCGGTAGAATTAGGGTAGGAGAACTAATGGCTATATCAAATGGTTACGCAACCCTAATCCAACTAAAGTCAGCAATCGGTATAGCCGATGGCATAGATGACCCAATGCTAGAGATGGCTATTGAGTCTGCCTCTCGCCAAATTGACTCTTACACCGAGCGTTACTTTTACAACGCAGGAACAGCCGTAAAAGTCTTTGCACCGCTTGACAATTATGTCTGCGCCACCGAGGACTTTATTACCCTGACCAAGGTCGAGACTTCAGAAGACGGCGAGTCTTACGACACAGAATGGTCTGCAAGCGACTGGCAGAATGAGCCGCTAAATGGTCGCGCAGGTGGGTTGGTAACTTCCTTCACTCAAATCAGGGCCATCGAGGATTATCTATTCCCCTACCGCAACGGCGAGGCAACTGTTCGCCTGACTGGAACTTGGGGTTGGAGCGCGGTTCCTATCGCCATCACTCAAGCCACCATCATTCTTGCATCGCGCATCTTCAAGCGACTTGACTCACCGCTAGGAATTATCTCTAACGAGCTTGGCTCAATGCGTGTCGGGTTCAGGTTGGACCCGGATGTTCAGCACTTGATTGACCCTTACAGGAAGATTGCAGCAGCGTAATGGCAAGCATCACCGAACTGCGCGAAGGGATTGCCGCTAACCTAGCGACTATCCCCGGATTGAGAACCGCTGCCACAATCCCTGATAATCCAAACCCACCGATTGCGATTGTTCAGCTCAATAGAGTTCAGTATCACCAAGACTTTAAGCGTGGGATGACCGAATACAACTTCGCCGTTCAGGTAGTTGTTGGCAGGGTAGATGAAAGAAGCGCACAACAAAGACTTGATCTCTACTGCTCAAGCACAGGGGAATACGCTGTGGGACTTGCGATAGAATCGGATAGGACACTAGGCGGAAAGGCCTTTGACTGCATAGTGACCGAAATGACGAACTACGGCTCAGTGCTGATTTCAGATGTTACTTATCTGGCAGCCGAGTTCAATGTTCGTGTCTTAGCTAGCTAACACATAGGAGAAAATAAATGGCAAAGCAAATCCTGACGGATGTTGTGGTTCAGCTCAATGGAACCTCAATCTCTCAGAATGTCAACAGCGTGGAGCTAACCACTACTGCTGACGCTATTGAAACCACCGCATTCGGCTCTGCCGGATGGAGAACCTATCAGGGTGGTCTAAAGAGCGGATCAGTAACACTAGCTCTACACAACGATTACGCTTCAACAGCACTCGACAGCATCCTCTACAACCTATTCAACAGCATCGCAACTGTAACCATCTTCCCTGCCGGAACCCCAGTTGGAACCAGCACCCCGAAGTATGAGTTCACCGCTCTAGTGGACAATGTTGCTCCTGTATCAGGTGCAGTAGGAGACCTAGCTGTGCAGAACCTCACTTGGACAATCACAGGTGCAGTCAACCGAGGCACTATCTAAATAACTAAATAGAAGAAAGGAAACCCAAGATGAGAATGCAACTAGAAGTAGAGTTCGCAGACGCTACCAAAAAAGATGTCTTAGTAGTGATGTCCGATATGGTGAAGTTTGAAAGCGAGTTCTCTATAAGCATCGCCAAGCTAGGGCAGGAGATGAAGATAACTCACCTGCTCTGGCTTGCTTGGTCAGCCCTAACCCGAACTAAAGAAACAACGCTCGGCTTTGACGCTTGGGTGGATACAGTTTCCTCAGTGGGAGCGACTGACCCAAAAGCATCAAAGGGCTAGGAGATAGCTCTGCTCATTGGTATCTAGTGTCCTTGGCTTATGAATACAAAATAAGCCCAAAGGAATTGCTAGAGATGGATGAGCGAATGGTTTGGACTATGGGTCGCTATCTTGTGTGGCGAAACCAAGAACTGAACAAGTGAAGACCGCCTCAATCGGGGCGGTTTTCCTTTAGGTAGAATTGACTAGAGGTGTTCGATGTTCAAGACAAGTGCCACAATCAGCGCAAAAGACATAAACCAAACCTTGCGCAGGGTAAGAGAAACAGAACCTGACCTAAGAAAAAAGTTTGTGAACAACATCCGCTCAATAGCAAAAGAGGCTGAGTCACCTATAAAGTCTGGAATCCGCCGCGTTGAACCCCTAAGTGGTATGAAAGACCACTACGGAGTCACTTCTTGGAACAATGGCAAGTATGCGCCTGATGCTACTCAAATTAGGGTCAAGGCAAAGGCTGGCGGCAGAAGTCTAACTACTTCTTTAGTAAGCATTAAAATTAGATCAGCAGCAGTAAGCATTTTAGATATGGCTGGTCGCTCGCGCCGAAGCGTTGGTAAGGGTAAGAGAAACTCAGGACTTACCCCAGTTGTTAGAAGAACCGCAGATGGGAGTCTTATTGCCTACGCCCGCAGAACCACAGTTGAGGCAGGGACTAAGTTTATAGCTAATCTGAACGCTGCTGCTGGGGTTGTAAAAGGCGCGGCTTCTCGCATTGCTTGGCCCTCAGTTGAACAAAACTTACCGCAGTTTGAACGCCGCATAGATAAGGTTGTAAATGACTTTTATCGAGACGCTAACAGGAAGAACCGCTAAATGGCAGTAAATGTTGTCCTCAAATCTGTCTTTGATGATAAAGGACTAAAGCAAGCTCAAAAAGAGCTTAGTAAAATTGGCAAGACTGTCGGTGTTGCCTTTGCTGCTGTGAGTGCAGCGACAGTTGGAGCGGCTGTTGCCCTAACTCGCTTTGGGCTAGAGACCATAGAAGGCGCAGAAAAAGCTGCCATTGCTCAAAGACGGCTCGACCAAGTTGCTCAGTCAATGGGCATCTTCGGGGATCAGGCTGCTCAGGTTTCAACTCGACTAGGTAAGTTTGCCGAGGCTAATGAGCTAATAGTCGGTGTTGACGCTGATGTCATAAAGTCCACCCAAGCCAAGCTCCTGACCTTCAAGGAACTAGCCGCCACCGCCGACACAGTTGGCGGCTCTATGGACAGAGCAACAATGGCAGCTCTCGACTTAGCTGCCGCAGGGTTCGGATCAGCAGAGACTAACGCTGTTCAGTTAGGTAAAGCACTCCAAGACCCAATCAAGGGAATCACCGCACTAGCTCGCGCAGGTGTGACTTTCACGCAGGTTGAGAAAGATAAAATCCGCGCCCTTGTTGAATCAGGCAACATTCTTGAGGCTCAAAATCTAATACTGTCTGCCATTGAAACACAGGTTGGTGGAACGGCAGAAGCCACAGCTTCAGCCTTTACCAAGATAGAACTAGCAACTAATCAAGTCAAAGATGCAATCGGTGAGGCTTTATTACCTGTCTTTGAGGAGTTTGCAGACGAAATAGTCAAGGTCACGCCAGAACTGTCGGCTGCCTTAGCACCTGCCGCTCAAGCGGTTGCGACAATCTTCCGCGACGAAGTCCTACCTGCCATCAAGAACTTCACTCAATGGCTGGCTTCGCCGCAGGGTGTAAAAACAATCAAAGACCTTACTCAGGCTGTGGTTGACTCTGTCCAAAACTTCATAAACTTTGCAGGTTTGGTAATCAGAAACAAAGACGCAATCCTTACCTTTGCAATCGCAATCGGTAGCACAATCGCAATCTTAAAAGCCTTTGAGTTTGCGGTCAGATTAGCTGCTGCTGCGAAGGTTGCACTTTCTATCGCTGCGACTCTAACGCCTTGGGGACTTATTGCAACGGCAATCTTCGGAGTTGTAACCGCAATCACCGCTCTAACCATTGGGGCTAAGTCTGCCGCTAACGAGGTAGAAGCCCTAGAAATGGAAACAGGGGCATTAGAAAGGGAACTACAAAACCTAAAGACAGCTTTCAAGAATGGTGCAATCTCTCAGGAAGATTATGAGCGTCAAAGCAAGGCCGTTGGAGAAGCCTTAGACAAGGCAAGAGAAGCGACTAACAGACTCAACAATAGCTCACTAGCTAAGTTCCGCTCTCAGCTAGGTGACACAAGAGGTGACGCAGAAAGATTAGTCAACGCACAACGCGAGCTATTCCTAGCAATGGGCAGGACTCTCCCAACTAACGCTAGACCAGTTAATCCGTTCACCGCAGAAACTACCGGGGCAGGTGGCAGAAGTGGCCCGACTCAGTTCGAGCAAGTCCAAAAGATTATCAAGGACACTCAGAAGAAACTTGCTAAGGCGCAAGAGGATTACCGCAAGGCGCAGAGTGCTGCTCAGACTGCGTTCAATAAGGCCACCGCTGCCGCAACTGAGCGATTCAACGAGGCTTCGATACAGGCAGAAAAACAAAAGAACGAAGCCCTAGAGCAAGCACTCAAAACTCACAATGAGAATGTTCGCAGGATTCAGTCTGACTTCGCACAGCGTCAAGCCGACATCATCACTCAGTCAATCAACCGCCTAAGAGATGCCTTTGCTTCTGCTGTGAGAACCAATGTCGCTGACATCTTTGCCCAAGATGAAATCGCAGGATCAGTTGACAACCTAGTAGCCAACCTCAGAGACCGACTTACCGCCTCGCGCAACCTAGTCTCAAATGCTGCCCTATTAGCCTCTCAGGGCTTCTCTCAGACTTTTATAGAGCAGGTGGTGGGGGCAGGGCTAGAAACAGGCAACGAGCTGTCACAGGCGATTCTAGAGGCTACCCCTGAGACTCAGCGCGAGCTAAGGGAACTGTTTGGCGCACTTGAGTCCGAGTCTGAAACCGGTATGGATTCTCTGGCGCGGACAATGTTTGAGAAAACAGGTCTTGCCACTACTGAGCTCAAGAAGCTGTTTAGTCAGACACAGGTAGACCTAGCTGAATCCCTAAAACAGGCTCAGCTTGACTACACCTCATCACAGCAGTCAATCCTGCAATCCTTTGATGACGCGATGGCTAGCGCGACCAAAGCTAGAGACGATGCTTTTGCTCAAGCCAATGAGCAGCTAAATGATTCGCTAAATGCAGCGAGAGATGCGTTTATTGAAACTGTCAATGAAATCAAAGAAGCGTTTTTAGAGCAGATCGCCGCAGTCGAGGGTGGACTAGGTGGACTAAAGAGAACAGTTGACCAGCTAATTGCGCTGATGAATCAGCTAGCAATTCAGGGAACACCTAAGATTTCTACAATGCCATCAGCCCCAACCGGGGTCACTGCTCCAGTTATTACCACCCTGCCAATAAGTTCTAAGAAGCCGACTGTCGTAAACAACAACACATTCAACATAAAGAGCGACGCTACTCAAAGCCCTGCAATGGTCGGTGGTGCGGTATCTAAGGCAATCAACAAATACACCAGAGGCGGCGGTGGACTTGCTGCTGGAGTTGGGCCGGTTGCCCTCTAATGCCACAGCCAACACAGAAAGTCGAAATCGGTTTCGACCTGACCGATACGGGGACAGGGCCGTATTTTCGACTAGATGACCCGATTGCAGGTGTCCTAGACAACACTGAGTTTCTCTTGGGTGGAACGCTGTTCTTCGATGTCACTTCCCTAGTGACCTCAATCTCAATCCGCCGAGGCAAGAACCGCGAGCTTGACCAATACGATCAGGGGCTTGCGAATGTTGTCTTCAATAACAATCAGCGAACCTTTGACCCTGAGTTTGCAGGTTCACCTTACGCAGGGCAGATTATTCCTAAGCGTCAAATCAGAATTTCGTCAGGTAATGAAATACAGTTCTTCGGTTTGGTGGATGACTGGAACCTGTCCTATGAAACTAATGGCGATTCGATAGCTGCTGCCGCTTGCTCTGATGCAACTGCTGTCTTTGCTAACCAGACTTTATTTGAGAGAACTAACACAATCCAGAAGTCAGGGGAAAGAGTAAATGAAATTCTTTCCTTACCTGAAATTAACTGGCCTCTATCCCTAAGACAAGTAGACACCGGACTAATGACGCTAGGGGCAGACACAATCCCCGACAACACAAACGCCCTGTCTTACTTCCGACTTATCGAGCAGTCAGAACCGGGGTCGTTCTTTATCGGTAAGGACGGCTCTGTTGTATTCAAAGACCGCACTGCTGCCCCTGTCTCGAACGGCGTGACCCTAGCCGATGACAACTCAGGAATCCCCTATCAGTCAATCAGGGTGCAGTATGGATCAGAACTATTGGCTAATGAGATTGTGTTGGAGTCAGGGATAACAAATACCCAAGTGACTCAGACCGACCTTGACTCAGTTGAGGAATACGGAATCTTCAACCTGACCCGAACCGGACTTCTAATCGGCAATGACACCGACCTAGAGGCTTTGGCTGACTTCTACGCTCAGAAGTTCGCTGAGCCTGAATACCGCTTTGAGTCGGTGGACATCCTGTTAGACGAGTTGAGCGCAGGGGAACAAGAAGCATTACTAGCCCTTGAAATCGGCGATGTTGTCCAAATCAAATTCACCCCGAACGAGATACCCCCTGCCATCTCGAAATACGCCGAGATTATCCGCGTTGACCACAATGTTGACCTGAACAACCACATCCTCTCACTAGGCTTCTCAACACTCGACTTTGCCCTGTTCGTGCTGGATGACGCTGAGTTTGGTAAGCTTGACGCAGGCAACGCGTTAGCCTTCTAGGAGAAATATGTCAGGTCTAGGCCGCAAAGTTTTTACAGCCGGTGAGGTGCTTACCTCCGATAATGTTCAGGGATACCTTCAGGATCAGGCCGTTATGGTCTTTGCCGGGACAGCGTCAAGAGGCTCGTTCATTGGGACAGCCACAGAGGGAATGGTTACTTACTTATCTGATGTCAATGAGATTCAGGTAGCAACCGCGACAAACACTTGGGCAACTGTCTTTCCTGTTTCCCTGCCCACAACCGCAGTCAACTCCATCACCACCGCTTATACGGCGGTGGCAGGGGATGAAAATGACACGATTTATGTTTCGGGAACTGCCGCTGTAACTGTAACTGTCCCAGACATCCTGTCTGTCGGTGGAAGGGTTGACATCTTCCGCAACGCAGGTGGAACTGTAACCATCGCCGCAGGAACAGGCGTAACCGATTGGGGTGGCGCAGGAACAGCAGGAACCGCTGTGACCTTCAAGATTGACCAAACCTACAACGCCGCAACCGTTCTAAAGGTTGCTGCTAACACCTATCGAGTAGTTGGAAAGATCACTGCATAATGCCTATTCCATTGGGGATTCTTGCTGTTGCAGGTGCAGGGGCAGGCTTTGATCTTGAATACCTAATTGCTGCTGGTGGGGGTGCTGGTGGTGATACAGGAGCGGCTGGTGGTGGTGGTGCTGGCGGTGTTCTAACTGGCACACTAAAAACCGCAATCGCAGGTGTTACGCATACCATTACGATTGGGGCAGGCGGTTCCGGTCAAGATGCAAACAGTCGCGGTAATAATGGCAATAATTCTACATTTGGTTTAGTGGGAACCTCTACTGGTGGCGGTGGCGGTGCTAGAGGTGGAACAACAAATGGAAAATCTGGTGGTTCTGGTGGTGGTGGTGGTGGCAGTAATGAACTTAGAACTGGAGGGTCAGGGATTTCTGGACAGGGTAATAATGGTGGCTCAGGAACAGTTTCAAGTGATGGCCCTCCTTTTACTGGACAAGTTGGCGGCGGTGGTGGCGGTAGGAATGCAGTTGGTTCTTCTGACAATGGCAATGGTGGCAATGGTGTTTTATTTGATGGTTCTTATTATGGTGGCGGCGGTGGCGGGGCTCGGCGCGATACTTCATCAAATATGGGTCAGGGTGGATTGGGTGGCGGTGCAAATGCCTCTCTGTTTGGAGCAAGTGCGGCTACGGCAAATACTGGTGGTGGTGGGGGTGGGTCAGATAGCACATCCGCAAATGCTGGAGGTTCGGGTGTTGTAATTATTAGAACCCTTTCAACAGTTCCTGAGTTTGTAACAACAGGATCACCAACGATTACAGTCTCAGGTGGATTTAGAAAGTATGTTTTTACTGGTTCAGGAAGCGTGACAATCTAATGGCTCATTTTGCAGAAATAAATCAAAACTTTATTGTTACTAGAGTTTTAGTAATAGACAATTCTCTTGAAAATATAGGACAAGAATTTTTATCAGACAATTTAGCTCTTGGTGGGACTTGGATACAAACAAGCTATAACGCTAATTTTCGTAAAAATTTTGCCGCAATAGACTATATTTATGATGTTGAAAGAGATGCCTTTATTCCGCCAAAGCCATTTTCATCTTGGATATTAGAAGAACAAACTTGTCAATGGAAATCACCAGTTAAAAAACCTGATGATGGTAAAATTTATGTCTGGAATGAGGAATCTTTAAGTTGGATTGAAGCATAGGCGTAATTTATGGGAGACGAAACGACAGGCTTGCGAATCACGCAACGCGATATCTATGAAAAGCTAATCGAGCTTCAAGCGGTGCAAATTGAGCTGGTTGCCGATATAAAAAACCTCAAAGACCTACCTAATCGAATGAATGCCGTAGAGCAGAAACTAGCTCGCTTTGAGTGGATTGAACGCTTAGCCTTTGCCGCGCTCGGTGCAGGACTGTCAGGATTTGTAGCTGCGCTATGGTCACTAATAAGATAATCGCCCCGGTGAAGGGGAAATACACAGTCACCTCACCCTTCGGGTTTAGGGTTCATCCGATCACAAAGAAGAAAAGACTTCACGCTGGGGTAGACATCGTGACAGGTAGAGAAGACACAAAGATAATCTCACCCGAAGCAGGACTTGTATTAGAGGCTCGTAAGTCAACTGCCCCCGGTGGTGGATATGGATACTTTGTAAAGCTCAGGGGTGCGTCAGGGGCAACTCACTTATTCGCACACTTGGTTGAGGGCTCGATTGCGGTCAAAGTCGGTGACAGGGTAAAACAAGGACAGACTTTAGGCATAATGGGCACTACTGGAGCTTCAACAGGTATTCACTTGCATTGGGAAGTCAGGGGCAGAGTTCCGGTAGACCCTATCAAGTGGATGGAACGGCAGAATGCCTAGCTGGAAACATCGCAGAAGGCTTATTTATTTATCTTTTACCCTGTCTGCGTTTATGATTCTGTTTGGTGCTGTCACCTATGCTGCTGACTCATCAGTCTCACGCGAGCTAATCATCGGTGGGGTTGCTTTGATTAGTATTATCTTGACGGCTTACACAGCTTTCGCTACTTACGAAGATGTCAAAACAAGAAAGGAAGATAATGAAATTCTTTAGCTATCAGTTCTGGTCTTACGCAGGGGAAAGAAGCATAAAAACAGTTGCTCAGGCGGCTATTGCTTTTCTCGGTGCTGGATCAGTAGGGCTATTCGCGATTGACTGGGCAGGTCTAGCCTCTGTTTCTTTAGGCGCAGGACTTCTCAGCGTGTTGACTTCTATTGTGAGCCATAAGGAATAGACTTAGCTCGTTCATTGTTGTCCCCCAACAAGCCCCCTGATTTCGGTCAGGGGGTTTCATCTTTCTTGAGGGGTAGTGCCAGCCCAGATACCGAACTTCTGACCTGACTCAACCGCATAGCGGAAACACTCGGCCCTCACCGGACATTCTGAGCAGAGTCTTTTGGCAATCAGGGTCAAAAGCTGCCGTTTCATAGGGTCACGCTGATCTTCTGGATACATCACTTCGGGAAAGTCCTCACAGGGAACACCGCCAGCGGCGTGTATAGCCCTTAGCAGGCGATAGTGTTTCTCGTCAAAGTGGGCCATTGCTAGAGTTTACAAAAATAAATGTCGGAGGCAGGGTAGAAACTAAGGCTATGGAAAATTACTCACCTGAAACATTCGGTAACGGAACCCTTATCGGTGTTTTCGAACCCGGTAGCCCTGAGTGGCACAAGGCTCGTAAAGAGTCAATCGGCGGATCAGACATCTCGACTATCTGCGGTCTCAATCCGTTTCAAAGTCCTTATCACTTATGGGCGGTCAAGACCGGGAAGATTGAAAATACAGTTCAAGAAAACTGGGCTATCCGGTTTGGTAAGGCATTTGAACAACCGATTCTAGAACTTTGGCAACAAGAGCATCCAGAGTTCGAAGTTTTTACTACAGGAACTTATCAGGACACCCTCCTACCATTTAGACACGCAAACCCAGATGCCATTGCAAGGCATAGAGAAACTGGTGAGTGGGTCGTTATTGAAGTCAAAACTGGTAGACAAACTTGGGAAAGTATCCCAGATGGTTATAGGGCGCAGTTGCTTCACTATGTAGACATTCTTGACCTGCAACGAGGTTTTCTAGTAGCAGTCGCAGGGATGACTTGGTATGACTTTGAGATACAGCGTGACGATTTTGAAATAGGCGCACAGCGTCAGTTCGCTCAGGAGTTTATGGCCTGCGTGTTCGCAGACCAGAAGCCCGCTTGGGATGGGTCAGAGTCCACCTACGAAGCGGTGCGGTATCAGAACCCACACATTGACGATACCGAGGTAGAGATTGACTCGCTGTTTCTGTTAGCTAACGCGCAGGATGCTTACGACAAAGCCGAACAGGAATTGCGCTACTACAAATCTCAAACACTAGACGCAATGGGTCAAGCCAAGAGTGCCTATATCGAAATAGATGGACACAGGGTAAAAATTGCTTCAAGACAAGCAAAAAGAGACGGACTACCTTATCTAGTAGTTCACAAGAGGAAAGGAAAATAGTGCCAAAATTTGACTTGGATTCTTATTCGACAGTTGCCGAGAGGTTAGCTCAGTTTCATTCTGATTACCCTGACGGCAGAATTGCTACCAACTTGGTATCACAGCTTGACTTAGGGTCGGGAAAAATGAACTGGGTTGTCAGGGCAGATGTTTTCCTAAGTGCTGGCGATCACGCGAACAACCTGCCAAAGTCAACCGGCTACGCTGCCGAGACCGATGGAACAGGTGGAGCTAATAATGTTGCAGCCCTACCCAATGCCGAGACATCCGCGATTGGTCGCGCTCTTATGGTGATGGGTTATGCAATGAATAAAAACCCAAACGCTTTAGCCTCACGCGAGGAGATAATCAAAGTTGTTGCGCAGGACTGGCTAGAGAAAGCTGCTACCCTAGAAACAATCGAGCAGTTGCGCGAGCTATACACTCAGGCAAGAGCAAGCAACGCTCCTAAAGAAGTTTTGGAAAGGCTAAAAGGTTATGCTGACCGATTTGCAGAAAGCCAAGCTCAAGGAACTTCAAGAGGGGTATCTGATAGCTCGATACAGGGGAAGAAAAATAGAGGCTGAGTTTTGGAACAAAGAACTAACAGACTTACTCATCGAGGCTCTAAGTGATACAGGAAATACAGAGACAACTCGCGGAACTGATAGCGGAGAACTCTAGGGGTTCGACTGCGCTATTCGAGGCAGAGAAAGCTTTAGCCGAGGCTGAATACGACTTAGACCTAGCCGAACAAAAGGCTTACATAAAAGCATCGGGGACTGTCAGAGATCGTGAAGCGATAGCTAAACTTGAATCAGCAGAGCTAAGGTTGCAGAGAGACTTGCGCCGGGCGGAGTTCAACAGAATCAAGGCCAAAGTAAAGGCCATTGAATCAGCCAGCATTATGCTTTCGACCCAAGCAAAGCTCATAGGACAGGAAAGCAGGCTCTAATTAGCCCTGTGAGGCGATTAGAGGGCTTTAGGGGTCTTTTGCCTATCCTTACCTGCCCCCGACTATTTTGTGGCGTTAGAGAGGCATCTGTGGTATCAGACAGGGTAAGAAAACAGATAGAGAAGCGTGATTCGCATTGTTGGCACTGCGGTTTGACCGAAGATTTAGTGCTACATCACCGGCGTAATCGCGGAATGGGCGGCAGCAAACTGCTCGACACGCCACA
>Ga0247834_1005206_pt1 | contig 15619 bp, 22 predicted proteins | sample LaCruzMarch2015__8_FD_187118 | JGI IMG/M metagenome (GOLD analysis project Ga0247834, IMG submission 187118) | Freshwater microbial communities from meromictic Lake La Cruz, Castile-La Mancha, Spain - LaCruzMarch2015_12m | ecosystem: Environmental > Aquatic > Freshwater > Lake | place: Spain... | reverse complement strand
CATCTTCACCAAACAGTGACACCTCTTCTAGAAGTGTCTTGTTGGACCCCCAGTACTTGCGCCAGTCAGATTCTACTAAGAGCCTCTTTTTCTTGCCCTTGACCGTCTTGGTCCTTTTGAACTTGAAGAGCTTCTTGCCTATGTACTGACGCTGAGTCTCTATGTTCGTAATGATGTAGACAAAGCCCACAAAGTCTTCTAGAGACTCTTCATCTATGGGCTTTCCAGAATGTAACCACATGGGGAAAGTCTCCTTTCCCCATACTTATGATCACTCCTCTTCGTCCTTCTCTATGATGCCTGCGTCGGCTAGAGCCTCATCCAGAATAAAGTCGATGCCGGCACACTCGTGAAGGTTGTCACAGTCAAAGTCTTCAAACAGCTCAATCATTTCGTCGTAAATTGCCTTACGGTCATCCTCATCGCCGACCTTTTCAAATATCATCTCTGCGATCTCCGAAAAGAGATCTGCTCCCCTGCTCCAAGCCATTACAGTGACATTCCTTTCATTGACTCAACAGAGACGTCCTTCTTGACGCCGCCGATGATGTAACTAGTGATCTGTGTCTCTTTATTTTTTACCAAATGTGCATACTCCTCTTCCTCTCACGTATCCATCTGGCACGGTTTTAGCTCCGTACTCTAGTTCCCAATCTTGAATCCTATATGTCTCTTTTGTCATCGGATGGTAATACCATAGAAGAGGCGGATTATTTTCCTTTATCGCGCCCAGTCTTTCGGTAAATATCTCTAGTATGCATTTCCCACCGAACCGGGACTTGCGCTTTAGAATATTAGGTCCTATTTTGTTTTCTCTTGCCCACCAGTGCCATTTTGATCTGTTTATTTTGTTATCAAAAAAGTTACAAAAGTCTTTACCTCTTTTCATTACGTACTCTTCAGACAAAGCGCTTTCTGCGGATTTTATACCGATTCTTCTCTTGGACTCTTCTCTGTGCTTTCTACCTCTAAAGTAACCACCACGGGCAATCTGCTGCTCCGTCTTTACTCTCTTGAGTTCTAGACCTCTTTCCTCCCCGTAGATTTCTTCATAGGTCTTTCCTCTCCAGTTTGGTGGTCTAGAGTCAACTGTAATATTTGTAAGTATACCTTTAGAGTCATAGTTGATGCGGCCGTAGTTAGAGATCAAGCTCGTCTCTATATCGTATGCAAGATTTTCATCTTCTATATTTTGAGCATAAAATATAACTTTTGGTTCAAACCCCAGGTCTCTAAGCTCTATTATTCTTTCTGTCTTCTTGTGTCTACTATTCTCACTTAGTTCTTTATCACTATAGTGCTGTTGCCATCTAGAACCTTTGCCCTTACCGATATAGAAGGGTGGGTAGATCAGTCCTAGGATCTATCAATCCGTATACGTAATACATATCTTGTTCTCTGTGTCTTTCTTTATTTATAAAGACACAGTTTTCAAGATATACAAGAGATTCCTGATCGTACTTTAGATCATGCCCGTAACCAAACAAGTTGTATGTCCTGCTATCAGACACAGGAGTTACGTCTACTAATCCAGCATCAATAAGAAGAATGCTGTGTTTGTAAGCATACAAAAATCCCGTGGTAATCTCCCTAAGGAAGTAGTATCCGAGTACAGGATTATAGGAACAGTTATCGTGACATCTAAGAGGGAGGTCATGATCCCTTGGTTCTATACGTACCTCTTCTAGATTAGAGCATCCGATTTTCTTTGCAAAGTCAACGCACTCTTCTAGACTAGGAACGATAAACATCATAGAGTCATTCCTTTCATTGACTCAACGGAGACGTCTTTCTTGACACCGCCGATGATGTAACTAGTAATTTGCGTTTGCTGGGGAGCTACCTGCACCTCAGCGCCGCTGATCCACTTCTGAGTCCACGGAAGCGGATTGGGTCCGGTCTTATATAGGAGAGGAAGTCCAACGGACTGCATGCGCTTGTTAGTGATCCACTCGACGTAGTCGCCAAGGATAGCCTCATTCAGTCCAATCATGGACCCGTCCTTGAACAGGTACGATGCCCACTGCTTCTCTTGTTCGGCGGCAGACTTGAACATAGCAACGCACTCGTCCTTGGTCTCCTCACGGAGCTTGGCAAAGTCAGGATCGTCCTGAGGTAAGACCTTGAGGAGTTGCTGTGTGCCCGCCAGGTGTAGGTTCTCGTCCCGGGCAATCAGCTTGATGATCTTGGCATTACCCTCCATCTTCTTCAGTTCGGCAAATGCCCAAGAGCAGGCAAAGCTGACGTAAAAGCGGATACCCTCAAGGATATTGACCGACATCAGAGTCAGCCAGAGGGCCTTCTTGTGCATGTAGTCACCAGTATAAGTGCCACAGGTTTCTGCCTGATTGTTATATTGAATTAGCTCATCGTAGTTTGCACTGATATCCTTGGCACAGTCGACAATCTCCTGCATGTCAAGGATCTCGTCTAGCACCTTGGACGGATCGGAGTACACGTTGCGGATGATGTGGGTGTAGGACCTGGAGTGAACTGACTCGCTGAAGGTCCAGGTCACAATCCAGTTCTCGAGCTCTGGCAGAGAGCAGATGGGCCCGAAGGCGACCGTGGGCGCCCGACCCTGCACGGAGTCGAGAAGGATCTGGCGCTTCAAGTTACTGGTGAAGATGTGCTGCTCGTGCTTGCTGAGTGACCTGAAGTCCTTGGTGTCACGAGTCAGGTCGACCTCTTCGGGCACCCAGAAGAAGCCCATAGAACTTCTAGTGAGCTTTTCCAAAAAAGGATACTTTTGCTTATCAAATCTAGCAATAGTCGGTGCACTGTCAAAGAACAGTCGTGTTTTCATATGATCTTGAAGGTTAGTATGATCAAACACACTGTAAGTCATTCTTCAGCCTTTCGTGTTTTTTCATGTGACGCCACATGTTTGAAGGATTTATGGTATCGGAACATATTGAGCACGGCACTCTAGGAATTTTCTTTACGGCGGCGGAAATCTTTTTTCTTTTCTCTAGATCATGGACAATTGAACCCGAGTGTGCCTTTTTGTGGTTGGAAAGATTTTCCTTGGTTACAATCTTTCCACACACATCACAATTAACTTTTTCTCTTAGTAAAGCAGACTCCGACATTTTTTTCCTGGTCTCTTCACTTTTGGGCTGCTTATAATTTTCCTTGTTCCTTTTAGGGACACCCTTGCTCTTTTGACTTATCTTTTTAAGATAGTCTGGGTCCTCATCAAGCCTTTTCTTAATCTTTTCGTTGTATAGTTTGATGTAGGACTCACGAAGATTTGCGTAGGTCGATCCTCTTTTTATGTTGCCACGGTTTGACATCATCCAAGCGGCATACACGAGTTGTGGGACTCCCGGACGAATTCTGACCAATAGCAGATGTACAAGATAATGTTCCTTTAGGGTCAGATTTACAAGGTTATCCTTTTTGTTAGAACCACCAAGACATCTAGGGACTATATGATGTGTTTCTGTATAGCCTTCAATTTGTCTGGATTTTGCTCTTTCTATTATGAAGTCATGTATTCTTTTGCAATTCATTTCTCTGGTCCTTCTTTTGGATGCCAGAGTATTTATAGAATATCGGTGTTTAGCAGTTATTCTCTTCTGACTTCATGTACATCACGGTGTCGGTATCACCGAGAGACCACTTGGACTCGGCCTCAACGGACCACTTAGTCTTTGCCACCCTGAAATCTGGAAACTTCAAGTTCTGTGGGTTGTTCGATGGCTCAAGGATGATGGTTCGATTGTTGGGCTGTGCGGCAAACTGACCGTTGTCACATTTCAGGATATTGAACGACTTGTGGTCCTCATAGTCCTCACTGAACCCGGTATTTAGCACATTACCATCTGGTGATGAGCTGTCAACCGTAAACATGTAAGTGCCCCACACCCACCGCTTGTCCTTACTGAAGAACCTGCACCTCAGCCCACTGATGAGCTTCTTCTCCAGGACCGTGATGTCGTACGACATGCAGTCCCAGATCTGAAGGTAGTCAAGCGGCAAGAGCTCTGACTCGACTACATCTGTCCGCCAGACGTAGGCACTGATGGGGAGCTTATCATACAGGGCGCCGTAGTTAGGCAGGTAACTCTCAATGCGAAATGCCTCACCGCGAATGGACTTGATCGAGACCCAGAAGCACGGCTCAAACTCACCGTGCCCTTTCTCAAAGTCATAAAGAAATTCTTTCCTGATGTAACAGCGAACAGGAGGTAGATTAGCGATCAGGTGTGCCATAGAGTTGCCCTCAGATTGTGCATGAGTCACAGGTCTCGTTGTCGATCTTACCAGTTAGCGGTGTCGGTTCAATCTGGATCTCACCGGCATTGTCTGCAGTGTTGAAGTAGTAGAGCTGCTTGCCACCTAACTTGTAAAACATCACCATATGCTTGATAAGTTCAGACATAGGTATCTGCTCTTCGTCATAGAACTTTGGGTTGTAGCTCGTGTTGACGGATATGCCCTGGTCGATGAACTTCTGTAGCACCGCACAGATCTTTAGGTAGCCCTCGGGTGACTTCTGGTTCCACAGCAGGTCGTACTTGTTCTTCAGTCGACGGACCTCTGGCGCCACCTGCTTGAGGACACCGTCCTTGGAGGTCTTCACAGACACCAGGGCACGGATGGGCTCGATACCGTTGGTGGAGTTGCTGATCTGTGCGGAAGTCTCGGAGGGCATGAGAGCCATCAGGGTCGAGTTCCTGATGCCGTAGCGCTTAAGATCTTCCCTCATGGTGTCCCAATCCATATTGTATACCGGTTCGACCAGAGAGTCAACATCCCGTTTGTAAGTGTCGATCGGCAGGACACCTTGGTTGTACTTTGTCTCCATGGTGAGCCAGCACGGACCCTTCTCCTTGGCGAGCTCTACAGACGCTCTGATCAAGTGATAGGACCAGGCCTCGGTCCACTCATGGAGTTTTGCCAGACCCTCTTCTGTGATGTCCTGATAGTTCAGGTCGTTCTTGGCCAACCAGTAGGCAAGGTTGATGATGCCGATGCCGAGCGGTCGCCTATTCATTGTACTATTTTTAGCTGCAATAACAGGATAGTCTTGATAGTCAAGCAACTCATCAAGAGCCCTAACGGCAAGTTCACACACCCTAGCAAAATCATGCTTGGACTTCATCTTACCCCAATTGATTGCTGCAAGCGTGCAGAGTGCAATTTCACCTTCTGGATCAAAAATATGCTTTAATGGCTTGCTGGTGAGAGTTATCTCCTGGCAAAGATTACTCATCTTGATTGGCGCAACTTCCTTGAGGAACGAACCATGGTCATTGGCATGGTCCACGTTCATCAAATAGATACGTCCAGTATCCTTCCTCTCTTGTAGGAATGCAGAGAAGAGGTCAATGGCGCTGACGGACTTCTTTCGGATGCTAGGGTCAGCCTCATACTGTTTGTACAGAGTGCGAAAGCGATCATTGTCCACAAAGAATGCATCGTAGAGGTCCGGAACGTCAGATGGGCTGAACAGCGTGATGTTGCTGCCCGTCAGAAGGCGCTCGTACATCACCTTGTTGAACTGAACACTATAGTCCATATGGCGGACTCGGTTCTCTTCTACACCTTTATTGTTCTTGAGGACAAGCAGGTCCTCGACCTCAAGGTGCCAGATCGGATAGTGTAGGGTAGCGGCACCGCCACGGACACCGCCCTGACTGCATGACTTTACAGCGGACTGAAAGAGCTTATAGAATGGAATAACACCAGTATGAGCAGCATCTCCATTACGGATAGGAGAGCCAATAGCACGAATACGACCAGCGCCGATACCAATACCAGCTTTTTGTGAGACGTACTTGACAATTGCGGACGAGGTCGCATTAATAGAGTCCAGAGAATCATCTGTTTCGATCAGTACACAAGAGGAAAATTGCTTTTGTGGAGTTCGTAGACCCGCCATGATAGGGGTAGGTAACGATATCTCGAAAGTAGATGTAGCGTCATAGAAGTCTCTTACCCACCGAAGGCGGGTCTCCTTTGGATAATTGCGGAACAGACACATGGCAATGAGCATGTAGGACATCTGTGGTGTCTCATAGTACTTACCGGTCACTCGGTTCTTTACAAGATACTTACCTCTGAACTGCTCCATGCCGGCATAGACGATCTGGAAGTCTCGGGCATGGTCAATCTGCTTGTCTAGCCAATCAAACTCTTCTTTTGAGTACATAGAACCGAGGGCTGGGTCGTAGTGCCCTTCGACAGCAACACGGTGGTAGTGTTCATGTAGAGAGCAAGGCTCAGGTTGATCATAGACTTCCTTCCTCAGGTTATAGTTGATGAGCCTACTGGCAACGTACTGATAGTTAGGTGTATCTTCGCTGATCAGTTCTGCTGCAGCCTTAATCAGGGTCTCTTGGATATCGGTTGACTTGATCTTGTCGTAGAACTGAACCTGCGACTTGATTTCGATCTCAGATGCAGAGACCCCAGTTAAACCCTCACATGCCCAAGCGACAACCTTATGGAATTTTTGAAGATCCAATGGTTCAAAACGTCCGTTGCGTTTGGTTACCCTTGTCATATTCATTAAAATATCCTTATTTTACAGACAATAAAAGTTGAAAATATAAATATCAACTTATTAAGATTAATGGTTTATGAAAATTGATTATATACCACTTTTTGAAAAATGAAAACAACATAATAATCTAGATAAACTTTTTATGCCCACACTCTAGAAGGAGTATTGGGATATACTCTGTACTGTTCAAGTGCAGTACCGTCCTCGTCGGGCATCAGTCTCACGTTGACGTGCCAGCCCGGTGCGGGAGCTACGACTGGAATCTCCATGCCGTCCTCGTCTACCGTGACTTGACCAGTAGACTCATACATCGTGCCGATCACGTCGATGTAAGTCGCGCTGCTGGCTCGAGCGAACGTGACTCTAGGATCCAACGCCTTTACGTTGGCGAAGTCAAGCAGTAGATTCGGATATGTGTCTGGATACAGGTCTCATACAGTCAATTGCCTATGCTTTCATTTTTAGATCAGTACATTTGTATCATTTACAAACATTTTATTTTACTGGTTTCATATTTATAATGAAAAGCTAAATGCTGTATTATTTTGTTAGGAACTTAAAGTAAATCGCTAGCTGATCCCACGCAGACTTAGCAACTTCACGGTGCTCTTTCTGCGTTCCGTTACCCATACGGAGTTCACAGAAGTGGATCCAGCTACGAAGAGTACCATTCATATACAGTCGTGACACGGTTAAACCCTCGGGTAGTACGGCACGTGCCTGTTCCTTGGCAATACCTTTAGCAATAGCGGCATTGTAAGCGTTTTGTGCAACATCCCACACACCACACTGTTGGCGCCACCACCAATCTTCAAGTTCAAAATCAGTAGTCTCTATGCTGTTCTGTCGATTTTTGGTGTCCTGCAGTCTAGCCTCACGAGTTACAAACCCAAGGTCCTTTGTAGGATCAGCATAACGCTGGGAAAACTCTTGAAATGCAAATGAGCGATGACGAAGAATCTGTCGAGCAATATCACGTGTGGTCTCTACTGACATTACCACATTGACCATCTCGAAGACGGACCAATGACTGTTGCGGATACAGTACTTAAGGAGCTTCTCTGAGGTCTCATTGTTCATCTGGTTAGACGGATTAGAGACTCGAGCAGCATATGCAATAAACTGATCTGCTGTATCAACGCCCTCGACAAGCGGATTGGTGATGGCTACAATCTTAGCTGTGTTCATGTTCTACCTTACCTTGAAGTGTGTTGGCAACGGAATCCATGATGACCTTACGAATACCGATCTCTGCGAAGAACCTTAGAAGTTCCGAGCTCATGTCAAAAGTCACAGTGGCGCTTCCGTCGTCATGGTCCTTGATATCTACGATCTGCATGTTACCAATGATTGATTCTTTTTCCACCGTCAAAGCTTCCTACCTTGTTTATGACCATCTCTGCAATCTGATTGAGTCTATTCCTGTCCGGATGACCGTGGACCCATGACCCTGTATATGACTTGAAGTTCTTGCGGTACCATTTATCAAGGTCCGGTCTGCGTGTGTCGATAGACAAGTCAATGCTTTCGGCCAACTTGTCAAACTCTACGTCGGTCATGATCGAACTGTTCAAGACTTCATAAGCCCACGCAGCCACAGCCACACGAATGCGCTTTCTGGTCTCCAATGACACTCTATCACTGTATGGGGAATTGTCAACCTCATCGACAAGGAACTGATCTAGACTCATGTCTTACTCCACTTGGTCAATTCAAGTCGAGCCCTCAGGTCACTGAATGAATGGGTGTCAACAATGTACTTGATAAAGTCCTGACTGAGTCCTGCAAGCACCATGTCATTTACATCCTTGTGCTCAAGGTTGTCGGGCCACACACACACTGTATAGCCGTTGATGATTGCCTTCTCCATCTTCTTGCGAGTCTCTACACTTCTCGGTTCGTTGTCGTAGACGATCACAAGGTTCTTCTTGGGGAAGTCCTTAACACTGGCAATCAAGTCACCGCCAGCAGTCGCAATGGAGTTAGGCAAGAACATGGAGTCGATAGGACCCTCGAGCACGTACGTCCGCTTGTTGAAGTCGACCGCATCCAGTCCGTAGACCTTGGGCACAGACTCGTCGTTCACTAGTGTGATGTACCTGACCTTGCTGTTGGCATCTAGTGACCTGCCCTGGAAAGCGTGCATCTTTTGGTTCTTGTCGATGAAGGGGATGAGTAAACGACTCTCGTCCTTCTCTAGAGTATTGTCACCGAACTTACCTGGAATGACCTCATTACACCAAGCAAAGAACTTGGGACAGTAGAACATCTTGGCGTGGAATGGATTGGGGATCTTGCGTGACTCTACATAGACCTTGACTGGATGGTCAGGATACAACTGACTCACCTTCTTTAGTCCCTTGAGGGGACCGTCCTTTAGGAACACCGGTTTCTTCAGCTTCTGCACGAACTCATGGAGTTCGGTCTTTCTGGTGTCGATTCTACCGTCCTTGAGCTTCTCCATGACAAATTCCGTATGGAGCTGAATGTCTAGCTCTTCAAGGAACTTGTTGAACCCTGTCGACTTGCCACAGTTGTGACAGTGAAACAGGGTGTTACCTTTCTTTGGATAGATGAATCCTCGAGCCTTTCGTCGGTCCGATTCAGAGTCACCGCAGAAGCAACAAGAAAAATTATAGAGTGAGGGCCCTTTTCTTTTAAAGTTTCTCAAGCGATTACTAACAAGATTTAAATATTTTTGCTCAAGCCAGTGCATAACAATGATCCATTATTAATCGGTCACTGACATTATACTACCTGTGGACAAAAAGTCAACTGAATATTTTAAAGTACTTTTCTACCATGCCAAGGATGAAGCCGACCGTGATTGCCGAACCGGTTACAAGTAAAGCAAGTCTCTCTAGCTTGGTGACCTTGGCCTCTAGTCTTTGGTGGTGCTCGTCTGATGCTTGCCTGGATTTTCTGATCTCATCCAGAATGGCTCCGTCCTCTTCCTTCATGGTCTCATATACTTCCTTGAGTTTACTTTCAAGATCTTCACGGCGCTTCTCCATGAGAAAAGTAATGTTATCTGTATTTTTTTCTTGTTGAGTCAATCTCAATTCATGGACAGCCAGCATCTTTGAAAGGTCTGCTGATACTGAAGCCAGCCTCTGTATAGCGTCGTCTATCTTTGAATAACGGATTTCGTCGGACATAATCAGGTTTCCTTGGTTGTATCACGAAGAGACTTGCGCTTCATCATAGGAAACAGTGCACGGAGCTTCTTTTTCTTGGAGTAAATTCCAGGCTCACCCTTGGGTCCGACTCCAATGCCCTCTATACTACCACTGCCTACATTGTTTAGAGGAGCAGGAGACTGCAGGTCTTCCTTTACGCTAGCCATTTCTTATTCTCCTGAGTCTCTCTACAATGGTTAATTCTAGAGTTATTTCATCCGTATTTACTCTATCATATTTACCTACATTGTGAATGACATCAGGCAATGCATTTAAAAGTATCAAGAACGGCTTTACCAGATGGTACTGTTTTTCTGCTTTAAGAAACAGTATTTTTGCAAGATGTGTCCCAAAACAATTATGGAGAGTGATGATGTGATTGAGTATCAACCTCTCTTTCAAGTCACCGGTCTCCTGATATCTGGTCAATAACTTCTTTACATACCTAATTCTACTTAAGTCCTCCAAGAACTCTTCAGTCAAGTGTGCGCTGGGGTTGTCATAGACCTTTGCGCAAAAGATCAAAAAGTTCTCGTCGGTCAACTTTTCCACTACCAGGACAGTGTTAGATTCGTCTTGCCCCATCGGTTATTAGCAACACAGACGTAAATTGCCGTGTTGTCATACGCAATTTGTCCAGATGTTCCGTTGGACGTATTGCTTGCCGGGACAGTATTTGTGATGAGCCTTGCAGCAACTGAATTAGCAAAATTTGCAGTGGTTATGGTCCTGACACTTGCGTTGGATGCAGGATTCACAAGCACAACTACCCTGTCCGTTGCAGACAGGGTGTTGGCTACCGGAAGTGACGAGATCTTTACTTCGGCCATGATGAATCAGTTACCGTCAGACGCCCGGGAGATACGTGTCATCGGACGCGGCATCATCCACCGCAGCAGGTGTTCCATATGCCGCAGTCTGAGCACCGAGGCTACCCATGGCAATCAGTGTCTCGTACTGAACTCTACCTGCACGACCGCCTGCAGTCACGACAAGATTTGTTGTTGTGGTGTTGCCCGTGGCTGTTCCGCCTGTGGCATTGGTGATTGAGATGTTCGAGGTCGGGATGGTCACCAGATCAAAGCCTGAACCTGGGTTTGCAATGGTGAACGTCAGTGAACCACCGGTCGAATTTGTCGTGAAGGTGATCCTGGCATTTGCACCGTCAGCGGATGGTGTCTTGACTGAGATCACGTCTGAGTTGACGTAACCGGTCAGGGTTGCATTTGCAGCAATGGCCACAATAGGACCTGTACCGCTTACACGAAGGTTCCAGCCTGCATGTGCGCCTACTTCCTTAGAGGCATTCAGCGTGTTGTTGGACTGCTCTGTGGCAGACACACCGAAGATGCCCGTACCGATACCGGAGACAAATGCACCCGGTGTGGCATTGTTGAACATGTTTACAGCAACGGCGGCCTGAGTTCCGCTGGTGTTACCGAACGCTGCATTTGGTCCACCACCGCCCTTTACAAGGGCATAGGACCAGATGGGTGCGCCGTTTGAAGTGACAACCGTAGTGGTTGAGTTGGCCGTTACGGCCTGGTCATTTCTACCCCAAGTTGACATCGTAGTGTCCCCTAACTGTTTTTCTTATTTATCTTACGTGTTTGTCTACTGCAGTCATCATCGACTGACGATTGGCATGGAGCTTGTTTGCAAAGTCCTCCTTGTCCTGCGTCGTCCTCATGCTGCCGTAGACCGCTGTGATGTGCCTGGCAAGCTGCTTTGACACCTTGGTCTTTGATCCGTCTTTGTGCTCGAAGTGCGGCTCGTTGCCCTGGATTCCAGTTGCAATCTTGTGGAGCTGTTGGATCGGGTGCTTGGCCGTATCATCACCCTCTGGCGCATCACCTGACTTCTTGGGACGACCACGAGCTTCATCAAGATCAACTTCTTCCTTCGTAACCTTTGACTGCGACTTCTGCTTTTGCTGGTCTGTCTGCAGATGTGTCGGCAGCGGCTTACCCTTGTTAGCTGGATTCTTCTGCCACGCGCGTCTAGCTGCTAGCTTCTTGAACTCTGACATCTTGGAGTCAGAGATGGTATAGTCAGCGGTGTTGCTCTTCACGCCAAAGCCAGACTGGTCCTGATTGGCGCCACGGATCGGAGCGGATACGATGGTCGGCTTTGCCTCATCGAGCTGTGCGGCAATGGCTTCAAGGCGCTCAATCTCTTCGTTGGTGAAAGAGAACTCAACTTCTTCATTTTTTGCTGCTCTCTCAATCCTATGAACATCGTGATTGCTGTAGTCGTCACTGTCCATCCATTTTTCCATGGCTTTTTGATGTGGAAATCTCTTAGTAAAAGGTTTACTTTTCACACCTTTAACACCGCTTACAATTCTGGGCTCATGGTCTTCGAGATCACGTTCATAAGAAGTCTCTGTTATCTCTTCTACTTCTTCTTTCAACTTGCTACCGTGCTTCTTGAAATAGTCCAAGGCTTTCTGCTTATACTCTGCACCATGTTCGGTCTTTGTGAACGTCTTGTGCGGCTTCTCATTGGCTGCCATCACCGTTGCAGATGGTGACTTACCGATGCCTCCCGCTGAGTAGGAGACATACGGTTTGATGGCCTCGTCTACTTCCTCAACTTCCTCGTTGCGCTGCTTGGCGTAGTATGCGCCGAGGGCCATCTTCATGCGCTCTTTCTTGGACTTGCCGGCAAACTTGGGGTCCTTGGAGTGTACAAAGTCCTTGACCCAAGTGCCTGCGGGGTCGGACTTCTTCAGGACTTCCTCAAGCTGCTCCTCGGTCAGGGAGTCGACGTCTTCCTTCTTCAGGACTCCACGACCGACCAGCACGTCCTTGTGCGTGATTTTGTCCTTGGGGTGAGCAAGGGCCGCAAGCTTCTTCTCCTTGTCGGACTTCGGAGTGGTGTGCTTGCTCTCCTTCTTCACGTCGTCATCATTGTCACCGTTGTCTTCCTTGTCGTCGGTCGTAGGATCCAGATCGACCTGGGTCTTCTTCTCCATGACTGCCCTTGCAGCCTCAAGAATGCTGTCTGACAATCCGTACTTCCTGCTGATCGATGCAGCAATTTCCTCGTCTACTTTCTTCACCTTGATCTCTCCGTTTCTAGACAGTAGTGACTTTTCTGATGTCGGTGCGGCGTCATTGGGACGTGCCACGTTCTTGATCTTAACTCTGGCTTCGGTACCAGCGGATTCGGTCGACTCAGCTGTAAAGCGCTTCACCATACCTAGATTCTTGTGTTGAGGTAGGTCCGGTACGTTTATGCCCCTGTTCTTTAGAACGTGATGAGCCGCCAGAAGCCTCTCACTGTGAGCTGGATTTGACTTCATGTCTTTGTGATCGCTAGCCCACCTGTCGTGCATTCCCTTGAGCGCATCGGTGCTGTGCTTGTCCATTGCAGCAACATTGGCCTTAAACGGCTTGTCGTACACGAACTTACCTTTTGCCTCGTCAAGATCTTTCTTAGCCATTCCTAGTGTCTCCTTAGCCCTTTGGGCCGCATCTTGGTTTCTTTTATTTACAATGGACTCACGCTCACGCTTTGAGGCCGCAGCCTTGTCGACTGCGGCTTTCTCGTGAGCAAAATTTCTCATGGCTCCGACATCCTTACCTGATGTGTCTCGTAATTCATCAGGTTTGGATGTGGATGTCTTTCTAAATGCGGCGCCTCTGGATCCGACCAATTTGCCCACGCTAATGACTTCGGATAGCTTTTTCATTGGGTCTTTGCCGTAGCCCTCAACATCCAGCCGTGTTTCTCGTGCACGTCGATCCTGCCAGCAAAGTAATCAGCCAGTCCCTGCTTGTCAGCCTTATTGGCCAGATCGAATGCCTTATTTAGTTCGGCAATGATCTTGACGTTATCAGACTGTAGCTCTTGGACCATGGCCTTAGCTGTCGGAATGTTGATCTGATCATCGACCACAGACAGCTGGGCAAACCTACTCAGGCTGCCCGGCGCATACTGGTCAAGGGTGCGGATCCTCTCAGCTACCTCGTCGACGGATCCAAACGCGTCCTCGTAGATCTTACCGAACAGGTCATGGTACACGCTGAAGAACGGGCCCTCAACGTTCCAGTGAAAGTTCTGAGCCTTTAGGTAGAAGGCAAAGGTGGATGCAAGGACCACCTTCAGCTGGTTGACCAGTTCGTTCATTACTTCTTAGCCTTCGGCTCTGCCTTCTTGGCCCTGGCGGGAGCGGCCTTCTTTGGCTTCACTGCCTTGACTGTCGGCTTTTCGGCCACAACTTCCTTGACCTCAACCGCTTCCTTTACGGCCACTTTAACTTCCGCCACGGCGGCCTTGGCATCAGCCTCAGTCACCTTGCCGTCCTTGTTGACATCAGCAACCGCCTTGGCGTCGGCGACATTGATCTTGCCGTCCTTGTTGACGTCCAGGCTACCGGTCGGTGAGGCCTTCTTAAAGAAGAACCAGGCGCCGACTGCGGCCACTGCTATAGCTAGAGCTGTAATTTCCCACATGTTATCCTCCATTTCCGCCACCGCCAGAGCTACCGCTCTTGCCCGGTGGGTGCTTCTCTATCTTGCCAGAGGCCATTCTGACTGCCACCATTGGAGTCGAGACCTCTTTACGCTTACCAGTCGTGCCCTGAGGCACTGATAGTTCCTTTACAAAGTCCTTGAACTTCTTTACCATCATTTTGATTGACTATGCTTGGATTTAGAATGTTTTTTTAGATTTCCTGCATCAAATAATTTACCACAGCAAACACATTCAATCTTTTTTCTATTTAATGCAGCTTTACTTTTTCTCTCATTAGCGGTATCTCTATCTTTAAGCTGCATTTTTATACCTCTGTTCCAAGCAGGTTTTCCACGATTTGATTTTCCAGGATCACCTTGACTAATAAGTTTTGATATTTCTTCCTGAGAGTAATTTTTGGTCCAATGAATCATTTTACCTGATGCATAATTTTCTTTTAAGGTTTTACTTGTTTTTGCACCATTACTTTTTATATTGGCTCGCCACAAAGATTTTTGCTCATCTGTAGCGCCATGAAAGCCTTTTCTGTCCTTAAATGCCTTAATGCCACCGATCTGGCCACCGATCGAAGCCCAATAAACAAAATCTTGTTTGTGTATATTTGCATGTTCCTCTGCTGTTACACAAACAAGATTTTCAAGGGAATTATTGTATGGATTTCCGTCTATATGATGTATATGGTGTCCAGACGGTATCTTCCCGTTTACATCTTCCCATATTTTTCTGTAGTTGACTTTTGAAAGTTTATGATGTTTACTCATTATTTTTAATTACCAAGCTCTGCACGACCAGTAACGGGCACGAGTTTTTGGGCCCGGCGTGTCACAGTTGTGGCGAGCCCTGAAGTTCTTTCTACGACCCGGAATATGCTTCTTGATGGTCATGTTAGGGTCGCCAAACTCGACCTTGACCACGTTGCCCTTCTCGTTTTTGACATAGACCTTGGACTTCTTTACGTCGCCCTTCATGGGCTTTCCGAGAGGTACCTTACGACCCTGGTACTCGGCTTCGTCCATCTCGACGCAGCGGCATTCACGAACTACCCTCTTGATGATCTGACCGGGTGTGGCCTTTGTGTAGATCTTTGTCAGCGAATCCGTTCCGATGAGCCTGTTGATCGGCTTGTTGGGGTCAATGGCCTCCTTAGCCGATCTCAATGCATCAGGTGACGGTGCACCCTTTTCGCCGGGCTTCCTCATCTTCTCACCAGATCCGGCGGCAATGCGTCTCCTCTTGGCGTGGATGTTTGCCCAGAGGCTCTCGCGAAGGTCCTTATCGGCACCGTGATATGTGCCCTTACCCTTCGTGATGTAGGAGTTGACTCGAGCCATTCCCCACTGCTGAGGGGTGGTCCCCGGGCGATGCCCCGTGCGCCACGCGGCCATACCTCTGTTGTAGACCTTTCTAAGGATGCCGATGGAGACACCCGACTTTTAGCCTTTGC
>Ga0247834_1005205_pt1 | contig 15621 bp, 11 predicted proteins | sample LaCruzMarch2015__8_FD_187118 | JGI IMG/M metagenome (GOLD analysis project Ga0247834, IMG submission 187118) | Freshwater microbial communities from meromictic Lake La Cruz, Castile-La Mancha, Spain - LaCruzMarch2015_12m | ecosystem: Environmental > Aquatic > Freshwater > Lake | place: Spain... | reverse complement strand
CCCGCCAAAATTTAACTCGACCTCCTTTGCAGATACGAACGCTGATTATGAGCAACATTGCCAATGTGATACTGCTTCACGGAGGTGGACTATCCTCCGAGGTCGCCATACAAATCAGTAACAAGCTCCCACCGTCGATCAACGTACGAACAATATCCATGTCGAAATCGAAAGACTTCCAAGCTGCACTCCTGGGCGAAAATGTCAACCCCATCATCAATACAACAGTAGCAATATTTATTGTCCAAACAATCGAGAATGAATCCCCAACCGAGGATGCAGGTGCATGTATACGCTACTTTCAACGTAAGACACATCCCGAGACATTGTTACTAACGAACAAGGTCCAATTTGCAGTGCTGGGATTAGGAGATACCAACTTATTATTAGATCGACGACATACATCCGCAAAGGATTGCAATCGGGTGGCACAAAAGTTAGATAGTCGTCTCGAGAAGTTGGGCGGTACACGATTTTGTGATCGAGGGGAATGTGATGAAAGAACGGGGATGCAGGAGGTGGAGCCATGGATTGATATGCTTGTTGATAAGATCAAAGGCTGAATATAACATATGATATAAAATGAGATGATGGATTAAGATGATGATAAAAAGATCGTTTGACAAGGTGATACAGTTCTTATGTAGTTTCTTAATGAAAAAATCCACACATTCTGTGGAAGGTGACCATGCATGTTACTAGTTTGTAGAATTGCACTGCGGCCAAAGTTTCAAACCAAGCTCTAATCGATCGAGGCCTGAATCAAGTATAGCCTTTGAAGTGGCGACAGAGATACGGATATGACCTTTCGAGCCAGGTCCAAAGAATCGTTCAAGTCCTGGGATTATGCATACATTATGTTCATGGATCAACCATTGCATAAGCTTCATTTCAGGCTCCTCGCCCTCCTCTTCTGTCACAACAACATCATCATCATTATCGGACATTGTATTCACATGCTGATTATGTAGAGGGTAGAGGATACTTGAAACGTCGACCCAGATTACAAAGCATGATTCGGGCAAGTTCGCATGTACGCCCTCCATCATGTTAAGACGTGTAATGGCGTGCTTCACACATGCGTGTAGATGGAGCTTCCAAGAGACTAACCATGAACCTGCCTCGGTCATTGCTGCAATAGCAGCCACTTGAGCAATGACTGACGCACCATTGGCGGTTGTGTCCGTGTGTGACAATGTGAGTACCTTGGTTAGTTCATCGGGACTGGGTGCCACAAGTGCACCAATTCGTAATCCCTCTAATCCATGCGATTTGCTAAATCCATAAATTGTATATGTGTTCGAGGCGGCGTATGGCGAGACACACGCTGTGGGGATATGAATTCTTGGTGCATGTACCATATCACCCCAAACTTCATCAGACACAATGCTTAGCTTATGACGTTCGGCAAAGTCTACCAAATCACGCAATTCTTTCAGTGACCAGGCTCTACCAAGTGGATTGTGAGGGTTGCAGATTGATAGCATACGAGTACGAGGTGTCACGAGTGTCTCCATCTCAACCAAATCGAACGTTGGCCGAGTAATGCAGTTACGTGTTTTTATGGAAAATCGAATGACCACACCACCCATAGCACTGACTGAATTTGAAAGCAGAAAGTCAACTGGTGACATAACAAGAGCCTCATCGCCGATGTGGAGGATTGTTGCTGACGCCGACGCATAAACTGCCGCAGCTGCAGCATTCGTTGCCATAACTTGAGCAGCATCGATTGAGGTAATTCCAAAAGGTAAATTTCCATCCTCCTGCTCCTTACAGAAGGCAACACCTAGGGTAAGTCGTTCACTAAAATACGCAGCGAATGCCTCACGGAAGTGTGGCAGCCCCTCGTTGGGCCCATAGCAAAAGTAACCCTGCTGAATGTGTTCCTTCAGCGCATTAATGATTGCGGGGCAGACTGGAAAGTCAGACGATGCTGCAGTAAGAGGGATTACGTCGTTTGGGAGCGTCGCCCAACGGTAATTGTATGCATTTGTTGAGAGGACAGACATGTTGACAAGAGACGGGTCAAGGAAGTCATGGTCATCAGTACCTTCCTTGGACAGTCTTTGCTCATGGAATGGACTTTGACTGGAGTCTGTAGGTATCTTGCTATCTGACCTTCCACAATCATTTTTGAAGCTATTACTCCTCGAACTTCCACCCTTCGAGAAAGGTTGACAGAATGAATCTCTTCTTCTACTTGACTTTTCCCCATCGGTTAGGAAATCGTTTAGTATACGTTCCCCCGCAGTTATATATCGTAATACAACATTACGTCGTTCAGAATCATACATTTGCAGTACCGTCATATCCGTGTCTACATTCTGGGCAGAGAGACAGCGACCCAATGACACGGCATCCTCAATAGCCGAGCTTACTCCTTGACTACTAAAGTCAGACATGGGGTGTAGAGCATCACCAAGAATGGCACAATTGACTCCATGACTCGTGGACGCATATCCGCTGGGTACAAATCGCCATATATGATAGTCAAAATCATATTGATTGAGTATCCCGAGATAAGTACGGAGCCTACGAATATTATCTGACTTGTTATCTTCTGGTGGTAACGGAAGGTTTAGTACTTTGTGAATAAAACCTCGTACCTCAGTTTGCATATTGTTGTTACCCGACTCATATGGTGCTGTACCATGCAATTTTGTGCTAAATTGCATAAAACCGAGCACGACCCCTCTTGAGGGCGAAAGAAGACCGAATGCACAGCATTGTTTCTGTGCTTTGTTGCGAAAGTAAGTCTTTATGAATCGAGTGCCGAGCTGTTGTGCTAATACTTCATCTTTAAGACATGTGACGATGGTGTTGGTTGATCCACCTGGATGCCGGTCCATATCTGGGTTCAGCTGTCGTGCTAGTATTGAATGAACTCCGTCTGCCCCAAATACATAATCAAATCCTTCGTCTTCGTCAAATTGACGAGATTGTAGTAATACCTCGTGACCTGAGGCCGATAGGACTTTCACTGCCGTAACTTCAGTTTCTTCAGAGATTCCCTTCGACTCGATAGCAAGGACGGTACTGCCACGAATGACACACCCCTGTGGCAACATCTTCATCATCCCTAGAATTAAATCCTCACGAGTACAACAAAATATCTCATCAATGTCGGACCGTTCCTCATCATCCTCACTAAGGTATACCTCCATCGTTTCGATGGCACGTGACTTTCCAAGACAACTTTCCTTAATGCCCAGTGCGTCAAGGGCCGTGACACCATTCGGCATGAGTAACCAACCAAACCCCTTCTTCTTCTTATTCTGCAGTTCTCCCCCCACGGTCGAACGTTCGTGTACACGCACCTCACACCCCCGCTGATGTAATGATACTGCGAGTGCAAGTCCTGCGGGTCCACCACCTATTATTAAACCACGTTTCCCAGTAAGCGTTTGACTATGCTGGGGTAAACGAGTTACATGATCATACGATGGACGTCGACCTAGTCGAGCACGGAGTTTGGCATTTTCATACTTTAAATCGGCAACCTCACGTTGTAGTTGAGAGTGCGACGATTCATCGTCGTTGTTGACATTCCCATCGGTCCAAGTTATCCTTCGTTGGATGATGGATTGTCCAGTATCGGTTGCAGAAGTTAAACGACGACGCGGTACGCTCTGAAGTTTTGGTTGATCATCATCATTCTGCTTTCTCCCGAAGTGCAGGAATCTCATTGTCTGTTCGATGTTGATGCAATGCGTGACTCTTCCGAATTCGGCCATCTGCTTTTGGAATTCTCTCCGAATTTTGATTGAAGTTTGTGATTTGACGGCATCCAAACGATACTGGGATTAATACCAGCGCCGTCAATCGAGGAGACTATCATCACCTCAACACTACTTCTTCATTCCTTCATTGACAACTAAAGCCACAGTTGAAACATCATGATGTCAGTTCAGCAGCAATATTCTCTTTCTCACTCTATTTCAGTGAATAAGGCAACATGTGAATACACCGGCGTGATCAGGTTTAATGCCCCCAATGCAAATTTGCCCTTCCCAGTGTGCGCAGGCCCTCCACCTCCTGATACCAAGGCCCCTCCTTCCTATAAGTTTAGTACGGAATTCTATAAGGCCACGGGGTTTGATCACTTGGGAATGGATTGGCAGCCATGTGGTCATCCAGATCTAAATAAGTTTGGCAAGCCTCATCTCGACTTTCATCTCTACCGTATCACATCGGCACAGCGCGACTTGATGTCATGTGACGTAATTCCGGGAGCACCGATATGCGCTTTTCCTGGTGATGCCCAGTCTACCTTTGCCGGGAAGAAGTTCTTTGCCGTGGGTAAAGTGACAGCTGGTTCTGGTTCTGATGATGGCAAGATTGCTAATATGCCCGAGCTCTTTACTGTTGATTTAGAATCTGCAGTCCCACATAGTAGTATCCACGCCTATGCTGTCCCAGTTGATGTCGATCAGTGGACTGACCCAATTTTGATCATTGGAAGCTATGATAGTCAAATTGTACACTGGGAGCCCATGATTCCATATACCTTTGTGAGCGGAGACACGCCGTGAGTAACGCTAATGTTCTCAACATCAACTTCTTTCCTTTATCACTTTTGAAGTACCCAATTGTTGTTGCTTGCTTACATATCTATGTCTTTGTCATTCTCTCTCATATAAAATCGTGTATCGCTTACAGCAACTCCTATGAGGAAGATGTGACTTACGTCCAGCAGACTATATCTCTTCCAGCGAGTTACAGTGTGGCATACGATAGTACATCTGAATTCACTACAGTGACGATTAAGGGACCAGCTGTCGATTGCAGTGCTGGGGGCAAATCCGGCAAAACGAAGACGAACAAGTTTAATTAATGTGACAGCAAATCGTCAGTGTAAACAGAAATGAGTAGGTTAGAGGATAAATACGAATGATGATTGATATATATTATATTGATAAGGAAACAAGAACGTGGAGCCTGCATAAAAGATAATCGGAATAAGTTTAGTTAAAATTAAATGTTTGAAAGAATTTTATTCATCGTAATAACTCGGTAGGTCACACAAAAAATTAGAGTTCACCTCCCCTCTCTCCTTCTTGAACGATGTTGGGTCGTACAGAGCTCTTCGTAATGCCTCCTCAAGATCATTTAATGATCCATCATTTGTAATAATTGCTGTTACTACACCATCGTCCTTCATCTTGTTGTCATCATCGCTACTACTACTATTAGTAGTTGACCTCCTACGACCAATGCCTCGACGTGTATCCTGTGCATGTATTCGTATCAATGCCTCCTTTTCAGTCATACCACGTGTTTCGATTAGTCGTTGTTTTGATACCTCACATGAAGATTGTATGATCCATAATCCATCAAATAGATCATGCCAATTGGTTTCGAGTAATAATGCTGCCTCGACTACTATAAAGTTATTTGTTGTGTTTGGAATGGTTGCATTAGTATCTGATGATTGTTGTTCTTGTTGCTGCAAAATATCTTGTATTCGTTCTTCTATCTTGATACGTACGTGTGGCCATACTATCATTTCTAATTTTGACATGGCGTCAGAATTACTAAATACGATTGATCCAAGTTTCTTCCTATCAATTTCAACAATAGACTCTGCTCCTTCGTCTTCGTCGTCGGAGGAGTGTGGAGGTTGCAACATGACAACATCCTGTCCAAACTCTGCTATGATTTCATTTGCTGCGATACTGCCCGGGCCGTATACTGAATGCGCTAGCTTGTCGGCATCAATTAATGCCATACAGCCCAATGATTCGACCATTAAATTGCATGCTGTGCTTTTACCGGATCCAATACCACCACATATGCCTAATATTTTCACGTTGTCAACCTTCTTCTTATTCTTAATATTCGTCGTTGTATCTTCTTCTTCGTACCCCATCTTGGAATTGTTGTCGGTAGTGTCAGGACCATCAGTCCTCATTACATGATAATGTCGACGCCTCCGTGCTATTATTGGTTGATTGTGCTGCTGTCTTTCCGGCTTAATAAGCAGATTGAGCGTCGATGGAGTAGTTGATGATGATGATCGAGTGATGGAGAAGGCCACCGTCGACGTTGCAAATAATAATGGTAGTACAATGAAAAGAAGGGTGGTAGTGGCGTGAAGGTTTGCCTTCTTTGCCTTCATGCTGAGCACTTCATGTAGATAGGTAGGATTCCTCACTCGAATTTTCAGGGTTCGGCTCAGATGAAAAATCTCAGCAGTCTCACCAGACCATAACAAAACGTTGCAAATGATGCATTGCTGCCGCTCGTCGCTCCCACTCGTTTCCATCCTGTTGCTACTATTTCCACAATTCTCCGTATTAGCATCGTCCAATGTCGTTTTGACTGCAACCACGTCGTCCAATGATATGTGAAATCATCACAGAGAGTTCGATGTTGTTGACACGTCTTTGGAGCAGTATTGCCGGGATTTCATTAGAAGATATCATTGATGATGACGATAGACAACTTCAAAAGAAGACGCAGATGATATCAACACCGCGAGTGCTGGCATCTGTACCCAATAGGAGGAGAGTTCAGGGAGGGAATACAGATGATCATGATGATGATAATGATGACAACGATGACAAGAACAACAACGATGACAATGACAATGACAATGATGACAACAACGATGACAATAACAACAACAGCAGCAACAACAACAACAACAACAACAACGATGGCAATGGCAATTACAATGATGACAAGAATGACAACAATGATGATACTGATGACTCAACTCCATCACCTACCGAGTTGGACATCAAGGAACCATGTACAATATGCAACGATGACTCTCTAGGAATAAACACAAATGCTATACTACCAACGAATGATATGACATGTAATGATCTTGTAGACATTGCATTAAAAATTAATGAATGTAATACAATCCAATTATCAGAGGGTATATGTTGTATAACACCTGTCCCATCAGGAGTGCCATCGTTGGTACCATCAAGTAGTTATATGCCATCCATGGCACCTATCCCATATACACGATCACCACGAATAGATGTATGATATCTATCGTGGGATGATCTTACGGATGACCAAAAGACTGCAGCTGTACTATTATCATACAACCGAACTTTGTGGGATAATCCTGGTACAAATCCCATTGAACTGTTACAGTACAATAGTCTCTCTGCCAAAGAATCATCCGCCGCATTTACATTGGGATATACTACTCCATTAACTTGGGATTGTTGGCAGAATCACTACACTAGTTACAATTGGACCTATTTGGGTGCTACATACATTCAAGTTGTGCAATGGTATGAGATATTAGGTTGGAATGCTATCAAATGGGACGACAAGTTAGTCGACCCACCATTAACGGATGGGATGACATGGACATGGTACGAATTACGTGATAATGAGAGATATGCAGCTGCTCAATTATGCTACACACAACGAACGTGGGATAGTAATATAATCGATGGGATAGGATATGGTGGATTCCCAGGCATTAGGAAAACCAACTTTCGTTATACTGATTGGTATACTGTCGATGAAAATGCACGTGCTGTTGCCGCTAATAGTCTTGGGTATACACCATTAACATGGAATGCATTGGTCTACATCATGACATTGAATCATCGACGTGGGATAATTTGCAATCGAATGAAATTGAGAAAGCTTTATCCACTATTGGTTATACAAAGTCAACATGGGATTGCTTTATCAATCATTTCCGTGGATATAGCTGGTATGACCTATCATTCTACGGACTTGACCTACCTCTAGTGACACTGGGATGGACAGAAGCTATGTGGGATAAGAACCGAATCTCATTGTCAATGATGGCGGTGGCGTCTGTTAATCGACAGTCCGGTATTCTTGCTCCTGATACAGTGTATAAGAGTTGGGACGGCCTTACAGAGATTGAACAAGCTGCCGCAAGAGAGCTATGCTACTTTATTGACTCGTGGGACATGGCAGATATGACACCCAATTCTTCTCCATTCCCATATCCAAAAGTCAAGCAACGTTATGTGGAGTGGGATTCACTGCCTAGTGATGTACAACGTTCGGCACGTACATCATTGCTTTATGACAAGACAACGTGGGATACTCTTGGTAGTGCATCAATCGAAAGGAGAATGTGGATGGAACTTACGACCGAGCAGCAATCAGATGCAATACTTATTGGTTTCTATCAACATACATGGGATTGCTTCCAGAATCATTATCTACTCCTGGGATGATTTTGAAACACATCCAGATATGAAAGATGCATTAAAGACTCTTGGTTGGTTACGTGATACATGGACTGGTGTGGGAGGTTTCAAACCACAATCGTACAATATGCCTTGGTTGGGGTTGAATGCAACTGAGCAAGCTGCGGCAATGACATTGTGTTTCTTTGAAAATACTTGGAATGAGCGGACATTGCAGTCAGTTGAAGTAGGTGTAGCAAGTTCTGCAGATCTGCTGGATCAAGAAACAGTGTATGGATTGGTATATTATTAGTCTTATCCTGTATTTCTGGGAGTTTTGTTCAATATTTATAAGTAAGTGTTGTGCGTATTTGATGAACCATTGTGCCGTCACTCTCGTGTGCTACCTAGCCAACACTGCACCGTAAAGAAAATGTAGTGTTTAAATGTTCCCTTGAAATCATAGGCTTATGTTCGGCATGCCATCCGTCGAGTATTGATATATAGATATAGATATAGATATAACATGTAAGACAAGATATCAGTCAGCAGTTGGGAATGGAATCATGTTCTAATAATGATTCAACCCCCTCGCCCGACTCCTGTCGGCAAAACAAATTAGGGTTAGGAACCTAACCCTAACAAGATGCTTCTACCACTTTCATTCTCTTAGCATCTTCACTACGTCATCCATTCGTCAGCTAACATTTGTCTAAAGTAAACGATCGGGTTAGGGTGCCTACGGATGCTACTAGGAGTTGTCGGCACTGTCCAATGGTGAGATCGAAACAGTGAGTCTGCGTGATGATTCGCACGACAATTCTAATTCTTCCCGCAAAAAGAAACGAGCTCCAAGACAAGTCGAGTGTCGAATTCCTTCCCGGTCCTCACTCCTCCCTTCAGCCTCATCATAACACTTTTAGTATTCAAAAGTTACTCCGAGAATTATAATTTTGTTTAGTTTGATTCGTCTACTGTTATTTGTTGGTCAGTTTGTCAGCCTCCCTCTCGTCGTCGTCCTCAACATCCTTTGAAGACAATCGAGCACTTTGTGTCTTCTTCTCCTCAACATCCTTCCTACATGGCAAAACTGCCATAATTGATGTTCGCCAATCAGTGTATCCATTCTCACGATAGTGTAATAATATTTCAAAAACATGATTGCATGTCAATATACGTGTCGAGCCTTTAAAATCTAAATATTCCTCCAATGGCAATCGTGCAGTCGTGACATTTAATTGTGGCAATTGTGAATTGATATGTTCGGCACGATGTAATGCTGCTAATTTAAGTCGATTACGATCAACAATTCCACCAATTATATATGTAGTATTGTCATTCAGCGTGGTTAGTGTGTGAGGCGAATCACCAGTTAGGTATACAAATTTGTGATTCGATGGTAGTTGCTGCGACAACGATTTGCCACACGACTTGACAGTATCATCATTGATATTATCTGCGTTCGTAGTCTCATTAGCAATAACTATCAAAGAGTTATCCTCCCGTCCAACATCTTCATATTTGCATGTTGTAGCATCAAAATCATTTTGAGCAATATCGTTACTATCTCTTATGGCATCCCCCTTCTCTTCCTCTGTCGACGTCTTCGCATCATCACAACGATAAAAATTAGAGTACACCACCTCTATATCATCCTCATGACAATGAAATGCACGATCCTTCCATCGGTCTGGAAAGCCATCTACATTGTCCAACTGTATACGCGTTTTACTTCCATGTCCCAAACCACAAACATCGACATGTACCGGATGTGAGCTACGTCGATTAACGGCATATGCGTATCGTATTTGTAATGCTAATGAATTACATTCCTTCTCTGTCATTTGTGATTCAAAGCCACAATCGAAGCATATACGAAATGATGATCTCCCATTACCACTACTACTACCATGACGTGCGAATAATGACTGCCATTTGGCATCACGTTTGGCCTTACCAATCCCCGCCGCCTCGTTTTTTAATTGACATGCACGTTCGGCGACTAAATCACGTCCTTCTTTCATGGCCTTGAGACGTTTGACTTCCTTTATTTGTTCCTTCCGTTTACGTTTAATGGCTAATGACTTTTCGTATCGTACTTGTTTCTTCCTTTGACTTTTTGACATGCCTGTTGTTGTTTGTGGTGAATGGGTAGCAGATGCATCGTCGTTGTTGTTGGTAGAAAGAGGAGCAGCCACCGCCTGTGAAAAAGACGATGACGATGGGTCCTCTCCTACTCCTCCTCCTTCTCCTCCTACGCCGTCGTCGTTGTCGTCAGTCTGCGATTGCATCATACCCCTTCATCTTCTACAGTATTCTCCAATCACAACAACATCGTGTACGCCAAATGAAAATGCTTTTAAGACTTTAAACTTTAGGCACTTAACGACAAAGAGACGCGCCTTTTGTAAAAACTGATTAAAACTGATTTTGGTAACGACAAGGAGAGAAGATAAGACGACTACGACCCTTTTCCCATACTCTTGCTGCGTACGATAGGGGAACGCGAGGCGACACACCGCAATCTTGGTGGTAAGATAGCCATGATTGGTATAGCTGTAGATGGGGGGAGGAGAAAATCATCATCATCAAAGCTGAGTTCCAAACATTGGAAAAAAAATAAGAAATGCAACAACGATCTAGCAACAACATCATCTTCTACAACTAGCAGCACGATATCGTCGGCCGTCGAAAAACTATCTCAAGATTTACACAACATCCATGTCACAAATGATGAACCTATAGAAGGTTTGAAGCCGATGAATTTATTCACGTCCGATGATAGTGACGTCAATGCTTGCGATTTAGACGATGATGAAGAAAAGATGAACGAAGATGACTTTGCACGAGCCGAGAAGCAAGGCCAAATACCTCAACGTGACGATAGTGACTTTGATGATGATATCGACGATGATTTATATATTGAAGCTTTAAATTCCTGTCAGAAACAAAAATGTAGTGCTATTTTCAAAACAATGAACGAGGGTAACTGCTGTTTGGCAACAACTTCATTTACCGAACAGCATAGTCAAAGAAAGAGGTCACAACAGTCCAGCAGCGACGAAGGTTTAGTGCTGGGAGGAGTAATGGAAAACAGAGAAATATCGTCGGGTCTGACAGAGGAGCAGATGAAACGAATAGAAGAAAATCGACATAATGCGCTTGAAAAGAGACGACTGAGCAAGCTAATTCAGCAGCAGAAGCAGTCGACATCATTAGTAGCAGATACATTCAATCCCATTCAGAGCAATTCGTCAGTGCAATCGTTAATGACGTGTCAAACAGAGAAGCCTCATTTCAGCATCAACGACAGCAATGAGTTCATTGATAATGACGAAAATGATGAAGATATTCTTGCGATCGACGTTGAGTTATTACGCTCATGTCAGAAACAAAAAAGTGCTGTTGTCAAGACAGAAGTGCCGAATGCCGATGGAGACACCTTTGGACAGTCTGCAGAGGCTGCGAAGTCATGGGGGCAATCATCGAAGATGATCAGTGGATGCTCTGTGGACGATACTGCAATCCAAGGAGAGACACTTCAACCATCGAAGGCGGAGACGAGTCATGCGGCCAAAGCAAAAGTAAATTCTACTATTGGTCAGTCGATAGTGGCTGCAAAAACATCAGGGACGATTGATGGTGGTGGTGTATTTCAAGTAGAAGAGACAGAGCATGCGACTAAAGGAAAGACGAGGAAAGAGACGCTCACTCAGTGTTGGAGGAGAAGGCCCGACAGTCCCGTCGAGAAAACAATAAAAAAGGCAAAGACGTCGAATAATCAGTGTCGTAAAGATCAAGCTGGAAATATAGTGTCGGTGGAAATCGAAAAAACAATCTATGGTCGTCACAAAGAATCCATTACTTTTCAGAGGGGCGATGTCTGGGTCTGGATATCCGATGATGGTACAAGATTTGCTTATAAATTGGGATATATCCATGTATACGACGGTCAAGTGTTTCATGCAGTAATAGATGAAATTTGGATGGATCTGGTTTATACTTACATTGGATCGAATCCAATGAATACCAGTATTAAGGAACGCTTTGGCGATTGGGTTTTGCTCGAGAAGGGAAAGCATCCACACATGCCACCTGATGAACGAATCAAATTGAATACTCTATCATACAAGCTAGATCACACACAAGAACCTTTGATCATTTACATTGAGGACAAGACATCCGTTTCCTACCGACTATTAACCCCAAACCAGACTGTCCCACAGCATAATTCAGACCGCCCCATAGCGCTTGATATATTTGCGGGAGCCGGTGGTGCGAGCATAGGATTTGAGCTCGCGGGATGGAATGTTAAATACAAGGCTGAGATGAATGCAACGTGCGTTGCCACATTGCGGAAGAATTTCAAGGGGAAGCATATATATCAAGTTGACGTTGCAAATTTGCTTTCAGAATTGATGTCTGGGTCTATTGACACAACGGAGATAGTGTGTATACACGGAAGCCCTCCTTGTCAAGGATTCTCGTTTGCCAACACAAGTGGAGGGATTAACGATCGTCAGAACAAAAATTGTACGCTGGATTTTCTTGAGATCGTTGCAAAGATACAACCGCCATTTGTATCAATAGAGAATGTCCCTGGACTTGATTCCAAGAGAAAACTGAATGACCTGGATCCAGAAAACAAAGTCTATCTCCAAACTGTAATCGCGAAGTTGCTATCCCTGGGGTACAATGTTAGTAAGACAATCACGATGGCGAGTAACTTCGGTGACCCACAAGACAGGAAGCGGCTCGTACTATTTGCATCAAAACAAGGATATATGCTGCCAACATTGATTCAGACTCACGGTGGTGTCCTACCAAATATCACTGTTGGTGACGTACTCCGCGACTTGGAAGACATAAAACCGACTTGCGACGGTCTCATAACAGTCAATGGTAAAACTGTGGAGGGACACAAAAGTAAAGATACTGAATTTAAAAACGGTAAAACTCCTAATGATAGCGACTCACGATTGAAAGAAGGGAATACAGCTTGCACACTGACGAAGAAAAATAAAATTGTTCACTACAATCACAAGAGGTACCTTACTCTGTTGGAGTATAAGCGACTCATGTCATTCCCTGACGATCATGTAATTTGTGGAAATGCAAATGGGATCAGAGACCAGATTGGCAAGGAGATCAGAGACCAGATTGGCAACGCTATTCCATGTCGATTTGCTGAAGCAATAGGAAAGGCCGTCATGAGTAGCTACCGCATAGGAAGAACAATCACAGGCAATGATTTATAGAAGACTTTGAAAAAGTAGCCCCTATTGATTAATATATTAGTCACTGATTTTTTACATACATGATACCTGAGAAAGCAACAACCAAGATTCGCCCTAATTTCTTTATCATAAAATTGCGAGACCATCACCACCGCCAACATCAAGCTTAATCACACTTGATCCGTGAATAAATATGCTTTACAAAGAGAAGACAAAAGTGGAATCCTGCACTCCCCAACATCAAGAAGAAGGCAAACGAAATAATCGTCATGTACCCAAAGTAAAACGATGACTGGAGCACACCACTCATTCCACTTCGATGGAAGTAATAGAAGAAGGAATATCCGTAGATGAACAAACCGGTCATTCCGGCATTGATGAAGGTACTCCACCACCATCTGTGATCCTCCCTCGCTAACTGGAAGTAAAGTAATGCCACACTAATGAACGACGTTACAATGATGAGTAGGACGAAGGCAAAGAGTAGGATACCAAATAGAGTATAAATCTGATGTCCCCACATCGAAGCAAAGATGTAATGTAGTTCGATGTAAATCGCAGAGAATGGTAAGAATCCCGAAATAATCATTTGGAAGAATCGACTGCGGTAACAGGGTACCTCTGTTGGAATTTCACGTGCCACCTTCGTCGTGCGTGTGGGGGCATTAAAATCATGACTTGCATAATTCTTCGCCGCAATCCCACCCAAGATGGTAAGAGGGCATGCCACGAGAGAGTAGATCGCGGCAATGGTACAAATCGTCGAGAAGGGCAATGCACTCGTAGACCTGTGGAATAGTGCAATTGTGTTAACCCACATAAAGACTGCTGCCACGGGAGTGGGGAAGAACCCTGCCGTGAACATAACACAACGGACCCATGCCTTGCCATTCATCTGAAAGTAAAGCCTCGTTGATATGAAGCTACCAATGGAGCACGTGAGACAGTAGAGAATGACCATCCCGGCAAGGATTGACCCACGCCTTGTCGTGGAGATGAGGCCCGTTAATGCCAACCCGAGGAGGAGGAAGGTGGCCAGAATGAGCTGCACGCCAGTCCCGACCGCGGCACAGAAGAGGACTGGATTTTCAGGGAAACGAAATACATCACCGTGGATCAGCTTCCATCCAGACTGTAAAAAAACACAGTTACAAAGAAGGAGAGGGGGGTGGATTGCACAATGAGGTCTATCCTGCTTCACAACTTGTCAAACACGTAAAAAAAGGAACAAAAACAAGTCTCACCTCCTCTTCCTCCATATTCTCATCATCCAAATCCATATATCTCGAGAAGTCATTCTTCAACACACGCATTAAAATAATTGTCAAGAATGCCGTTAACAATAGTACCAGGACGAATGAATTAATAATGCTCAACCAATGTATTTCAAAGCTTCCGGGTAAGAATCGTGAATCGGCATATCGAGTCATACGCATCTTCCATGGCAACTCCACATCCTCAAACCATTCCACCGAGTATGAGAATTGAACGGTCGTGGGTTTGTGTACATTTGTAATATCCACACGCCGGTCTCGTTCGGTTGTGACAATAATACTCACAATCTGTCCATTATTGACGCCCACATTGAAATGCAAATGCGGGAATAGATATGTATGACTAACCCCCTCCATCTCGCCCAATATTGCGTCCTCATCTTCAAAGTCACCGATATAGCCCCACATGGGCAAGTCTTCGATATACATTTCGAAGAAGTAATTATTATGTATCGCCTCTTTGAATTGCGTTAATTCCTTCGTACCCAATGTCGTTTTGCACAATAGTCGCCATTCGACATCATCCCAAAAGCTGAGTTCGTACGGCGACGTTTCGCGTCGATCGCCGGCGATGGATTCGCCCAAACGTTGTTTGTGCCTTTCGGCGCCCACGCGATCGGCCAAAATTCGTGCCGCGGCCGCATTCGAGGATGGACTCCCCCCCATGCCAAAATCTTCATCGTTCGCGGCACCACCGGTAGCATCGGGATCGATGGTCATTTCCTCTTCCAATGCGGCCTTGTGTTCATCCTCGTCGGCATGCGTCTGACAGAATGGGAGGGAGTAGTAGCGGTAGGTTTCGGTGGGGTTGTTGAAGGGCCTGTGTTGTGTGAATATAGGATGCGATGTTGTGTGTGTGTTAATTGACACATTGCATATTTGGTAAGATATGTATTTTTTCCGACCGAGGATGAAAATTTGTAATGAATGAGATGATATGAGAGTGTGTATTATTAAAAATAGTAT
>Ga0247834_1005197_pt1 | contig 15639 bp, 21 predicted proteins | sample LaCruzMarch2015__8_FD_187118 | JGI IMG/M metagenome (GOLD analysis project Ga0247834, IMG submission 187118) | Freshwater microbial communities from meromictic Lake La Cruz, Castile-La Mancha, Spain - LaCruzMarch2015_12m | ecosystem: Environmental > Aquatic > Freshwater > Lake | place: Spain... | reverse complement strand
GGCTGCTTGGAAACATGATCATCCCGACATGAATCTAAAATTACAAAGACGTCTATTAGAAAAAGGAGTCATAGATCATTTGCCGTGGGAAGACTATCTCAAACCCGAGGCAGACTTTCAAGACGCAGCCTTGGAAGCTAAGAAATGGGCAGAAGAAAATCCTACCCTAGAAGAATCGTCTAAGGCCAAAGAATGGGCTGATGAAAAAATTAATCCTACTGAATCAGTAGTTTGGATGGAACACGATGAACAAGGCAATCAGATTAAAAAAATCAAAGAAACCTACACACAAAACGCTGAACAGAATGAGCGCACTCTTTGGCAGAGAATACAAGAAATTAAAAAATGACTGATCGAATTTTAGTAGTCACTGCTCCAGACGACATATTGCAGAGCGGTATCAGAATTGCTCACGTCAATCTCTCTCAGTCACAGTCCCAGACTATATCACAGGCATTGATGCAGAGTACACTACCCCACACTGTTATAAACTATGTATGGAACCAGGGCGATTCTAAACCATGGTTGTTCGATAAGATTCCAAAGACAGATTTAATATTATTCAATGCTGACTGCGATGAAGAATCTTCAATGCTGATCGGTTGGCTAAGTGCTGATCCTAGATCATATTATTTTGGCGATCTTCGTGATCTAAATATTGTTAATGATCGTGTGCTATATACTAGTGATGACATTTTAAAATTACTGGAGAAGACTGCAAAATCACATGGCTAAAATTTACAACACATTCAAAGGTAACAGTGTTACTGTCAAAGAAAATGAGAACATAAATCAAGCTCTGCGTAGATTCAAAAAGAAAGTAGATGAATCTGGTATGCTGGATACACTACGTAAGAAAGAATTCTACGAAAAACCAACCACTGAACGCAAACGCAAAAAAGGTGCTGCTAAAGCCCGCTGGCGTAAAAAACTTCGCGATCAACAACTTCCCCCTAAACTGTTTTAATCATTGACCTAGAGTCAGAAAGGTAGTATAATAACTGTATGAACACAGATATTATGATCGACTTGGAGACGCTTGACGTACTCCCCTCAGCCACAATCCTTACCATTGGAGCAGTTAAGTTTGATCCCTTTGGTGACGATGTTAACGAAAAGAAATGTGAGAAATTTTATGTCCGTGTTGATGTTGATAGTTGTGATCGGATTGGTGCTACGATTAGCCAGGCGACGCTAGATTGGTGGGCTTCACAAAGCCAAGCTGCTCAGGACGAAGCATTTGATCCTACAAACAGAGTCGCCATCGAAGAAGCGATGACACAACTGTATAAGTTTTGTTGGGGTGGAAAGCGAGTATGGAGTCACGGTGCAGGATTTGACGTTACTATTCTAGAATGGTATTTCCGTAAAATCGGCAAAGCTATTCCTTGGAGCTTCTGGGAAGTTCGCGACACTCGCACTATTTTTGATGTAGGCATCAATCCCAATCGTCCTCCAGTACTAAAACATCATGCGCTTGAAGATGCATGGAATCAGGCAGTAGGCGTACAAAATGTCTACAAGGCTCTGCGTACCAGTACAATGAGCAACGGTAATTATATCGCACCATTTGCAAATCAAAGGTAATATATGGACAGTCAAACTAAAGAAGTAATGGATATTCTCCAAGAAGAATGTGCAGAAGTTATTCAAGCGGTAAGTAAAATCAGCCGCTTTGGACTAGACAATTTTAAACCAGGAAAACCTAAAACCAATAGGCAACATCTGGAAGAAGAGCTAGGCGATATGATGGCCATGATTGATATATTGCACAACATGGATATTGTAAGCTGGACAAATATTGATCGTGCAGCCGAAGCTAAACGTGAAAAACTAAAAAAATGGTCAAATATTCAGAATCTAGAGAATATCTGACATAAATAAATTTGTAGACTGTACTAACTGGGCAGTTTACAGGGCATAGTGCCCATATTAGATCTTACTTAAAAAGGAGATAGAAATGTCTAAGATCATCGGTATTGACCTCGGCACCACCAACTCATGCGTGGCTGTTATCGAGAATGGAAAATCCAAAGTTATTGAAAATTCAGAAGGTGCAAGAACTACGCCCTCAATCGTGGCCTACACCCAAGATGAAATCATTGTTGGCGCTTCAGCCAAGCGTCAAGCAGTAACAAATCCCAAAAACACAATTTATGCCAGCAAGCGACTGATTGGTCGCAAATTCAAAGAACGAGCTGTGCAAAAAGATCTTGATCTAATGCCTTACGAAATCTATGAAAACTCCAATGGTGATGCATGGGTTAGAGCACAGGACAAAGAACTAGCACCACCGCAGATTTCAGCAGAAGTTCTGCGCAAAATGAAACAGACAGCGGAGGATTATCTTGGTACAACAGTTACTCAAGCAGTTATCACGGTGCCGGCATATTTTAACGACAGCCAAAGACAGGCCACTAAGGATGCTGGAAAGATTGCAGGCTTGGAGGTACTTCGTATTATCAATGAGCCTACTGCGGCAGCTCTTGCGTATGGCGTTGATAAAGATGATAAAGCTGATAGGAAAATTGCTGTTTACGACCTTGGTGGCGGTACATTCGATGTTTCGATCATCGAAATAGCCAACGTTGACGGAGACAAACAGATTGAAGTACTAAGTACCAACGGAGACACATTCCTCGGCGGTGAAGACTTTGACCAACGCATCATGGATTTCTTAGTGGATGAGTTCAAGAAAGATCAAGGAGTGGATCTAAGCAAAGACATGTTGGCTCTACAACGACTGAAAGATGCTGCTGAGAAAGCCAAGATCGAATTGTCAAGCTCAACACAAACAGATGTCAACCTTCCTTATATCACAGCAGATGCAAGTGGTCCCAAACATCTAGCAATAAAATTAAGTCGTAGCAAACTAGAACAACTGGTTGATGAACTGATCACACGCTCATTAGAGCCATGCCGAATTGCTCTCAAGGATGCAGGCGTGAGTGCCTCAGACATCGACGAAGTCATCCTAGTAGGCGGACAAACACGCATGCCTAAGGTACAAGAAGAAGTTGAGAAGCTGTTTGGCAAAGCACCACGTAAAGACGTAAATCCAGACGAAGCTGTAGCAGTCGGTGCTGCCATCCAAGGTGCTGTGCTAGGTGGTGATCGCAATGACGTGTTGTTGCTAGACGTGACACCGTTGAGCCTAGGCATTGAGACCATGGGCGGTGTAATGTCAAAAATCATTCAAAAGAACACCACCATTCCAACCAAGGGACAGCAGACATTCTCCACAGCAGAAGACAACCAGCCAGCAGTGGATATTAAAGTGTTCCAAGGTGAACGTGAATTAGTGCAGCATAACAAACTCTTAGGCGAATTCAAACTAGATGGCATTGCTCCTGCACGTAGAGGACAACCACAGGTAGAAGTTACCTTTGACATCGATGCCAACGGTATCATGCATATTAGTGCCAAGGACAAAGCCACAGGCAAAGAGAATAAGATCACTATCAAGTCCAACAGTGGGCTATCAGAAGCTGAGATAGCAGCCATGATCAAAGACGCAGAGTTAAATGCAGAAGCAGACAAGAAAGCTCGCGAGTTGATTGATGCAAGAAATTCAGCAGAAGCACAGATGCATGAAGTGAAAAAAGATCTTGAAGAATTCCGTGCTGAACTCACCGATGCAGAAATCTCAGAACTTGAAACTGTAATCAAAGAAGTTGAAGACACAGTTAAAGGCGATGACGCTGAAAAAATCACCGAATCATTAAACAAGGTTTTCCCTGCAATGAAAACATTGCTGGAAAAAAGGCAGGCCAAAGACCAAGCAAAAGCACAAGCTGATGCAGGACCAATGCCCGGCCAAGATGATGTGGTTGATGCTACCTTCACAGAGAAGAAGGCAGACTAATCACAAACAGGGGTACTTTCGAGGCCCCTAATTGTTCTTACTTTAAAAGGAGACTATTATGAACAATCAATTATCAAGACTAGATGCTATCAATAGAGCATTAATTGGGTTCGACACAATGTTCGACCAAATGGAGCGCCGCTTTGCCAACAGTGTCAGCAACAACTACCCCCCACACAACATTATCCGCACTAGTGAAAATCAGTACGAGATACAGGTTGCTGTTACAGGTTTTGAAAAATCAGAAATCACAGTACAGGTAGAAAGTAACGTCCTTACCGTTAAAGGTGAAGGCGAAGAATCTATTCGTCACGAAAATCCCGATGTGGTTTATCTACATCGTGGACTTGCCACACGTGACTTTGCTCGCGAGTTTCCACTTGCTGAGCACATTGAAGTCACTGGTGCAGAAATCCGTAACGGTATGCTGATCGTTAAACTAATACGTAATGTTCCTGAAAGCGCCAAGCCGAAGGTCATTGACATTGTTGATGTAAAGTAGTATACTACAAGAGAGGGAAACCTCTCTTGTTAAATACATCAATAAACTCAGGATCGTAAATGTCTACAGAAATCGAAGTCAAAGAAAAGATTACAGTTCAATTAGAACCCCCTCACATGTGGAAGGTGATATTTCTCAATGACGATAAAACTCCTATGGAATTGGTTATAGAATTACTCACAGGTATTTTTAAACACACAGAATCCAAGGCCAAAGAAATCACTCTAGAGATACACGAAACTGGTAGCTCTATAGTAGGCATATACCCTTTTGAGATCGCAGAACAAAAAGGCATCGAAGCCACAACTGTAGCAAGACAGAATGGTTCGCCATTGCGAATCACAGTGGAGCAGGAATGAGCCTGAAAGAAATTACCAAAGATCTGCATCACGAAGCAGAAACCACTGTATTTGCCAAGATGTTGCTGAGTGGCAAGATTGAAAAACAAGATTATAGAAATTATCTCTACAATCTTTTGGCCATATATGATCCAATCGAATGGTATTGCCAGCGTCAGGGTTTCCTGGTCACAATGCCAGACCTTCCTCGCCTAAAAGGCATCCTTGCAGACTTTCTAGAATTAGACGACGGTAGTTACTGTTATCTAACGCCTGCTACACTTGAGTATCAGGCATACTTACACAAACTAGGCAACGATGAATTCCGTAAACATTTGGTTAAAGCGCATCTATACTGCCGTCATATGGGCGACCTATTCGGTGGTCAAATCATTAAGAAGCAAGTAGCACACATTTCAAGTGGTAAGTTCTACGACTTTGAAAATGGCGATAGTATGAAGATGGCCATCCGTCAAACACTCACGGACGACCTCGGAGACGAAGCTCGTGTGGCGTTTGAATACGCTATTGCTATGATGCGAGATTTGTATCGTGGAGAGTAAGGTTTGGGACACACTAATTGAGATCCAACATCTACTGGAAGATAACTTCAGCCGCACGGGTCAAGAGGTTAATGAGCCTGGAATGGAAAGATTTAATCAGCCAGGCTGGGTTAATCGTGTGTGGACTAGTGATCGGTATCGTCGTGCTCACGTTGATGTTGTAGACGCTAGAGAAACCAAAGGTCTATGGATGATGCATTGTTGCATCTTTCCACACACTCACAATCCAGCACCAATTTACGGCTTTGATGTTATTGCCGGCAAGAACAAGATCACTGGATGCTTTCACGATTACTCAAAAGCAGGCGATGCTGACCATCCTATGATGCAATGGTTCCATGACGAAGTTGCCAAACTAGAATGGCGTAAACAACGTGCTTTACCTGAATGGGCTACTAATATATTCAGTGGCAGCATGGTAGCTGCGGGCAATGTCAGTGACGAAGAAGAACTAGAACAGATCACAGATCTTGCTAGAACTACTATAGAACACTATCTAAGCACAGTAGCGGAAACTAATAATACCGCTGAAAATACCACAAAACAGCAGAACTACTACGCACAAAATCAGAAGTGTAACCCGCATACACCACGTGTAATGGTCAGTTTAGGTTTAAGTGAGGACGATGTACAGCATTTCATCCAAGAATGTCTCTTCCCTGAAATCCGATAAATAACTGTATGCGATCATTTGAATTTTTAATAGAAAAAAATCTATCAGGTAGCGATTTTTATAAAAAACCACGGCTAGACGCACTACTATCTAAGCTGTCACGAAACGATGATTTTATCGTTGATCGCCAGCCCACTAAACTTAAACCTACCAAACAAGAGCTTGCGCAGCTCAAACAGTTCTATCAATACTATAATGAAAAAGGTGAAACTAGAAAATCAACTGCTTCGCAGAATTTGCCAAAAACATTAGGTGGTGTAGAATTATCGAGAATTGCTAAAACTGCTGAATTTGGAGGACGTGGAGGTGATAGTCCGGAAAAAGCAAATATTGGCCCTGTTGTAGAAATTTTAAAAGCCGCAGCAATATTTACGAAACTAACAGACAGAACTAATGATCCTGTAAGTATAGATAAAATTAAAACAGTTATCGATGAGTTGAAAAATCATGTGGCGCTGTCAAAATCAAGTAAAAAAAGCAAAGTAGAAGTATTCAAAGGAAGTCTTTCGAAAGAAGTTAATGATGTTGGAAGAAACATTAACGATCACATAACTCTAGATGTAACTGCAAACGAAGGTTCGTTTAAGAGAGCAATGTCTTTTAATCCAGGTGATGCACAAGTACAGGGAATAATTAAATCTATTCTTAATTATGTAAACACAGAATCTGATTTATCTCGTTATAATAAATTCTTTTCAACTAACAATAGAACTGATAGTTTGAATGTAGCTATTGTTGGCGGTGAAGGTAAAAAAACCGATGTAAAAACTACCTATATAGATCCCAATACAAAAGAGCCTAGAACTTTAAAAACTTTATCTATGAGCTTGAAAGCTGGTAAAGGGGCTACATTAGACCAGGCTTCTGGTAGTAACGAAGACGGAGTTAGAAACTTTTTTGAAATTTTAGGACTTGGAACTGAGCAAGCCAATGCTGCTATAGCACAGACTAAATTTATTGGTAAAACACGAAATGTTATTGCAACTCCTGAAGAACATGCCGCAAGAGTTAAAGCTGCAACACAAATTTTAAATATCGCAGCTAAGAATCTTGAAGCTAGATATTTTTCTAAAAACGATGCTGGAGAAGCACAGTTTGTTAAAGAATTCTTACAAAATTTAATAAAGTCAATGACCAAAGATGAGTCGTTGATTTATGTAGAATTTAATCCCAACGGTACTTATAATAAATTAAATCCAAGAAAAATACAACACCTAGCCAGTGACATAGATATATATGGTGATTTAAAAGTATCTGGTGGTGGAGTATCATACCTATATATTAGAGATAAAATCTCTGGTAAATCATTATTCCATATTCGCTTAATGGTTTCAAAAGCTGAACGAATAGCATTTTTCTTTGAATTAGATGATTTACTTGAACTAGTTCAGGCTGCATCAACCAAAATCGATAATACATTAAAATCCCCTGCACTAAAACAACAACCTGCGGTAGCAACAGAACCTGCACCTGCACCTGCTCCCCAATAAACACCACTGTAATCTAGATTAAACTAAACAGTTGATTCTGTCAATAATTAATTAACCACATAAGAAATAGGACCGTTGGTCCTATTTTCACGACTAGGTGTTGGAAAAGCAACACTGTTGAAAAATTAACATGTTGTAATAATAACATCGGAGTTTTATTAAACTCATGAGTAACGTAAATATTTTAGACTACAAGAGGTATAGTCAAATTAGGAGCGAAGATAATGAAACATGAGAAAGGCACGGGTGAGCTGTCGACGAAATTACTCACCACATTAATAATCACGATGTTGTTGTCTGGCACAAGTATGGCACAGACATTAATCAATCAGGGCACATATGACTCAAAGAGTCTAGTGGATACTAACAGCACTACAACCAGCACCAGCACCATCAACACCAACAATGTTAATAGCGGTACTGTTACTACCAATAATAACACTGCATTAAGCGGTGGCACCACCAACACTAATAACAACAACAATGTTAACAGTGGCACAATGACCAACAACAATAACAACAACAACGTTATGAGCGGAAGTGTTACCTACACAAATAACAACAACAATGTTAACAGCGGTACTCAAACGTTTAACAATAACAACGTTAATACAGGTGATATGACCAACCGTAACATTAATACAAGTACTAGTGTGAATACTAATAATAATGTTAACACTGGTGATATGACAAATCGTAATATTAATACCAGCACGTCTACTTCAAACAATACCAACACCAATATTAACAGCGGCACAATGACCAATAACAACAATAATGTTAATACTGGTACGATGACCAATAACAATAATAATGCAAGCACCAGTTCTAATCAAAACGTTAATCAAAACAACAACGTCAATAGCGGAGATATGACCAACCGTAATATCAATACCAGTGAAATTACACAACGCATTATTCAACCTCCACCTACAGCAGTTGCACCAACAATGATGTCGGGCGGGAATACCGACTTATGTAGCACAGGCACCAGTGGTAGTGTACAAACACAAATCTTTGGTGTGAGCAGTGGCGGAACAGTTCGCGACATGAATTGCGAACGTCTAAAGTTATCTAAGACCTTGTACGACATGGGAATGAAGGTAGCCGCAGTTGCCACCATGTGTCAAGACCGTCGTGTGTTTGATGCTATGTTATCCGCAGGTACACCTTGCCCTTACGAAGGCAAGATAGGAGAGCAGGCTAAAGCACAGTGGGAAGCTAATCCCAATAAAATACCAGCATTTGATGAGGCAAAACTAGATGACACTTATAAGAAAGTTGGCATTGGCGCTATCCTTGGCGCTCTTGTGTTCAAGTTATTCTAATAGTCAAACTGTTGACCCTACTACCGGTAACCTGATCAATACCGGTAGTACTGCCACGGATACAACCAGTACATGGAATAACGGTGTATATGTTAATCAGCTAACCTGCTGGGGTGGTGGCGATCCGGGTAACTGTGGTCCTTACCCTAGCATAAGACCCGGCGGTGTTATTAATTACTCTTTTGGTACTGTAGATTTAAATCAAATTGTCAACATAAACAAAGCACTATCCATAGGCGGAAGTGGAGTCCAACTTAGCGGATTTAATTTTGGCTTCATGGCAAAGAACGGCAATGGTTGGGATGATGCTAGACAAGATTACTTAGGTGCATATGTTAAATTTTACAACTCAGCAGGCAGTCTTGCCTCAACATATGATTACACAGATCAAACTAACAGAAAATATAATTGGACGCAGTTTAATTTTAGTGAAACATTTGCCAGTCCAACACCTGCATCGACTTATAGTAATGCACAGGTTGGATTTATAGGTAGAGATAATAATTTTTGGGCAGGCACATATGGCCCTGAAATTTACAATGTAAACTTCAGTTTGAAATATTCAGTTAGACCCGATCCATGTATTGCTGATCCGTTATCAAGTCCTACTTGCCCTGGATATGCATTGGCCACTGTTAAAAATTCAATACTAGGTTCCACAGTTTCTAATGCATCAGTAACATCATTTGTGCCAACAATTAACTATGCATCATTAGGGCCGGCGGCCGGTCCAGCAATGATAGGCCCAGATCCTACTAATCCTGCACCTGGCCCACAAGGCCCAATGGGTCCGGCCGCAGGTCCTCAAGGACAAGATCCAAATCAAAATTCTGGCGGTCCACAAGATAGTCCATCACAGCCCGGACCACAAGGTCCGCAACAAGGCCCTGCCGCTGGTCCACAACCTGCAGGCGGCCCTCCACAGACAGCACAGTCTGCACCACAGCCGAGTTCTGGTCCAAGCCAAGCAGGTCCGGCCGCTGGCCCAGCAAGATCAAATGATGGTCCTAAGATGACTCCGGGTGCCGCATTAAGTGTAGCTCGTGCCGCACAGGAAAAAGACAAGGCAGTACAGGCAACGGCTGTACAAACTGCAACACGAGCATTTGAAAGTGCTATGCAAAGTTCGCAAACTGCCAGCAGTAATGCAATCACAATGAATCAAGATATGAGTGCCAGTAGCGCAAGTGCCGCAGCACAATTTGCTAGTCAGACAACTCAATCAAGTATGCAAATATCTAGTCAGACACAACAAATAAACAATGCAGGACAAACCTATAGCGGTACTGGACTTACTGTTGCCAAAGCCAACACAAGTGTATTCAGTATAGACAGTTTGAATAATTCTAGCACAGGACAAACATCTAGTCAAACATCATCAGTAACGCAATTCCGTAATGAATCGAAGACTTATGACGTGGAAGAATCCACAATGCAAGTCGCCAGTTTTGGTGGACCAGGCAAGGCAGGAAATCCGTTATCGGATCTAATGAATCAACGAATGGACATGTTGCAGACCAACATAGAACAACGTAACGACTCTGTTAAGAAGAATGTGCAACCAAATGACTTAGCCGGCGGCGTTGATGTTGCCGCCATGGCACAGATTCCAAAAGGTTACGAAGCATACAGTATTGTGACACTGCGCGATGCTCCTTTTTATAAGCCTGAAACAATTTACAAAAACAATCGAACAGTTGACAATGCTAGATTACTAAGAGGGTTAACAGGCGGCAGTGATGCCAAACATCAAGACATGGTTAATAGCCAATACAAATAATAGGAGCAAAAAATGACAGAAGAAATTAAAAACGTCAATGCAAAGATTGATGAAGCCGAAGCGGCTGTAAAGAAGTATGCCAGTAAAGATACAGTTATTAGCATTGGTGGATACGAGTTTACTCCTGCCAAGCTAATGGTTGCGGCTACTCTAGTATCGTCATTACTTGGAGGATTGTATGGATGCTTTGAAGTGTACAAAGACTACATGGGCATGAAAGATAAAATTGCCAAATATGTTACTCCTGACCTAACTGAAATCTATAAAAAGATGGAAGTGTTAGATGCCAACACCAGCAAGATGGTTGAATACACTGACACCATCAAGATAGACTTAAAGGGTGATGTTCGCAGATTAGAAGGCGTGGTTGAAAATGTCGAACGTTCAAGCAAGACTGACCAGCGTTTAACTGATTCGGGAATGAAAGAAATCAAGCGTGATGTGGATGGCACAGTGAAAGAAATCAAGCGTGATGTTGATGCTACACTAAAAGACATTAATCGCGAGTTAGTAAAGAACCAAAAAGAACAGCAGGCTGAGATTAGAGCATTAAGAACAGATGTTGATAATAAAATTAAAAAAGCGTTGGACAATCCGTTGAACAACTAAGGAGAAAGTATGGGAGCAGAAATTAAGGATGTAAATGCAAAGGTAGATGAGTTAGAAGCGGCTGCAAAAAAGTACGCTAGTAAGGATACGGTTATAAGCATTGGAGGCTATGAGTTTACGCCTGCCAAGCTAATGGTTGCATTTACTATCGTTAGTTCTACCTTGGGTGGATTGTATGGTGCGTTTGAAGTTTACAAAGATTATCAAGGTATGAAGAAAAAGATTGCAGAATATGTTGCACCCGACTTATCGATATTTGATAAGCGTCTTGCGGTTGTTGAAGAAAACAGTCAAAAGACTGCGGATTATACTCGTGATATCAAGAATGATTTGAAAGATGATCTACGCAGGATGGAAAAAGTAGTTGAACAGGTCGAACGCATCAGTAAACAAAGCCAACGTGAAACAGAACAAGATGTGCGTACTTTACGCAAAGAGATGGATTCCAAGATCAAGCAGGCTATGGATAACCCGTTATCGAATAAATAACATTGTAAAGACGAGAGCGAATATATGTTAGACGGAGTCAAATCCGCCACAACTGCCCTTAAAACGGCGCAATCTGCAGGCAAGGAACTAGGAGCAGTTGTATCAAGTCAGCAAGCCGACATGGAAGCTGGAGTTCAACGCGAGCATCAAGCTCGCGTCAAAGCCAAACTAACCGAGCAACATCGAAAATCAACTCTTGAATACAGGGCTCTTGAAAAGTTTGAGTCTAAAATTAATTACGAGCGTGATGTGGCTAGACTAAAAACTGAAACCATTCAAAAATACGGCAAGGACGCATGGGCCAAAGTAGAAGCTGAAAAAGCCACTATAGAAAAAGAATACAACGCTGAATTGTCTGCCATGGATTATGATCGACACCGACAGATTGATGCACTATGTTGGTGTTTTACTGCTAGCGCCTTGATTACTTACTTTTTTAAATTATACAAATTATGAGACTAGCACAAATTGTTCTAATATTCACACTGTTGATCACTATAACATTAATGTGGTTAGAGCATCAACTGAAGTAATCAACATTTACCTTCCTATATAAACATGCGGCTGAGTTTCTCGGCGACGTTCTTCCTCAGATTTTGGAAAGAGCTCGTTACCGTATTGAGGATACATTTGCTGGCGACTCTGTGCTACTAACATCATCACAAAAAAGAAAAAAAAGATTATAATCAGTACTCCCATTCCCCAAGCAAACTGAATGTTGAGTTGTTTTCGTTTTGCGGCTTTGCGTTTGTTTTCTATCTCTTGTCTTTGTATTTGTTTTGTGATGAGAACCTTTTGTTCTTTCCCCATCTCCTTCATCATTTCTTCAACTTCAGTATGTAATGCACCCAATTCAGGCGGGCTTTGATACACCATTAGTTCACGCAAGTCAACTTCCATTTGTTGTAATTGTTTGCGCATTAGCACACGTTGTAGAGCACGTTTACCTAGACTGTCATCACCTGTATAAACTTCAGTCTTGGCGCGGCGCTCTTCTTCCTCAAACACAGCTATGCATTTGTAAAAGTTGTCGTAGTATGCGCCAAGATGATTTCCAATTTCTGTGTAAATGCCAGTGTGCTCGTTGGCTTCGGCTTTCTTGTTTAGTTCTACTACGCGAGCTTTTTCTTCTTGTAATTGTTTTTTGGCCTCTGGAGGAACAGGCTTGCCCTCATATAACTTGTGAAACTGTGAATCAAGATCTTTAAGGACATCTTTGACCTCTCCAGCAGCACCTTTGATGTCTTTGTAAAGTTTACAACCAGCCTTGACAGCAGACACTGCTCCGTTGGCAAGGGCAAATAAGGTTAAGGGATCCATCTGTTTGTCCTCTTACGCCATTCCAAACAAACTACTCGACGATTATATACATCGCCTGACCATGTCCATCGCACACACTCCCACTCAGGCCATTTTTTAACGTCTGGTTCCTTGGCTAGAGCAAGTATTAGGATCCATTCAAACATGCTGTGTTAATATCTATTTTTGTCATTATACCAATCTTTGAACATAACACCAAACACCATTAAAAAAGGTATCATACATAAAAAGAATATTAAATCGTTGGTTGTGATGACAATGTTAAAATACATGACTTATCCTTTATTTGTTAGCGTAATCTTCGCGTTCTTTCTTTTCACGAGCATCTCGTTCTTTTTGTTGCTGTCGTATAACTAAATTTCGTTTAGCAACCTTTTCTTCATAAATTCTTTTTTCTTCCATTTGTCCGTAAATAGCAACCCCGCCCATAGCCATTGCAAAAAAAATAGCACAACCAGCTAGAAAATACATTCCAAAAATAAATTGGTCTGCCATTTTCTTTTTGTGTGCTAATTCACGTTTTGCTTCTTCATGTTCAGCTTCTGCACGTTCCTTGAACAGTCTAGTGCGTTCTTTGATCATGTGTTCCCACATTTCCGGCTTGCCCAGGGTCCATAGAATCATGTCTTTGAGTTCACGCTCTGCTTGTCTTAGAGCATCACTGTGCATGGCAATTTGCATTGCTTCGTGACCTAACTCTGCATCGGTTTTGCCTAATCGATTGGCTTTGGCTTTTACCTTTGATCGCTCGCGATGTATGGCATCTGAAGATTCAAAGAATTTACTGAATTGCCCGGAAAGACTGTGAACATCTTTGCCCAGGGCAATGGCCTGCTTGATATAGCCTACAGCAGATTGAGCGGCTGTGAATGCAAGCCCGATTGTGATTGGGTCCACACCTTTAGCTCCTTAGAACCAGAGGTACAGACCGTTCAGACTTAGTAGTATTCCAAATCCTGCTACAACAAAGCTGCCCCAGAACATGGTCATGCTGACTGCAAGAATACTTGCTGATAGAACAACAATGGCCAACTGGTATGCTGTTGATGCATAACCGATCCATGGGCTGGACTTTTTGGCTTCTTCGCGAACAGCCTCCAGTTCTTTTGCTTTAACGGCAAGCTCTTTTTTATCAACATCCATGCGCTCTTTCTCAGCTTGGAATTCTGCTTTTAGTTTTGAATCAGCTGCGGTCTTTGCGGCAATTTCGTATGTAACACCACGACCTGCTTTGGCTTGGTATTGTGCCCAAGTGTTGTTGGCGCCCAGTGTATTGTTTAATACTGTGCTACCCAGTTTGCCGCCATACCATGCGTTAACTGCCAATAACAAAGCAAATACGGAAATAACCATACCTGCTCGGTCTTTGATTTTTGCTTCTCGTTCCGAACGTGAGCCCACTGGAGGCTTTGGTGCATCAAGATCTTTGGGTTGTTTGGTGATTAAATTTAAAACTGAGTCAATTAATGACATTATTCGCTCCTTCTAGTCATATGTTCACAGGCGCACTACTAAAAACCGGTTCGCTCCCGGGTGTTATACGAGTATTTAACCGATTGACAAAATAAATAACTGATGCTATAATATACACATATTAAGCAAGAGAGCCGGTTATGAAAATCCAAATTGTATCAGATCTACACCTAGAGTTTTCGGACATATTGATCAAAAATGCCAATAACGCCGATGTGTTGATCCTTGGCGGTGACATCATGATCGCTGAGAAAGTTCTCAAGCCTGAAAGTGAATTAGGTATTCGTTTCAGAGATTTCTTGAAACGTTGCAGTTTTCAATTTCCGCATGTGATCTATATCGCTGGCAATCATGAGTTCTATGGTGGCTACTGGAGTAAGAGTCTGGATAGCCTTCGTGCAGCCTGCGGGGTCCACGATAACATCTACTTTCTTGAGCGTGATACAAAAATCATCGATGATGTGGTGTTTGTAGGTGGCACACTTTGGACAGACATGAATCGACATGATCCGTTGACTCTGCATGCAGTTAGAGACATGATGAATGATTTTAGATCTATCACTGATGACACCTTGGGCTATATCAAACTCAAACCTGCTACCACTACAGAACGTCATAGACAGACCCGACAATACATTGAGTTGATTGCTAAAGAACACGCAGACAAGCGGGTAGTGGTCGTAGGGCATCACACTCCTAGCTATCAGAGCTGTCACGAGATGTACAAATCAGACTATATCATGAATGGTGCGTATCACAGTGACCTTTCAGGTATTATGTTGGATCATCCGCAGATCAAACTGTGGACACATGGTCACACACATCATTGTTTTGATTATGTGATCGGTGAGACCAGAGTGGTGTGTAATCCGCGTGGTTACCACCAGACCAGTGGATGGAGTGAAGATACTGGATGGGATCCAGAGAAAGTAGTTGAAGTATGATGTCAGAACGTCAAAGACTTATGGCTTTGCTCAAAGGGCCTGATTGGTATGCTCACGAATCAGGAAAAGATCTACTTGCAGTTCTAAATCAAGGTAAAAGAAAAAGATATAAATCTATGAATTCCACAGCAGACAAACATATATTGACCATCATGCATCTGTTTGATAAAGAACCTGCAGTAAGGATCCTCAAGACTTGGTTAAGTACCTACAAGTTACCGTTGGATCCAAATAGGCTGAAAACGTTTGATCAGTTCCATGAACA
>Ga0247834_1005196_pt1 | contig 15642 bp, 12 predicted proteins | sample LaCruzMarch2015__8_FD_187118 | JGI IMG/M metagenome (GOLD analysis project Ga0247834, IMG submission 187118) | Freshwater microbial communities from meromictic Lake La Cruz, Castile-La Mancha, Spain - LaCruzMarch2015_12m | ecosystem: Environmental > Aquatic > Freshwater > Lake | place: Spain... | reverse complement strand
TGAATCCTGAAATTTCAAAAGCGGTCAAAATGCCATCTTCAGAATGTAAAGAATCTTTATGGAAGCGATCATTTGCACCCGCCAATACCAATCCGCTGCGCAGTAACGGATTTTGCAGGATGGTATAATGAAAAGCAGACCTCTGCAACGTATCTTGAAAGGTAAAACCATGAGTAGCCAAGTGAATGACATCGGGAACAACCAAGGGCGCGGCCAGGTATTGCTTGACCGATTCTTCCGTTGCTGCCGTATCCTTAAGTACAGTAGTGGCAATTTTCTGAGATTTCAAAATCGTTTCAAGTTGGTTTACTTCATGGGCAGATCCAGGCAAGTTGATCCAATGGCCATCACGTAGGGCTTTACTGCTGCGCAGGGCAGTACGTGTTCGCAAGGCTGTGCCATTCACCAATTCTTCTTTAATACGTGAATTAGCAGCACGATCGTAATTCACTCCACCGACTAAAAAAGCATTTTGAGGTCGGCTAATTTGATCTTGCACCTCATCTACCACACTGCGGGTACTGCTCATCAAGACCAAATCATACCGATCACTGAGCATTTTTTTGGTTTTACCCATTGACAAGGCGTGCATGGGTAAGGTATTCAGAACCCCAACTGGAGAAAAATAAATCGTTTTCACCCCAGACAGCAATGAATCCAAGGGTTGCCAAATCAGTCCATAAACATCTTTAAAAGAATTGTTTCGTACTGGCTCAATACCCCGCTGGCCTTTCAACCAGGTTTGTACAGTTGCTGCCGATGCCAGATTTAAGTCCATCTCTTTGCACAACTGCACCAGGCGAGGGGCGTTCCAACCTGGCCTGATAATGGCGGCGGCGTAAACTACCTCAGGGTCATCGGGGTTGGGTTGGTAGTTAAAAAACTCTATGGCGGCTTCATTGGATTTCAAGTGCTGTTGTACATCAGTCCAGCGTACTTCCTGGCGCAGCTGAACGAAGGCTTTGGCTTCTTGAGCCAGTTCTTTTTCCAGTGCCGCAGCAGATCGTTCCAGCACAACAAGATCAGTGCTTCGATCAGCCACCCTTTTGGCATATTCTTGACCAATCTGGCGGTATAGGTTTTGCCATTGATCCAATTTGGCACGAAGGATAGTGTCGCCTTGCTGGCGAATAAATGTACGGAGTTGAAAAACCTGTTGTGCTACAAACCCCTTGTAAAACAAAAGATTGTTGTAGAAAGTACCGTCTGCGTCATCCCAGCTTTTTGGTGCAGCTTCAGGAGCGAGCAGCGAAAATTGTTTGGATAAATCTTGCGAAAATCCATAAGTGTAGGTTTCCAGGTCGTTTTCAGAAAAATACGTGGCAGCACGAATGAGGAGTTTTTGTTGGGTTGCTCCGGCTGTTTTTGCCATAAGTGAAGCAGTTTCAAAATCTCCAACGCTTTTTAACAACGATGCCATGCGGTACTGAGCGCGGACAAAGTTCAAGTGTTCCAAGCCATAGGCTTTTTCGAGAATTTGCATTGCTGCCTGTGCTTTTTTTAGGCCAGTATCTTTTTGCCCAGCATAAAAAAGCGCACATCCCCAATTTAACAAATTGTTACCATAATCGGGATGGGTAATCCCCTGAATTTTTTCCATAAATGCAGTCGCTCTTTCAAAATTCGCAACTGCGGCACTCCACTCTTTTTTTCCTACAAAAACGTCGCCTAAAGAGCCTAAGCTTTCCGCATAATATGGATGCTGCTGCCCCAATATGCGTTCACGGTGTTCTAGTGATTCTTCCAAGAGCGCTTGTGCTTTATCTAAATTACCTTGCTTTTGGTAAGTAGAGGCTAGTACTTGCAGGTTCATTGAGTAATCTGGATGATCCTTGCCTTTGAATTTGAGCAAAATTTGAATATTCTCTTCGATAATTTGCCTTGCCTCGGAGTATTTTCCCAAGTCAATTAAAACATTCGCTAAATTAGAGTTAGTGGTGGTAGAGGCTCCAATTCCAAATTCTTGTAAACCATTGGCCTCTTGTTTTGCTTTTCGAAACCGCAGCTCTGCTTCCTCTAGTTTTCCAGTGCCTACTTCGATCAAACCCAAATTCATAATCAATGATACAATGCGCGGATGGGCACCTAAAAAGACATTTTGGCGAATGCGTAGTGATTGCGTATAAAAAAGCTTAGCTTGAGTCAAGTTGGCGCGATTCAAATTGATACTTCCCAAAAAATGAATGGTCTGTGCATAATCTCGATGGTTTTCTCCGAGTAATGCTAGTTGCAATTCTGCTGCTTGTTTAAAAAAACGTTCAGCCTCAGCATATCTTCGGCGGTGGTTGTTGATGTAACCAACATGAAAAAGCGCTAAAGCATACAAAGGATGTTTTGTACCAACTAGTGTTTCCGCAAGCTTGAGCGATTGATGAGCCCAAGTTTCACTATCGTCCCATTTTGTAGCAGCCGCAGCAGCATAAGAAGAATGCTGTAGTAACTCACAATACAACAAAGACAAAGTGTCTACGCTGCTTTTTAATTGATTTCTTGCAGCCTCAAAAGAAGATAATGCGTCTATATACCGATCTACATCCTTCAAAAAAAGCCCTTGTTTCATTCGAACAAAAGCCAGCTTGTCTGCCGCAAATGAGCCGGGTGTTTGCACCAATTTTTCACAAAGCTCCAGCCCTTCTCGAAAGCGCCCGGTTAAATAATAATCATTCAGTTTTTGAAAGATACTGTCCTTTGAATTTTGGCCATACAAATTAGACAAACTGAACATTAAAAAAAGCAATATCCATAAACGAGGCATAGGTGTTGGATTTTAAATAGGTTTATTGATCCACGGAACAAGACTTTTTGGAGAAGTAAACCTTGTTACAAAGAATCAAAAGTTATCCATAGTTTTGTAAAGTTCAAAAAAAATTAATCATTTTTGATAACTGCGCTCTGATTAGCGCTATTTACCTGTGGTGTATCACTTATGCAAAAGGAATCCAAGATCATTGATGGGCTAAGGAATGGGGAAAGTTTTGCTTTTGATTGGGTGTATCAACATTGCTTTACCAAAGCGACAGTTTACATTGTGCAACACCGGGGCAGCAGCCAAGATGCAGAGGATTTCTTTCAAGAAGCTCTTTTTGTTCTGATTGAAAAACTGCGCAACCCTCATTTCAAATTGACCTCAAGTTGCGCTACCTTTCTGTACGCAGTAGTGCGCAATTTGTGGCTGTACCACCAACGCAGTGCTGGCCGAATCATTTCCACAGAGGCGGAGCAAATGCTCCGGCTGGCAGAAACCGCAGGCGAGGATTTCTGGCATTTACTCGAAGTAGCTCAAGAGCAAGAAAACCAATCACAACGTGTAACCTCAGCCATGAATCAACTCAGTGGAGAATGTCATCAATTGCTGTTGCTGAGTTTTTATGACAACAAAAACGATGACGAAATTGCCCAAATCATGACCTATTCTCGAAGTTTCATCAAGGTCAAGCGCTTTCGGTGTTTGAGCAAGTTAAAAGAAATCATTGGCTTATGACTCCACAAGAGTTGGAAACACTCCATGCTTATCATCGCAATCAATTGAATGCATCCGAGCGCTTGAATTTGGAAGACAAATTGCGCAACGATCCCCATTGGCAGCAACTTTGGAGCAATTTCCAATTGTTGACTACTGGCATTCAGGCAACTGGGCAGTCGCGAGTCCGCCAAGAGATTCAGTCCGCGGGCATCCGGTATCAGCTCAGGCAACGAAAAAGAATGCGGGCCCTGCGCTGGAGCTTTGGTATTGCCGCTACATTGGCGCTGGGTTTGGTCATTGGGGGAAGCATTTTACAGCAGCAAAAACTATTGCGCTTGGAACAAACCTACCATCAAGATGACCAAAAGTTATTGAACCAGGAGCTTGATGCCCTGGAAATGCAGGGATTTGCGCGTCAAAACACTTCCGATAGCTTGTTGTTAAAAGGGTTGCTCGCGCTAGAAAACCGCGAACTGGAAGCTGCTGTCGATTTTCTATCCCGCACTACAAATCTCAAGTCCAATCCCGTCGCTCAGTTTTTTTTAGGCAAGGCTTATCAAGAGCAGCAAAAAAACCATTTGGCCATACAATCCTGGAAGAAGACGCCAAGCGACTCCCCTACCTGGGTAAAGCAAGCTACCCGCTACGAGTTGAGTTGGGCTTACGCCAAAAATTATTGGCAGCAAAAACGTGCCAAAAAAATATGGCGAGAAATCGCTCAGGATGCCACTGATCCTCAACAAGAGTTGATGCGCCAAATGCTGAAGCAATTGGAAAAATAAATCGCCCTTGAAATTAACCCTCAACACCGATGCGCCCAGTCTACTTATTTTTGCTTATTGGATTGATGGCTTGCCAGGCAGAACCGCCTAAAGCAGTTCCTGTACCTGATAAAAGTCTGGCAAAAGCACCAATCACTGCGCCAAGTGTTACCCCTGCCATTGCTCGGCCAGCGCCTTTTCTGCAGGCATTGGTAAACCGTTTGTATCGCGTAGCCGAAGACCAGCGTCGTGCAGAACCGCAGATTTTGTTGAGTGATGACCGCTCTTATGTAGCCAGCTGTAAACCAAGAGAAAATCAAATTGTACTCGAAGTCCAAGCCTTGGAAGTATGTCGGCAATTTGGCCCCGACTCTACTGCCCTACTCAGTTTTATCATTGGCCATGAAATGGGGCACCTCTTTGCACACCGCAATACCTCCAAATCCATTCACACCTTTTTTGGGTATTATCGTCAGCCACATACGCCACAGGCAGTCGAAGGCAATGCCGATTTATACGGGCTTTTCCTTTGCAAATTGGCAGGCTTGTCTCAGGTAAAAAAACACCTGCCCCAATTCATCGAAAAGCTATACCACCGATATCACTTTGATCCAAACTTACCCGGCTACCCCAGCCAACAAGAACGACAGGGATACACCAGCTGGATTGGCAGTAAAACCGACTCCTTGTGGCAAGTCTGGGAATCGGGTTTATTTTTGATGGGCTTGCAGCAATACCCCGTGGCAAGCGCATGCTTTGAGTACATTGCTCAATATTATCAAGGCGCTGAAGTCTGGCACAATTGGGGTACTGCTGCCGCATTGTCGGCCATCCAACTTCGGAATCGGCAACAAGCTACGCCTTACTACCCGCTATTGGCAGCAGGATTATTCCGCTTGGAGGCATTTCGTGGGCCTCTAGCCCCCGATGAAACGTCCGAACTGAAAGACATGATCAATACTGCAAAAAAAGCCCTACAAATGGCGCATTTGCAACGACCTGCGCATCTGTCGAGCACCTTGAATTTATTGATGGTCTATTTGCTGAATCATGAAATTGAATCTGCCGAGCAATTGTTGTCCCTCCATTCACGCAAGCTCAATGCTGCACAATTGCTTTTTTTTCAAACTTTGATTGCCCTCCATCGTCAGCCGAACGGCTCAGAATTTAGCGCCCGTTTTGAACAGCTCTCCCACACTGAAGATCCACACCTTGCTTTTGCCGCCGCCCAAAACTATAGATTGCTGCAAGGTGAAGCATTAAATTTTTCAATGGGGCCTTGTCCAGTCCTTGATTTTTATCCAGATCAATTGAAGCCAACCCTCTTGAAAATCCCCGCGCAACGTTTTTTTGCGTTGAATGGGCAATATGAACTGGCCTGGAAAGCCTTGCCTCATTCTACCTTGGTAAAATTTCGAGCTTTAAACCAATCAACTGAATCGAGCCTGCAGATTGTACACCAGCCCTGCCCAAGCCCTTTTGCTGATTTTACTGGTGTAGGAGGCAACTGGACGGTGACAAACAAAGCGCAAATGCTGACCAATGGCGCAACATACAACTACTGGTCTGCACTGCCATGCCAACCATCCGTAAAGTGCAATCAACGCCATCAAATCGAAGCGTGGGCGTTCTTACTGCCCCCAGGTTGGTAATTATGGGTCAAAATTCACCAAAAACGGTGACACGTAGTCCATTGAATGCATAGTAATTTTACTACTGCGTTTTGGTACTCTTTTTTATTGTATAAATATCCCAAAAATATCAGTCTATTCTGATAACCCAAACTACTTGAGTGCTATCAAATGTAGTTATCGGCCAGATAGCTGAATTTTCTGTATCGGATCAATCCGACCAGATTTACCACACGATTCTTTATTCAACAATTATTGTGCTTCAACACCAGTAAAAGCACTGGAATACCTATGCGCATATTGATGATTCATGACCAAAATCGCCTATTGGCTCCTTACGAAAAGCTGTTTAAAAAACACAGCCTAGAGTACTGGGAAACACCCATAGACGAATTGCAATACACCGAGATTTGGCAGGAACGCCAGCCCAATCTACTCATTGTGATGTTGCCCATAAATACTCGGGAAAGTAAGCTCATTCAAGCCTTCCAAACCCAAACCAGGTGTGGAGTACTGGCTTGCTGCAACGAGCTGGACATTCCCGCATTGGAAACGGCCCTGGACATTGAGCCACAAGCTGTACTGGTACATCCAGTGACTGAACCCCAGTTGATGGCCACTTTGCACTTGATCCGACTGAGCAGATCAGTTGCCGTAGAGGACAAGTTGAAGGTACTGAGCAACCGCGAAAAGAATGTGCTGCAATTGGTGCTCAAAGGCCTCAGCAGTAAAGAAATCGGCCAGCAACTGTTTGTGTCGATGAATACGGTGAATACGCATAAAAGGAGGATTAAGGAGAAGCTGGGGGTGAGGCGATGGGTGGAGGTGAGGTAAGGAAATTTTTATTAAATAAATTTGACAAACATGAAAATTTGGTTATTAACTATTCATCTCGTTCTTATTACTGGAGTATTTACAAGGATAAATGCTCAATTTGGTGGGCTCAAAAAATGGTTCAACACCGAAGTAGTACCAACTATAAAAGGTGAACGCCCATTGAACGTTGATCCGACAAGGGTCAGGGTGAGCCATGATGGAAAGGACATTTTACGAGCCTCTTCAGAAGGATCAGGAAGTGTTTATGTAGATTTTGGGGTCGCCAAATTACAAACCAGTGATCTACAAAAGAGAATTTCTCAAGCAGGAGCTATTCTAAGTGGAAATACTGCAGTGATGACTCAAGTTGCATATGAACAATTTCAAAAGTTCAACGCACAACAACTCAAAGCTGCTCAGCAAGAAAATCAAATCAATATTTCAAAAACGCCTCCTGATAGGCCCATAAATCAAGAACCACTAACAGGAAAAGAAGTGATCATATTCAATCACACTCTTTCTCCCATTCAATATGCTTTGAATGGAAATTTTTTCACCCTTGAATCACAGAGTGGGTTTTCTCATACCTCTTCTTCGGGAGAATTTTTTCTTCAGTTAGACGAAGACACTTCTGGAAATACTAAAATTGGAAGATACTACCTTTCAGGAAAGGTATATGGACTCTACTTGTTTCAGGGAATGGATACTATTGGTATTCAAAAACATAACTAATATTTAACTGACAAAAACACTAAAATAATGGAAAGAAATGTGTTCTTGAAATCCTTAGCACTCACAGCTGGATTTACCATTGCCAACCCATGGGGGCTAGTAGAAGAGTTCCTCGAACCTTCCAAGGATATTACCCTACCATTTCCTCGTGGAGTAAAAAAGGTAGTTACTATCTTAAGACCCAAAACAGGAATATTCAACAAAGTTGATGCCCAACAGATAACGAATTTTGGGTATCATCAGGGCTATAATTATAATAATTTAGCTCAGTATCAGCAAATGTATGCTTATCAGCAAGCTGTAAATCAATGGGATGCTTATTATCGGCAGCAGCAGCAATACTATACCTGGCTTCAGACTGAACACTTTAGACAAATGCAATATTTATTGCAGCAAAATAGTAATTATCAACAGATCGGAGTACCAAACATATGGGAACATATTCGTAGCATGTACGCTTTTGCAAAAACACCTGGGACTCAACCAACCTTATTGGGACTAAATTCAGCGAGAAGTAGTATTGGAATTAGGGATACACTCAAGGGTGCCGCCAATGTTTGGGATGAAGTCAATGAATACTACGACGAAAAAGAAGCTCAAAAAACAACTGGTCCCCAAAGCTCAGAGATAAGAGCAGCCATTACAATTCCAAACAACATAACACTAAGAGGTAAAGGCTATGAAACAAAGAATGGAGCATTGGCCGTATCTGATGAACTTGTAAAATCAGAAGATGGTGAAGTAGGAAAACTAGTAAAGTTTGAAACAGGGCCTGATGGAGAGCAATATATGGTTGTGTGAAAAATTAATATTATAAAGCTTTTTAGGGAGACCGCTAGGGCAGTCTCATATTCGTCTGCTCTAGTACCCTAAAACTTTACAATATTCACTGTATTTTCCTCACACTCACATACCAAACAACTTTCCAAGGAATCATGGAAAATCGATATTCGTTTAGTGATTTCTTTAAACTCAAATCTTCATAACTATGAATATAAAATTATTACGATTACTAAATTATTTGTTACTGTGTCTAGTTTTTAGCTATGGGTTAACGATAGAGGCCCAAATAGATAAGAACCTAGAAAAAACAGCTGCTACAGTAATAAAGAACATGGTTGCTATTCGTTCGGATAGTGCTGGTATCTCTAATTTAGGATATGGTTTAATCACCGGTGAAAGTGAATCTTCATTGTTTATAGTCACTTCTGGCAGTTTAGTATCCTCCTCTCCCGGAAGAGGCGCTAGCAATAAACCTGGGGTCAAAGTTCAAATAGGGGACCAACTCATTGAATCATCCGTATTGAATAAATGGCATAACCTAAATATCACATTACTGGAAATACCTAAGCCTTCAACTTCCAAATTGGAATCACTAAAAACAGACCTAAATCCCAATCAATTTGCTGCTTGTCTATTCCTCAAAAACACAAATGACTCTAGCATACAACCCTTAGGCAAGGCCACTTTTATTCAAGATTCCATTGCTTTTAACACTTCAATAGATTTCGGAAGAATCGATGGGGTACCTGTAATCTCGGATAAAGGGCTAGTAGGCATTGTAATCAATAGCAATGACGACAAACTTGTTTGTGTCAATATCACAAAAATTGTAGGCTTATTAAATGGAAATGGTCGTTTCCCTTTCAGTTCGCTGATAAGCAATACCTCTAATGTACAAAAAAATGTGCCCGCAACAAAGGCAAAAGAGGTTTACACTGCCAATGGAAAAAATAAGGTTCTACCGATCATTTTAACATCTGTTGGTATAGCCGCAGGAGCTTATTCATACCTAACTTACAAGCAATCACAAGATTTATATCAAACCTATAAAGATGACCGTAATCCTCTATCTCCAACTTATACCGAGCTCTATCGGGAGGGTTATATAGATCAAGCTAACTCAAAATTACTAATTGCTCAAGCATGCGCCGCTGGTAGTGCTGTTTCGCTCACCATAGGGTTAATTACACTCTTTAAAAAAGGGGATAGAACGGCAACGCCTAAAGTGAGCTTTATTTCTAATGCCAGTCTTCTTAGCAACAATTCCAAGCTTCAATTTTATAATTTTTTACCAAACGGAGTAGCTCTTTCTATTCCACTACGAAATTCTAAGTAGCCATGAAACAACAACAAATCATTCTAATTATCCTGATCGCTTGCTTCAATTGGCAGTGTCAGTACGAAGAAATACCTGACGTATATCCTCCAGAAGCTGACTTTACTATTCCTTCCAATGTTTTAGTGAATGAGTCATTTTCCGTGACCAATAACTCAAAACATGGCGAACAATACAGTTGGGATTTTGGTGATGGTACGTCTCCATCTTCAGAATTAAACCCCGTTCACACTTATACATCCACAGGTGTGAAGAAGATCACGCTGACTGTTTCCAACTATACCGGTAACAATATTCAGTCAAAATTCATTTCAGTCAACTCGCCTATACTAGTTGCAGATTTTAGTTTCAGTCCTTCTACTCGGATTGGCATTGGGGACCAAATTGTATTTACAAGTCAATCGAAAAATGCGCTTTCCTACCGCTGGGAAATGGGCGATGGGCGAATAGTTACCACCAGTTCCTTAACACATTCCTATTCTTTGAGCGGTGAAATAACCGTAAAACTCTCCATCACAGGGATAGGAGGCAGAACTGATTCTAAGGATACAACGATATTCATCGATCCGTTTAAAAATAAAATGAAGCAAATTCCCAAAGGTAGTTTCTCCATGGGTTGTACCTCCGGATTCACAAGTTGCGACGCCAATGAAAGGCCAACAAGAAATGTAACTATAAGCAACGACTTTTTAATGGCTGAAACGGAAGTCACCCAGACTGAATGGCAAAGAATCATGAAAACTACTCCCTTCCACTTTACTCCCCCCTTGCACAGTTGCCCCACATGCCCTGCCGAAAGGGTGTCTTGGAATGATGTTCAACTATTTATTTCAAAATTAAATACACTTTCTGGTTACACCTATCGGCTGCCTACCGAAGCGGAGTGGGAGTATGCAGCCAGGGCGGGATCTAGTACCAATTTTTATGCAGGAAGTAATTTGCCTACCAACGTAGCTTATTTCGTTTCCAACGCATTGGGAAAGACCCAACCAGTTAAAGGTCTACGTCCCAACACATGGGGACTATATGACATGAGTGGAAATGTGAATGAATGGTGCAGCGACCGTTTTGGCCAATACCCTTCATCCAACCAGACCAATCCTACCGGACCAAGCACTGGCACAGATCGAGTCATTAGAGGGGGATCATGGGATTTGGGAAAAGAGGGAGTGAGGGTGTCCAGCCGTCTTAACCGTTCTCCTTTAACCCGAGGCTACTCCATCGGCTTCAGGCTTGCCCGTTCCAATTGAATTGAATTGCCTTGAAAAATAAAGTAACATGAAAAAACTATTCTTCTTCATTCTATTAGTACTGCTTTATACTGAATTTGCGTCTGCTCAAAACAAAAGCTTCTCCTGGGGGGCTTCATCTGTAGATCAAGAAAAAAAGCACATCTACTACCCGGAAGCAAAAGCGGTTTTCACCAATGTAGCGACCAACCATCCGACGTTGCTGGCAAGTGGCACCATGAATCTTGAAGCCATAATTAGAAAGGATTATGATGTTGTTAGCCTTTATGTGTTGTATAAAAAACCGATAGAATTTAGCGCGTTTACGCTTAAAGACAAGTCATTTGAAGCCAAAACGCTTTCAAACCGGCTGAATCCTGCAATGATTGCACCTAAATCTTATTCAATTGAAATTAGTATTGAGCATAAAGGAAATAAATACACCCAGCTTGTAAATCTTTGTAAAGACCTACAAGAAGAGGGCAATAATATCTTTACCGCAACCTGTTTCGTGAACCTGACTGATGCTTTGCCAGACTTGAAAAAAGACCAAAACTGGTTGAAAAACATCAAACTATCTTCAGGCAAAATCACACGTTTTGATGGGGACGGCATGGTGTTGATTGCCAGTGAACTCGATCAATCACTGGCAAAGACCACAAATCCTGCATCATCTAAAGGAGAGGATAAAAAATTGACTGCTTCTGAAAGCTCCAGCACCTCAAACAAAAAAAATCAAGCTAAAAAACTAACCCTGGGAATCGTTGATGTCTACGATGAAAAATCTCATCTTAACTATTCTCAACTGTTCAAAAGAGCACTCCAGGAATACCCCATTATGGCAGGTAAAAATGAGGTTTTCCCTGAACTAGTTGAGCATCCATCCCAGGCAAATTTTGCTTTTAGAGTGAAAATTCAAAACGCTACAATGATAGTGTCTTATTTCAAGGACGGTCAAGTCAAGTCTAAAGACACCGTCTCTATTGAAAAACTTGTAAATAAAAATCCCGTTTTCGGAGTTGGTATTGTTTTAAACCCAACCAAATCTGGTCTTCAATTAAAAGAAATTTTCCCAAACAGTAACCTTCTTTCCACTTCTGTATCAATTGGAGACATTTTGACCAAAGTTAATGGAACTACAGTGGCTGCTATCGCGCCGGGTTCTGTGATTTATTCATCAATTGGAGATATTTTGATCAAAAATCATGGAAATACAGCAGGTTCTACAGGCATGGATAATCTGTACGATCGATTAGAAGGGGAGGAAGGTTCAAGCGTAAAATTAACTTTTGAGCGCCAAACTAACCGGGAAGTATATGAAGTCGAAGTAGAGCGAGAAGGGATAACTCGTCCCTCCTGGACTCGTCCCCTGACTCAAGAAAGCCTAATTCTCATTTTTAGTTCATGCATACATTCTTTAAAAACTGCAAGTACTGATTTAAAATTTTATCCATTTCATTTAAACGCAAGTCAGAATAAAGCCTTCAAAAATATTAAACTAGACTTACCAGATGTAAAAAAATCGAGTCATTTATTTTCAACCAATGCTTCTAACAAAGTACACAAGGCGCCCATGTTTCCGGAACGGGATTCCATTTTTAATCAGGAAAGATTTATTCCCATACACATCTCAAAAAAATCTGCAGCAGGGGATGCTGCACTAAATGTTCTCAAATTCTATAATACTAAGCAGGTACCTACCAATTTCTCTCAAAATAGAAACATTGCTTGGGATACAAAAAAGGTAGTCGCCAGGATAACTGAACCTTTATACCACTCACCCGGCGTATTCAGCAATTACTTTTATGCTGCCTTACAATATGAAAAAACACAGAAATATGCTGAGGCATTGAATCAATTGTATGCCTGCTACATGCTGGCAGATGATATGACCGCAAGTGAGCAAGTAAAAGTGCAGTCTAAAGTATTTTTGCTGAATCATATTGCCAAATGTACCAAAGCTCTAAATCAGCCTGCGTACAGCGAACTCGTTAAACTATCTGCAGACTGCCTCGAACTGGTAGCCGAGTATTCCGAGCTGGAAGGCCAGGCCAAAGATTACTACTCTTTTATCAATGAAGTGCATCGTTTTTGTGAAACCCTGGATGCGCAGTTGGCTCAACAGAGGTCCAATAATTTTTGGTCTACTGTAACTGCCTTGGCAAGCACTGCCGCAGGTGTGGCCACTTTATCCGTAGACCCATTAACATCTATGACTTTTTTCTCTACTGCAGTTGACATAGTTGATGACAACATAGCATTTAACGATCAGTTCAATTCCGAACTTAGATCCGTTACCCGTTCTGCAGAGTTCAATCTTCCTGCTGAACTACTTGATGATGAAGCCAATCCCGCAGAAACCATTGCTACTCAAACCATTTTTTATGCACTCACCAAAGCCAATAACCCATCCAGAATCTTGGACCGAATTCAAAGCTATGCCAGGAACAAACCAGTCTTGAGCGAAATCTTTAAAACCTCTTTTAAGTCCTTGAACACCAAAGATTTTTATACTGACTTACCAGGTTTAACAAATCAATTGTTAAACCTGGAAAAAATGGTGTATCGATTCGAAAAGCGAGGACTCCCACTTCCGGATCATGTTGTTAAACCATGATTTTATCAAATAAAAATAAGTCAAACATGAAAAAATCGATGTTCCTAATTTGCCTTATTGCGCTTTTATCTACAGTTACCGTGGATGCGCAATCATCATGGAATTGGACAGTGTTTAGCGAAATCACCAAAAGTACTGGTGTATTGTTTAAAAACGCTGCCGAGAAAAAAGAGACACCGGCAGCATTAATAGAAACCCAATTGGAACAAATGCAGAAACGTATTGACCAAATAAAGGGTAAAATTGAAAGCCTCGGGGTTCCAAAAGCTTAAAACAGATTTAAAACTAAGATGAAATGAAAGTACTACTTTTTTTAATGGTTAGTTTCATCCCTTGCCTGATTCAGGCTCAGATTGGTGGATACGATTACGACTGTCAGGGGAAATACCAACAACAATTAGAAGCAGCTGCTATAGCAAAGGATAAATGTAGCTATCTTAAGATTATGTTAAATATATTTGAATGTATGACTTCCCCCAATTCCAATACAGATGCAGCATCGAAAAAAAAAATGGCGGAGAAAATACCCCAATTAAGAATAGATATCGCAAAAGCGTGCAATGGTGCAGCGGGAGCGGGGGACATAAAGGCTGATAATGCTTCTTTGGGTGGCATGAGAACCGATACCCCCATTTTTTTAACCGACAATGCCAGTAAGAACAAAGAAGTAATAAAAGCCGAAGAAGAAAGATTACAACGCCTCCGGGAAGAAGAATTGCGCCAACAAAAGTTATTGGAACTCAGAGTTAACATGATTCAATTGCAACAAGGAGCTCTGAATACGGTCAGAACCCAAAGCCAAGAAATCTTAGATAGACAGCGGGAAAGCTTAGCTGAATTCAAAGGAAAACTGTTTGGAAAATCCATAACGTATTCTAATCCGATACTTGATGAAGGGTCTCAATCGATTGAAACTACCGCAAAACAAAAAATCACAGACACTGCCATTGACGATGAGCATTTTAATGGGGATTCAGCTGAGCCCATTTTTAGCCTTCCCAATGCCTGGAAAAGTTTGAAAGAAAAGGACATCCTAGGTTTTTTCCAAGGTTTAGGCTTTACTAAACCACTGAATTTCTGGCAAAACAGGGGGTTGGAAACTGTTGATCAAGTGGGTAATGATTTGGTAAAAGATTATTCATCATTAATGGATCGGCTTTTTATAAAATCAAATGATCTTAATTCCGATCAAGCCGATGTTATGGTAGATGATGTGTTTAATAAAGTAAAAAAGAACCTTCTGAACATTATTCCTGGGCTAGGAGACCTATGGCACAGTATAAATAAATAACCGAAGTATGCGAAATCGATTCATTTTCACAATGCTGTCTGCCTTTTTACTGTATGGTGTCAAAATTGATGCTCAAACGGCTGTTCAAAAAACAATTGAGTTAGACATCCCTGAACAGTTAAAAAATTACAACAGTAGATTCTGTTTTGTCGGCAACGAACTAATCATGCCTGCAAATGGTGGACTTTATAGCCTAAGCTCCAATGTTTGGATTGAAAAACCTGACTCCAATGATTTTTTACTCTCGTTTCAGTTGTCTCCCGACCAAAAAAACTCTTTTTTCTCGGTGTATCACAAACGCACTCAAAAAACGGTGGTTTATAGCAAGTCCTCAGCTGATCAAAAAACCGTAATCATTGCTAGCCTGCCTCCAGGTTTCTTTTATGTCAAAAACATTGAATCTTCCATTTTTATCTACGGCTCGGATGAACACGCTTTTCACATCTATGAAGCTAAAGGTGATGCGCTCAACTCCCTTTATAGTTCGGCGACATTTGTTCCAAATAGTCTAATGTTTCTGAATAGCGAAATTGTCCTCTTAGCATTTGGCGATCGAATCGTTTCCCTATCAAAAAATGAAGGTTTACAAGAGCTGGTACACTTGAATGATGGCATTTCAAGCTTCGCGGTTTTAGACAACAACGCTTTGTTTGTTACAACTCCTCAGGGTCTTTGCCTATACCAAGACAACAAACTAAAGGTACTTGAGCCAGGCCTGGATGGAGAGCTTACGTTATTGAAAGAAACGCTATTCCTGTTTTCAAAGAACAGAAAAAAGCTATTGGTATACAAAGTTTCCCGCTGAAATAGGGATCAAAACTACTTTAACATTCACTGCATTTTCCTCACTCACACATATCGAACAATCTACCACCAAACCATGAAAAAGTCGACACCGCTACTACTATCTCTGATCATCTTGATCAGCACTTTTTCCTGCATGAGCAAATATGCAGTATTAAACATCAAAACAGCCACCGAAA
>Ga0247834_1005194_pt1 | contig 15647 bp, 6 predicted proteins | sample LaCruzMarch2015__8_FD_187118 | JGI IMG/M metagenome (GOLD analysis project Ga0247834, IMG submission 187118) | Freshwater microbial communities from meromictic Lake La Cruz, Castile-La Mancha, Spain - LaCruzMarch2015_12m | ecosystem: Environmental > Aquatic > Freshwater > Lake | place: Spain... | reverse complement strand
GCGACCCGCCAAATTGTAAGTAAAACAACTATCATGTTACGATGCGATGACGACTGCATCACCTTCCGCCGCCGCCACGACAACTAATCATTCTCCTCCTCCAACGTCGATTAAATCATCGTTCATATGCGGTATATCCCTGCCCTCAAATGAGCTGCTACGTGATGCAGCACAAAGTTTGTATCTAGCACGAAAGGATGGATATGATTATGTGATTACCTCATTGCCGGATGTTACTGCAACTCATCATCCCGCCTCGTCATCCACCGCCACCACCAATGATAGTGGAGGGGTGCGAGGGGTGGTCAAGCAACGGCAGCAGCAGGTACGGACGGATATTACTCGATTAGAATCGAAATGGTGGTGCACGTCCATAGTTGGGATGATCGTGGATCCTCCTTCCATCGGCAGGCGCTGCACTTCCGATGTTAAATTACCACATCACGGACTTGGCCTACTCGAGACGCTTACCATGACCACCAACACTACAAGCGGTAAGAAGAAGAAGGAAGAGGCAAGTACCATATTTACTGGCATGTTAAATTGGGCATCGCATATGAATATCCCCGCGGTCATACTACCCAGTATACCGCTATTGGAAAATAAGGCAGTAAACGATGATACAATCATCAACGACAATAACGAGGAAGTGGTTGATATGTTTGCCGATGGAGAGGAGAAGGAGGGATACAACAACAACAACAACAACAACAACAACAACAACAACAACAACAACAACAACAACAACAACAACAACGCCAACAACAAGAATAATGATGCCAATAATCAATCGGCACGTGAATATTCACGCTTCATTGCTACAATATCCACCTCATCGATATGTACCACCTCGCATGTTAAACTATGGATACGCGTTCCATTCGCATTGGCCGACATGGCGGCGTATCAACTATTATTAATGCGATGCGATTACAATTCCAGTGTGGGGTGTATATTACACATTCATCGCAAGTTGGATACCATTAGTGAATTGGATATGACACAACTCATCACTACATTACATACATTCTTGGGTAGCGGACACGTGAAAGCCGTGAGTTGGGATACGTGCATCTTTTTACGGAATAAGAAAGGTTATCCAACATTATCGAAGGCGCACCAATATATATTTGCTATGATATATGGTCGACTCGGTAGGACTATACGTACTCTGGTGGAGGGAGGAACTCATGATACCAATAATGGTGTTAACGGTGGTGGTGGTGGTGGTGGTGCTACTTCACGATTACACCACCTGGAATATATACATCATTTACGATCACGATCATCGCTCTTGTCCAAATTAGATACCGAAGAATCGATAATTGAAACGCCCTACCTCGACAATTTGCAATCACCACTACAGCCACTGGGAGATCATTTAGAATATTCAACATACGAAACATTCGAACGTGATCCGATAAAGTATGTTCGGTACGGTGAAGCAATTGCTTTGGCATTAGAGGATGGGATGAATGATGGTCGGTATGTATATGTTGGGTCAACGACACGACGTAGCGTCGATGACGACGACGAAGGAGACGGAATGGTCGTCGATGTTGATATATACCGAGTAACCATCCTCGTTGTTGGGGCTGGACGTGGACCACTCGTCCGTGAGGTGATTGATGCTGTAGCACGCGTTTCGAAAACATTTGATAATGATGATCATGTGGGGGGTAGTCAACGGCGACGACGGGCAATATATGCTAATATTATTGCTATTGAGAAGAATCCAAGTGCTATACATTATCTACGGGGATTAAAAAATGTTGAACCTACATGGAATGGAGGGCAGGACTGCTCTGAGAACGACGAGGTCATGCTGAACAATGGCGGCAGTATCAATCCTGGTACATCTAACGTTACTGTAATAGGATGTGACATGCGTGAGGCATCATCGAATGTACAGCTACGGAGCATGATACAGAATGAGGCACACAAGGCCGATATTGTAGTTAGTGAATTACTTGGTAGCTTTGGTGATAATGAACTTAGTCCTGAATGTCTAGATGGAGTTCAACAGTCTGGTATATTAAAGACAACGTGTGTTAGTATACCACAGAATTACACTTCCTATATTGCACCAGTATCATCGGCACGGTTACATACCGAGACAACGACACAATCATGTTTGCCATTGCATCCGAATCATGGCCCAACGTCATCACCCGTGGGTATTCAACGTGCGATGGAAACCCCGTATGTTGTTCGGACACATGCCGCGAGTCAAACTCATAAGGAACAACCGTGTTGGATATTCTCTCATCCTTATCCGTTAACAGTTAAGACATTATCAGAAGAAGTGACACCAGCGGCGTCATTATCGGATACACTACTGGGTAGTGGAGAAGACGCTACTTGTAATTCATCTAGTGCCAATGCCGCACACAATATCAACAATGATCGATATGCACACATTTCTTTTCCTCGCGATCCTACACACGGTATCACACATGGATGTGGCTACGGTGCAATTAATGACAATGATCCACCATCGTTCCTATTATCTACACCGTCAACAGCGATTTCCAACTCGAACATGCAAAGTGATTCTACCATTATAATTCATGGATTCTTGGGCTCATTTCATTCGGTATTGTACGAAGCGAAGGATAAGAATCGATCATCCATTATTAGCATTGCTCCTAATTCCTTCTCCGTTGGCATGTTTTCCTGGTTTCCATTGGTTAGTATTGATCTTTGTTTTGTATGCGAATTTATATTTTAAAGACACCAAAATTCTGCTCACATATGGCATTGGACTTCTCCACATCTTCTATCTTTACTCAACCTTAACAGTATTTCCCACTGAAGCAACCATTATGGGTACCACCTGGGGCCACGGTAAATTGCAGTATATGGCGACGATCTGATGAATCGAGAGTTTGGTATGAATGGTGTGCTGATGTGGTGGACACCACACATGCTAGTAATGGCACATTATTGGCAGCTAGTTCCATTCATAATCCTGGTGGACGATCATACTATGTTAAAAAGTGATATCTGCTTCAACATGCTGAGGTGTAAAAGGCTCAAACGTTCAAAACTATCCAGTCTTAATAACAACTATAATTACTTCTTGTTGAAACCCTGTACACTGAGAATCAATCAATCATTAATATATGCATAAATTCACATGACTGCTTTCAGCTCACATGATTTGGTAAAAGCAGCTATCTCTTAAAATAACAGTACCTAGTTACGTAGTTTTTGAGGCTTCTTTGTCCTCACTCACTTGCCTCTACAATGTTAATATTCTACCACTCAATGGCAATGATGAATGGTGGTCCGGCAAACTCTCGAGATAGGAGAGAATCCTGTTCTTCGTCCACGACTTCAAATAATGTACGGTTGAATCGGCTGGCCAAAGCGATACGAAATGAGGTGTACGTATTGCGTCGAACGTCGTCTGATGATGTTGAATTCAGTGGATGCAGTATAATTGCACCCAGACGACAATCCACTTCCGATTTAGCTACTGCTTGGGAGGATGATAGAGAAAGGGCCTCCGTGACGATCCAATGGATAGACAGAGGATTCAACATTGCTGATGTCATTACCGTCCAATCAGTCGCGAGGAGATGGATCATCAACACGAGACTGTGCAAAGTTAGGCAGATACATGATGCCGCAACGAAGATACAAACGATGTATCGAGGCTTCATCGTTAGAATGAATTATATATTCACAGTGCTTGAAATTGTTCTTTGTCAATCTATTGGCAGACGTAACATTGCCAGGATGAGATATAGGAGGGAGATTGCCGTCGTTGCAACTCAAAAGACAAGAGGAAAAATCGAGCATGATGCTGCGACGAAGATACAAACCACATATCGTGTCTTTACTGCTAGAAGGAATATCAATATCAGTATTAGAGATAGAGCAAAGTTGATAGCCGCCATCACGATCCAAAAGACGTACAGAGGAGTCAAAGAACGGCGAAAAATCGATGAACAGTTTCTCAGGAGAGATATGTCCACAGTCGCAACAACGCAAAAGACATACAGAGAATTCAATAAACGGCAAATCAATCGTCTACACTCAATGAACGTTGAAGATCAACTGGTAACATTTAAAAACGAGCATGTGGATGGTACCTGTAATGTCAACGAGGAAAGTTGTTCGACTGCTCCTCCAATAATCGTTGATGGCGGTAATAAATGTAGCGGTGCGATCCGGAATACCATATATGATCAGCTTGATCAATTTGAATCAACGTTGAATACCGTGTTACGTGACCTTGAACTGATGGGAGTAGGACGACAGTCTCCACTTGGATTTAAATTACAGGGAGCTGTAACAACAGCAGCACGAATACCGCCAACAACAACTTTACACACTGCAAAGGATGTCAAACGCGAAATAAAAGCTCTCGTGAGTGTAGTAATCCCAGATGAAAGTGACAATGTCGAAGAACTGCTTTGCCATTTTAAGGGCAGAGAACTAAGTCTTCGAGATACGCTACGAGGAATCTATGCACGCGATATACTTGGCTCTATATCAAGTGATGTAACTCATGCAGCCGATGACACGGATACATCAAAATCAATGGACTTTACAATTTCATCTTGCGATGATTTTAATGTCACAGATGATTTGAATGTTTATCCCGGAGACGATGATACAACATTGTCTATCAATTCGGCATTACGTCATTCCTCGCATGGAAGGAACATTGAATGTGGATTCCTCGCCAGAACTAGCAGCAGTTCAATTTCTTCAACAAACGCAACATCATTAATTCTATATCCAATTCGGCGGAAAAAGATGTTAGGGTTATTCATAGCTGCTGCGTCTCCCTTATTTGTTGTGTGCGTTGTTATTGTGGGTTTATACATCAAAAGTAGAGCTGCGGGAGATTCAGCAGTAGTGGATGTTGGTTTTGCTAACACAGCTCCTCCTGCTGTTCCAATGATTGTAAACAATGCTGCACCAACTCCATTTCCATCGAAAATTACTGATACAATATTAATGCCGACAACCCCTTCCGTTGGGAATGTAACAACAACAACAACAACTACAACTCCGACGACAGTATCCAACAATTCACTAAAACCAACAATTCCACCCAGTGTTGTGAGCCCACTACAAATTATTGAAACTTCAATACCACCAAATTTGTCAACTGAATTATTTCCGTCAGCAGTAGCATCATCGTGCTATTCTGTCATAATAAGTATCTTATATGACGCCTCACCTTTTGGATCTGGATTTGTAATACGACGGACCAATACAGCCGCAACTATTCATTCTTACTTTCCCGGTGATGATTCATTAGCATATCAATATTACAATGAAACAATCTGTCTTGAACAAGGGAGGTATAGTTTCACAATTTATGATAAGAATGGTAATGGACTATGCTGCGGGCTAAATGGTAGTAGCAATGGTACATATACTGTCTTGAGTAATGGCATTGTGCTCGTACATGGTGGGGAATTTGCATTTGAAGAAGAAACGTTGTTTGACCTTCCAGCTCTTGCCTGAACACTACTTTACGACGCACCTTACTTTATTGGAGCAGCATGGACAATTACACTATATCATTATAATTCTCTTAATTTCATAAATGCATTTGAACTTAATTCTCGTTCTTTTATACACTTATCTCTCTCTTCTCTTTATCTCTACCTAGGTGGAATCGCCCTGCCCCCAGCTTTGGCTGTGTAAACAATTGTCTGAGTAGTAGTACGGAAACGGCGACCATGGCACCGGAACGTCGTCTTATCCCTCTAGCATCCGACGATGCCATATCATCATCGTCGTCCACGACGACTATACAATGCACATCCACCGTCGTGGGTGTTATCCCGCCCGCAATTCATGCATTACTAACACCACCAACATCATCGGCCACGGCAGCAGCCACGACGAACAATGACGTCATTCACGTTACCGGAGGTCGAGTCGATGATCAATCCAGCGGATTATCCTACCTCCACCTTCGTGATAAGAATGAGGTGGCAATTTGGGATCATGCCACGCAGACCATTAATGAGGAATTGGTCGTTTCCGAGGGTGGAGTGTGTCGTATATTATCCCACCCCGAACATGATGGGCGAGGCGACGATTTACTCGTGACGTGTCTTGGTCCGGACCTTGCCAATGTTCAACAACAACGGCAGCTGCAATATAATAATGATGTGAATAGCACTCTACGTCGTTCGACTCGACGTGCTGGCGGACGAGTAGGAGAGGGGGGAGCGGGTGTGTCATCGGCAGTATCATCAACGCCTTTACGATATGTATACATTGCTAGCCCTACCACCGGTGTACTCTGCGTTTATGTCATTGATAATAATACCAACAACAATTATATCAACAGTGGTGGGGAACAGAAGAAGCAGCAGCAGTGTGATGCATCTGTACGATTAAAGCTAAAACCAAATGAGGTAATTACTACACTCACCCCCATTAGCGCTGTTGGTGGGACAACATCCGCACAACAACAGCAGTTTACAACATGGATACTATTAACGACGTCACATGGTCGATTATGGAAGGTTTACCGCACCGCACGACCGGCTACACTACATGCCAAACGTGTACATGATGGTAAGATTCGAGATTATGACAATGACCAAGGACTAAGTGAAGGAGGAGATGGGAGTAGTGGTCCCATGGTCGGGGGGATTGTACATATAATGTATAATTATTTAACAACACCATCCAAGGCAAGTAAGCTAAGTGTTGAAAACGAAGAATTGATGGTGGATGATACTAATGATGACAAATTTGATCAAAAAGGAGGCTTAATTGTGGCACTACTTCCACTTCCACCTTCAGTCGTCATAGCATCTGACGTCAATAAGAGTCCAGCAAGAGGTCCACCGTGTACACCTGCACCAAACAAACAGCAACGATTATTAGTTTCCAACAATGGTAGTGGTGCTACATCATCAACCAAGGTTGTAACAATAACATCATCATTGGTAATAAAACAATGGAATATAGCAACATCAATAACATCCGCGGATGGTGATGTATTACCTCATGTCAATGGTAGAGTAGTAGAGGGGTATACCAAACGTACCGCACTTGTTACACGTAAAAATGATGGTACATTGGATTTATCACCCCTCCTGTCTCAAACGGCAACAACGAGGATGATGATTAGCAACAATGAAGGTTATCATAATCTAGAAGTACTGTCAAAGCCAGTATTATCGGCAGATGGTACATCAATTATTGCTATCATACGTCTCTCAAATAATGATAATGTCTCGATGACACGTGTGTACGTGGTACGGATTGGTGGATTTGGTAATACTACTAGTGCACCGTACATAATTGATGCAGTTTGGCTTGATAAGTTCTCTGGTCCGTCACTATCATCATCAACATTATCAACATCAGCAGCGCTTGCATGTGTTGGACTAACCGTGAGTGATGATGAAAGTGAGGAAAGTGTTGTCGGAGGAGGGGTAGTGGCATATGTCGGATTTGGACCAAGTCAAAGTGGAAAACAAAATCATCCAGTGACAGTATCAGCAATTTACTTCCCTCGAGGAGATGTCAACGAAAATCAGCAACAACAACAACAGCAACACCCTCCTCGAGTAAAGGATTTAGAAATCAATCCTACTATTGTCCCAGCTGCTGTCAATGATACCTTGAGTCCAGATCCTGTGACTGGGGGGTGTATCTTCCTTGCAACGACTGGTTTACTTTGTAGTACACATGTTCGTTTCCCTCCTTCGCTGAGTGACGTTGCATTATTGTCGTCATCGAGGGAGCGGGGGGGAGAACGACTGACTGATTTACTACGTGTCCCGAATGAGATAGTCTTGACAATCAAGTCACACCTCCAATCATCGTTCCGACAGTACCTTATTAAGCTGAACGAGGCTGGCGGTGGCGGTAGCGGTGGTAGTCTTGCTCGGATGGTAATAGCTCCATCTGTTGGGACCTGTCCCTCTCGCATCCTCACGGCTGCTGCCGTATTGGCATCGAATGATTATGCATGTGCCGTGTCATCGCAGTCATCCAGTAGTAGTGGCTCTTTCTCTGTGTCGTCATTCTCGCCAAGGAGTCCTGCTACTAGTAGTAGTCCACTGAATACTCTACGTGAAAAAATACGTATACATCGAGACTTTATCACCTTTCTAGTACACGCCGGTGTTTATCGTCGTATATTGACTGATGGACGTGTCCTATTGAGAGATCGCGGAGAGCTACTAACGACTACGAGAACATTATTGATTGAGTGCCAGTCGTTTTTTACAAAGGCAGATGCCACAGCTACTGCTGCCGGAGGAGATGGACGCGAGGAGGTGTCACGTATGCGTCGATTGGTCATGTCTACACTCGACGGTGTGTCTGATGATGTTTCGGCTCTGCCTCGTCGATGGGCTGGGTTGCAACACCTTGCCACTTCCTCCACACCACTAAGGAAGGATATACACCTTCTATTAACCTCTACGTTAATTTGTCAAGGCATAGGACAGGCTCTACGCTATCGTTATAATGAATCCATTCCTTTGTACGATATCCCGAGCCACGACTCGTCACCATCGTCATCGAGCTGTTTACCATGGACTTCATCGTCTACCGTCCTCGACGTACTCGTTGCTCAATTACGATTGATTCAACAGCTTGGAGAAACCATCCTTTCCACTACTATGGATTATGACGTGGAAACGGCAAACTTGCGAAGGTATGTGGAAGATTTGTCTGCGTCCACCCTCTCTGGATATCGCGACGCTCTACAACGTACTGAGAGTGATAGTAGTACTGATACGGAGGGATTGAAATCGTCATACGAGGAAGCCAAGTCTCTTAGCGTTTCTCTATTGCGAATGTTTGCCAACGATGAGGGTGATGACTCAGTGGCATTACAAGCAAGTCTTGAACACTCCTACTTTGAGGGAATAGTTCAGATTTGTTATGATCATCGACAAAGTTGGATGTACCAAGGGCCCTTTTCCGACAAGACTGCCGATGAACGATATGATCTTCGTTCCTTTATGATCAATACATTGCCAGATTCGCCGTACGCGCATCTACACCAATCATGTGATTATCAAACGGGTCTATCATTCTGTTGCTTTGTATTGAGCTGGTATGCAAATCAGGGTTTGTTTCCGGATGTGTTTGAACTAGGCAAGAATTGTCAACAGGAATTATCACGATACATTCGTAGTGACAATCGATTGTCGCATATGGCATGGATACAGCATTTACGTGTAGGTGGACACGAACAGGCCACGACTGACTTGATTGGTCTGACTTCTCCACTATTGTTTGGTAAAGAAAGTGAGGAGATGAGTTTATGGGAAAAGGATCACATATTAAGCATTGCAAAATTGTCGAATAAACTTGCCGTGTCCAAGTCTGTCAATCGTACTGCAGCACAAGATCAAAGGACAAAGTTGATCGATAACGCTTTAGCAATCGTAGATGCTCAAAAAATTCTCCAAGAAGAGGATGAGTTGGGGGATGAAGTGGCCCTAGACGAGAATGATGTCCTCAGACTTGCAGTCGAGAAGATTCAGTCATGCAATGATATAGAAAAGATTAAGAGATTCGCTATCTGTGGACTATCTGTTGCAAACGCCAAGTCCTCGGATCAGGTTACTGCCATGGCAAGTGATGCATCGTCCATCTGGCATGCCGTAATCCAAGCTGATATTGACAAGTGGCAAAGTGTCGCTAATGAACACAACTCAGCGGTGGGTGGGATACAAGAGGAAGAATTGATTCACAATGTAGGGGGGACTGCGTTTGTTGGTGTCATGGGAGATATTGTTCACCAGACTTCAGGAGAGGAAATTAATAACGTTGGATTCGGAAATGACCGTGTGAGATGTATGGTCATGGATGCATTAGGATCCAATGAGTTGGAGAGAGTACTCCAACTTTCAGCCGACATTGTGTTAGCTTCAGTTTGATTCGTCTGCGGATGATTTAGATCACTACTATTTATAATATCATTTCAAAGAAAAGTATCTTATTTGATGCAAATTATTATGCAATACGATAGGAATAGATGCTATCATGAGAAATGCTCCCAAAAACAAATCTCACATGCAAGGAAAAATCGCCCATCCCGCTTCCCACTACCATACCGAGAAAAGGAGTGAAAAGCCATTTTCTTCAGCTCATGTATCCCTCGGACTTAGCAAGCATTTGTCCACTTGCCCTACCATCCAAGAATAGCTGATCGACATCCTTTACATCTTCATCACATATTGCAGTGCGACCACTTGTCTCGGCAACGATCCGTGCCGGTGTTAGCATTTGTACAGCATACCGCAGTGACGTCCGTGCGCCGACATCACTCAACATCCGTAATGCCGACTCCTCCACCTCAATATTCTCAACTGAGGCACGTAAATTCAATATCTGGACCATCTCATCGGCATTATATGGCAAGGTGCGTACAATTAGCATCCGATCGAGTAAGTCCACAGGTATCCCATGTGGAGACAAGACGTCCGTACCACGTATTTGACACACACCTCGATTGGTAGCAAAGACAACAATGGGGGATAATGTCGACTCGAGTGATCGATTGAGATAGGTAAAGCACTCAATGTCAAGCATGTGTACCTCATCAATGAAAAGGACACCGGGAACTAGTTCAGCCACACCCTGATCTATGTAGCGATTCACAACCTTATTAATCTCTGTCCGTAACTTTTCAGTAATTTCAGTCTTTTTCGATTTGCCCATGGCTGCCATTAGTGACATGACATCCTTGCCGCCCTGCGGTCTAGCATTGGCAACATCCAAATCATGCAATGTTACATCCTGCACTACCTCCTTCTTCTTATGTACATCTCCCTTGGGCAATGGGACATATTCCTCCGCCTCTAGATCAAATTCGGTGGCGTAGGCATCTGACCGTCCCACGCGCTTGACGGCACCGGAGTTAGCCTCAATATACATGACATCACCGACACTAACCCCCTCTTTTGTTAGCCCATCATGTATACTTGGATCAAGTTTTAATGTTTTAGAACCCTTGGTTGATTTTAATGTAATGACGACATGCGATATAGACCGTCCATATCCCCCGAGTGGATCCTCGGTTTCTTCGACGCTTAATTCGGTGACCTCACCCTCGTATACCTCCTTGGATTCACGTATGCGTAATCCAATAGCACGACGAAAGTGCTCCATTAATATTTCAGTTTTTTTGACCTCCGAGCTGAATACCTCGGAACCGACCATGGGACAGAATGGCACCTTGGGACCCAGTTCCTGAATGAATGATATCATTTTTGTGATGTTAGATAATGTCGTCATTGCTCTTTTTTCATTTCTCTCCTCAACAAATCGACCATCTTCGCCAATGCGACGCACACATTCACGACGACGAACATCTACCCACGAACTCACCTGAGCAATCCCCAACGCTAATGCAGTCTTTCCCGTCCCCGGCGCACCGGCCAATAGCAATGCCCGTCCGGCCATCTTCCGACTGCGGATTAAATCCACGACGAGACCGCATGCCTCGCGTGCCCTCTCTTGTCCGACCAATCCAGAACCAATGGGGGTGGCTATACCGGTGGTAGGGTCAAGACCCAGACCTTTAATATGCGTATGTGCTGAGACACGTGTGCCCTTGGCAGTCGATTGGACCTCCTCAATCTATACACAAATTAAATGTATTAAAAAAAATGTGGAAGGAAGATGATGAACAAAATTTATTTGGGAGGAGGGTGCGGTGAGAATTAAACAACGTACAGGAAGAGAAAAATGACGATAATATGACGCTGAAGCTATTTATCATGGTGCATGATGGTTGGCAGGCACGACGACTACACCAATGCTCACCTTCATGATGTTATTTGAATGCCTTCTTAGGTTAGTTTCTACATAAATAGATAGGATGGGAGATGTGTGGTGATTTTATTAGAAACAACGGCAAAGACCATATTCATATCGTAATCCAAATAATAGTTATCCTACATCATTACGAGTAAATGAGAGTAAATGAGAGATGATAGCAATTGCCGTGGCAATAGCTTTAGCGGCAAATACAGTACCACCCCACAAAGGCGGAAAAAATTGCGGCGAGCGTTATCTGACAAAAATAGTAGTTTTTTTCATCGACTACGCCGATTTAACAACATTGATAACAATTATGCCAAGTATGGGAAAGCGAGTGTAAACAAGATCGACCAATTTGTTTACCTTGGTGCAATTGGTATGACGGTGGTTGTCATCGGATTAACGTTGACGCATTTTGCCCGCTTTGATGGCTCTCATCCTTCAAAACAACTTAACAATCATTTGAGACATCAGATGGTGCTATTATCTTCCCACATTGATCGTCGGACGAATCACCCGACTTCAATCAACTTCAGCAGTTGGAATGTGTCCCCCGTAAGTTCCCACAGAAGGATTGCTCCGAAAAATAATGTAGCTGGTGATTACGGTGGTTTGACATTGCTCTATGGTCAAAATGAAAAGATGTTTGCACGTCGCATCCCCGAGGATTCAGTGGGCGGATTTGATCCGAACTCGAATGATCCGAACTCGATTGAGCCGTATAGAGAAACACGAAGACCGAGAAGGTATCCCCCGTATCTAAGCAATGGGAGTGAACTATTGATAGAAAGTGCCAGCAGCGCAGAATTTGCAGACTACTATGACGATTACAGTGTAAATTTGCCATCCAAAGCCGATGACGGTATGGCATTGGTACCAAGGGCATGTCAGGAGCCGGAATTTAAATTTTTGTACAAACCTACTTGTAACGACTTCCACGAACGTGATTGGAGCAGAGCGTACGATGACCCGGAAACAGTGCCAAATCCTCGTTCAGAAAATGAAGTAAATATTGCACATTTGGGCGCAGGATTTTATCGAGACACATGGATCCTTGAAGATAGTCCTTGGATATGGCCTCGGTTTAAAACCGAGAAACTTATGACGACACAATTATTACAACAATCAACAAACCTTGACGTTTTGAATGTGGAGCGTACAGCCGGCATGATTGCAAAGGCATACCGGTCGGCCGTTGTCAAAACACCTCGAATGGCGCACAAAATCGGCCCGGAATTCATTGAGGAGGTTTGGACAGAAGCAATAATCATGGAACGTTTGACCAAGAGTCCACGCATAATGAGTATTTACGGACATTGCAGTACCTCGACAATGGTTGAAGTTGTACCGATCGAATTTGAAGAGGCTGTTGTCCAGCACGATGAAAATGAATCCCATGAGAAAATTGAGGAACGCAATAAGGACGGTGTACGTCCCTACAACAACTTGACGGCAACAGGAAAGCTGCAATTTGCTTTGGATAGGAATATTATAGAATATTGTTGATAAATCTTGATTGATGTTGTTGTTGCTCAGGTCAAGAACTTTTAAAGTCTCGTAGGCGGCATTGAATCTCTTAAAACTTACGCCGGAGAATTGATTGTGACTATAATTGACGTATGCAGTAGAGGACGGGAATGCCATGTCTACAAAACTGTCATTGTTATACTCATTTCCCGCCCATATGCCATTGTTGGATATGTCAATGTGTTCCAGCTTCGCAAAGGTGGTGATGAGAATGCTGGGCAGGAATCCAGAAATATAGTTTTCAGCCACATCGAGTACCTTCAGCTCCTTGAAAGAAGCTGTAATGGACCAAAACAAAAATTCTGCTTTTCCCTTGAGATTGTTGTTCCTCAAGTTGATCTTGGTAACCAAACCATCCTCGTCGCAAGAAATACCAAACCATTGGCAGTGGGGAGTTGAGCCATCGGACCATCCAGTGTTGTCATACCAATCAACACCTCCTACATCTTCATACAAATATAGAAGATTGTTCCCTTCAACCTCACTGGGATCACCATTTCCTGCTTGTGTGACATCACCTATTACTTCTTTTGACTTGGTGCAATTGCCCACACTATACTCACTTTCATACTCGTGTGTACTCTTGATTGAGGTGTAAAAGTCACAGAAACATGTTTCTGGGACTCCGTATCCATAACTGTAAAAAGAATTGCAACAGCTAGCTGCAGCAAACTCAAAAATATGGTCGCTCGGATATTCAAAGCACATCTGCTCATACATTGCACACTTGCAGTTCAGATCAAACTTATTACTGCAACATGCAACCTCTGCTTCAGCACAGAAATCGGTGCCGTTGTTTTTGATGCTCACGTGGCATGCATCTTTCAAATGCTGACATCTACATTCACTATCATCTTCATCACAGCACTCTTCAGCTTGAAGGGCACTGGGGCAGCCACAATTTGATAAGTTTGGTTGACCACATTCGGGCATACATGAGCAAGGATCGCATGCTGGAACGTCACAGTACAAAAATATGGGTATGCCATCTTCGCCAAAGGTGCCTAATGATGGGAAGCAACCCGGCCCACTAGCATCATGCACTGGATTGCGGCAGTAATTCTCGTCCAAACCCGCTTCCTGAATTCTTTCATTATTCATCCCAATCCCCTCGATTGTCCATTTTGCGCATTCTAAACCCTCTTTGGTTGTACTGATTGTACCTCGAAAATCTGATTTGTAAACAACTTCACATCCACACTTAGACTTGTCGGCAACCATCTGGCACGTTTTAGTTGGTGCCGAAGATGAAGATGGAGTGAGGGAAGGAGAGCTCGATGGCACATTTGATGGCTGCTCAGTAAATGTAGGACTGAGGGAAGGAGTTTTTGACAATGTTGGTCTAGAGGAGGAGGATGGAATAAACGATGTGCTTGGGGACGAAGTGGGTGAGCTGTCACACATGGGAACGTCACACATCTCCCAGTCCCAGGTCCCACTTAAATCATAAGGGAAGCACCATGGACCACCAGGATCATCGTCAAGATTTCGGCAGAAATTGTCTTCTGGGCCGGCATTAGGAAATTCTTGTTTGGAGTATGATTGAAAGATGTCTTCAGAGTAGAAATCTTTGTACCAATTATTCAAATCCTCATTATTCCACCTCGCACAATGTTTGCCACTTTTTGTTGTGTTGATGGACCCACGATAGTCGGATTGGTGCAGGTTTGGACATCCACAATTCTCAGGATCTGGATTGCACACATATGCAGGCGACAGCGTGGAAGAGTGGGTGTAAGTGGAAGTTACGAAAGTAGTTGGTACTAAACTCAAATCGCTGGCAACCACAGCATTTGTGTTCAGAATCGTTGAATTGGTAGACTGCAAAGAATTGTCTTGTAGGCTGCGTAAAAATGCATTCCTCGAATTCTTATTCTTCTCCTCATCTCCATCACGTGTGTACTCCCTGTTGTTGTGATTCTTGCTATGAGTATCACGAACACCCTCCTTGGATATTTGTATTTGGCTCACTCGCGCAAGCCCTGTTGGACCGTATTGCAACCGACGAGAGAGAAGGCCTTCTGCCCTGTTGCTCGAGTCCTTCCCCTCCGTCGCGATGAAGAAGCAAACAAACAGGACCAGCAATGGATACTGGGACATTGGTTTGTGAGAGTGTTATTCATTCGAGGGGAAGGAGTGGTGTGGTAATGTTTCGTTCCCCTCCTACAACATATCTACGATATTCCAAAACCCTTTCATCATCGATGAAACATAGGGTTTTGGGAAAGCAAGAGACACCTACTCAAAAGTTTCGACGAAAGTGTTTCGTTGTTTTTTCTTGCTCAAAAACAAATCCGAGGTCTCTCGCAACATAAAACACCATCAAGCATCTCTCAACA
>Ga0247834_1005187_pt1 | contig 15665 bp, 11 predicted proteins | sample LaCruzMarch2015__8_FD_187118 | JGI IMG/M metagenome (GOLD analysis project Ga0247834, IMG submission 187118) | Freshwater microbial communities from meromictic Lake La Cruz, Castile-La Mancha, Spain - LaCruzMarch2015_12m | ecosystem: Environmental > Aquatic > Freshwater > Lake | place: Spain... | reverse complement strand
TTTTCGCGCGCGGTGCGGGCGTGGTCGAGCTTCCGAACCCCCGCTATGTGGGTGAGGGCAAGCCCTATCTGAGGCTGGTGGTGAGCGATGCCGATTATCGCGCGGTGCGAGCCCGGGCCGACTGGTGGAACACGCCTGAAGGCTGGGTCTATGACCTGCAGCGGCGCAACTGCATCACCTTCATCGCGGATCTGGCCCGGCTGGCCGGACTGCAGACGGCCGATGAGCCGTCGCTGAAGCCGGGGACGTTTCTGGAAGCGACCGCGGCGCTCAATCCCAAGGCGGCGTGGCAGGCGGATGCAGCTCGGCCGCCCGAAGGTGCCCCCCGCGGACCCGCGCTGGTTGAGGTTCTTTAGCACGAGCCGGCCAGACGCAGTTTCTGGCTGCGCTTCCGGGCGGATCAGCGCTAGGCTGACGCCATGAGAATCCTTATCGCCTCTCCGACCTACGATGGCACGGTCCGAAAGGAGTATATGCGTTCGATTATGGCCGCGACCGCTTGGCTGGATTCCCGGGGCATCGGCTGGGAGTGGCTGATCGAGTCATCAACCATTCTCAGTGTGATGCGGAGCGTAATGGCCAGCAAGGCGCTGATGGACGGCGGTTTTACCCACATCCTGTTCGTCGATACGGACATGGGCTTCGCTGTCAGCGCGGTGCGCAAGCTGGTCGAGGCGGACAAGCCTGTAGTGGGCTGCGCATATCCCTACAGGACAGTTCCGCTCCATGACGCGGTCGAGGGGCCACATGCGTCCATCCGCTCGCTGATCAGTCAGGCCGCGCCCTATGCGGTAACGCTTCCGGAAGGGGTGTCTAACCTCGTGGTTAGCAACGGCCTGTGCGAGGCCGGTTCCATTGGCACCGGCCTGCTGCTGATCTGCACAGAGGCTCTAGCCGGTATGGTGGCGAAGAGGGCCGTCGAGGACTTCAGGACCACCTTCCCCTATACGCAGTGGCATCACCACGATATCTATCACGGCTTCTTCCACCACGTGACGCTGGATGGCGCGCTGGTTGGCGAGGACTATTCCTTCTGTCATCGCTGGCGCCTCGAATGCGGGGGCGCAATCCACGCCATTGTCGATGAGGAGATTTTCCATATTGGGCCTCTGCCGGTGATCGGCCGCTACGTCGATCGCCTTAAGGCCGGCAAACGGTAGGGAACCACGGCACCACCGGCCGTTCAGGGAAGTAAAGGCCGGTTTGCGGCCTGCAGGGCTTTGATCTCGGCATCGACGCCCTCCAGCGCCCGGGCTCGGGTTTCAGCCGAAGGGTGTCCCCATTGCGGATAACGCACGCTCCAGTTGAAAGTCCCGAACCGGCGCCAGAAGGCCGGTGCGATCGACGTGTCGAATCCGGCTCTTGCGCCGAGATATAGGCCAACTCGATCCGCCTGCTGCTCGGGCCCTCCGGCCGCGCCCGCGAGAACGGGCAGGGTGCGGCCTTGGCGGCCCTGCCTCTCCGCATCATGCCAGCCCCGGTGACCGAGTACGTGGTGGGCCAGCTCGTGGCCGAGGATCAGGGCCAGTTCGTCGTCGGTCGCCGTGAAACCGGCCATGGCGGTAGTGATGAACAGGCGTTTGCCGTCGGCCCGGGCGTTGAGTTCATCGGACGGGTCCAGCTGGACATCATAGCCGCAGGCGCGGTGCGGCGTGAGCCTGACCGACTGGTCCGCGCCGTCCCGACGAAACACAAGGTCGACCGGCCCGCTTGCGAGCGCGAGGTCGAGGGTCTGGATATTGGCCTCAACACCTTCCCAGGCGGCGGCCCGGCGCTGGGCGCCGCGTGTCAGGGCCGCGCCATTGACGCTGATCAGCAGGTCGTCCCGACGCAGACCGGCGAGGTCGGCCGCCGAGCCCTCCGGTACCGCCAGCAGCCCGGGCAGGTCGCCGTCCAGTCCGAACCGGGCTGCGGCATAGGGGCGCAGTTCAGGGCTGTACTGGCTCGCCGCATGCAGCAACCAGCCGGCCGAATTCCGGACCGCCGGGCACAGGTCCGCATTGGCCGCCGACAGACGATAGCCGACCCTTGCGACCCGCTGGTCCAGATCGGTGAGGGCGATCAGCCGCTGCTCCGCGGGAGCGGCGATCTCAAGTCCGGCATCGGCCACGGGCACATTCGAGCCGCATGCGGACAGGGCCCCGGTCAGGAGGATCAGGGCCGCAAGGCGGGCGGGGGAAGGCCGGGTCAACATTTCGGCACCATGCGACGGGGTCCGGGGCGTGCCAAGTCTTGCGCCGGTATCCTCTCCGCGTCCTTCGGATTGTGCGGAACCGGTCAAGCCCGGGCGGCGGGCGATCAGGCCCGAGGGTCCGGCCGTGAGCGCGTGAACCATTCTGCAATCCTGAGATGAGTTAACGGAGTTTAATCATACCATGATTGCGTTGCCCTTGTCGTTTTGGCGCGTCGGGTTAGGGTATCTGTCTCTGAAAGTTCATCCTCGACGGTGGTCCCATGTTTTTCGGCTTGAACAGCAATCGCGGCAGCGGCAACGCAATCCAGTTTCTTGAGACCTACGAGGGACCTTTCGGTGAGACCGGGCGGTTCACCGGCGTCGGCGAAGCGGTTGATCCAGTTCAGGATTCCGCCTTCGGTGCTATCGCCAGCTATCAGATCTGCGCATGCTGCGCCCGCTTCCACGGTCCGACCAGCGACACCGACGGGGGTCCGGTCTTCGGTCTGAACGCGGATGACCGCGGCGTCTTCGGCCCGAACGGCAAGCCTTCGCTCAGCTCGACCGACGCCGGTGCCCAGATCACCCGCACGAACCAGAGCTGGTCCTCGGCGCTGGGTACGGCGGCGACGGTGACCTATGCCTTCCGTGACTCGGTCACGACGATGCCGACCGACACCGCCGACTTCACCCAGTTCAATGCCACCCAGATCGCTGCGGGCGTTCTGGCCTTTGCGGCCTGGTCGGACGTGGCCAACATCACCTTCACGCGCGTCCAGAACGCGGGCAGCGAGTTTTCCAACGACGCCACCATCCTGCTGGGCAACTATGGTTCCGGCCAGGATGGCGCGGCGGCCTTTGCCTATCTGCCCGGCGGCACGCCCGGCGCGACAGGCTTCTCGCAGGTCCAGGGCGATGTCTGGATCAACAGTTCCCTGTCCTACAATGCCTTGCCGGTTCAGCAGGGCTATGGCCAGCTGACCCTGCTGCACGAGATCGGCCACGCCATCGGCCTGAGCCACCCGGCGGCCTATAATGCCAGTGCCGGCGGCTCGATCACCTATTCGGGCAGCGCCGTCTACTACGAGGATTCCCTCCAGTATTCGGTGATGAGCTATTTCAGCGAGCGCGAGACCGCTGCTGACTTCCGCACGGACGCTGCAGGCCCGCGGCGCTATTCGTCCGCTCCGCTGATGGACGATATCTCGGCGGCCCAGCGTCTTTACGGTGTCAATACGACGACCCGGACCGGCGACACCATCTATGGCTTCAACTCCAATGCGGGCCGCCTCTGGTACACTGCCGGCAATGAACTCAGCCCCCTGGTCTTCTGTGCCTGGGATGCCGGCGGGACCGATACGTTCGACTTCTCGGGCTATCTGAACAACGGCCAGATCATCGACCTGCGCCAGGGCTGTTTCTCCAGCGTCGGCGGTCTCGTCGGCAACGTCTCGATCGCCCTCGGCGCGGTGATCGAGAACGCCATCGGCGGTAATGGCTCGGACACCTTCCGCGGCAACTCGGCCAACAACCGGTTCACGCCGAATGCCGGCACGGACGTGGTCGACGGCGGCCTCGGGACCGATACGGTCGTGTTCGCGGGCGCGCGCTCCGCCTATGTGATCACCTGGAACGGTCAGACCGGCACGGTCGTCGGCAGTGGCCAGAACGTGACCGTGACCAATGTCGAATTCCTGCAGTTCACCGACCAGACCATAGCGGCGGCGCCGACGGGCGGCATTGTCGTCGGCGGCGATATCACCAGTGAGACCATCAACGGCACAGCCCTCGCGGACGTGATCGGCGGACTGGGTGGCAACGACACCATCAATGGCCTCGCCGGCAATGACACGCTGAATGGCGGCTCGGGCAATGACACTCTGAACGGCGGCGACGGCGACGACAGCCTGATCGGTGGCCTCGGCAATGACACGCTCAACGGCGGTGCCGGAACCGATACGGCCGACTATTCGGGCGCGGGCGCTGCCGTGACGATCAACCTGACAACCGGCGCAGGCAGCGGCGGTGCGGGCACCGAAACCCTGACCGGGGTCGAGAATGTCACCGGCACGACCTTCGCCGATACGCTGACCGGTGACGGCAATGCCAACGTCCTGCGCGGCGGCGGCGGGGTGGATACCCTGAGCGGTGGCGGTGGCGCCGACCAGCTCATCGCCGGCGCGCCCGGCCTCGCCGGCGGCGCGCCCGACATCATCAAGGGCAGTGACAACACCAATGGAAGCATCGCAACCGCCGTCTCGTTGAGCGGCGCCTTCGATCTGGCCGAGAGCACGGCGATCGCCAACTCCACCACCATTCCGCACGCCACGGTCGTGGCCACGACCCACGGCAATGTCGAATACTACCGCCTGACCGTGACCGCGGGCGAGACGGTCGTGTTCGACATCGACAACGCCAGCTTCGACAGCACGCTTCGCCTCGTCGATTTCGGGGGCGTCGAACTGGCCAGCAATGACGACAATGCCGCGGATGGCGGCTCGGAGACTGACTCGTCGCTGACCCACACCTTCGCTACTGCCGGAACCTATTACATCCAGGTCGGACGGTGGGTGAGCGGCAGTGCCCCCTTCGTCTCGGGCTCGCCCCCGGCCAACCAGACCTATACCCTGCATGTGTCGAGCCCCAGCCAGACGCCGGTTCCGATCAATCTGCTGGGTTCGACCCTGAACGGCGACGCCGGAGCCGACATTCTGACGGGCGGCACCGGAGCAGACACGCTGAACGGCGGCGCTGACGACGACAGCCTGACCGGCGCCGGCGGCAATGACACCATCAACGGCGGCGACGGAACGGACACGGCCGTGTTCACCGGCAACCGTTCGACCTACACGATCACGGTCTCGGGCGGGGTGAGCACGGTGACGGGTGCCGACGGCACCGACACGGTGACCAATGTCGAGCGGCTGCAGTTCGCCGACGGGCTCTATGACGCGGCGGGTGCACCGCTGACGGGCGGCCCGATCAACGGGACGTCCGGGGCGGATACGCTGAACGGGACGTCGGGCGCGGATGTGATCAACGGCCTCGATGGCAATGACATCATCAACGGCGGGGCCGGGAACGACACGATCGACGGCGGGGCCGGGACCGATACGGCGGTGTTTTCGGGCACGATGGCGGGTTCCACCCGAACGACCAGCGGTTCCGTCACCACCGTCGTGGGCCCGGATGGTACGGACAGCCTGACCAACGTCGAGCGGATGCAGTTCTCGGACGGCACCTTGATCGTGGGTGCCGGTGGCGGCCAGTATTATGCTGGCACGGCCGGCAACGACACGATCGTAGGTACGGCCTTTGCGGATGAGATTCTGGCCGGGTCGGGCGACGACAGCATCATCGGCGGGAATGGTAACGACACCATCGACGGCGGGGTCGGAACGGACACGGCTGTGTTCGCCGGGACTATGTCGGGCTCGACGGTCTCGACGGTCGGCGGTGTGACGACCATCACCGGGCCGAACGGTACGGACAGCCTGACGAATGTGGAGCGGCTTCAGTTCTCGGACGGCACGCTGATCGTGGGGGCCGGTGGCGGCCAGTATTATGCAGGCACGGCCGGCAATGACACGATCGTTGGTACGGCCTTTGCGGACGAGATCCTGGCCGGGTCAGGCGACGACAGCATCACCGCCGGGAATGGTAACGACACCATCGACGGCGGCGCGGGAACGGACACGGCTGTGTTCACTGGGACGATGGCAGGCTCGACAGTCTCGACGGTGGGCGGTGTGACGACGATCACCGGGCCGAGCGGAACGGACAGCCTGACGAATGTGGAGCGGCTTCAGTTCTCGGACGGTACGCTGATCGTGGGAGCCGGTGGCGGCCAGTATTATGCGGGCACGGCTGGCAACGATACGATCACCGGTACGGCGTTCGCAGACGAGATCCTGGCCGGAGCGGGCGATGACACCCTCACAGGTGCGGCTGGCAATGACACAATCAATGGCGGCGATGGAACGGACACGGCTGTCTTCACCGGCAACCGATCAGCCTACACCATCACGGTATCGGGCGGTGTCAGCACGGTGACAGGCACCGACGGCACAGACACGGTGACCAACGTCGAGCGGCTGCAGTTCGCCGACGGCCTTTATGACGCTGCCGGTGCACCGCTGACCGGTGGACCGATCAACGGGACGTCTGGCGCAGACACGCTTAACGGGACGGCCGGAGCAGATGTGATCAACGGCCTGGATGGCAATGACATCATCAACGGCGGGGCAGGGAACGATACGATCGACGGCGGGCCGGGAACCGATACGGCCGTATTTTCTGGTGTCAGGTCGGGTTACACGGTCACGACGTTAGGGGCGACGACGACAGTGACCGGGCCGGACGGCACGGATACGCTGACGACGGTCGAGCGGCTGCAGTTCTCGGACCTGACCCTGATCGTGGGTGCCGGCGGTGGACAGTATTTTGCCGGCACGGCCGGCAATGACACGATCACCGGCACGGCTTTCACTGACGAGATCCTCGGTGGCTCGGGTGATGACTCACTGACCGGTGCCGGCGGCAGTGATGTGATCGACGGCGGCGACGGCAATGACACGGTGATAGGCGGTGGAGGCAACGACACACTGATCGGTGGAGCGGGGACGGATACGGCCGACTATTCGGCGGCGGCGGCGGCGGTGATCGCGCAACTTAACAATGGTGTGACGAGCAATGACGGGGACGGCGGTTCTGACACCTTGTCGGGGGTCGAAAATCTGACCGGTTCGGCGTTCAACGATGTGTTTATCGGTTCTGCTGGAGCCAACATCCTGCGCGGTGAGCTGGGATCAGATGTGCTTATCGGGCTGGCGGGGGACGATACGATCCACGGCGGCGCCGGTGCGGCGAACGAGCTGTACGGCGGCGCGGGAGATGATCGGTATATCGTTGAGGCGGTAGGGGAAACGATCATTGAGCAGGCCGGAGAGGGGCTTGACCTCGTTGAGACCTCGCTTGACCGCTTCCGTTTGGGATCCAATCTCGAGAACCTCACTTACACGGGAAGCGCGTTTTTCGTGGGCGAGGGTAACGCCAGCGAGAATACCATGCGGGGCGGCACACAGCGCGACGTCCTTCTCGGCTATGGCGGAAACGACATCATCCTTGGCGGCACTGGCGAAGCCAATGAGATCTACGGTGGGACGGGCGACGACTACTTTGTGGTGCAAGCCAACGATTCGATCGTGGAACACGCGGGAGAAGGCGTGGACACGGTGGATTCCAGGCTTAGCAATTATGCGCTCGGAGCCAACATTGAGAACCTCGTGTTTGGCGGCAACGGAAGTTTTATCGGTATCGGCAACGAACTGCGCAACTTCATTCTAGGTGGTTTCCAGCGCGACATCCTGATCGGCAATGGAGGCAATGACGTCCTCCGGGGCGGCGCAGGCGAAGCCAATGAGATCCATGGCGGGACCGGCGACGACTATTTTGTGGTGGAGGCCAACGACTCAATCGTGGAATACGTCGGCGAGGGCGTGGACACTGTGGATTCAAGGCTGAACAACTATAGGCTTGGAGCCAACGTCGAGAACCTCGTCTTTGGCGGGACCGGAAACTTCACCGGCGTCGGCAATGCCCTGGACAACTATATGCTCGGCGGTACGGGCAATGACGTCCTGAGAGGAGAGGGCGGAAACGATTCGATCTTCGGTGGGTCGGGGACTGATACTGTGGAGTTGAGCGGCTCAAGTGCCGACTACACGATTATTGCGGTCACAGGTGGATACAGGATTACAGACGCCGTGACCGGACGTGACGGAACCGACTGGGTCTACGAGGTCGAGACCCTGCGCTTCGGCGACGGCTCGACGGTTACCTTGCCGACGGCCGCCGTTCCAGCTGCGGCTGGGATGTCGGTTGTGGCCGATGATCGGTCGGGCAGTGGACCTGAAGTTCTTCCGGCGATGGCGGACGAACTGGCCAAGAATGGCCTGCATCAGGTTCTACCCGCCGCTTCCATTGAGACGGGCAAAGACGCTGTCCCCCAGGTCCTGCCGGCGATCGACGACGACTTCATCCTGGCGGCCAAGTTCGAGGGGCCGCCTGTCATGCCGACGCCGGACGCCGAGTTCGACGTGGCCGGGCTCGTCAAGGAGATCGAGTTCGCCCAGGGGCTGCTGTTCTCCGGTGCCGGAAATTCGTCGAATCCCCACGTCTCTGCGGATGGTCTGACCATCTACGAGGACTGGTCGGCGTTTGCTGCCCCGACCCGGCACGACGTCTGGGGTTAAGGGAACCGCCACGAGACACCGTGCGATCCGGACGACGCAGGCTGCGCCGTCCGGATCGTGCCGGTCGTTCGCGATCCGGACCGTTCCCGGATACCGCAGGGCCCACCGGCATGCGGAATAGACGGGTGGCCCCCTGCGGCATCGGCCTGGCGGCCAGCGGCGCGCCTGTGTTCCTGTCAGGCCGCGCCGCCAGCCCATGGCCTCCGGTTGCCCCGGGCATTCGGGCCAGATAGACCTCGTCCGGGGGACCCGACCATATGGCTATCTATCCCGTAATCCTCTGCGGCGGCGCGGGTACCCGGCTCTGGCCTGCGTCCCGTCCTGCGCGACCCAAACAGTTCATCGACCTGATCTCCGACAGCTCGCTGTTTCAGGAGACGGTGCGTCGGGTCGCGCCGCTGGCAGAGGGCGGCCGGATCATCGTGGTCGCGGGCGAGGCGCATCGGGGGTTCATCGAGGCGCAACTGGCGGCGCTGGGCGTCGAGGGCGATCTGATCCTGGAGCCCGTGGGACGGGATTCGGCACCGGCCATGGCGGCAGCGGCGCTGTGGATCCAACAGATGAACCCGGACGGGACCGCAGTGTTCGTGGCCTCGGATCACTACATTCCCGACGCGGCGGCCTTCCGGGCGGCAGCGCTTGAGGCCATAGCCGCAGCGGCACCCGGGCGGATCGTCACCATGGGCATGGCCCCGACATCGCCGTCTTCGGCCTATGGCTATATCCAGCCGGAGGCCCCGGGCCTGTCTCCTGTTCGACGGTTTGTCGAAAAGCCCGGTCAGGCCGAGGCGGTGCGCTACCTGGCCGAGGGCTATCTCTGGAACAGCGGCAATTTCGTCGTCCCGGTTCGTGTCCTTCTGGATGAGATGGAGCGGTTCGTTCCGGATGTGGTTGCCTCTGTCCGGGCCGCCCTGCCGGGACAGGGCTCGGGTGCCCATGATCTGGGCGCAGACTTTGCAACGGCCCCGAAGATCTCGATCGACTATGCGGTGATGGAAAAAAGCGACCAGGTCTGGGTCCTGCCGGCGGCGTTCGAATGGTCCGATCTCGGGGCTTGGGACGCCGTGGCGGCAACCGGGCGCGGCGGGCGCGGTGAATGGGTCGGTCATGAGAGCGACGGCTGCCTGGTTCGCGCGGCACCGGGCATGGTCGTGGCGACGGCGGGGGTGTCGAACCTGGCCATCATCGCCGAGCCGGACGCCGTTCTGGTCTGCGACCTGAGCCGGGCGCAGGACGTGAAAATGCTGGTCGAGCAGTTGGCGCAGCGGCACGCCGATGCCTCTTCGGCCGTTGCGACCCCGTCCTTGCAGGCGCTTTCGGACGAGCTTGGGCGGTGGCTCAAGCTGAACGCCTTGCCGTTATGGGCGACACTGGGCTTGGACGCTGACGGGGCCTTTGCTGAAGCGCTCGACGACGACGGCGCGCAGGTCGGAGATTTCCTACGGGCGCGGGTCCAAGCCCGTCAGGCCTATGTTTACAGCCTCGCCTCCATCTGGGGCTGGGGCGAGGGGTATGCCGCGCTGGTCGAGCGAGGGCTGGCGCGCTTCGACGCCACCAACCGGCGGGCCGATGGCCTCTACAGGACCCGGGTAAGCCGGAACGGAGCGGTTCTGGACGACACGGCCTCCCTCTACGATCAGGCCTTCGTCCTGCTGGCGGCGGCCACGGCTGTGGAGGCCGGTGTGGATGTGGAGCGGTCCCGGCGAACGGCTGCCGCGGTGCAGGCCGCGCTTGCGACCCTGGCCCTGCCGCAGGGCGGCTGGCGGGAGCCGGCCGGACCCGAGTTTCAGGCCAATGCCCATATGCATCTGCTGGAGGCGGCCCTGGCCTGGGAGGCGCTCGAGCCGGACGGGCCCTGGGCGAGTATGGCGGACGCGATTGTGGGTCTGGCCCGCGCCCGTTTCATCGACGACGGGGACGGCTTTCTGCGGGAGTTCTTCGGACCGGACTGGCGACCGGCAGCGGGTGGGGCCGGTCGGCTGGTGGAGCCGGGGCATCAGTTCGAATGGGCCTGGCTGCTGACCCGGTGGGGCCGGCGGCGCGGTGACCCATGGGCGCTGGAGGCGGCGCGGCGACTGTTTGTGGCCGGCGAGCGCGGGCTGGATGCGCTGCGGGGCGTGGCCATCGACGAACTGGACGAGAGCCTGCTGCCGCGATCCTCGCGTGCCCGGCTTTGGCCGCAGACGGAATGGCTGAAGGCGGCGCTGATCCTGGCGGAGGAAGCGGAGGGCGAGGCGCGCGAGCGGCTGATCGACAGCGCCGGAGCTGCCTTCCGTGGCTTGTGGCTGTACCTCAGGCCGACCGGTCTTTGGCAGGACAAGCTGGGCCCGAACGGCGTGTTCGAAACGGAGCCCGCGCCTGCGAGCTCGCTCTACCACATCGTGGCAGCGTACAGGCAGCTTCGGGAAACGACGGGCCGTTTGGCCAAGCCTTGAGGCACCTAGCCGGTCACAGCGGCCTTGGGCTGAGGTTTGCTCGCCATGGCGGAGGATACAGGCGCGGGGACGGGAAGCGGCAATGGCTGAAGCTCACCGTAGAGCCCGGCGGCGCGCGACTGCGCTGCATTCCAGTTGTCGGAAGAACCAAAGTTTTGGGAATGACTGTCAATCATGCTGCGCTCCCTGATCTAATGTTTACACTTTGGTAATGTTAACGCAACTTCGCGCGGCTCAGCCCGGACGGCTCTGCGAACGCTCGAGAGTCGCTCTGACCCGCCTTGGCTTCCCGACTTGAGGGCCCGTATCGCGCAGGGATGTGAAGCTGGTGCGACGGGGCCGCCCTTCTTGCGCCGCAACGTCGCTGCTATAGGAGACGCCTACGTCGACACGGGTGTTGATCACCGTCGTCGCGCGGACAGTTGTGTTCAGAGGCTCATGCTTTCAAAGCTTTTTCGATCCCGAACCAAGGTCGCCGCGCCGGCGTCGCCAGCCGTTCCGGATGGAACGGTTGTGTGGGCCGTGGGCGACATCCACGGTCGGCTCGATCTCTTGCAGCCGCTGGTGGAGGCGATTGTTGCAGATCCTCGTGACCGCGCGGCAAAACGCCGTGTCGTCGTCTTCCTCGGCGACTACATCGACCGAGGGCCAGATTCGCGCGGCGTGCTCCTGCTGCTTGCCGGCCTGTCGGCCGATCAAGGCGTTGAGTGGCGGTTTCTGAAAGGGAACCATGAGCAGGCGATGCTGGGCTTTCTTGATGACCCGTCCGCCGGACCCAAATGGTGCGAATACGGAGGCGACAACGCCTTGCGCTCTTACGGACTGCGTGTTCCCGACCTCGCGCACCGGACAGAGGCCTGGGCGCGGGTGGCGGCCGATTTGCGGCACAAGTTGACGGCGCGCGAGACGGAGTTCCTCGAGAACCTTGAACTGAGCTTCACCGTCGGGGACTATTTCTTCAGCCACGCCGGAGCCCGTCCGGGGGTGGCGCTGGACCGGCAGTCTCCCGGGGATCTGATGTGGATCCGGCAGCCGTTTTTGGACAGCCCGGCGGCGTTCGAGCAGGTAGTCATCCACGGCCATACGCCGACCCCTCGCGTTCATGCGGACCATCGGCGGATCGGGATTGACACAAAGGCCTACCATTCGGGGGTGCTGAGCGCCCTGCGGCTGGAGGGATTTGAACGTGATCTCCTGCGGGCCGTCGGGCCGCGGCGCGGCCCGGAGGCTCGAAGCGGGAGTAAAGAATATCTGTCCACGGACGATACCGCCGTGATGCTTCAGACCGAGCGGCTTGAGCCCGCTCAAGCCGAGATCGAAGGCGTCCGGTAGTTCGCCTGCTTTGGCGGGCATCCGGTCGCCAGAAGTGAGGGCGTGAAGCCGGATTGGCGTTGACCTGCCCCCCTCCGGTCCCGCGGTCATAATGGGAGTCCGCAGGCTTCATAGCTGATCCTGGGCTCCGGTGGGAGCGGCCGGGCGGCGCAGCTATTCACGTCGCGCAGCCGACCGGCCGCGTGGTTCAGCGTATCCCTCCGGTGAATCCCGCCTTGTCCGGCTGAAGCGGCTGGCGATGCTCTGCGCTTAAGTCGGGTCGTAAGACCGGTCGTAAGAGCAGGCGTAAGTACAGATGAGCCAGATCACCCTGCTGACGGGGCCGGAGCGTCGCCGGCGCTGGCGCGATGAAGAGAAGCTGGCGATCCTGGAAGAGGCGTTTGCGCCCGGGGCTTGCGTTAGCGAGGTGGCGCGTCGCTGGGATGTCTCAGCGAGCCTGATCTACGTTTGGCGTCGCAATGTGCGTTCGGCCGGCACCAAGCCGGCCTTCGTGGAGGCGGTCGTGGCGGATGCCGGGGTGCGACCCGGGCCGGGCGCTGATCCGGTGATCCAGGTTGAGCTGCCAGCCGCGCGGGTGAGCATCGCCGCAGCCGCCTCGCCTGTGCTGGTGGGCGCGGTGCTACGGGCCCTGCGATGATCCCGGCAGGGGGTCGGGTGTGGATCTGCACGGGCCACACGGACATGAGGAAGGGCATGCCGGGTCTGGCGCTGCTGGTGCAGGAGCACCTCAAGCGCGATCCCCACGGCGGCGACCTCTATGTCTTCCGCGGACGCGGCGGCTCCCTGATGAAAATCATCTGGCATGACGGGATCGGCATGTCGCTCTACGCCAAGAGGCTGGAGCGGGGACGGTTCATCTGGCCGACGGCTGAGGGTGGGGCTGTCGCGCTGACAAGCGCCCAGCTGGGCTACCTTCTGGAAGGAATCGACTGGCGTAATCCCCAGCACAGCTGGCGGCCGAGCAGCGCCGGCTGAGGCGCAAAAATAGTTGGGACCGGCTGCATTTTAGGGCGCCACAAGCGGCGCGATATGTGATTCAATTCGGGTCATGCAAGGCATGGCCGCGCCCGTTCCGGACGACGTCGAAGCGCTGAAAGCGGCGCTGGCCAGCATGCGCAGTGAGCGCGATGACGCGCGTGCAGAACGCGACGAAGCCCAGGCCGAGGTCGCCGTGGTGAAGGCCGAGCGCGCCGACGACCAAGCGTTGATCGCCCATCTGAAACTGCTGATCGCCAGGTACAAGCGCGAGAAGTTCGGGGTCGCTTCGGAACGCTCCAGCCGCCTTCTGGATCAGATGGAGCTGCAGCTGGAGGAGTTGGAGGCTTCGGCCACCGAGGACGAGCTGGCGGCCGAAAAGGCCGCCGCCCGGGCGACCACGACCGTCAAGGCGTTCGCGCGCAAGAAGCCGTCCCGCCAGCCCTTCCCCGAGCATCTGCCACGCGAGCGCGTGGTGTTGGAAACCCCGACGGCCTGCGCCTGCTGTGGTGGCACGCGGCTGAGCAAACTGGGCGAGGACGTCACCGAGACGCTGGAGGTGATCCCGCGCCAATGGAAGGTGATCCAGACGGTACGTGAGAAGGTCAGCTGCCGCGACTGCGAGGCCATCGCCCAGGCGCCGGCACCCTTCCACGTCCTACCGCGGGGCTGGGCCGGCCCAAGCCTGCTGGCGATGATCGTGTTCGAGAAGTTCGGTCAGCATCAGCCGCTCAATCGTCAGGCCGAGCGCTACGCCAGAGAAGGCGTGCCGCTGAGCCTGTCGACGCTGGCCGACCAGGTCGGCGGCGTCGCTTTGGTGCTGGCACCGCTGTACCAGCGGATCGAGGCCCATGTTCTGGCCGCCGAGCGGCTGCATGGCGACGATACGACCGTGCCGGTGCTGGCCAGGGGCAAGACCGACATCGGCCGGCTGTGGACCTATGTGCGCGATGATGCGCCGTTCGGCGGGACTTCGGCGCCCGCGGCCGTCTTCCACTACTCCCGGGATCGGCGCGGGGCGCATCCTCAGACCCATCTCCAGGCCTGGTGCGGTGTTCTGCAGGCCGACGCCTATGGCGGCTACAACGAACTCTACAAGCTGGGCCGACCGCCAGGGCCCATCCTAGAGGCGGGGTGCTGGGCCCATGCCCGGCGCAAATTCTTCGAGCTGGCCGACATTGAGGCCGCCGATCGCAAGAAGGCGCGGGGCGAGCAGCCCAGGGGGGTCTATCCCAAGGCGCTGGAGGCCGTGCGCCGGATCGACGCCCTGTTCGCCATCGAGCGGCGGATCAATGGTGCTAGTCCTGCGCAACGCCTGACGGTGCGCCAGGCTGAGAGCGCCCTGATCGTGGCCGAGCTTGAGACCTGGCTGACCGAGACCCGTCAGCAGCTGACCAGCAACCACTCCATTGCCAAGGCGATCAACTACCTGAAGCGACGCTGGCCCTCGTTCATCCGCTTCCTGGAGGATGGCCGCGTCTGCCTCAGCAACAACGCCGCCGAGCGGGCGCTGAGAGGCATTGCGCTCGGCCGCAAGGCCTGGCTGTTCTGCGGCTCGGACCGGGGCGGCCAGCGGGCGGCCACGATGTACAGCCTGATCGCCACCGCCAAGCTGAACGACGTAGACCCCCAAGCCTGGCTGGCCGACGTCCTGGCGCGCATCAACGACCTGCCCAGCAACCGGATCGACGAGCTGTTGCCGTGGAACTGGAAAGGGCTCCGGTCGCGGGCCGGCGTCGCGGCTCAATGAGTGAGCTCTCAGAAGCCGAGAAGGCGCACATCACCGCCACCTGTGAGCGGTTCATCACCGAGGTGTTGAAGCCCCGGTTCCTGCCGGTCGTGCGTCCTACCGAGTTCAACTACCCGGTCGACATCCAGGGCAGATGGCACGGGGCGCGCTACCGGTTCATCCAGCGGTATCGATCAGGCTTCGCGGACAATCGCGGGGAAGAGTTCGATGCGCCCTTCGTCCGCCTGGACTGGCTCGCCCCTGACCGCTTCAACATCCAGTGGCATCGCCACACCGGAGCCTGGTTCTGCCTGCATCGCGGCAAGACGCTCGCCCAGGCCCTGAAGCTGATCGAGACTGACGGCATCCTCCATCCGAACTGATCTGCAGGCCGCCGCGGTCCTCACCGGACGGGTACGTTGTTCTTGCAGATGTCGGGGTTTGAGTGTCGGCAGCCCAGCGTCTTCTGAAGGCTGTCATGTGGGCCCAGTGGTCGGCGCTGGTTGGTCATGGCTTCTTCCCAGAGACTTCGCGGAGGAGAACCTCAGCCTGGGCCAGGACGGTCTGCACGGCCGCATCAGACAGATCCGGCGGATAGCCGTACTTTTTCAAGATCCGCTTCACCAGCACACGCATTCGGGTGACCTGCCCCCTTCCTGATCCCTCGGTTTGAGTGAGAGTCCGTCAACCTCAAGGAGACGGACATGAAGAAGAGCAGGTTCACCGAGGCGCAGATCATAGGCGTGCTGCGCGAACAGGAAGCTGGC
>Ga0247834_1005171_pt1 | contig 15690 bp, 8 predicted proteins | sample LaCruzMarch2015__8_FD_187118 | JGI IMG/M metagenome (GOLD analysis project Ga0247834, IMG submission 187118) | Freshwater microbial communities from meromictic Lake La Cruz, Castile-La Mancha, Spain - LaCruzMarch2015_12m | ecosystem: Environmental > Aquatic > Freshwater > Lake | place: Spain... | reverse complement strand
GCCCTCTTGATAAATCATTTTATTGAAAGCTTTCGCCTCAGGGCTCAAAGAGCTGGAAGGCATTGTAATAACCCCCTTCTCCTCTTTCACCTCATCCTGGACTTCATAAACAAACTTGGGATTGGCAAATACTGGCCAGAAATCAGCCAATGCCTGGATCTGATCTTTTGAGAATTCAATCTCCTCACTCTTAACTAAGTCTGACATGACGAACCTACTTCCTAAAATGATCAACAATCACCCAGCCGCTGGGTGCGCGTAGGTACATCCAAAAAGCCCAGCCATTGCATGTGCATTGCTTAGAGATCATGACGAGGTGCTCCTAGCTCTTGAGCCATGTCCTCACTTTTGGCACAGCCCCCGCTTTGCGAAAGGCGGACATAACCGAGGCAATATTTTAAATAAGAAGTTAAATCCATAAATGGAGAACTTCTAAATCCTACGAGAGCGGATTCCCTTCTCCAGCCTGAACTTACCCAGACCGTCCTCGCAATCGTCAAAGGAGAGCTATGACCGAGCTAGGACGTAGCCTGGAGGCGAATCTTAAACCAGAGCTCCTGCTTTTTGGGTTATGCCAGCCAACAAGCCATCACTATAAGCAGAAGCCATAGTTCCCTCACAGAAACGCTCTTTACGCCCCAAAGCGGTCAGTAGCTCCGTTAGTTTTTGGGCGCATGCTTTGGCCTTGCACTTAAAGTGTCGAGGCATATTTAGTAAGCAGCATGAATATAGCCGTTTGTGGAGCGCAAGAAGGTTCAGGGAGGACCACCCTAGCTGGGCTTCTTGCTCTCTGCCTTGCCGATGCGGGTAAAAAGGTAATTGCATTAGACAGAAGTCCAAAAGGCACGCTCAAGAATTGGCTGAATTCTGTGGGTGGAAGGAACAACCCAAATTTCGGTGGGAATAATGTATCCATATTTAATTTACAAGAAAGTGCCCCACCAGGTGATGAAAGTCCTTTTAGGATTCATGACTTTCCTGTTTTACCTTCCGGCGCAGCGAAAATTATGGATGAAACCGGTGAGACCTTTAACAAAATAGTGATTCCCTGCCGCCCCCACTTTTTAGACGTAAGAAGTACCCGCGGTTTCCTTAAAACGCTAACGGGTTGCAAGGTACAAACCTTAATCATCATGAATGCGCTTAACAATGATGACGCTAGATCATCACCTAAATATATTAATTACATGCTCGCAGGGGTTGAGACCCCAAGGACCAAGACTGGTTTATTCATCCGAGCCTGCTATTCGCAAGCGGTTTCATTTGGGTGGAAGGCGCTAGACGAAAGCGCAAAAAGGGAAGTGCGATCTATCGTATTAGAGATTATGACATGAAGGGAGAGGTGGACTCATAACAGGGCGCCACTGGCAGCTTAGAACAAATACAAATTAAAAATCCCATTACTTGCCATGCTGAACTTTTTCTCCTAATCAGTAAAAAAGAGACAATGGCACACTTTTATAACTTTATAAATTGGCATATAATTCAACAGGTTTGTTTGGAGCTCTCTTTTATGAATACGACATCTAGATTCCTTGTTATCCGATAACCGTGCCATACTCGACTAGCGTCGGTCTTTATCAGGGCCATAGAACGATTCATATTTTAATCGACGGACAGGAATGGCAAGGCCCCTGGGATGCTGTTTTTGCGTTTGGAAACCATAAATGCAGAATGATCCTTGAGACGAAGGCGATCATTGAGAAATTTTATTCTGATGGAATAAATAACGTAGACCTTATCACTAAAACAATCCCCCCTGGCAACTGGATGCCCAACAGAATAGAGATAGCGGTACATGATCGCTTTCAGCCATTGGCTGGTGTCATAATTGAAGATCCTTATATACATTTAAAGTGCTCGCTTTGCGAAATTGGTTTCGGGTTAAGAAAAGCTGGGGCACTACTTGGAGTATGGGGCGATCTTACATCTTTTGCTGCAGGTGAAGAGATACCTCCGATGATCACTTTGGGGACTTTTCAAGGAAGTTTTGCTTAAGTGTTGTTTGTAAGGTGGTTCTTGATTTTGAGGACCTTTCCTAGCCTGATCGCATACACTTTCTTGCCCCCAACAACTCGATACTCCATTGCTTTATATTCAACCTCCATCGTTGGCGCTTTTGTGGCGTATCCATTACGGAAGCAAATGACATCGTAATCTCGCCCCTGTAAACGCCTTTTCCAATAAGGAGTGCATTCTCGGTATTCGGTTTTCTTCAGTCCTCGCTCGATAAGATCGAAAAAGGCCCGGTGCAGGTTGAGATGTAGAATTCTTGAATTTTTCATGGGTTTCGACTTAGCGAGCCAAGCCTAATTCCGGTATTTGACCAACTCCTTTTCCACAAGCTCAAACGGAATAATGCTTCGGATGGTTCGGCACTGCTTTGCCATCTTAGGGTCATTGGTCTTTATGACTTCATCATATGCCTTCTTTATAAGTTCTGTAGAGACCCCTAGAGCCTCGGGCAGATAAAGAAGCATCGGTGAGCACATAATATGATTATAGATGTATTTTGCATCACGTCCGGCATGAGTTTTCCTTTGATAAAATCCAGGGCCATCGTAATCGCCGAGCCAACCCAGCCAGTGCTCTTTTTGGCTTTTGTACCACGGATCCCGATTGATGGCTAAAAGCGGATGGGCTTCTAGCTTTTGACTAAATTGGCTGTGGCTAGGAAGCTTCTCAATTACTGCCATCAGCCCCTTAGCATTCATAGTCATCCCACCTCGAAGTCACTTACCTTAAACTTTAGTGTCCTTGCATTTTCCCTTACGGTCCTCTGGACATTCTCCGGAGTTCCACCAGGGATAGTTGCATTAATCTCCATGCTCACTTCAACTTCCGCTCCCGGCTCCAACGCCAAATGCTGAATTACCTCCATAGCAATCTTTGCAGCATCAGGTCCTACCCGGCTTGGATCTAACCTCACGCTCCCAAAGTATTTCTTAGGTAGTATTTTTTTTGTCGGCGGATCATAGGGAGGTGGCTGAATCCCAACTCCGCTACCTCCTCCAGCTCCCCCCCCTGGTGCAGTTCCTCCTGATTGGGTTCCCCCGCTAGAAGTCGGCTCCTTCGGCTTGTCGTCCTCAATTTGCTTGGCCGCCACCTCAGACTTAACCAGCAGGCTTGCCCCATCCTGAATTACGCTCCCCATCTTACCGCCCAAAAGTCCAAGATATCTTCCCGTCTTAGGATCCTTTCCAGACGCATAAGCAAATGTCTCTTTTTCCCAAGAGGAATTACTTATCCCTTCCCGAACTGCATTAATTAGTACTTCTGGCGCCGTGACCCGAGATAGATAGGGATACTGGAAGTAGTAGCTGATCAGCTCTTTCAGACCTAAATCATCCCCCTTCCAAAGAGGAATCTTATCGATCTCCTGCCGAAGATAGATCGCGGCCATCTCATCATACAATAATCCCTCGGCCTTCAGTTTCTTCGAAGCTCTTGCGGCAAGTCCTTCCCCAGTCAACCGAATTGATTTCAAACTAATAGCCCCTTTTGCATCCTCCTGAGAGGGAACGAGCAAATGGCAAAACACCTCTGGGATTCTTGCCGCCACCGACTTATCTGCCTGTTCCAACTGCGCTTTTGCCTGGTTTTCTTGGAACCGATCCAAATTTAACTCTTTCACTTTGTCCACAATCCCACTCCACGCGAGATACCTCCGAATCGACTCCTCAAGATCTGACCACTTGCCTTCATCGGACGCTAAAAACATCAATGCATTACGATTCAACCGGGGCTGTGTCCCCCTCTTCTCCATAATCCGATTAGCTTCTGCGACCGCCTTTGATCCCTCACCTTTTCCATGACTACTCTCAGGTGAAAGAAGCACCAACGAAGCCTCCATTTCATCTGTGACATCCGATGGGCCAGCCGGAAATACGTGCACTTTCAGAAATTGACCCCGATTCCTTGGCGAGCTCACCTCCGCCACGCAACGTTTCCTCAACTCCTCCAAAATCTTCTCCGGTGACCTTTTAAGTACTTCAGCTTCTTCATCTGCTTTTTTCGTAACGGTAGGTTGCGTGTCGTACCAGTAACGACTCCCGTCTTGATAAAGATAAGTTGCTCGTCGACTTAAGTACCGTAGTGCATCCGAAAAGACCGCAGGAGGTTCTCCAACCTGTACACATCCAAGTCTTACCCTCAGCTCTTCAATTCCTCGGTTGGCTGCCTGCCGGATAGGGGCTGATCCCATGTAGACCGTCCGGGCGACTCTTCGACACGCCGATAGGCGCCCTAAATTGGTCTGCTCTTGATCGATAATCCTAGGCAGCGAGTTTGGGCCATCGACGTCGCTTTCTAGGATCGGATCCCAGCGATCTTCCAAATACCGGGTCAGCTCAAAATGCACCGGCTGATCATCAATCGGGATCGAAGAAGGCATAATTAAAAGGCCCTTATCCTCATTCTTCCAAAGACTATGAATCACTGCGGCCATGAGCCGAAGAACACCACGGGTCCGCTGGAACTTGGCTAAAGTCGACCAGTCATTATAGAGGCGATCAAACACCTCTGGGTGGATCGGATACGCAGCTTTCATTCTCCGTTCGTATTCCCTCTCTTTTGTCTCGGAGGGGAAATCGCCCGCCTGTTCACGATACATTTTCGAAAACTCTGCCGCGACAACATCCCGGTCCTTATAAAGCTGAGCACTATCAATGGGCGCAAAGAGTCGGCGCCTGACAATCTCAAAGCCCTCATCCGGTCCTGCAGGTTTCCAGGATGCCTCCACTCGACCTATGGCATTTTTTAAGCGGGCTAAAGCTGCCTTCCCTCTAGTTCCTCCCACCTCCACATCCTCCACCATAGTTCCGTGGGGACTTGCCGTTGCCGAGTCAGATGCCGGCACACTGACAATGAGCATCGATTTAGGACACTGCTTAAGTTCCTCAGTCAGCGTTTGCGCGAAAGTAAATTGGGTTTCAAATGAACCTCCAGGAAGTCCTTCCCCCGTCCCACCGTCATGGAGCTGGCGTGCATAGGCTACCCACTCATCGATCAGAATCAAACACGGGCCAAACTTTCTTATGATTTCACCGATCTTTGCTCCGGGATTCGTCGCTCTTTCGTCATCCTGCTTAATCATTCCATAGGCCTGTTTCCCACCTATTTGATAAGCCAGCTCCCCCCAAAGAGTCCGTACCGTAGTGCCATCCTCTTTTCTTTCTGGGCGACCTGGGGAGATCTTGTTTCCAACAAGAACTACCCTCTTCATTTTCGGTGCCACAGCTACACCAGCCTTCACCGTTACTTCCTCCATCCCAGGGAGATCTAGGGTTTTTTCTCCTGAGAAAAGGTGATAAAGCGCCAGCATGGTATGCGTTTTCCCACCGCCGAAGTTCGTCTGGAGCTCCACCACGGGATCACCACCTATGTCGTTAGCCCTCTGCATGGCGCTAATGATGAGATGCTCAATCCCTTGGGTAATGAATGTCCTACGAAAGAACTCTATTGGATCTCTATACTCCTCCGATCCGCCACCCTGAAAGACAGTCCATAAATCAGCCGCAAACTCAGCTTGCTGATACTTCCCAGAAGCGACGTCTTTGTGTGGGGTAACCACCTCGCGCCATGGCTTCAGTCGACCACCACCGGCTATTCCCAACTCGATTGGCGCTCCTGTTCCTTTCCTACGTTCCTGTCTTACTTGCTCATCATATCGGACACGGAGAAGTTCGTTTTTACTCTTTTCGATCTTTTCAAACTCTGGAGCAGATATTGAGGAAAGAAGCCGAGATGCACTATCCAATGCGCGGTAAGCATCGTCCGAAGAGAACTTTTCCTGATGCGCATGAAGGTTGCGTATCTCCCAAAGCTCACTCACTAGTGAACGTTCAGACCTGCCGAGAGTCTGAGAAAATACCTCGTTCCACTGCCCCCACATAACTCGCAAAAGTGCTGCGACATCCCAGTTGATCTCACCAGGTTTTCCGCGGAGTTTGATTTTGTCCCGCTCCAGAATCTGTTTTGCCTCAGATAGCCACTTCTCACCGATCTTGTTTTTGAGTTCACTTTCGACAAAGGGAGCTAAGCCATCTCGAAGGATTTCAAGAGCCTGTCCCACGCGTTCTAGATTTGTTATGGCCATAAATTAGATCAGCTCCCCTTGCTTTAGTTTGTTGGTTTTGGCTTCTTTTGCACCGGCCTGCAGGTTTGTCCAAGCTTTTACCAGGCTGTCGTAGTCTTGCGCCTCTTTAGACCACTTATTTTTTGGATTAACACAGATTGCATGAAGGCGATAAGAAAGATCCTTGGCCGCTTCAGCTATAGGCCCAATTCGACAGAGGAGATCAGAGGCCTTTGACTCACCTTCGTCTAGAGCCTTAATTAAGTAGTGTGCGATCTCCCAGATAGTTAACCGTTTATCTGTTTCGGGACTCCAGGATTCATCCAGTTCCTCTTTTTTTAATAGAACGACTTTTCCTGCTTTTGATTTTATTATTCCTGCCTCAGTTAGGCCATTCACAGCAGAAACTTTTGCCCTTGCGAGATTATCCGCTTCACCAAAAGGGCCCTCCGAGAATCCATACTGCTCGAACCATTTAATTGCCCATCTCGTGTCAGCATCAAATTCTCCTTCTTGCTCTTCAAGGACCTCATCAAGAGTATGGTTAATAAGGTTCTGCGCCATATTTACTGATAATGCACTCCCGTCTGCATCTAGGATTTCAGCATATCTAGTATAAATAGCCATTCCTGGCCCAATTGAGGCTTGAGCAAGATCAACTGGGCGAATATTACCCTTTTGAAGATTCTTTAGAGCCATTGGCAGCTCTTTCTTTAAAACAGAAATGAAATCACGGCGGGTAGCTTTTGAAGCGGTTTTTTCCTTTTTACGGCAAACGATAACTATGCTTGAGGCTAATGCATTAGTGCCTGACCCAATCATTCGATTACTTAGTTCGGTTCTCATTGGCCAGAATCCACTTATAGAAAAACCGGCCTCAATTACTGCAGCGAGAAAGGTGTCCCAGCCAGTGTTAGTTATACCATCAACGCCATTACTCTCGGACTGCTTGAATGCGTAGTAGATTGATACCGGAAAAGCTATATGCGACTGTTCGGCTAACCTGCGCATCGCCTGCGTCATGCCATTGAGAAAGAACTTCTCAGCATTCTCTTTTCCTCCGTGACGGTAGGACGTGGCGACCAGTTCTTCAGACTTCGGTACGGCGACGGTCGTGAAGAGCGCCGGAAATATGGTCTGCATTGAGTGTCGGAGCCAAATATAGAAGAAGTCAGATAGATCTGCGTAAGCGATGTTATCATAGTAGGGCGGGTCAGTTGAGACAACCCTGCCAAGTGACAAGCTCTGGGATGCAGCATCTGACTGAACTGCATGCCCTGGAGGATTTGTCACGTTTGAGATTCCCTTAATAACTCCATCAACAGACACTGAGTAGTCTCCGGCAGCATTTGCAAAAGGATTAACTTCTGGATAATCCCAGGTCATAGGTATTGCTTGGCGAGCAAAAGCTGTGACTGTTTGTTGTCGCTCAGGTGTCCAACGGGCAACTGTGCAAAGTGTGTTAGCCATGCGGTTGATTGCGAATGCTAAAAAAACACTAATTGCCTCAGAGTATGCTTCCCCCCCATTGCCTCCTTCATGGAGAAGCTTAGAATCATTGGTTAACCCAACTTTTCGGGCATCACTACGAATCTGCTTCTTGGCATCCGCAATAAGATCTGAGAACGTTGTTAACGCCACAAGCTGTCGACGGGTAAATAATTCATGCCAGTGATGGATCCCATAACCTCGTCCACTAACAAGGTTGCTACTTTCCTGATTCATTTCTTGCTCAGGCTTCCACTCTGGGATTGCCTTGACAGCAATCGCCTCATGCTCAGGGATTGGCTCTAGATAAACACGACCACGATCACATTCAGCTACAATCGCCATAAGGCGGTTACCAGTACGATGGGCTTGAAATTCGCTACGGACATAATCATTGTCCATTGGAGCTCGAGACATAATGCACATGAAGTTTGCACCACGTGCGAGCTTAGTTCCATTTTGTGCTGCCTCAGCATCTTTAGGCTTGCCCACCTTCACCGTGAACCGATAGCCACCTCCCTCAATTACTGGTTCCACATAGGCTTCCTTGCCCGGTTTGGTTGAGAGCATAAAAGTAGATGCCAAAGGCACATCGATTTTAGAAAAGGCTGGGTTTGGACTTTTTACTGTTCGAGCCCAAAGCCAAGCAATGACGGTCAACTCACGTCCCACATAAGGCTTTAGATCTGGCCTTGTTTTGGCCATCTCTTTGGTGACCTCGATCTTTGGATATAGGTTCCCAATTCTTTTTTCAGCTTCATCCCGCATCCACTGACCGTAGTAGCGTACATCTTCAGCCAAGCCCTGGGCTCCCTTCCATTCCCTGCCAATCAGCTCTTTGTTTTTGCGTGCTTCTGGATTCATTGGCGGCTGTCCGGCAAATTTCGGAGGAATTTCAATCATCGCCTTGTTAATCAGCACCGCCACCGGGTTCAGATCACTAGCATATGCCTCCAACCCCAAGCGCTGCGCCTCGAGTGGCAAAGCCCCCCCCCCAGCAAATGGATCGTGGAAGGCGGGCAGCCTTTTCGGATCAAACAGCTCTTTAGCTTTGGGATGATTAGCGTTGTCGGCGCATGTTCTTCTCCAGCTTTTCCAGATCTCTTCTCTGACTTTTCCAAGCACTTCTTCGTTTGTTGTATTTTCCCACTCAACTAGCTGCTCGATAAGGCGAAAGATTCGCTCACGTTCAATTTCAGCGATCACCTCCTCAAGTGTTGGCTTCTCGCCAGGCGGCGGGGCCTTGATTTTTGCAGCCTCAGCCTTCTTTGCTAAAGCGACCGCATCCTCCCAACGCTTCAAGCGAGTTCTCAAAATCCCCTCAGCTTTTGCCTTTAGCTTTGAATCTTTGATCAACTCATCCACGTAGGTAGAGGGATCGTCAACCATTTGGGAAAAGATTACTGATCTTGCAGCCGCCAATGGCCTACGGGCCCACCAAAGATGCAAGGTACTGGGATGCCCATGCCGGATCGACTTTTCCCTGGCGCAAGCCGTATTGATCGCGTCCAGGGGCAACGCCACTTCGATCAGCTTCTTACGGGTCTTAACTTCCATGAAAGTTCTTATGTTGCCTCAAGCAGACTAATTGTCTCGATTGAACTTTCTATAAAAGAGTCCTGTTTTTCATGAAGTTCACTTGCAAGTATCTTGAGTTTTTTTCCGGCATTACTCTCTCCATGATTTAGATACCGTTCCGATTCTTCAGCAACGGAGAGAAGATATATTCGTATCTGTGATGAAAGCTCTCCACAGCTTCGAACGATTTCATCCCGAGCGTTTTCAAGAATTCCACGACATCTTGTTTTTGCTCCTGATCTCAGAATATCAACCATCCGTTTCTTCATACCTGCACCCCTTTCTTGACTTGCGGCCTCGAAGATTGGATTCATAGAACTTTGGGTTTGCGTATAAAGAGCTCCAAACATGTCATGACGAATTGTTTTTATACGGGTTTCTAGGGAGATATTTTGGTTTGCTTGTCTGAATCGGATTATTTCTTTCATTTGCTCAGTACTGGCCTTCCAGAAGTTCGAAACCTCAGTTTGGGCTTCTTTTGCTTCAAGAAGACCACGAACCCAAGCCGTAAATTCTGAAAGCGCTTCATCTGCCTGTCTGACAAAGGTTTTGGTTAACTCCGCGCACTCATAATGGAACAGTGTTTCAACGGGCATGGTAATTTTTTCGCAAAGTGGTTCGATCATAGATTGCGGAAGATCATATCTGCGGTCCGTGGATTGACTAAAATAGCGGCCGCCGTTTTTGCATATTGCCCGTAAGGTAGCCCAATGAATTTCGCTCCAGTGCCCGACTGTTATCTCAAGCGAATCACCCGCTTTCGCGATTTCTTGCCCACAGTCTTTATTAAGGTCTTTGACTATGTTTTCAACACGAGACAAAGCATGTATTTTATTTGCCTGAATTTTCGTTTTGGCTTCTTGAATATTATTACTCAAGGTGGAGCTCGCTGCGTGCAAGATCGAGAACAACTGTTCGGTCTGGCCTTCGAGGATACCCTGCAAAACTAAAAAAAAACTCCGCCAACGGCTCCGAATTTGAGCCAACTCATCACGAATCCTTTTAACCTCCCCTTCAATGCCATCTCGCGCTCCGATTTTTGAAAGCAGAATCCGAGCTTTCGAGATTTTTGTCCACTCGAGGTCACTTTCTTCAAGCTTTTCATCCCACCCGTCAAGATATGCTGTTGCGGATGTGAGGATCACGTCAGCGTTTTCAACGTCTTCTCTTAGTTTCTTGATTGCAGCGGAATGCATTTGACCATTCCCAAAGGTTAATGCTCCACAGGTCTCTGTAATCCAGTCGCCAAACTGTTTTCTGGCATTTCGCTCTGCAGCCTCGCTTCTCTTTTCAATAATCGTCTTTTTGTCACATGTTTCCGGCAGTCCAAGCATATTGCGTGCATCACGTAGTGTCCCCACATCGTCTGTATGGGTTCCCAAAATGGATAAAGCACGAACTCTACCATCTGCGATTAGCTTTTTTAACAAGCCGGAATGAATAATCAGCTTCTCGAGAGCGTTGCCAGGTGGGCGCTTAACAGAGTAAACGACCCAGAAATGATTTGCTCTTTTTACCGCACGAAAAGCCACTTCGTTTCGAGCAGGATTGGGGTCATCTATTCCAGGTAGATCAACCAAGACGATACCGGGCGGTATCGTTCCGGGAGGGCATTGGATAACCAACCTCTTAACTGCCGGCCAAAGCGGCGAAACTTTTTCACCAAGTTTTTGCTCAAGATAGCCTTTAACCTCAGACGCTGTTTGAAACCTTTCAGAAACCCGCTCCGCTAAAATGGCCTTTCGGACTTCTTCCTTAAGTTGATCAAAGGTTGGTAAAGGTTGCCCGTCAAATAGACTTGAAGCATTAGAGTGAGCGCGTTTCGCACGCTGGATCAAGACATCCCAGCTTTCACCAGTCATTATCTCATATCGCTTTTTATCTCTTTCTTTAATCTGTGCATGTTCGCCCTCAAGAATTGCATCCTTATAATCGTCATGAATGGTTTTGTTTTCTTTTTCCCATTCAGTACGGCTTATGAAGTCAAGCTGTACATCAAAATGAGTATTTTCATGATGCGTTATTTCCGTAGCGACTGAGGTGCAGTTGGCGTGATTACTTGTGGGCAGTAGATCTAGTTTTAGAATAGCATTAATTAGCGTCGACTTCCCTGCCCCCGTATTCCCAATTAGACATATGTGGCTTTTGGACTGCAACGAGTTTGAGCATCTTTCCTTTAGTTTCTTAAGCTCGAGGAGCGACTTATCAAACTGCTCGGCCGGATGTTTGTACTTTTTGAATTTCGGAATAACTACTTTGTCTGCAAAATCAATATGCTTCTGAATGTCTTTATCGAGATCTTGGATCTTTTTCATGCGCAGACCTCAAGACCCTTGGTTTGCTCCGGGTCTTTAGCACGAGCGAGTAGGTCATCTAGATGGTATGTTACAGTCGTTACGCCGAAATCGGGCTCTCTTTTAAAGGGCCTGGGAATATATTTAGGCCTCCTAGCGCCTTCGTGAACATGCACTTCAACTACAACTAAATAAAAGGATTCCGGCTTATTAAAGGAAGCCAAGATTTCGTTTTTGGTAACAGTCACGTCCCTTGCGCCATCTCTGCGTCCTTTAACCTCGAGAAAACGCACGTTCCCCGTTTCTGGCATTTGGGATTCAATATCCCACCCAAGCTTTTGTTCGCTGACGTCCTTTGGTTTAAACCCTAGTTCCTCTTCAATCCGCATCACTGCACCCATTGCGGCCATTTCGACAGCTTTACGCGCTGCTGCATCAGCTAGGCTTTCAGTGGATGTTTCCAATACGGAAGATCGAGACTCAACATGCTTTTTTGGTAATATCAGTGCAGCCCCCACGATATTTGGTGATCCTGGCGAAACCTGTCTCATTAAATTAATCTCAGCTAATCTCTTTTCCATGCGAATCCTCAAGTCATCAGCCCGTCCCTGCATCTGAGCGGAATTATGCCGGCCCGGCTTTCCGCCCTCTTGCTCGCGGAGACGTAGCTGCTGAGCCCGATGATCATATCGATTAATTTCGGTCGTTAATCGGCGTTTCACAGCGGCTTCCGTCCGCTGACAAAGATCTTCCCTAATTTTGCGGATCTCCTCGTAGTGCGTTCGCGCCAAGGTCTGATTTGCATGCGCACGAGCACGGCCTTCAATGTCTTGCCCGATTGCCATAGCGGTAGCAGCAGCATGAGCAGAAGTTACTTCCTCAGGTTTTAATGGCCGATAGTCCAAGTAAGGGGCATATCCCGCGATTTTTGTGTTTCCATGTAGATCAATTTCAACGAACTGGAGACGCTTTGAAACAAGTTGGTTTTTTCCACTAGAATCTCTGCGACCGTCTCTAATATCGTGCTCCAAAAGAACCAAAGCACGCGGTTCCGCTGTATCTATTGTTTCATCCACAAGCACAGCTCCACGCCTAAGTATTTCGCCATGACGTTGCAACAGAACTTCGATAGCTGCGGAAAGAAGCGGAGTTCCGGGGCATACGAACTCAGCCAAAGGTTGTCCTTGTATGGCTTCTTTTTCTTTTTCAAAGGTAATTCTTTGGTAACGGACAAGAACTGGGCTACGGACTCCAAGTTGAAGCTCTGTGCTACGCATAACAGATGGCACACGAGAGATCTCATACCGACCTTCTTCTCTTAGGTGGATTTGCCCACCAAGCTCTTCTAAGGCAGCACGAAAGAATGACTCAATAAAGTGAGGCTGCATACGCCTGGCCTCGGCTATCTCCATCTCGACCTTGATCTTTCGAATTCGCCGGACATCCATCGTATCAATATCCAGCGCCTGATTTTCTAAGAGCTCTTGGAACTTTTTTAGGTCGATCTGACCCTCTACCCGCTCTTGGAACCTTGCCCGTACCTCTGGGGTGTCACCGTAACGTACAGACTCCAAAAGGACTTCACGCAGTGGGCGATCATTAAATCGAAGCTGGCCCAAAACATCAAACACCCTGCCCCCAAGCGCTTTTCGCGCTTCTTCTAGCTTTTTTAATAGGAAGGCAAAAACTTCGCCTTCTCGTGTTTGGGGAGCGACTAGGTTCCAGAGATGGCAGACTTCGTTTTGTCCGATTCGATGAATACGACCGAAGCGCTGTTCAATACGATTCGGATTCCATGGCAGATCGTAATTCACCATCAAGTGCGCGCATTGAAGGTTGATACCCTCCCCCGCTGCATCTGTAGCAGCCAGAAAGTGGACGATCGGATCATTCTTAAATGCGTTTTGGGCATCGAGACGTTCTTCGCGCCGTTTTCCTCCATGAATCTCAACAATGCTATCTGGCCGACCTGTGAAGGCAGCTATTTTGCGAGTTAGGTAGTTAAGTGTGTCCCTATGCTCGGTAAAAATAACTAATTTGCGCCGAGTTCCGTCCATCGCCTTCATTTCTGGATTATCCGAAAGAATAGAGGATAATTGCTCCCATTTGCGGTCCGTATTACTTGCCCACAACGTCTTGGCAGTCTTTTCCAGGCCTTTCAGGGTCTCAATTTCACTTTCAAGTTCTGCAATGGTTTGTGCAGCCGTAGCCTGATCAACGATCAAACTCTCCTGCTCTTCCTCTTCTCCTGTTGGATTGTCGAAATACTCGTCAACCTCGTATTCGCGCATCTCTGGGCTGGAAGTGTCCGCAGAAATGGTCCCACCACGCATTGTCAACTTTTCAGTCATAAGACGATTTTGAAGTTTTTCACGTCTTCGTGTTAAAGACTTAAAAATCGCCTCTGGTGATGAGGCAAGCCGCCGCTGGAGCGAGGTTAGCGCGAAACCCACAGTCACTTTACGGTTTCCTGTTAATCGATCTGCCGCATTGAACTGGTCTTTTACATAGCGGGTAACTTCTTCGTAAAGTTGGCTTTCCAAAGCACTCAGCTGATAGTTCAACGTCGTAGCGCGCCGTTCTGGAAATAGTTTTTTTCCCTCAAAGGTCAATAGGTCTTCTTTAATTTGTCTTCGGAACATCCCTTGATAGTCGCGTGCATGCTCTTCATCGCGAAAGCGCCCTTCAAAACGGTCTTTATCGAGTAGCGCCAGGAAAAGCTGGAAGTCGTCCTCTTTCCCATTATGCGGGGTTGCCGTCATGAGAAGGAAGTTTCGCGCTCGTGTGCCGAGCAATTCACCCAAACGATACAGGTGAGTATATCTTACCTCTCCACCGGTGTGAGAAGCCGCCATTTTGTGAGCCTCATCACAAATTATAAGATCCCACTCTGCCTCATTTATCTTTGTTTGGAGATTTTCGTCCCAGGCCATTTTATGAACCCGGCATATGGTTAATGGGTTTTCCTTAAACCAGTTCTCATTGGCGGCTTGAAGACCTTCATTGGTCATGATGGTAAAGTTAAGCTTAAATTTCACTCGGAGTTCGTCCTGCCATTGGTCAACCAATGAGCCTGGACAGACAATCATGCAGCGCTTGACGTCTCCTCTTGCAATTAACTCTTTGATCAAAAGACCAGCCATAATGGTCTTTCCGGCGCCCGGATCATCGGCCAAAAGAAATCGGAGCGGTTGATGTTCAGGGCTTAGCATAACTTCGTAGACCGCACTTAATTGATGCGGCAGTGGGCGTACCTCGGATGTGTGAATGGCCAGGAGAGGGTCGAACTTGTGGGCCAACTTAATTCTGAAAGCTTCAGCAACTAGGCGAAAATGATTACCGTCCCCATCAAAGGAAAAAGCTTGGCCAAATTGGAGTTTCTGAATTTCAGCTTCGTTTTCCCGAAAGATTAATCTCTCTGAAACCATTCCATTAGACTCCCGGTAGGTGACGGTTAGGACATCCGTACCGTCCCAGCTGACGGCTCTACAGGTTACATTAGTCCCCGCCACGATGCCTGAATATTCCCCGCCAGGAGTTATTTCTTCCAATCTACATGCCATGAAAAATAACCATAGATTAGGCCCGATTAATTAACCATACATTACTGAATCTCCAGCCGCTTGGGATGTGGCCAGTTTGAGGCTTCACGGTGGATTAGCGTGATGCTCTTTGCCGCATTGGGGAAGATGTGCTCCATAGCCTGACGGATTCCGACAATCCCATCCGTAAGACGGCGCTCAAAGAGCGGCTTCTCCTCCCGGAGATTGTAAGGAACGATCTTCCGGATTCGGACATATTTGGCCCTAAACAAGATGTGGCACTTGTTTCTCGGATTCTCCATCTTCCACAGTTCCCCCACTGACTCCACCGCTTCCCTCACGTTCTTATCCAGTGCCACATCCGTATTGTAGGTGGTTAGGCGGAGCTGCCTCTTCTTCAAAATATCTTCAATCCACACCCACGGCTTGATTCTCTCCTTATGAATCGGCAGCTCAAAGCAGGCTGCCTTACGATCCTTGCTATACGACCTAAAGTAATTCAGCCGATTACAGTAAATAAATAAGACGCACGCATCCATGACGGAGGACGTGACCGGGCGCGATGCTGACTCCTCAATCTTCATCGGCAGATCCAGCTGACTGTGTTTTAAAAGATTCACCCTAAGGTTTTTCTAACTTCGATCCGCTTTTATCAAGGCGACTCAAGATCCAATGGCGCTTCTAGCGGTGTATCCAAAAGCCGGATTTAAGC
>Ga0247834_1005168_pt1 | contig 15694 bp, 14 predicted proteins | sample LaCruzMarch2015__8_FD_187118 | JGI IMG/M metagenome (GOLD analysis project Ga0247834, IMG submission 187118) | Freshwater microbial communities from meromictic Lake La Cruz, Castile-La Mancha, Spain - LaCruzMarch2015_12m | ecosystem: Environmental > Aquatic > Freshwater > Lake | place: Spain... | reverse complement strand
GCTGCGATTGCCGCTAACCCAGCCGCCGCCGCGCAGATCGCGGGCGAGGTGACGAAGGCCGCTGCATCCGCCAATCCCGAAGCCGCGCCTCAAATTGCTGGCGAAGTTGCCAAAGCTGCGATTTCAGCTAACCCAGCCGCCGCCGCGCAGATCGCAGGCGAGATGACGAAGGCCGCTGCATCCGCCAATCCCGAAGCCGCGCCTCAAATTGCCAGCGAGGTAGCTAAGGCTGCGATTGCCGCTAACCCAGCCGCCGCCGCGCAGATCGCAGGCGAGGTGACGAAGACCGCTACATTCGCCAATCCCGAAGCCGCGCCTCAAATTGCCAGCGAGGTAGCTAAGGCTGCGATTGCCGCTAACCCAGCCGCCGCCGCGCAGATCGCAGGCGAGGTGACGAAGACCGCTGCATTCGCCAATCCCGAAGCTACGCTTCAAATTGCCAGCGAGGTAGCTAAGGCTGCGATTGCCGCTAACCCAGCCGCCGCCGCGCAGATCGCGGGCGAGGTGACGAAGGCCGCTGCATCCGCCAATCCCGAAGCTGCGCCTCAAATTTCTGGTGAGGTCGCCAAGGCTGCGATTTCAGCCAACCCAGCGGCCGCCGTGCAGATTGCAGGCGAGGTGGCGAAAGCCGCCGCATCCGCCAATCCCGAAGCCGCTCCTCAAATTGCTGCCGAGGTCGCCAAGGCTGCGATTTCAGCCAATCCTGCCGCCGCCGCGCCGATCGCCGGCGAGGTGGCGAAAGCCGCCGTATCCGCCAATCCCGAAGCCGCGCCTCAAATTGCTGCCGAGGTCGCCAAGGCTGCGATTTCAGCCAGCCCAGTGGCCGCACCGCAGATCGCCGGTGAGGTGACGAAAGCCGCCGTGTCCGCCGATCCCGAAGCCGCTCCTCAAATTGCTGCCGAGGTCGCCAAGGCTGCGATTTCAGCCAACCCCACCGCCGCCGCGCAGATCGCGGGCGAAGTAACGAAAGCTGCCGTATCCGCCAATCCCGAGGCAGCTCTTCAAATTTCCGGCGAGGTCGCCAAGGCTGCGATTTCAGCCAACCCCGCCGCCGCCGCGCAGATCGCCGGCGAGGTGGCGAAAGCCGCTGTATCGGCCAATCCCGAGGCAGCTCCTCAAATTTCCGGCGAGGTCGCCAAGGCAGCAATTTCAGCCAACCCCACCGCCGCCGCGCAGATTGCGGGCGAAGTAACGAAAGCTGCCGTATCCGCCAATCCCGAAGCCGCGCCTCAAATTTCTGGCGAGGTCGCCAAAGCAGCGATTTCAGTCAACTCCGCCGCCGCCGCGCAGATCGCGGGCGAGGTAACGCAGGCTGCCGTATCGGCCAATCCCGAAGCCGCGCCTCAAATTTCTGGCGAGGTCGCCAAGGCTGCGATTTCAGCCAACCCTGCCGCTGCCACGCAGGTCGCAGGCGAGGTGACGAAAGCCGCCGTATCCGCCAATCCCGAAGCTGCGCCTCAAATTTCTGGTGAGGTCGCCAAGGCTGCGATTTCAGCCAACCCAGCGGCCGCCGTGCAGATTGCAGGCGAGGTGGCGAAAGCCGCCGCATCCGCCAATCCCGAAGCCGCTCCTCAAATTGCTGCCGAGGTCGCCAAGGCTGCGATTTCAGCCAATCCTGCCGCCGCCGCGCCGATCGCCGGCGAGGTGGCGAAAGCCGCCGTATCCGCCAATCCCGAAGCCGCGCCTCAAATTGCTGCCGAGGTCGCCAAGGCTGCGATTTCAGCCAGCCCAGTGGCCGCACCGCAGATCGCCGGTGAGGTGACGAAAGCCGCCGTGTCCGCCAATCCCGAAGCTGCGCCTGAAATTGCGGGCCAAGTCGCCAAGGCAGTTGCTGAAGCGTTCCCCCAAGGCACGGCGGAGATCGGAGCGCAGGTCGCCTCAGTCGCCACAGAAATCAATCCGCAAGCTGCGGCGCAAATTGCCAGAGAAGTTGCCAAAGCCACCTCTCAGGCTTCCGCTTCGCAGGAATCTTCGGATCAAAACACAGCGGCGGGAAGCCCGCTTAAAAACGGGGCTCCGGTGGGTGAGGGCGAAACCGAGAATTTTTCCAAGTCCAAATCTTCCATCGCGTCGGAGGCCGCAGCTGCCGCCTCGGCGACGGGCGCCGCATCGGTTCCTTCGGGAACCATTTCGATGGAAGCCGCCCCGGCACCCGCTGCCACATCCGCCATGGACAAGCGAATGAACAACCTGCTTGGCGACATCGTGAAGACCGTCAAGGAGATGAATATTGGTGAGACCACCACGACGATCAGCTTCAATGACGCGACGCTGCGGGATGTGACAGTGGAGATCAGCCTCAACAATGGACGCCTGGAGGTGGCCTTCACGACTTCCGACCCGGACAGCCAAGCACTGCTTCAAAACAACATGGCTGCCTTGCAGAGTGCCCTTCAAGCGGCATCCGGCAAATCCTCGGTGAGTGTCACCGTAGCCGGAGATTCGGAAATGGAATCTTCTTCGGACTCGACAGAAGGCATCGGCGAGGGAGGGGAATCGAAAACAGAGAAATCCGAGTCTGATAAAAAAGTCTCTGGCCAAGACGGAGCCTCCGCATCCTAAAAAATGACCGCACTGACAAAATCCGATCTTCCGGAAATGGATGCCACCCAGCAGCAACTCTTCGACATCACTGCGGGAGAGGGGAGGGAGTTTCCTGTTCGCTCTGGAAACGATTTGTGGAAAATGAGGTGCACGCCAGCGCACGCGCATTGGACTCCTGAAATTTCTCTTCCTCTACGAATTTCCGGTGAGGAATCCCTCTTAGAACTCGCGTTCACGCCGGGAGGAAACCTCTTCCTTCGCCACGCGGAGTTCACCGAGGTGGCCTCGATGTCCGAACCCTTCGCGCTGGCCATTCGCAGCACGCTTAACCGCGAGCTCTTGGACTCCCTGCAGACCGTGTTGGATGCGGGAATCGAGATCGCTTCTTCTCCGATCACCGATGCGCCGCCGCTGGCGATGGCTTTTGAAGTGCTGGATACTTCGGGTGTGAGGGAGGCGAGGGGTGTTCTCCGAATCGGGCGGCAGGTTCTTGCCCACATCGAAGCGCTGGCGCCCTCATGGACAGCCCTTCCCAATACCGCACTGCTGCAACTGAATCAAAGCGTGGCCCTTGGCATTTCCATGCTTGATCTAGGCGCCGCCGAGTTGGCCACTCTCTGCGCGGGAGATTGCATCATACTCGGCGATGCCACAGCTTGGCCATTTCCTCTCTGGGTCGGCTTGGGAGGCGCCCCCGTGCCCACCACCTCTCGCCCGGCGGCTCCCGAACCTCCCCTTCTCGAATTTAAAAACCAACCGAATATGAACATTCAAAACACCCCAAGTGGGCAACAATCGCCTTCCATGGCCAATCTCAGTCTTCCTGTGTTGGTGGTCGCCGCCCGCAGGGAAATGACACTCGAAGAGCTATCCTCCCTCCGCGAAGGGGCTTCGATCGAAATCGGCAACGGGGAGGACATTCCCGTGGAGCTTCAAGTCGGCAACCAGATTGTCGCCGCGGGCCGCCTCGTGCGCGTGGCTGATAAAATCTGTGCCTCGATCACGGAAATACGCCTTCCCAAGCAGGCATGAATGTCAACCTCTCGAATCCGCTGGAGATCATTCTCCTGCTGCTCACGACCTCCATGGTGCCGTTCCTGGCGGCCACGGTGACTTCGTTTGCAAAGATCGTCATCATATTCGGCATCATCCGCAATGCCTTGGGCATGCAACAAACCCCGCCGAACATTGTCCTCACTTCGCTGAGTATCGTGATCACGGCCTACATCATGTCGCCCGTCTTTTACGAAACGATGAAATCTGCTCAGCAGCAGGAGATAGCATCTATTACCTTTGACAATGCGCCGGAGAAACTGGGTGAAATTTCCAAACCCATCACCTCGTTCCTTGTCAAAAACAGTTCGCCAACATCCCGGGGGTTCTTCCTGCAGAAAGCCCGCCAACTCTGGCCCAAGGAGTTTGCCCAAAATGCCACCGACCAGGATTTTTTGATTGCCATGCCGGCCTTCGTTCTCACGGAGATCACCCAGGCGTTCAAAATCGGTTTTATTATTTACCTACCGTTCGTCGTGGTGGATTTGATTGTTTCGAATGTGCTTATGGCTCTTGGTATTGTCATGATTTCTCCGACCACGATTTCACTGCCATTCAAGCTCATGTTGTTTGTGCTCCTTGATGGGTGGACGCGCCTCATCGACGGGCTTATGATGACTTACAGGATTTAAATTATGGGACAGGGATTTTACATTGATATGATGAACCGAGCGCTCATGCTGGTTTTAATCAGTTCATTGCCGCCGATTATCGTGGCAACGGCTGTCGGGCTTCTTGTGGCATTTTTTCAAGCGCTCACACAAGTGCAAGATCAAACACTTCCCTTTGCAATCAAACTTATTGCAACTCTTTTGGTCATTATTTACGCGGCAAATTGGGTATTTGCAGACCTCTTGAATTTCGCCACAGCGGCCATGCGGGATTTTCCCATGTTGGTGAAATGATCCCACCCTTTGAGTATTTCGGTTCGGCACTGGTGGCACTTTTTCTCGCCACAGCAAGACTCGGAGTGGCTCTGACACTTGCCCCCTTTTTTGGTGGCCCGACCGGGTTGCCCCGGCGTGGATTTCTCATCATCACCGTCGGTATTGCACTCCCTCTTCTCATGCCCCAGGCCATGGAGATTCCCCAGTCGCTCACTGAAACGACGGCACTCTGCATCAAGGAAATTCTTCTCGGTATGCTGCTCTCATTGCCTGCATCCATGCTGTTCTGGGCCATCGCGAGCGCCGGAGAGTTGATCGACCTCCAGCGTGGCGCAACAGCAGCAAGCGTTTTCAATCCATTTTTCGGCGCAGTGACATCGCCTACCGCCAACCTACTCGTCCGCTTCAGCGGAGTCATTTTTTTCCTCAGCGGAGGTTTTCTGGCCTTTCTCTCGGCTGTGCTTGCCTCTTATGAGGTGTATCCGATCGGGCAAATGCTTCCCCAGTTTGGCGTGGGGGCTGGAGACAGCATCGCCGGTCTCATGCAAGACTACTTTGCCATGGCGGTCCTCTTGGGAGCTCCCTTTCTTATCGTATTCACACTCATCGATATGGGCCTCGGACTTATGAACCGCTTTGTTCCCCAACTGAATATCTTTTTCTTTTCCATGCCGGTGAAGAGCGCGCTCACTTTCTTTTTGCTGATTTTCTACACCACGACTCTGGTCTGGGTGATCGACCGTGAAATGTTTACCCAAGAGTCGATACTCGGATTCGTGCAGGGCTTGTTTCCATGAGCGAATCCAGTGGAGAAAAGACCGAGCAGCCGACAGATAAAAAACTGCGTGATGCGCGCCAACGGGGGCAGGTTTCGAAGAGTGCGGATGTCACCACCACAATCGTCACGATTTTTGTCTTGGCCGCCACGGCAGGGCTTTTCCACACCGGAGTAAAAAGCTTTCAAGAACTTTTTACAGCAGCCATCGCGCTGGCTAACGAGGAGCCAGGAGCGGCATTTGCGACTATGACTGGCAAATCACTGGAAACTCTGCTGAAGGTCGTCCTGCCCTTGGCCGTGGCATGTATCGTAGGCGTCCTCGCCGGAAGCTACCTGCAAGTGGGCTTCATGTTCGCCTTTGAGGCTATGAAGCCGGACCTCAACAAAATGAACCCTCTCGAGGGTGTGAAGAAGATTTTTTCCCTCAAGAATCTCATGGAGTTCGTGAAGTCGCTCCTCAAGGTCGCTGTTCTCAGCCTGCTTCTTTATTTTATCATCAAGGATTCCATCGACCCGCTCATGCAATTGCCGCTCACGGATATCCAGACTGTGCCGGATGTGTTCGAAAAAATGTTCCTGTTGTTCCTACTTCCCTTCATGGGAGTTTACATCGTGGTGGCAGCAGCAGACTACTTTTTGCAACGATTCCTGTTCATTCGTCAGATGAAAATGACCAAAGACGAGGTGAAGCGGGAATACAAACAGCAGGAGGGCAGTCCGGAAATCAAGGGGCAGAGAAAAAGTCTGCACCGTGAAATGATCAACGAGGACACCGTGGGCAAAACCAAGTCCGCAACGGTGCTGATTACCAATCCCACCCACTTTGCTGTTGGTCTTTACTATGAGGCTGGAAAGACCAAGCTCCCGATTGTGACGGTGAAGGGGGTGGACAGTCTCGCCTTCCGCATGATCGAGGTGGCCGAGGACAATCAGGTGCCCGTGGTTCAAAATGCCCGCATCGCCCGCCATCTTTATGATAATGTGAAGCTCAACGATTTCATCCCGAATGAAATGCTGGCTCCTATTGCGGAGATTCTCAAATGGGTCCAGACACTCCCGAAACGCCGCTGAACCAGAGTGCCGAGGCGGAGGCTTTATTCCAGCGCTTTCAAGAATTCCCAGTTCTGGCCGACCCTCTGGTCACTCCATTCTCCCTCCAGCTAAAGTCCGACGGCCATCTTATCGAGTCGGTCCCCCTCATGCCGGAACGCTCGACCACGGCGTTTCTTGCGACTCGCATCGTTTGGCGGAACCTCGAGCTGCACCTCCGCCAACCCGACAAATCCGCGCTCCTCATTTGCAATATCGAACGCTTGCCGACGGAAACAAACACCCTCGGCAGCCCACTCCTGGCCTTGGCCTCATTCCTCCGCTACGCGGTTCACCGCAGCGATCTCATCGAAGTCATCGGGGGTTGCGTCTCAAAATCCCAAAAGGCCGGGGTGGGGAACCTCGACTATCCGCGCCTCCGGGAATTCTACACACGACTCGTCGGCGACCTCCATGAATACCGCAACCTTGATGTCGTCTGGCTTTTCGGACTCACACGGTGTCCCGCGAGATACGCCGAACAAAAAATTTGGCAAAGGCGGTGAAGTTTGCTCTTTTTTTGGGCCTTCTATCTGTAACAATAAGAAACACTCCTAAATAATCTTATGTCCAACATTTCAGTGAATTTTCTCAATACGCCATCTGGGTTGGATGCCATGCAAAACCGGGCTGCGTCTAACAATGCGGCCGATGATCAAAATGCGGCGACTTTTGCTGATCTGCTGAGCGCTGCGCCCGCAGCGGACTTTAAATCGAAGATCAAAGACCTTCCGGAATTCCAGCAGCAACAAATTCAAGAAGGTGTGAAAAAACACGCTGATTCTTTAGATGGTGCTTTGGATGCTCTGAATGCCGTTCCTGAGCCACCCCAATTGGATATGAGTCGCCTTAAGGAAAATGCCTATGTGGAAAAGTTTTACAAGACAGGCTCAAGAGTATAGCCAGAAAATCGGCGCTGCTATTAACAAAACTCAAGAAGCCGTAGATGCCGGGATCGCCTTACTGGATACTTTGGAAGGCATAGATCCCACTCTGGCCAAAGCTCCACCTCTTCCTGATCAAGGTAAAAATATGATTATTTTGATGAGTTTTTTGAAAAGCAGCCCACAGGAGATTGATCGTATCGCAAACGCATTTGGAATTTCTTAGTGAACAAAAATTTTACGATCCCATCCTCATTGACGGCACGGGAGGCTGAAATCCTTACCGATCAAGTCGCCCTTTACTTGGCGGAGGGTTGCTCCCATTTTCGGTTTTTGCTGGAAATCGGATTCCTTCCAACGCTGGGTTGGATGGAGCGTCTCCGCGGACTCCTCTCGCCGATCGTGGCGCAAAAAAAAACGGTAGAGATGGTTGCCAACTTGGAGCAGAGAAAATCTCTTCGCCAGTGCGGCTTCCACCTCATCGGCGATCTGGAAGACTCAAGTCCAGCGACCTGAGCGACCTCCTCAAGGGGCTACGGGTGAGGCGGATGGATTTGAAGTTGCTTTGGAGGAGGGCGTGGCGGCGGGTTCTGTGGCGGCTGGGAATTCAACCTGCTTGGGAGAGTCTGCTGGTTGCTCGGTGGCGATGAGGACGACATCGCCTTTGCGGAAGTCGAGTTTGCGATAGGTTGAAGGGCGTTCTTCTGGCGTGGCGGATGTGGAAGGGCGTCCGGTAGTTGCTGCGGCTTGGCCACCTTCGGTCTGGTTGTCGACCATGCCCCACTCCTCGGCATCAATTCCCTCGTCAAATCCGAAAGTGTAGTTGTCGCCGATGTGGATGTTGATGACCTTGGCATCGGCCGCGCTGGGGATGGAGGGGAGCTTTTTCAAGACGGCTTCGGCGGCATTGGTGGCTTTCGTGACAGCTGTTGCTGCTCGGGAATCTTTTGTTTCCTGGGCGTGGTTCGTTACTGCCACAACGGGAATCAACGCGGCGATTGTGAGGGATTTTTTAAGGAATGAGGAGTGCATGGCTGTGTTCATTGTTGATTTTGAAATTGTGCAAAAACCCTCTTCTTCTGGCGGAGTAACACAAGGGTAAAAAAGAATTATTCTTCTGGAACAAAAAGAATCCAGTGGCTGCGCAGGCGCTCAAGGAGGGCGAGGTTTTGATTTTCGAGAATCCAATCGCTTACGAAATTGAGCAGATGATCATCCTTTGTGGCGGAGACGAGGACGATATCGGCGGAGAGGCTCTTGCCAAAGATTGGAAGCATCGTGGTCTGGGGATGGATAACCGCAAACGCCGATCCCGCTTCGGCGCTGGTCAGGAGGGCATCGAATTTGCCGTCAACCCCAGAAAGGAACTCCGCAGAGTCTTGGATGGGAACAAAGGAAACATTTCTGTGATTGGTGCCTTGAGACAATCGCGATTCGATACTTGTGCGAAGGGCGCCTGAAGTCTCCTGGCGACCACGGGTCGCCAATCGGAGAGGCTTGGGATTTTCCTCCGCCATGGCATCTTGGATTGTGCGGACTCCGGCATCGGACACCAGAACAGCGAGGGTCACTTTTTCATAGCGAATCGCTTGAAGGTCCCCCTCCGTGGCCAGACCCGTGCTGTGCAGACCCCCGGCTGCAAAATCGATGCGTTCCTCGAAAAGCCATTGTTTCAAAGCGGCGGGGTCCCCCTCGATCAAATCCAATCGGACTTGCAGGGTGGCAGCGAGGGATGCCAGTAAATCCACATCGTAGCCAACAAGGTCTCCTTTTTTGTTGCGGTAAACCCACGGTATGGAGTCTGGCTTGACACCCACCCGGAGGACTCCTCGCTTCCGAATTTCGGCCAGACTGACTGGCGCCGGGGCGGGGAGGTTTTCCTTGCCGAGGAGGCTCGGCTTGGCGACCTCCAAACAAGATTCGCGGGAGAGGATAATTTCGCGCGAGTTGGAATAGCCACTCAGAAGGGATGCCAGAAAATGTTGGCACGCTACGCCAAGAGCGATGGCAACAACTGCCGCAGCAACGGCGAAGAGCAGGATTCGAACTGGCCGAAAAACCAAGCGGTGCGTCATGGAGGCAAAAAGGAGAAAAGCCACCGTTACCGTGCCAATGAGAGAAAGAGGCTCGCTGATTCTGAGAAGCCACTGCGCATTGATGAGGTAGATGGAAAGCAGGTGGACAGGCAGACCGAGTCGTGGCAACTCGGCAAGCAGCGCCACTTGGGCTCCGCCAAAGGCCGATGCGAAGATTGACGGAACATGTTGGAGGATTTCCCCGGTCGCCATCGGCGCGTCCTGGAACCAAGCCAAAAATGGTATGATGACCATCAGAAGATGCCGCCCTACTCCGAACATGGTGAAGCAAATCGGCACCAAGGCTTCCACCGCTTCGAAATCGGCTTTCCCTCGATCCGCCTCAGCAGTCTCCTCAAGCAACACGCGCTTGAGTCCCTCAATCATCAGAGGCATGCCAAGCACGATGTTTCCTGTCGACACAACGATGATCAAAGGGTCGCGAAGGACACTCCAAAGCTGAGAGGTCGTGTAGCGGGTCAGGCTGGAAATGATGCCCGGCAGGATGATCAATCCGATAACGATGAAGCCCACCAGCATCATCGCCAAAAGGGCAAGCACCCGCTGCAAGTCAAGACCCTGCGCGGAACCGATGGCGTTTGCCGTAAGAGCAAAGATGCCGAAGGGAGCGACTTTTTTTGCGACGATGCCGAAGATTTCGTTGAAAAGCTGCCGCATGGGCAGGATCAAATTCAGGATCGGCTCCTTGTTTTTCATGTTCTGCAACACAATGCCGATGAGGATGCTGAAAAAGATGACTGCCGGCACATTTCCTTGCGCCATGGCGGTGAAGATATTCGAAGGTAGGAAAATCTCGACGAAAGAAGTCGCGGGGGCGGTCTCAAGAATCTTCGGATCGAAAAGTGGTGATGAAAGCAAATGCGGGAGCATGAGCGGAAGCAGGGTGAGAGCCGCAGCCCCGAGTCCCATGGTGCCCAAGATGGCCAGCCCGCCGTTTTTGAGGAGCGCTATGAGGGATGTCCGCTTCATGCCGCCGAAGACCCCGGTGATCTCAAAAATGAGATACGGCAGAAGGGTGAGCGAGTAGGCTCGAATAAAAATCTCGCCCAAAGGATTGAGGGCAGAGCATCGCTCGCCAAAGACGATTCCACAAAGAATACCTGCGCCGATGGCGGTGAGTGACCAGGCCGCAAAGGATCGGGGGATGAGTTTATCCAGGAATTTTCTCAAGGTCTTTTAGGCGGTCTCGGTGCAAAAATTCCTCCCGGCTACATTGAGGGCAACGCGGAGGGATTTTCTGGAGTCTTCGGAGCATCCAGCGGGAGAGGGGACTTCTCATTACTGAAGCTGGACTCCAGCGGCTCGGAATCAGGTTGCGAGCTGATTTTTAAAATGCCCAAGGGCGTCGAGCAGAGGATCGCAGTGGGACTGATGGCCTCGAGCGTGACACCCTCGGTGAGCATGGAGCCTGCGTAAAGGCGGTCCCCGGATTTGAGAAGGATGTAGGGAAGATCGCCGGTGAAAACGGATGAGAGGTTCTCGCGAATCGCCTTCTTAAGGGCGTTTGCATCGAATGCCGGTTTGGGAGTTGGCGTGGCGGCTGGCGAGGGGGGCGTGTCGGGTATTTCGCTTGCTTGCGGGGGATCCTGATGAACGGCAACTTCTGGATTGCGCAGCGATTTTTGTCGGAGGGATGTGACGATGAGAGGTGGCTGGGGCGATGTTTCTTCAAAAAGCTCTGGAGCGGCGATGGAAGGCTCGGATTCCTGCCAGAATTTCGGCGGCAGCGGCGTGGTGGTGGTATCGAAGGTAATTTCGGATACGCTGACCCGCGCCGAGGCGGTTGTCGCGTAGCCGTCCTTGCGCATTTCCTTAACGAACGACATCGCCGACTCCACTGTGTTCCTGCCGAAAATCGCGATGGAAGCCAGTCCGATGCCAGCGAGGAGGCCAACCAAATGGGAACGGACGAATCCGTTGGTTGATTTGGAAAGAGGCATCTTGGATTTCATGAAATGGCGGGCAGAAAGAACACGGGTTGCTGTTTATAGGGATGGCGCGTTTTGCGTCGAGTTCGGAATATCGAAAACAGCCCGCTTTGATTGTCGCTCTTCGTTTTGATTTTGTTTAGAAACCTTTTGTCTCATGTGGCTCATCAAAGCATCTCTGCGCAATCCCTACATGGTTCTGGCATTGGTGCTGGGAATCTTGATTCTGGGTGTGCTTGCAGCGGTAAAAATTCCGGTGGATATCCTGCCGGTGTTCAAGGCTCCGGCTGTGCAGGTTCTGACCTACTACCCTGGCATGTCTGCTTCGGCGATCGAGAAGACGATCACCAATCGCATGGAACGCTGGGTGAGTCAGGCCCCCGGGGCCCGCTCGGTGGAGTCGCGCTCCGTGCCTGGTGTGAGCGTGGTGAAAGTCTATTTCCGCGACGATATCGACCCGAACGAGGCTCTCACACTGGTCAATTCCCTCGCTCTGGGTGCCCTGCCGAATCTTCCGCCAAACACCCTGCCGCCTGTGGCCTTGCCCTTCGATGCCACCGGAACTCTGCCTGTGGGGATTCTGACGGTCACCAATCCCTTCCTCGACGATGCGCGGCAAAAGGACATCGCCCGTATCGAGGTTCGCAACATGCTTGGTGCCGTGAATGGTTGCATCGCCCCCGTTGTCGTCGGGGGGCGCGACCGCACGATCATGATCTACCTCGACCCCCAACGCATGATGGCCAGAAATCTCGTTCCGCTGGATGTCGTCGGTGCTCTCAAAAAGGGAAACCTCATGGTCTCCCCCGGCACGGCCTACTTCGGTGCAAACCAGTTTCTTCTGGATAACAACTCCATGGTCAATAGCGTTGAGGATCTCAACGCCCTGCCGGTCACTTTCGGCCCTGCTCAAACCATTTTGCTTCGCGACATCGGAAGGGCGGAGGATGCGGCCACGATCCAGACCTCCCGCGTTCGTATTAATGACGCCAACGAGGTTTTTGTCCCCATCTACCGCCAACGAGGGGCAAGCAGCCTCGGGGTCGTGGAGGAGCTAAAAAAAGCGATTCCTGCCATGGAGCAAAGCCTGCCGAAAGGCACCGTCCTGCGCTTGGTCATGGATCAAACCATCGCCGTGCGGAAGGCCCTGGGAGCCCTCACTCTTGAGGGGGCTATCGGCGTCGCCCTGGTTTGTCTCATGATCCTCCTTTTTCTGGGCGACTGGCGTATGACGGTCATTGCGACCCTCTCAATCCCACTGGCACTCTGCGGGGCGGTCATCGGGCTGTTTGTGACGGGAAACACGCTGAATCTCATGACGCTGAGTGGTCTCGCCTTGGCCATCGGGCCACTGGTCGACGATGCCATCGTGGAACTCGAGAACAACCACCGCAACCATCAACTTGGAAAATCCCGGCTGCGGGCCGCCATCGATGGTTGCGCCGAGGTCCTGTTACCCGTGCTGGTCGCCACATTCACAACGGTGCTTGTGTTAACACCGCTTGCCTTCATGTCTGGTATCGGGGGATTTCTTTTCCGGCCATTAAGCTTGGCAGTGGGTTTTGCCATGCTGGCTTCGTTTCTCCTTTTCCGGACTTTTGTTCCCATGATGTGCGCCAAGTTTTTGCCCGAGGGGCACGGTGTTGAGGTCGCGCGGTCGGGAGTTTTCTCCCGCTTTTCCATGTGGTTCCAAACGCAGATCGATCGCCTGGGCATGGCCTATGTGGCGGCACTTGCATGGAGCTTGGGAAATCGATGGAAAGTCATCTCCGCTGTGGCTCTTCTTTTTGCAGGGTCGCTGTTCTTGCTGCCACGAATCGGACGCGAGTTTTTCCCCCAAGTGGATTCCGGTCAGATCACGCTCCGGTTGCGCTCGCCCTCGAATCTCGGCTTGAATGCGGCCGAGGAGCGCGTCAAGAGCGTCGAGGCGTTTTTGCGAAAAAACATTCCTGCTTCCGACCTGGAAATGCTCGTCTCGGAGTTGGGTTTAAACCCTGATTGGTCGGCCGCCTACACCACCAATTCCGGTCAGCAGGATGCCATCATCCGGGTGCAGTTAACTCCCTCCCGCACCAAGAGCGCCCAGGAATATGCCATTCTTCTCCGCAAGGCGTTTCAAGAGGAGCCGGCGTTCACGGATTTACGGGCGGAATTCGACACGGGCGGAATGGTTTCCACGGCCCTCAATCAGGGGGCATCCTCGCCGATCGATGTTCAAATACAGGGCGGAAGCACCAAGGATCTTTTGGCCGTAGCGCGGCGCGTGCGGGACTCGGTGGCTTCTATTCCAGGCACGGTTGATGTGCGAATCCAGCAACGTGACGACGCCCCCTATCTCGTGCTGGATGTCGATCGGGTAAAGGCTGCCCAACAAGGACTCTCGACGGAGGATGTCATTCTCCAAGTCGTGGTGGCCCTGAATTCCAGCGTGTCGGTGGATCGCAATTTCTGGATCGATTCCCAGTCCGGCAACCAATACTTCGTGGGCGTCCAATTTCCCGAGAATGTGGACCGCCGGTTGGAGGATGTTTTGAGCATGCCGGTAGCCGCGGCGGGGCGCCAGACCTCGGTCAATCTGGGAACACTGGTCACCCCGCGCCGCACCAATGGCGAGGTGGAAATCAACCATGTCGGTCTCAAACGCGTCGCAAATGTTTTTGTGAATACGGAAGACCGCGACCTGGCTTCTGTAGCCACTGATGTGCAGAAAGCCATCGCAGGCATCGAGTTGCCTGAGGGTATGCAGATGAGCCTCCAAGGCGAGTATGGGCGCATGAACGATTCGTTCCGCCAACTGGCCTTGGGGATTTTGCTGGCCATGGTGCTGGTTTATCTGCTGCAGGTTACGCTCTTCCGCTCCTGGATTGCCCCAGGCGTCATCATGTTCAGCGTTCCTCTGGGATTCATCGGGGTGCTCTGGATGCTCTTCCTGACGCGCACAACGCTCAATGTGCAGTCTCTGATCGGGGCAACATTTCTCATCGGCATCGCGGTGAACAATGGCGTGCTTCTTGTGGACTTCGCGAACCGCCGCCGCAGGGAAGCCGGGCTCGGAGCTGCGGAGGCCATGAGGGAGGCCGCTGCTACGCGCTTCCGTCCCATCCTGATGACATTCCTGGCCACGCTACTCGCGATGCTGCCTATGGCCATGGGGCTGAGTCGCGGCGCGGAAGCCGCCACGCCACTGGCTCGCTCCATAGTCGGAGGGCTCCTCAGCTCGACCTTTCTGACGCTCTTCCTCGTGCCAATCCTCTACACGCTCTTCGTTCGCCACATGCCCGCAGAGCCTCCGGATTTGGACAAGGCCTGAGACAGCGAAAACGCCCGCAATTTATGAAATCAAAAACCATAGCCGATACCCGTCTTCTCCCCGTATTGATCACTCTCGGACTTTTCTCCATGGGAAATGTCCTCGGCGCTGTATCTGCCAGCGATAATTCCACCTCCAAAGCGGCAATCCGTGTTTTGACAGCAAAACCGCAAGCGGCTTCAGGGCAAACAGTCAGTGTGGAACAGCCCGCCGAGGTCTCCGCCTACTATCAAGTGGGGCTCTTGGCCAAAGTGGCCGGAACCGTCAAATCCCTCGAGAAAGCCCTCGGCGACAAAGTCATAGCCGGAGAGGTATTGGTCCAGTTGGACACTGGCGATGCATCGGGAGTTCTCGCTGCAATCTATGCACCCTTTGATGGAGTCATTTCAGCGCGGGCGGCCGATCCAGGGCTTTTTGTGCCGAGTGCCGCTATCGTTCCGGAAGCGAAGCCACTGCTCACCATCGATCGAACAGATATCGTAACGATCTCCATGGCTGTCCCCGAAGCTTTTGTGACTTATTTGTCGAAGGACACCATCGCCGAAGTGAGCATGGATGCCCTGCCGGGCCGTATTTTTAGGAGTCGCCTGACGCGCATCGCTCCAAGTCTCAACGAGGGAGACCGCACCCTGAGCGTTGAGTTGGACCTCTTCAACGGAACGGTGGACGAGTATGCAAAATTTCAGGCGCAGGCCGAGTCGAACGGCCGAAGCGATCTCAAAAGCCGCACCCTGCCGTATTTTCCTGAGGGACTGCCCGCCGGCCAGGCCGCCGGTCTCCTTCCCGGCATGTATGGCAAAATGAAGCTCACCATGCTCCAGCCACAGTCCGGTTTCCTTGTGCCCAGCAGCGCCATCGTTCGCGACGGAGGCATGACATACCTCTTCAAAAATGAAAACGGGATCGCCCGCAGAAAACCCATTGTGATCCAGATGGAAGCCGGCACCACCGCCGCGGTGCGCTGGTCGGAGAATGGAACAACCCAAGATTTGTCACCAGATGAGGAAATTATCACCAGCAACCAAGGCGAGCTGCAAGATGGCAGCCCCATCCAGGCCAGATTGAGCAATTGAGCAGCTTTGTTAATCCTGTCCAAAATCCGGTTTCGAGCTTAATGTTGGCTAT
>Ga0247834_1005165_pt1 | contig 15700 bp, 4 predicted proteins | sample LaCruzMarch2015__8_FD_187118 | JGI IMG/M metagenome (GOLD analysis project Ga0247834, IMG submission 187118) | Freshwater microbial communities from meromictic Lake La Cruz, Castile-La Mancha, Spain - LaCruzMarch2015_12m | ecosystem: Environmental > Aquatic > Freshwater > Lake | place: Spain... | reverse complement strand
TGGAGAGTGACATGCTGGGCCTCTGTGTGATCTTGGAGTGCAGGGATGGTGCGGGCGATGGCGTTGACTTGGAAGTCGTATGTGCCGTCTTCGAGATTATTGACCGTGAGAATAGGGTTGGCGCGGGGGCCTTGGAAATCTTGGGATTTTCCATTCACATAGGTGTGCCAGATGTCGGCATTCCCATCGTCATCCACAAATGGCGTGCTGCCATCTGTCGTGAGGCGCTTATATTTCACGACATAGCCGGCAACATCGGTGGCCGCATTGACGCCGGCTGTCCAAGACAAGTCGTATTGGAATTTGCCAGGGTTGGCGAGATCGTCTTCTTGCGGGCCTTTGATCAGGTTTTCATCAACAAAAACCTCACCCTCGCGCGGCGCATACATGAGCTCGAGCGTATTCGCATTTGTGAGGGAGAGCGAAATACCGCCCGTTTCGATGCCTACAGTGCGATTATTGCCATTTTTTGTTCTCGCGAAAGAAGCAAAACTGGCTACCTCATTCTGACCCGACTCTGCTGTCTGATTGGCCACAACAAGCATGAGCTTGCTAATGCCATCTGGCGCTTGGGCGATATTTACGGAACTGATGAGTTCATTGGCTCCGCCACCAGCCACGATGTAATCATCCACATTGTCTTGCACGAAGGTGTCATTGCCTTCGCCTCCGATCATCGTATCGAAGCCTCGGCCGCCATCGAGGTAGTTGTCACCTGCGCCGCCGTCAAGATAGTCGTTGCCAAAGTCTCCGATAACGCCGCTCAAGAAGGCTTGGGTGCGAGTGTCCTTAGGAGCCGGTGCGTAGATATCTGGGCTGGCGTAGAAATCCGGCGTGTCGCCGTGGAGGGTGTCATTTAATAAGGCACCGATGAGCGTATCGTTTCCACCTTGGCCGATGATGAGTGCAGAGGCTCCACTGGAAGCGTGCATGGAGTTGTCAAGGGCATTTCCGACTCCATAAGCAGCTTGGCCCAGAAGCGTGAAGTGCTCGAGATTGACGAAGGACGCCAAATCTGTGGAAGCAAATGAAGGCGACTTGGTGACCGAGGGGGAGTTGTCCGGCTGGTCGGGCTGGAATTGCTCGAGGGCCGTGCCTTGGATGGGGTCAAAATTAAAATAAGTGCGGACATGGTCGATGCCGCCATCGACTCCGGCGACTTCGCCCATGATGCGGTCGAAGCGGCTATTGACTATGTAGGTATCCGAGCCAGTTCCACCCACGAGAGTGTTGTCGCCACTGCCGCCGTCGAGGTAATCTTGGCCGAGTCCGCCGTCGAGGGAATCGTTTCCTCCGCCACCGAAAAGGGTGTCGCTACCTTCGGCGCCGAAGAGGGTGTTTTTGCCGTCGTTTCCGAAGAGGCTGTTGGCATCGCGATTGCCGCGAGCACTAAGATTCGCAGCACCGCCCAGCGAGGCGTGTTCGATATTGCTGTATTTGGAATCAAGATCGACATCAAACAGCGCTCCCGGCTGCGTGAGTTGAGCAACGAGCAAATCTGCCGTGCCGCCGTCGAGGGATTCCACCACCTTATCGCCAGTTTCATCGACAAAGTAGGTGTCGTTGCCCTTACCTCCGAACATGCTGTCGATACCGCGACCGCCGTCGAGGACATCGCCACCGTCGCCACCGATAAGAGTATCGGTGTTTTCTCCAAGCACCGTATCAGAATCAATAAATCCTGGCAATTCATTCGTTCCGCCAAGCAGGACATCCCCCAGAGGATTTCCCTTGGAATCGCGACCATTACCGGAAACTACCATATCCCTCCCAAGACCACCAATAAGTGTATTGCTGGAATTGTCAGCAATGATGTCGGGCAAGTCGGTTGGATTTACATTGCCACCGGTCAGCGTGTAGCTACCCGCAATCGGGCCATAACTCTGGATAGGAATAAAAACCGTGGCATCCACCAAAGATTGGAGGCGTAGTTTAATCGGAACCCCGGAATTAGCGGATTTGGCCGAGATATTACCATTCCACCACAAGTCAAAATTATCTTTAACTCCTTCAGAGAAATCCCACAACAGGTTACCAGTTGTTCCAAGCGCAACTTGAGGGTATCCAAATCCGATACTACCATACTGCAGCAACCAAGGATTCCCTTGGTATCCGGTGAGGTTTTTTGACTCCAAGGTAAAGATATAAACCTCGCCGGCTTTTAAATCCGTCCTGATCCAGTCCTCATCGGAGTTGTCTAATATGGAGTCGCTAAGAATATCAAATTGCCCGACATACTTTTGACCTTGCGAAATCGCAACGGATGTCGATGCATCATCCGGTAAATCCGACTTGGGGCTTCCGCCTCCAAGGATCGAATCGTTGCCTGCATCTCCCCGAACGAGATCGGATCCCAATCCACCGAGAATTGTGTCGTCTCCACTACCGCCAGAGAGGATATTGGCTCCGTCATTTCCGGATATGCTATTGGATTTGGAGTTTCCAGTGCCGTTCGCGTTGGAAGTTCCGGCAAAATCAAGATTTTCGATTTCTGAAAAGTCAGGAGAAAATGCGAGCGAGAAGCTTGCGCTGGATCGAACAGTATCCTTATCACCTCCTCCGCTGATTTCACGGATATTTACGGATTGACTGGCGAGAAGATAAAGATCGTTACCCGCACCGCCATCCAAGGTGTCGTTACCTTGAACGCCATCCAAAGTATCATCTCCCAAGCCACCGACAAGGCTATCAGCCAACTCTCCACCAATCAAATAATCCTTTCCATCAAGACCGCTTAATGTATTTCCAAGATTGGAACCGCGCAGCGTATTATTGAGTGAGTTACCTGTGAGTTCTGCCTGAGCTGTTCCGGAGAAAGTGAGAATTTCAATGTTTGATTTATCACTGAGGGAATACTCAACCTTTACTGCCCCAGTTTCACTTGAGACTCTTACTTCGTCATCACCGGATTCATCCGATATATCGTCTTGAATACCAGATTGGTAAGTTACGAGATAGAGATCATCACCAGCACCACCAATGAGCGAATTTTTTCCCTTGCCACCATCCAGAGTATCATCTCCATCCAGCCCCAAAAGTGTGTCTGCAGAATCTGATGAGGTATTCTCCGACTTCAAGAAGTTATTCCTATCCGTTCCAGTCAATTCAGCCCCTAAAGGCAGGTTCCCTTTAAATACCAAATTCTCTACGCCGGTAACATTTTTAAGATCAAATGAAACACCTGACTCGACTGTATTATTGCCACCAGAATCAAAAATGACATCAAGATTTGAATCAACACGATACAGATCATTTCCTGTGCCGCCCGTGAGATAGTCTCTTACCCCATCATTAACACCACCTTGAAAAGTATCATCTCCACCGTTTCCAACGATGGTATCCGAACCGCCAGCGCCATCCATGAGGTTCCTGCCACTATTGCCGGTGATTTTGTTGGGCGAGGAGTCGCCAGTCGCATTGATATCCGCAAAAGTTCCACCCAAACTTGAATTGAGGATAAGGTTTTCAATGGAACCCGAGACGAGAGACGATTGCAATGAGAGAGAAAATGATGTCAGAACCGTGTCGTTTCCTGCGGAATCCGAGATGGTGTCCAAATCCGAGTCGAGAATGAAAAGATCATCCCCCGCTCCACCGACAAGACTGTCGGCCACGGAGTCGCCCAACCCGCCATTGAGCGTGTCGTTGCCGTCGCCACCAACCAGAGTGTCCTTGCCCGCACCGCCATCGAGCGAATTGTCCCCAGCGTTTCCGGTGATGCTGTTGGCGAGGCTGTTGCCTGTGGCGTTGAGCTTTGCTGCACCAGTCAGGACGAGATTTTCAATGCCAAAAACATTTGAGGCCCCAATGTTAAAAGTTACCGAGCTTTCCACAATGTCGGTTCCGCCGATATCGTTGATTAAGTCTAAGGTGTTATCAACAACATATCGGTCGTTACCTGCACCGCCAAAGAGGCTGTCCGCCACACCATCGCCAGCGCCCCCTTGGAGCGTATCGCTGTCATCGCCACCGATGAGGGTATCGACTCCCGCACCGCCATCCATCGAGTCGTTGCCGCCGCCGCCGATCAACTCGTTGCTACCAGCGTTGCCGACAAGTGTATTATCGGACGAGTTGCCAACGCCTCGCAAATTAGAAATTCCATTGATTTCGAGAGTGTAAGTGCCGACCGAGGTATCGAAAACCGCTCCGACGCGAATGTAGAAATCTCCAGAGTTCGGCGCGATGAATTGCAGAGCATCGTCGGTGAAAACTCCACCACCAAATCCGTATCCCACAATAAGGGTGCCATTGGGATGGAAAACTCCGACAATGCTCGGCCAGACCAGAGTTCCACTGTTGGTTGCAGTGCCCCGCATGTCGATGCGGTAGGACACACCTTGTGTGAGGCTTACTTTGATCCAATCGACATCTTCCGAGGTTTCGATCGCCGAAAACAACGGGCTGCCGGGATACAACACGGCGTGGGTGGACAAGTCGGAGGGAATGTCAAATCGAAGCCCAGTTGTAGGATTGATCTCCGTGCCGGTCGTCGAAGCCGCGATCGGCTCGATTTCCGTGGCCATCACCAACCGCTCCACGCCACCAGTCAAGGTGTAATCCACATGCGTGATAGCGGTGTCTGTTCCTTCTCCCGCATTTTCCACAATGCTGTCGCCAGTTTTTTTGATGACATAAAAATCTGAACCCAAACCACCTGCCAGCATGTTGGAGCCTTCGCCACCGTCGAGCGTGTCGCTGGCCGTGCCGCCGATCAGGTTATCATCGCCCAAACCGCCCGAGAGGCTTACGCCAACACTCAAGCCGGACGCATCGATCTGGTCGTTACCCGCCCGGCCTTCCACCGAGTTAAACGACTTGCCCTCGGCATCCAACCCGAGAACCACCAAGTCGTTTGACTCCGACAGGCGTAGATTTTGAATTTGGCGGTAGTTCTTAAAGTCATTGGCCCCGAGGTTGGCCGCCACCGTGTAAAGCGCTGTATTCGTCCCCTCGCCGCCTGCCAGCGTATCGCTGGAGGTCGCATCCACAAACACATCATCCCCCGCACCGCCGACCAGCGAGTTGGCTCCCGAGCCTCCCGAAAGTGTCGCGCCCTTGGCAGGTGGGCGCTCTCCGGTGAGCGTGTCCGCCTTCCCAGCTGCGTAGCCCTCCACGCTCAAGGTATCATGGCCAGCGCCGCCAAAAAGCGAGACGATTCCCGCCCCAGATCCGCCTGCTCCAAGCACAATGCGATTGTTGCCCTCCAGAACCCGAACTGCCTCCACATCCTGCACGCCTGCAAAATCCGCGTCCGTCGCCGAGATGCCTGCCAGCTTGAAGGTCAGCGTGTCCTGACCTTTGCCACCGCTGACAGCGCTTTTTTGCAATAGCGCGCTCGAACCAACAATCAGGCTATCATCGCCCAAGCCACCGTCCAAACTCGTTGCCACCGTGTAGGCCGAGACATCCAGCGTGTCGCCTTGCCCAACCAGCGTCGCATCTCCACCAATCACCGTGCGAATACCCGCGGCCTGCGCTTTGGCGCCCAAGGTGAACTGGTTGCCGCCATCGACTCCGCCAATCAAAACCTCCACTCCTGAAACATTCGCCAATTGCGTGTCCACAAGAGTTGTCTTCTCCGCAAATCCCAGCGTGTCGACTCCCGCTCCACCGGCGATCGTCAGATTTCCCATGGCATTCTGGAGCGTGACCAAATCGGCTCCCGCTCCCGCATCCACCACCAATGCGCTTGTAAACGCCGACGCATCCACCGTGTCGCTTCCACTGCCGCCGAACACGCTGTCGAGCCCTACCGCCTTCGCTCCTGCTCCCAGAGCAATGAAGTTCGTTCCGTTGGCCGTGCGCAGTGCGTCCACTGCCTTAATGTTCGTGCTGAAAATTGAATCGCGAACAGTGAGTCCATCCTCGGTGAACGCAACCGTGTCGCTTCCCACTCCGCCTGTCACCGCGCTCGAGGCCAAGTCCGCATCGTTGCGGAACCGAATCTCAACGCCCGCTGTGGCCGAGTAGCCAGACACATCCACCGACGCGTTGCCTTCTCCTGCCACCACCGTGCGGATGCCCGCCTTCTCAGCGTTTCCACCCAGCGTGGCTGTGTTACCCGCACCCGAGAGTGAAAGCATTTCCACCCCGCTCACACGGGCAAGGTCCGCATCCACCAGTCCGGTCACCGACTGGGCAAGCGCCAGCGTATCGCTTCCTGCCCCACCCGCCAGACTCGCAGCGGCAAATCTTCCCTTGGTATCGAAAACGAACCGGTCGTCCCCGGCTCCCGCATCCAATGTGGCAGCTCCCAAAGCCACCGCCGAAGAAATCGTATCTCCTCCCGCGCTGCCCACCAGGCTCTGCAACCCAGTCGCGTTCCCGCCAAGCGTCACTGCTGCCTGACCAGTCAATTGGCTTAAATCGTAGGTCTCGACATTGGCGAAACCCGGGTTGTTGAGAACGGCATTCTCGCCCAGCACCCTCACGATGTCGGTTCCACCGCCGACATTCTCGACCACGCGGCCCGCACGCTCCCCATTCACCACATAGGTGTCGTCCCCGGCTCCGCCGGTAAGCGTGTTCACTCCCCCAGCGCTTCCATCGATCAGATTGGCAAGGCTATTGCCCCCGAGCGAGGCGTTCGCGCTTCCCGTGTATATCAGGTTCTCGACATTGGCCGAGAGCGTATAGCCTACCGAGCTTCTCACCACATCAACCCCGCCAGTCAGTGTCGAGGCATCGGTTTCAGATACCACATCTCCCGCGTTGTCCACCACATAGGTGTCGCTTCCCCCTGCGCCGACCAGGCTATCCACTCCAGCCCCGCCGTCCAAGACGTTCCCCGCCAAGTTGCCCACAATCGTGTTATCCAGCGCGTTACCTGTTGCGTTGATCGTATCGTCACCGGTTAGGGCCAACCCTTCGACATTTCCAGTCAATGTGTATGTGGTTGAACTCGTGACCCAATCGGTTCCTTCGCTTGCAGCTTCAACGATCGAATCCGCACCGTCGTAGAAATAACTATCGTTACCCTCGCCGCCCACCAGCGTGTCCACTCCCGCACCGCCGAACAACGAATCATTGCCGCCCAGTCCGGAGAGACTGTTGTTCATGGAATTTCCAAGGAGTGTATTTGAGTCGAAATTTCCAACACCGACAATAGCAACCGTGCCGGAAAGCCTTAAAATCTCCGTGTTCAGAGCGAGGGTGTGGTCGATACTGGCTTGAACCTCGTCCAAACCTTGACCAGCAAGTTCCACGACCTCGTCATTGGGATCGTTGATTATGTAGATATCATCCCCTTCGCCACCGAGCATGGAATCTACTCCAAAACCGCCATCCATGTAATCGTTGCCGGTTTCTCCAATGAGTGTGTCAGCCCCACCACCACCGCGCAGCGTATCATTGCCCGCGCCCCCCACGAGGGAATCTTTGCCACCGGAGTCGGCCAAGATTTCACCATTCCGGATCTCGAAGACATATACGCCAGGACGCCCCGACGCCAATCCCACGTTAGGAAGCATCTCCTCCAAACGGCGCATCCCAAATTCGTCGTAGCCGCTTTGAGGTAGCTCAATTTTTAAACCCGTTCCCGAGTTAAATCCCGCACGGGCCGATTGGCCGCCCAGCCCATTCGTGCCGCCGCTGGCATCGCCCGTGGTCCAGTCGATGCTCTCATAACGGAACACCACAAATGCGTTTCCATTTCCACTGGCGATCAGTTGCAATTGGAAGGCGTTGACCTTGTCTGTCTTGCGGCCAAAGTATCCAACATCGTCCCAAGTAGCCGTAAGGACACCATTGGCGGCATCAAGATCCCAGTAGATCAGGTTGGTTCCCGCTGAATTTCCCCCATCGCTGGGTTCCTCGAGAGCCCCCCCACGCGTATCTACATCCGCCCAAAACGGAGCGATAATTGGAATAGAGCCAGCATTGATCGAATCGGGGGTGTATGTGCTTAGAGCATTTTCAAAAGTGATGTTGCCGTTTGTGTTTATAAACACATTCTTAACTTGCCGACCGTAGAGGCTCAGGCCATCGGGGCCGAAAATCGAGGTGATGTCTATCGCAGGCGAGGATTGGTCATCGTTGCGGAAAAGCGATTGCTCACCAAAAGAGACATCACCGGGCAAATACTCGTTTTGGCCAAGTCCATTGACCAAGGAATTCGAGCTATTGAGCAGATACTCACGGGCCTTGTCGGATACCTGCCGACCGTTGAGATCGATAGGTGATAAATCCCCGTCGCCTTCCAAAACATCGTTCTCGATGCCGCCAACCACAGTGTCATTGCCTTGACCACCCATTAGACTGTTCGAGGCACTTCCACCCCGGAGAGTGTCGTGGCCCTCGCCTCCGGAGAGGGTCAAGGAACTGAATGCCATCGAGGCGTCCAGACTATCGTCTCCTTGGCCCCCGCTAATTGAATTAAAACCAGCGGCTAAAAACTGGCTTCCGACTTGGACAACATCTTTGTCATTGGAGAGCCTCAATACCTCGACACGGTGGACATTTGCGAAATCCGAATCCACAAGATTAGCGGAGTGATCAAAAGTCATGGAATCTATTCCCACACCACCATCCAGAGTGTCCGCGCCGGATGGATTAAAAAACACATCATACCCACCGCCGCCGACCAGCGAGTTGGCTCCCGAGCCTCCCGAAAGTGTCGCGCCCTTGGCAGGTGGACGCTCTCCGGTGAGCGTGTCCGCCTTCCCAGCTGCGTAGCCCTCCACGCTCAAGGTATCATGGCCAGCGCCGCCAAAAAGCGAGACGATTCCCGCCCCAGATCCGCCTGCTCCAAGCACAATGCGATTGTTGCCCTCCAGAACCCGAACTGCCTCCACATCCTGCACGCCTGCAAAATCCGCGTCCGTCGCCGAGATGCCTGCCAGCTTGAAGGTCAGCGTGTCCTGACCTTTGCCACCGCTGACAGCGCTTTTTTGCAATAGCGCGCTCGAACCAACAATCAGGCTATCATCGCCCAAGCCACCGTCCAAACTCGTTGCCACCGTGTAGGCCGAGACATCCAGCGTGTCGCCTTGCCCAACCAGCGTCGCATCTCCACCAATCACCGTGCGGATGCCGGCCGCCTGCGCTTTGGCGCCCAAGGTGAATGAATTCCCCCCATCGACTCCGCCAATCAAAACCTCCAAGCCGCCGGTCTGGGCGAATTGAGCGTCCACCAAGGTGGTAGTTTGCGCGAAAGCGAGTGTGTCGGAACCCTCGCCGCCCTGCAGGGTCAGGAGTTCGGCTCCGGCCTGCTGGAGCGTTATAAAATCATTTCCCCCGCCGACATTGATCGCAAGACCCTTCCCGAATCCCGACGCGTCCACGGTATCGTTGCCGCTACCGCCGACGATGCTTGCCAAGCCCGAGCGCGAGGCGTTTTCGGCAACCCGAATATAGTTGGTCCCGTTGCCCGTCTGCAAGGCCTCGACACCCTTGACGCTGTTGTTCAAGAGATCATCGGTAACCGTGATGCCATCCTCAGCGAAGCGGATGGTGTCCGAGCCAGCGCCGCCGAGAATCGAACTGGCGGCAAGAACTGCATGATTGTGGATCAGGAACGAGTCGCTCGCAAGTCCACCAACCAAGGTGTTTCCGACAAGCCCTGCTCCGGAGTTCTTGTTGCGACTCGCATCGATGGTGAGGCTGGCCGTGTAGGCGGAAGCATTGACAACATCCCCCCCCGTGCCGGTGATCACCGTTCTGATGCCGACCTGCTGGGCTCTGGAGCCGAGAGTGGCTGTGTTACCAGCGCCGTTTTGTTCGAGCACCTCGATTGTCGCGGTGCGAACTCTGGAAAGGTTGGAATCGACCAGCGTGCTAGGACCGGAGAAGGCGATTGTATCCTGGCCCGCACCTCCATCGACGCTGGCAGCTGCAACCTGGGTGGCGTCGCTGAACACAAATCGGTCATTGCCGTCGCCTCCAGCCAGAGTCGCCGAGCGATTTCCAAATGAAGACACCGCAGTGATGGTGTCGGCTCCGGAGCTGCCGATCAGGGATTGCAGGCCCGAGAAATTCGCGGCCAAAGTTGCTGCGGCTTGGGAGGAGAGTTGGGAGAAATCGAGAATTTCGGAATTGGAAATTGGCGTGTTGTCATCCAGTGAAACCGGCGAACTTCCCAAGAAAACGACAGTATCTGTGTCGGCCCCGCCATCCACTACTCCGATCACAGAGCCATCGACCAGAAGAGTATCGTTGCCAGCGCCACCAAAGAGGGTATTGGAGCCGATGCCACTGGCATCGATCTGGTTCGACAGGGAGTTGCCCACGAGAGTGACGAACGCGTCTCCGTATTTGACAAGATTTTCGACATTGCCCGCCAATGTGTGGGAAACGGCAGTAAAAACAACGTCGACACCGCTGTTGGAATTTTCAACAACCCTGTCCTCTGGATGATCAACGAAGTAGGAATCGTTGCCCAGTCCCCCCAGCATTGAATCGACTCCTTCGCCGCCATCCAAGAAGTCATTGCCCGCCTTGCCTTCAAGCGTGTCATTGCCTGATCTGCCTTCGATCGTATCATCTCCCGAAGCCCCGAAGAGGGAGTCGTCATTTTCCGTTCCGAGCGTCATTACGATCTCGCCACCGCCACTACCGCCACCACCGAGAGTGTCGACATAGATAATATTTTCTATGTTTGCGTATGTTTCAAGAGTGATCGAACGATCGGAAGTGATGATCGTATCTGTGCCGCCTCCTGCAGCTTCGATAACCAATTCGGAGGCGCTCCCGACATAGTAGGTGTCATTTCCCGCGCCACCGCTCATGGTGTCGATGCCAAGGCCGCCATCGAGTGTATTGTTCCCAGAGTTGCCGGTGATGACATTTGCACGGGCGTTTCCTGTGCCATCGATATTGGAGGCGCCTGTGAGAGAGAGATTTTCTATCGAGGAAATATTCGCCAGCGAAAAGGAAACCTTGGACTCAACGGCGTCTGCGCCGCCGTAAGGATCATCAATTGTAACATTCTGATCAAAAATAACAAATGTATCGTTACCTCGAGAGCCCACGAGAGTATCACCTGCACGCTTCTGCTCGATGCGAAGATTTCCATCCTGACTTGGCGGGAGCACGGCGGAACCACCGCCGCGGCTCGAACTCCCCGAAGATACAGGAACATTGCTGGGAGATGCCGAAGGCGTTCCACCTCCACCTCCACCTCCACCTCCACCTCCACCTCCACCTCCACCAAATGAGAAAACACTTTTGGATTTTTCTTTACGCCTGCGTCCAACTGACTTTCGGCCTGACCCCCTTTTGTTGCCGCCGGAGCTTTTTGCGCCTTCAACAAGCAGGGCTTGGCCGTTGCAGGAAACTTCAAACAAATCATTCTCGGAGTAAAAAGCCTCGCGCTGGAGTGGAGTGATCGGCAGACCAAGCACGGTCGCGGCGAATAAGGCGCCTTCTTCGCCGGGAGTTTCCTCCAAGCAGAGTTCCTGATCGAGGAAGTGGCCAATTTCTTCAACGAGAACAGCGGAAATGCTCTCTTCTGGGCAGTCTGTAGAAAGAAAAACCTCGCGGGTGTCGCGGCAGTAGCCACCCCAGAGACCTGGCATGTCAGTGGCGGGAAGCGTGCGGACGGGTGGGAGGAGGGAAAAGTCGGCTCGGCGAAAGGCGTCGAGGTGTTTGAAGGCGGACGGCCAATTCAGGCGAGGGCCAAAGATCGTTTCCAGATCGGCTTCGGCGGATGCTTTGGTAGCCCAGAGCGAAAGGGCCTTCAGAAGATGTTTTAGGGAAACTTGGAGCATGGCCTCGGGGAAAGTGGGAGCAGACATGGTGCGTTAGAGAGTAGTATCGGAAAAATGTTCAAAAAGGAAAGGAGGAAATAGGATTTTTTAGGCAAAATCGCAGCCAGCAAAATGAGTGAACCATATGACGCAGAGCAGACCTTGTGCCAAGAGCGGAAATGAGGCAGCGTCTCTATGAGTGCCCGGAGGGATGGAAGAGTTTGACAAAATCATGGATAGCAAAATCATTTTTTTGGGAAGCAAGTATTCAGGGTGGGGCAGATGGTTTTGGCGGAGGGCATAAGCGCCCCTCCTCAGGCAGAACGGTGAAGATGCCTTTTTCTAAGCCCTGTAAATTTTCCAAAATCTGAAAATTCTGTCCAAAAAGCAACACGCGGCTAAGCAAGGGGGGCTCCCACGAAGGCGCGGAGACACGGAAGGGCGGGATCACTAAAGAAGAAGCATTTTTGACAGGATTTTCAGGATGAACAGGAGAGAATGATGCAAAATGTTTTATTGAACGAGATGCTATGTGAGTTGGAGACATCTACTCATCCTCTTTTCCTCCGCGGTCAAGCCTTCTTGGAGTTCTAAAAATTGATTTTGCTATCCATGATTTTGCCAAAACCACTCTCGGCGCTACAGCTGACAGTCGGGTGTTTTACCCGAACAGGGAGCGGATTTTTTTTCGAAGGAGGTAGCCGGTGCAGAGCAGAACGATCGCAAACATGCTCCAAGAAACAGAATTCAGTCTCGGAATTTTACCAACAGAAAGAGGAAACTCGGTAAAACCATCACGCTCTCCGCCTGCCGCTTTCGTGATGATGCCTATGGAATGGTAGCCTGGTGTTAGGCCAGGAACCCTCGCCTGCCAGCGTCCATCGGGAAGTTTGGTGATATTCGCTTTTTTGGAGGCAATCGGAGCCCACAGGATTTTGGCAACGGGAGTCGGAACCGTTGTGGGAAGCACAATGGTTTTTTCGAAGGGATTTCTGTCAAGAAAATTATGGCGAGTCACTTTGGGTCTGACTATGGAGAACTCGACTGGCTCGGGCCCCGCGTATTCCCAGCTCAAAATAGCGGTAAACGAATTCCAATGTGGCTCGAGCTGATAGAAAATGCCCGTGGGCAGTTGCTTGAGAATTGCCGCCGACTCGGCTGGTCCATGAACTATTAGCGTGGGGCTTGGCGAGGCGCCGGGATTGGGCATGGGGGTTGTCGTGTGTGTAGGGCCAGCGACTGGATGCTGCACATCGGCTTCCCATGGCGCTTCCACAGGAGGCAGGCCGGCGCTCTCGGCAATAATCTTGGCTTCGGCAGGGCCGGGCGTTTCAGGCAACTTCCAGGTGGCGTTGACCGTCACGCTTTCACCCGCAGCAATGGTAAGATTGGCAGGTTGACCTGAAGCGAGGGCGATCCCCTCACCCTCAAGCCGCAGGACCGCATTGGCTGTGGCGCTGCCGGTGTTGCGGAGTTTTGCGGTGAGTGTATGCGGGCGCCCCCCCGAAGCTACTTTCCCGAGTTGTTTTACCCCCTCGGTCTCCCACTCGAGGCGCGATGGAGGTGGCGGCAGCTGGATGCGGATGTCGCGTGCGGCGGTGCCATCGCTGAGCGTGATGACAGTGTTTTGCTCAGCGAAGGGGCGCGGAGGGAGGGTGAGTATGAGCTCGCCAGTGGACTCGGGGGCGAGGTCGAGGGATGCGGGGGATTCCAGAGGCAGCAGGCAATGAACACTGATGGCAAGCGGCGCAGCGGTGAGGTTCTTAACGGGAATGCGCAGTTCCTTGGCTCCGATGTGTTGCTCGAAGGCGGCTTTCTCAGGCACCTCGAAGCGGCTCTCTCCTGCCCCTTGGAGGGCGATTTCGGGAAAGGGTTTGTTGCCGGAGTCGAATGTGAGACTGCCTCGCTGGGTGTCGGTGGAGAGAGGTTCGAAGGTGATGAGGATTTTTTTTGTCTCGCCTTCTGCGAGTGTGAAGCTGGAAGGGTCGGCGAGCCTCCACGGGGCGCCGAGCTTGAGGTTGCCTTGCAGCTTGCCCCCACCGGCATTCGTAATGCGAACGGGCAGGGTGCGGGATTCCCCGAGGAAAACAGAGCCAAAATCGAGCGATGAAACATCGGCTGCGAAGCGCGCTGGAGGTTCCTCAACGAGGATGGTGACCTTGGCATATCCCCAGGCTTTTTGCGGACCGGACTTGGCTTTGATGCGGAAGGAATCCTGGGAGGAATTTTTTTTCCCATCGTGGGTGTAGAAGTAGGAAACCGAGGATTTGGAATTTCTGTGATGATCTGAAAGTGAGCCTGCACGCGGGCCGGAACCCGGGATGGTTTTGAATTCAACATCGTAACCCTGCGGGGAAATCGCGCGGAGAGGGACCTCACATGTGCCTCCGCGAAGGACTTTCACGATGGTGTTGTGGACAACAGTGGGATCGACCGGCGGGGCGGTCTGTTTTTGGGGAGCAGCAAGAAGGAGCGGTGAAGAAAAGAGGAACAAGATGGCGATGGCGGCAAGGCAACCGCGGCGTCGGCGGTCACAGACCGCCGCTACAGGAGGGAACGGTTGGTGAGTGTTCACTTGGGAGCGGGTTCAACAGTTCCGTTTTGCCGAACAAGAAGAACACCACAACCATGAGCATCACCGATTTCGATGAACCACGGCATTTGAGGCCAAGTATTCGCCTTGTTAGGCTCTTCGGAGAATGGTGTGGGCAGATAATGAACGAGCGGCCTCTGCTTTTCGGGAAGCTTTCGAAACATGCGGAGTAAGGTGGGGCACTGCCAACTTTTTGTTGCAAGACCGAGATCTTTCTGGGTTTTGTCCAGCCACCACTGCTGCTCGGCAAGCGATCCAATAGTGATAGAATCGGGAATCTGGGGCCAACCTGTCATGGCGTAATCTGAAAAAGCGACACGAAGATTTCTCAGATTATTTTCGCAAACAACTCGCTCTGCGCGAGGAGAAATACTTTCGATCGCGGGATAGATCATTGCTCCGAGAATCAGAACGATGGAAATGGCCGCAAGCATCTCAAGAAGTGTCATTCCACTTGTAACTGAGAATTTAGGATACCAAGCCAACGAATTCAATCGGGCAACCTTTTTTTTCGATCTCAAAACAGGGCTCAAGAATAGTGCCTTCTAAAGATCGTTGGAGATTTCAAAATAAATGAAATTCAGTTTTTAACGCGGCAGACCACGATACTGATTAACGGATGGTGTCACAATTGTAGTAGTCGAAAATGTCGAGGAACTATTAGAAACCCTCACGCCAGTCACATTTATTTCCTTAAAGTATTTGTTATAGCCAGATCTATTGGAATAGCTCGCGTTACTCGTGGCCCCTTGAGGCTGAACCAAGGTTTGATCATTGCCTTGCAATGAAGGAATAGAGCCATCAAAATTTAAGAAATTCAGATTTACTTGCCCATCACCTTTGAAGGTTTGATTGGGGAAATCATTTGAAACTTTGCAAATCGCAGCACCATCGATGTAAAACGAATCAAAATATTTCACCTGCGTGAGAAAATTGTTACCCTCAAGAACTGTTTCGTAGGATTGTTGGCCCTGTCCGGGAAAAGAACCTTGAAACATCACGATCATTTCATCTGAGGCCGGATCATAAACTCCGTTTGAATTACCGGAATATGTCTGACCTTCGTTGTAAATAACGGATATGCCGGTGGAGCCGACTCCCGTTGCCACCGCAGTGGAAGTTGTGCTGAATTGCGCGGTGCCAACGAGATTGGTGCCTCTAATGATAGCAGAAAAAGTTCCATCATTGGGAAAATAGCTGCCGTTGCTGAATGGCCCACCCGGCGCGCCTCCAAAGGCGTGGGCTTCAGGAGCTGAAGTAAACTGGAGAATCGCGACGAGCGAACCAATGAGCAGAGGAGCGAGGGTGGAGACTTTTTTCATGTGTTGGTTAGAAGTTTGTTAGGAAATACGGATTACAAAGTCAAAAGGAAATTCGCGGTGGACGAAATTAAACCCTCAGCGGACTTCCTTCATTTTGT
>Ga0247834_1005158_pt1 | contig 15713 bp, 26 predicted proteins | sample LaCruzMarch2015__8_FD_187118 | JGI IMG/M metagenome (GOLD analysis project Ga0247834, IMG submission 187118) | Freshwater microbial communities from meromictic Lake La Cruz, Castile-La Mancha, Spain - LaCruzMarch2015_12m | ecosystem: Environmental > Aquatic > Freshwater > Lake | place: Spain... | reverse complement strand
GGCCTTATTGATCGCCGCAACCACGCTGACATAGCCGCCCCGGAAGCCAGCCACCCCGTCGGCCATGCAATCGGCAATGACGCATTCCAGCGGGCTACGGCTGATTGAAATTGCCTCATTCTGGCTTGACGTGTCCGGCGCGCTGACAGGTAGGTCGCCGCGCTGAATATCGTAATTTAACAACCAATGGGTTATTGCCTGAACCCCACCTTCGTCGCGCAACCAGCGGAACAGGTCGATGAAATATTCCTTGTCCATACCAGCCGCCAGAATGTCGGCTTTGCTTTGCAAACAGCTATAAAACACCGGATAACGGCGGCCGTTCTTGTCGACCGGGATTGCGTCTTTGAAGTTGGAAAAGAACAACCAATTGGCGGCGTTATCTTCCATGTCTTGGTCAACACCCTTGCCCTGAATTTCGATTCTGTTGTCCGTAATCATGGGTTTTAGGATTTCAATCAGTTCGCGGCGTTCGTCGATTTTGATTTCGTCGACCAGAATCATCAGTTTGCCACGTTGCCATGCGTTGAAGGTCGAACCCGACTTGACCAGTTCCGGCGCTTTAGGGCTGTAAACATACATTGTCCCCAAAGCGTGGGCGAATATCAGTTTAAAAATCGTTTTGCCGATACCTTCGGCCGACTGAATCAGCGGGGCGTATTGGATTTTGAAGCCGGGATATTTGACACAATGCGCCATATAATCGAACAAAAGCTTTTGGTCACCCTTGTCAGGGAAAATGCGGTTGAACCAATCGAAGAAACGCGAAATGTCACCCGGGCGGGCGTCGATATAGGCCGGAATGTAGGTGTTCAGCCCGGGACGCTTCAGTTCGTCATTGACGATTTCAAACGGCGGGCGGTCAGGAAGAAACCGAACATGGTCGACCTTTGGAATCGTCCAACACGTCGAACGCAAGGCCGCCTTCCAAGGTTCGTCGGTCAGTTTGCCGACGGACGAAATGATAAATTGCTTGCCGCCGAACTTGCCGTTGAACTGTGTCGCGTTCATGAAACGGGCGGATTTACTGAATATTTTGCCCTGTTGTTCGACAAAATAGCAATCATCGAACCATTTCATGCAATCGTATTCCGACAGTATTTCGCCATATTTGCCCGATGACACGCTTTCGGCGTTGATTGGCATGCTGACCGCCGGCGGGGGCGTTTGACGTTCCTGTGGCGTTGTTTGGGGCTGTTCCTTCGGTGTTGGCGGTGTCTTGTGACCGAACGTCATGTAAGCCTTGACCGTGGTTTTGCGTTCGATTGATGTCCAACCGACCTCTGTGTCTTTTATGCTTTCCCACAATTTGCGGTTTTCACCCCGGTCGTTGCCGTAATACAGGTCACACCACGTTGACCAAATGTTGAACAGCGTTTCATCGTCAGAATGTGACCAGCCGGCTTGTTTAAAGGCCGCGCTGAACGACAACCATTCAGGGCGGTTCATGTCATTGGGGTTGACCAGCGACAAGGCGAATTTCAACCAATCCAACGACGGCGCGGACATTTCGGGCGTTCCAAGCGGCAAGCGGGTCGACATGAATTCGATGACGTTGACGTGTGCAAGCGACTGTTGCATTTGGTCAAACGTCCGAATCGTATCGACGCCGGCCAGCGGCCAGACGGTCACAAGAGTCGGTTCACCCTTGGCATGAACGAAGCCGGGAACGCGCATGACACGCGTTGCGTCGATAATTGACCGGTCGCCGCTGTAGAATTGCGCTAATTTACGTTGAATTATTGTGAAAAACTCATTGCCGACGTATGGTTGAACCTTCCAATATAGATGAAATTTGCCCGGGCTGGTTTGGACTGCAAAGTTTGCGCCGTCGACCGCTGCGCGTTCATAGCTTGCTTGCGCGGTGAAAGGGTCATCAAGGTCGAGCATGTGCGCGCGGATATAAGCGACATTTGCAAGGTCGCGGCCGACACCGTCAAGCGCATTGATTGTGCAAAAAATACCATAGCCGCGCGCGTTGTAATCTGTCAGGGTGGCGGCGGTTTCGGCAAGCGACCCGCGGAAATTATGCGCCGGCAAATCTTTACGTTGGTCGTGAATGCAGCGCCAATCCATGACGGTGTTCGCGTCACCGGTCAATGCTTGGACGAAATAGGCGGAAAGATTCAGGTCAATCATTGTCCAGCCCGCCATGCTTCAATTGCGTCGATATTCCAGCGGCGGGGTTGTGTGCCTTTTATCGGTTCGACGGGAAAGCGGCGGTCGGTTATCATGTCATAAAGCGTCCGTTTGGGAATGCCCAAATGTTCCGCCACTTCAGTCAAATTCAGAATTTTTTTCATCGTTTATGTCCCCTTTATTTTGTCAACGTAAAGAACGAATTGATTTTTAGCAAACATTTTTTCGCACATTCTCGCACATTCTCGCCTTGACAAGGAAAACCGTTGGTTTATATTGTTGTTGTCAAACATAATGACAAACAACAACAACCGAAGGTGAACAAAATGAAAACTGTACTAAACGAAAAAATCGAACAAATGCTGACGCTGTTAGGTGAAATGCGCGCGCCGTTCCAAGTTTACGAAATTTTGAAAGCTTCAGAACCGGAATTAAAAGAACAGTCGGTGAATTCAGCAATGGCAAATGCCACAACAAGCGGTCAGTTGATTCGCGTTCGTCAAAACCTTTATAAAATCAACCCTGAAAAGGCGGTCGCCTAATGACACATTTTCACATTTATCATGACCGGGACGACACGCCGAATTGTTTGTTGGCGATATTCAATGACGAAGCGCGCGCGAAACAATGGATTGAAAAATTCGACCCGAAAATGTGGATGAATAAAACCATGTCGAAAGACAACCTGAAGATTGTCCGCAAATGAGCAAATGGGGAACACCGAAAGAAGTCGAAACACGACGGCGGATATTGGTCAGCGTTTGGGCTTATGCCTATGAACTGGCCGACACGCCGCGTTCGCTTGTGCCTGACCACATCTTCGACGCTGAATGCTACATGCTGGCCGCCGGGTTGCGCGTTGACACCGACCGTCCCGACCTTGATTATTGGTTTCGCGGAATGTTCGACCCGTCGACTGGCATGTGGATTCACAAACACCCTGAACTTGATAAAATCGCAAAATATTACGAAAGGTTTTTCAAATGATAAATAATCAAGGCGCGCGTTGTGACGGGTGCAACGAAACAATCGGTTTCCACGGGTCGCCGTTCAACTACATGATTTATGAAATCAAACGCCGCGGCTGGAAAATTATTTTGCGGAACAAAGTTTTTCGCCATTTTTGTCCGGTATGCGTTCAGGCTGGCAAGCTTGAAAACAAGCGGTCAAAGAACGTCCGTCCGTATTGGTGGCAGGATAAGGACGACTAGTTGGTCTTTGTGCCTTCAGGTGCGCCAATACGGCGCATTATTTCCGCATTCATGGGCGCGACCCATGCCGCCAATGCTTCAACTTCTTCGACCGTGGCGGCGGTCTTTATGAACATCGCCAACAACTGAAAGTTTTCACGAATCTTCGTCGTGTTCTTTATCGACTGTTCGGTCATTTGGTCGCCTTTCGCGCCCGGTCGCTGGATTTGCCACACTGGTTGCAGCAAAGCGCGCGAACGTCGACGGTGTCTTTGCCGACCGTGTGCGCCTTTGAACAAAACTGGCAAAGCAGTTGCCACAGGCTATAGTTTACCCCAGTGAAAATCATGCGACTTCTTTAATGTTCGACGACAGGGTCGCCAACCGAAATTTTACGATGTCGATTGCTTCGACCTTAGCTTCTTCCAAGTTGGTCGCTTTCAGTCGCTTGGTGTCAATATTCAGCGCGGCACAGTGCATTACCCAATTTGGCTTGTGATAAATATGGTCACAAGTGACACAAATCCGAAGGTCACCGACCTGAACAGTAAAAGTTTTCGGGTCGCGCACGGTGTCACGCCGGTCATAAGAAGTGACGTCTTTCCATTCTGGTTTGTTCATTTGATAGCCTTTCGGATTTTGTCGACGTCGGCGGTTGGAACACGCACTTTTACAATGGGTGTTTGCCCGGTTGCCAGCCGGCGACCAAGTATTTCTTCGACCCGATAAATTTTGTCGACCGGGATTCCAATCACAGTTGACGGTTCACTTTTAGGACGTGCCATTGCTAACCTTTCTTTACCAAATCAAAATATTTTTCAACCGTTTCAAGGCTTGCTTCAGCTTTGCGTTCGGGTTTGACGGACGTGCACAGGCCGATTGAAAAGCTCATGTCTTTGATAAGCTTTTTGCGCTGTTCCGTTGTGATTTTTTCAGACATTATGCGGTTTTCCTTTTTTCCAAGAATCATATTCAGCTTGCCAACCTTCAATCGACCCTTCGTTCCATTCGGTCAAAAAGTCTTGCAAACCAAAGGCGTCATGTTCAAAATGTTGCAAGCCGAATATGATTGCATCGACCTTGTCGAACGCGACAAACAGACCGTCTTTATTGATACACCCGCCGGCCGGGGCATTTGGAAAGTCTTTGGCGATTGCTTCAATTTTGTCCAAGCGAACATGATTTTCAAGCGACAGGTCGCCTTTTCCATCAATAGAATTGCGGATATTGCCGACCAGTTCAACAATGCGGGCGATGTGTTCTTGATACATCATGCGGTCTTTCCTTTGGTGATTTCACCGGTTATCACGTTTAAATAATAACGTTGTTGTTTTACCCATATAAAATAGGTGTCCGGTTTGCTTATCGACTGAATCCAACCGCCTTGATTTTGAAAGTCGCGCGGTGTGGCAAAGCCCGCCTCAATCATTCGGTGGTAAGCTTCGACGAACATTGCAAGGTGTGTCATGAGGTCGTCAGAACCGAACAATTCACGCGGAATTGATTGTTCGACCGTCGACGGTTTGACAGCGAAGGTTCGCGGTTTGCGGGTCAACCATTGCCAGAACTTCATTTGCTCACCTTTGCTGTTCCGTCGTTTATCGACATTCTTAAAAACGGGTCATAGTCACCAAGGTAAACCGCGCGCCAACCTTGCGAATAAGCGGCAAGCATGATGAAACCGGCAACGCTGACCATTGCGACGAACTGTTGCACGGTTATTCGTCCATTTCCGGCAACATGCCAAGCGCGCGCATGTAGGTGTCAAGCATGTGGTTGGCTTCTTCGCGTTCCTGTGCGTCCATTTTGCGGATTTTGATAATCTGGCGAATGGCTTTGACATCAAACCCGTTGCCCTTGGCTTCAGCGAACACGTCACGGGCGTCAGCGGCAATCCCCGCCTTTTCTTCTTCCAAGCGTTCAACGCGGCCAATAATGGCCTTCAGTTGGTCGATTGCGACGCCGCCGGCGCGGGTCTTCGGCGGGTTGTTGTGGCCTATTTTTGACATTGTTCGTTCTCCTTCGGGTTGATTGGTTTTTGGATGGTAACATCAGGATTGTTGTTTGGCAACACCATGATTTCGCCTTTGAAGACATATTTGATGCCGCCCGGGTCTTTCTTCATTCGTTTGTTTCGACGGTTGGCGACGTATTAACCAATATTTTTGAACGCGTTTGCCGGCGCATGGGTGGTCGGCAATGGTTGCGCCTTCACGGTGGAACGTGTCATAGACCTTCCCGGCGTGGTAAAGCACATAATGACCGGTAACGTTGATGACAATCGGGTTCTTTAGGTGACCCATGTCATCGACCAACTGACGCAATGAACCATATTTCACTTCGTGTTTCTTGTGCGAAATTTTGTTCTTGGTCAACAGTGCTTCAAGGTCTTTGTTCGACATACCGGTCACCATCGAATTCAGCGACCATTGGACGCGTGTCCAGCAACCTAGCTTGTCAGACCATTTGTTGCGTTTTATACCGCGCTTGCGTATCAATTTGTTGAAATCACGGTGAATGGTTGCGCGGTCTTTGCCGGTCAATAAGGCGATGACGGTTGCGCCGCAATACATGCGACCTTGCGCGGTGTCGATAGGGTAAACGGTGAAGCCTGTTTTGATTTCAAGGGTGGCAAGGTTCACTTCATATTGCTTACCAGCAATCAATTCGCCGGCGGTGACGGGAATGCCGTTTTTCAAAACAGGCTTCCCATTAAGTTTAAATTGTTCGGTCATTTTGTCTGTTCCTTTCAGAATTGGCCAGCCCTGAAGGGCTGGCCGGTTTGGTTATTGAATGCGTTTGATGGCGATACCTGAACCCTGAATTCCGGCAAGGGTCATGTTGCCAAAGTCAGCAACTAGCTTTTGCCAGCATTCACTGAACGTTCCGGTAAAACGAATTTCTTCGTGTTCAACGATACCCCAATATTTGCGTTTGTTTGATTGGTCGGTCATTTTAAAGTTCCTTTCTTTCCGGCGCTGAATTGCTCCGGTCATTCCTTTATAGTGATAGGGGTTTCTGTTGTCAAACATTATTTTTGCGCGTTGGGAACTAATTTTTTATAGACGCGGTTTTTGACGGAATTGAAGCCCGGTTTGTTGTTCAGGTGGTTCGACAGCGCGGATTGCGTGACACCATGCGCGCGCACCACGTCAATCGCCGACTGAAAGGTTTCGCCGGTCGTCACACACAAAATTGTGGTAGTGCGAGGTTTGGGCAATATCGGCAATTCCAATTCCCGAATCTTTGCCAGTGCTGCGCGCAAGGCAAGACCGGGGTTTTCGCAAATTTCGAACACGTTCATCAAATAAAGGCGGTCGAAATCAACCCGTGGGTTGTCCCGCGCGTCCGACATGGTGTGAAGCTGGGTCAGTCGAATGTGACCAACATGAACATATTCGAAGCTTGAAGCGTCCTGCAAAGTATAGACCGCCCATTGCTTTATGATTTCACCCGGCTGGCCTATGATTGACGAATTTAATCGAATCGGTAGTTTTGACATTGTTTTTCCCTTTTTACGAGTTTGCATTAGCTAGAAGAAATATCAATATAATATATATCTAATATATATATAGTATGTATATTATTTAAAAGTAGAATAAAAGTCAAATGTTCAAATCTATAGATATTGACGGAATGTTCGAAATTCGTCGGGTTTGGGCTTGAAACCGTCCTAAATGGTTTGTTTTGACAAATTTTTGCTGAAACCGTAGAATATTTTAATGTCAACAAACCTTTGGTCAGAAAAATGACAATCGAACAACCGATAAGCCGATTCAAAGGGGTGAAGCCGTGGAATGCTCATGCAAGCGTCGGCGCACCCCAACTATATGAAAGCCCTGAATTGTTGCGCTTGGCCTGTTTGGAATATTTCGAATGGATTGAAGTCAACCCGCTGACGTCGACAAAGGTCGGCTTTTCCTATGGTGAAGCGGTGAAGACTGAAATCAACCATGTTCGGGCGATGACCAAGGGCGGGCTTGCCGCATTCCTTGGCATCACATACCCGACGTTGTTGGATTGGAAAAAAACACGCGCCGACTTGAAACCTGTGATTGAATGGGCGGAAAATTTCATTTGGAATCAAAAGTTCGAAGCGGCCGGCGCTGGTTTGCTCAATGCGAACATCATCAGCCGCGAATTAGGTCTTGCTGACAAACAGATTCATCAGGTCAACGCCCCCGGCATGGTGATAAAGCCGCCGACCGGTGACATGCCGCCGCCCCCGCCGATTCACGGTGACGAATGACGACTATTTCGTATTTGACAGGGCTTCCGTTCCCGCCGGCCGTGGTGATGATGCCGCCGGTCGACGCGCCGCTTCCAATGTCATACGAACAATTCAGACGTGACCATCCGTTGGCGGTCGTTGACCCTAAGTCGGCCGAATCCCTTGAAATCGAATTAAGCATTCCGCAATATTATTTCGTGACGTCCGAAGCCAAATTCCCGGCCATGATTGCCGGCTATGGCGCGGGCAAGACCGAAGGCGCGATATTGCGGGCAATTCGGCTGAAAATGGCCTATCCCGATTTGAATGTTGGCTATTATTTGCCAACTTATGACCTGATTAAACAAATCGTTTTCCCGCGCATGGAACAGTTGCTTGCCGCGCACGGGCTGGCCTATTTGCTGAACGAAACCGACAAAACGTTGGTGATTTACGGCATGGCTGGTGTGGTCATTTTTCGAACAATGGATTCGCCCGAACGCATTATCGGCTATGAACATGCGGACGCTATTTGCGACGAATTGGACACCCTGAAGACCGACAAGGCGGCCGAAGTGTGGCGCAAGGTGGTTGCCCGTAATCGCCAAAAGAAGCCTGACGGCAAGCCAAACACGGTCGGGGTGGCAACAACCCCTGAAGGCTTCAAATTCGTTTATCAAAAGTGGAAACAAAAGCCGCTGAAGGGTTCACAAATCATCAAGGCATCGACCTTGTCGAACGCGAAGAACTTGCCCGAAGACTATATCGAAACGTTGCGTGACAACTACCCCGACCAAATGCTTGAGGCTTACCTTGAAGGTGAATTCGTCAACCTGACGCAAGGGTCGGTTCACCCTGATTTCGACCGAAAGCTGAACGCTTGCACCACCAAAATCGAACCGGGTGAAACGCTTCATGTTGGTGTCGACTTCAACGTTGGTCACATGGCGGCCGGCGTTCATGTGCTGCGCGATGGTGAACCCCATGCTGTGGCTGAATTCGTTGATTTGCTTGACACGCCAACGCTGATTGCCACGTTGAAAGCCCGGTATCAGTCGCCCGAACTGAAGGCTTCATTCAAAGCGCATCGGATTATTTGTTATCCTGACGCATCGGGCAAAAGCCGCAAATCGGTCAACGCCAGCGTTTCCGACATCGCCTTGCTGAAACAAGCTGGTTTCCTTGTTTTGGCGAAATCGACCAACCCGTTCATCAAAGACCGTGTTGCCGCGGTCAACAAAATGATTCACAAGGAAAACAAAAGACTGTATAAAGTAAATGTTGACGCTTGCCCGCACTTGGTCGAAGGTTTAGAGAAACAAGCGTATAATAAAAACGGCGAACCCGATAAAACGTCCGGCATCGACCATATTATTGATGCGATTGGATATTTCATTGCATACCGTTTCCCGATTGTTCATGGCAAGGCCAGACAAACCAACTTGAAAGGCGTTTAAAATGGCAATTGACAGCGAACACCCCGAATACACCATGCGAAAAGCGCAATGGTCAAAATTGCGGGATTGTAACGAAGGGCAGGAAGCGGTTCACCACATGGGTGTGACCTATCTTCCCCGACTGTCAGGCCAAACCGCCGACGATTACAAGGCATATTTGAACCGCACACTGTTTTATGGCGCGACCGCGCGCACAGTCGACGGTTTGACCGGGATGATTTTCCGCAAAGCGCCGGTGTTTGAAGTGCCGGCCGGGATGACCCGAATGGTTGCCGACGTCACATTGGACGGCATGGATTTAATCGGTTTTGCTGAAGCAATTGTTGACGATGTCGTCATTGTCGGCCGCGCTGGCATTCTGGTTGACCACCCAATCGCACCGGCCGAAGCGACCGTCGCAACGGCTGAAGCAATGAACATTCGCCCGTTCTTGAAGCATTACACGGCTGAAAATATATTTAATTGGAAGACCGAAAGCCGCAACAATGTGCTGGTTTTGGTAAGCGTTCGTTTGTTCGAAATGGCTGAAGTCAAGGGTGACAACGAATTCGACATTGTTGTTCGGAAGCAGATTCGCATTCTCGACCTGAACGAAATCGGTCAATATCGTCAGCGCGTGTTTGTTGAAAAGAAGGTCATCGGTGCTGACGGTGAAAAATGGGAACAGTTTGGCGACGAAGTGATTCCGCTGAAGGCTGGCGTCCCGTTGAATTTCGTTCCATTCTATTTTGTTGGCGTCAAGAACGGTTCACCATGTGCCGAAAAGCCGCCGCTGATTGACCTAGCGAACGCCAACCTGTCGCACTATACGTCGACCGCCGACCTCGAACATGGCGCGCATTTTACCGCTTTACCGACCGCTGTCATCACCGGTCACACTGAAGAAGAAACCGAAAAGGCGGCTGAATATCGCATTGGTTCGGCGACGGCATGGGTGTTCCCGAACGCTGAAACCAACGTTCATTACTTGGAATTCCAAGGTCAAGGGCTTGAAGCGTTGGAAAAACGCGTCACCAAAAAAGAGGAATACATGGCCGCCCTTGGCGCGCGCATGTTAGCACCTGAAAAGAAGGCTGTTGAAGCCGCCGACACCGCAGCAATTCACCGGTCGGGCGAAACGTCGGTGTTGGCCTCCCTTGCCGCATCGGTAAGCCAATCAATCGAAGACGCTGTTCGGTTCATGGCCGAATGGTCGGGCATGGCCGGCAATGTGACGTTCAAACTGAACAACGACTTCAGCGCCGTGAAGATGACCGCGCAGGAATTGACCGCGCTGTTCCAAACCTACCAAGGCGGCGGCATGGCCTTTGCCGACTTCCTGTGGAATCTGAAGCGTGGTGAAATCATTCAGGAAGACCGCACCGAAGAAGACATTCGTTCGGAAATCGAAACGTCAAACCCTTTCGGTGAAGACAACGGCGCGGACGGCATGAACGATGACCCAGCGACCTAGAATCAACGTCAACGATGAAATTCAAGACCGCACCATTCGACACATGGTGTTTCTTGAACGCTATAAATCGTCCGAAGTTAAGAAAATCCGCAATCTGTTGAATTCGTCGATTCTGCCTGAACTGCGCGAAAAGATTGAAAAGCGGCTGGATAAAATCCTTGAACGCGGTTCTGACCTTGGCGCGGCCACGACCGCCCGCCTGAAGGAACTTGAACGCGAACTGACCAAGCTGACAAACGACATGGGCAACACGCTGAAGGCCGCCGTTTCAATCGACATCACCGACCTGTCGCGTGATGAAATGGATTGGCAAGTCAACACCATCAAGGAATCGCTAGGCTTCGACCTTGAAATGGTCGTTCCGGCCGCCCGGTCAGTTGCCAAAATAGCCAAGGCGACGTCGTTTGCTGGTTCGACCCTTGACCAGTGGTTCGAAAGCCTTTCCCGGTCAACACAACGTGGTGTGATGACAGCGGTGAACCGCGGCATCGTCGAAGGTGAAACGACCGAACAAATCATTCGGCGCATTCGCGGCACTAAGGCGTTGAACTACACCGACGGCGTGTTTGAAACCACCCGGCGTCAGGCGGAAACCATCGCCCGGTCGACGGTGAACCATGTGACCAATCACGCGCGCTTTGAACTGTTCAGCGAAAACGAAGACATCATCGCCGGCCTGAAGTGGACGGCAACGTTGGACAGTCGCACAAGCCTTATTTGCGCCGGCCTAGATGGCAAAGTCTTTCCGTTGAACAAAGGCGCGCGCCCGCCGGCACATCCGAATTGTCGGTCGACGATGACGGCCGTGTTGAAGGATTGGGAATCGCTCGGGCTGAAGAACTTAGATGAAGGCCAGCGCGCTTCGATAAACGGGCAAGTGCCGGCGTCGACAACCTATGGTGAATGGTTGAAGCGACAGCCGATTGACGTCCAACGCGAAGTTCTTGGTAAGACGCGAACCAAACTGTTCAACGAAGGGAAGCTTGAAATTTCACGGTTCACAAACGCATCGCTGAAACCGCTGAATCTTAACCAGTTGCGAACGCTTGAACAAAAGTCTTTCAAACGCGCCGGAATTGATTTATAATTTCGCAATATTGAACATTTAAGGAATGTATCAGTCCCCAATCAACCGAATATTTCCAAGGGAAAAACAACATGACGATAGCCGCAAAGATTAAAAAACTGATTGAAGAAGGCAAGACCACCGAAGTTGACGCAATCATCGCCGAACACGTCGAATCGGAAGTTGCCGGCCTGAAGACCAAGAACACCGAACTGTTGGGCAGTTTGAAGAAGCAGAAAGAGGCAACCGAAGCTTTGAACGGTCGCCTTGAAAAGCTTGAAGAAGAAAAGGAAGCTATCGAAGCGGAAAAGGCCAACAAATCGGGTGACATTGAAAAAATCACCAAAAAGTTGGAAGAAAAATACACTAAGGAAATCGGAAAGCTTTCCGAACAGATTAAAGAAAAGGACACGGAATTGTCCACGAAATCCAAGCTGTTGAACACCCATGTAATCGGGGAAGGTTTGACGGCGGCACTGGTCAAAGCGAAGGTCAAGCCCGAATTTATGGCGGCGGCCAAGGCGGTGATTCAGGCAGAACAACAGGGTGAAGTCGTTGATGAAAACGGCAAACCCATTGCGAAATTCGATGGCAAAGCTGTCGATGAATTTGTTACTGGTTGGGCGCAAACGGACGCTGGAAAGCATTTCGTAAGTGCCGATTCAAACAGTGGCGGCGGCTCTCATGGGGCAAATGGTTCGGGCAAGGCTTCGACCAATGTGAAAACAATGAAGCATTCCGAATTTAGCAGCAAATCCCCGTCCGAAAAGATGGCGCTGTCGAAAGAGGGTGTGAAGTTGGAAGAAGGCTAAAATTTAACCGAAACCATACACACAAAGGATTTCAACTATGGCAAACACTATTACCAACCTCGTTCCCAGCCTTTATAAAGCTTTGGACGTTGTATCGCGTGAACTCGTCGGTCTTATCCCGGCTGTTACGCTCGACCCTGATGTTGCGCGCGCGGCTGTCGGCCAGACTGTTTATTCGCATGTTGCACCCGCTGCTTCGGCGACTGACATCACCCCGGCCGTTACCCCGCCGAACGATGGCAACCAGACGATTGGCAACAAGTCGATTTCAATCACGAAATCGCGTCGTGTGCCTTTCCGTTGGAACGGTGAAGAAACCCGCGGCCTGAACAACAACGGCGCTGGCCTTCTTTCCATTCAGGAAAATCAGATTGCACAGGCAATCCGCACCCTGACCAACGAAATGGAAGCCGACCTTGCACTTCTGCATAAGAAGTTCAGCCGTGGCTATGGCACTGCCGGCACGACCCCGTTCGCAACCGCTGGTGACTATACCGACGCGTCCGAAACCATGCGTATTTTGAAAGACAACGGTTCACCGCTGTCCGACAATCAGCTTGTTCTTTCGACCGCCGCCGGTGCAAAGCTTATCGGTAAACAGGCACAGGCTTACATGCAAGGCAACGACTCCATGCTTCGTCAAGGTGTATTGCTTGACCATGCTGGCATGTCGCTTCGTGAATCGGGTCAGATTTTGACTTCGACCGCCGGCACTGGTGCAAGCGCAACCACCGACAACGCTGGTTATGCTGTCGGCGCAACCGTTCTGACGCTGGCTTCGGCCGGCACTGGCACGATTGTTGCCGGTGACGTTGTGACTTTCGCGGGTGACACCAACAAATATGTTGTTGTTTCCGGCGACGCTGACGTTTCGGGTGGTGGCACGATTACGCTTGCTGCTCCCGGTCTTCGCGTTGCGATGTCGGCGGCAACTAAAGCAATCACCGTTGTTGCCGCTGCGGCGCGCAACATGGCGTTCAACCGTTCGGCGATTGTTCTGGCGACCCGTCTTCCTGCACTGCCTGATGGTGGTGACATGGCGGTTGCGTCGGAAGTTATCACCGACCCGCGTTCTGGCCTGTCCTTCGAACTTCGTCAGTACAACCAGTATCGTCAGATTCAATGGGAACTGGCGGCCGCATGGGGTTCGGAAGTCATCAAGCCTGAACACACCGCGCTTCTGCTGGGTTAATCCAACGACGTGTCGGGGGTGGCTTAAAACGCCGCCCCCTTCATTCGTATTTCGCAACTAGATTAAGGAAACCAATCATGTCGAACCAGACCTGCAAAACCGTTAAAATCAAATCGTCCCACGCCGCAAGTCAGGGCGATTTCATCGAAATCAACGAAACCGATTTCGACAAATCCAAACACGAACTGTTCGAAGAAGGTGACGCACCCGCACCAAAGCCGGTGAAACCCGCTAAAATCAACGCCACACCTGAAGCAATCGCATTTGCTGAAGAAGCCGGTTTTGACATTTCCGCGGTTGTCGGCACTGGCAAAAAAGGTCAAATCACCGTTGAAAACGTTCAGGACGCAATCGAAGCTGCTGAAGAAGGCGAATAAACATGACCCTTGTTGTTGGCACTGACACATATTTGACGCTTGCCGCTGCAAACACCTACTGGTCAAACCGCAACAACACGGTTTGGTCGGCGGCGTCTGACGCGGAAAAAGAGGCGGCAATGCGCGAAGCAACGCAATATGTGGATGGTGCTTTCAACTTTATCGGCCAACAAATAATCACCAACACGTTGTCTTGGCCGCGTGATGGTGCGTTGGTAGAACAAGGGAATTTCGCCGGCATGGTATATGACAACGCAACGATTCCGCCACAGGTGAAGGACGCCGTGGCGGAATTGGCGCTTGAAGCTTTGTCAGCCCGCCTTGCCCCGTCCGCATCCCGCGGCGGCCTTATCAAACGCGAAAAGGTCGACGTCATCGAAGTCGAATACATGGATTTCGCCCCGTCGGGCAAATCATATTCGTTCGTGTCAATGCTACTGAAGCCGCTGACAAAAGGTTCAAAAACCGAAAGAAAGTTGATTCGTTCATGACAAGAATTCTGGTTTATCACGATACCGAACAGGCGGCCAGCCGCGCGCGCAAACCACACACCGGCGAAACGGTCGGCTATCGCGCCATTGCCGATTTCGACCCTGAATATAATGCAACCTTTGATTCGGTCATTGACCTGTCAAGCGAACAACAACCTTTGAATTTGCCCAATCCGAAAAACACCGTGAAAAAGGGCAAAGGACATGACGTTTGACTATTCGAACATAGAAAAAACGGCACTTGCACAGATTGCCGATAAGGGTCGCCCGGTCGACATCGTTTATCGAACCGAAGGCAGTTATGACCCTGACACCGACGCAATCGACGGGGATTCGGAAACCGTCGTTTCGGTCAACGCAATCGTCACCACATTCAACAAGCGCGACGTCGCGGCCGGTTTGGTCAGCGCCGGCGACATGCAAGTGATGATTCCAGCGTCCGGCGTCACAAAACCAAAAACAAACGACCTTGTGGTCGACGGTGAAACATTCACCATCGTCAACGTTGCCGAAATCAAACCCGGTGCGGTGGCGATTCTCTATAAATTACAAGTCAGGAAGGGCTAACATGGTCGGAACAGTTTCAGGTGTTATCATTACCCCGCGCGGTGCTGACCACGATTTCAAGCTTATTCGTGGCGCAACCGTCAGCTTTGGGTTGGTTTGGGGTGGTCAGGCCGACCCGATTGACGTGACCGGGTTCACGGCCGCGCTTCAGGTGCGCGCGGTGGCGACTGACGCATCACCGGCCTTCGAATTCAAGAACGCAAACAGTCGTGTCACAATCGGGTCGACGAACGGTTTAATCACCTTCAGCATGACGGCCGCTGACAGCGCCGCGTTGACGTTGGGCGACTATGTTTATGCCCTTGAAGTGATTGACGCGTCCGGCAACAACATTGCGGTGATGTCAGGCAAATTTAAGGTTATACCCGGGGCGACATAATGGTCGATGTCACGATTGTCACGAATGAAACGTTGGTTCAAATTGCGGAAAGCATGGTCAATGTCGACCTTATCATCAACGAAACCAAGGTTGAACTGAACAACAGCGCGGTCGACGTCACGATTGTCACGAACGAAATTCCGCTGACAGCAAATCAAACCGTCGTAAACGTCGACATCGTTCCGACCGTCTTGCAAATCGACCTTGGCGCGGCCGGCCTTCCCGGCGCACAAGGTGCTGACGGTGCTGACGGTGCTGACGGTGCTGCGGGTGTAGGTGTTCCGACCGGCGGCACGGCTGGTCAAGTGTTGACCAAAATTTCAGGCACGGATTATGACACCCAATGGTCAGACCTTCCAAGCCTTGACAATTTTGTTCCG